>OLOZ01000883.1_pt1 | contig 23348 bp, 23 predicted proteins | sample 1673021 | NCBI WGS metagenome assembly OLOZ01 (sample SAMEA3136747, study PRJEB25190) | human gut metagenome | biome: human gut; feature: human-associated habitat; material: faeces | place: Austria | collected 2013 | reverse complement strand
AAGTGAGTTCTATTCGCGATAGGGTAAAACTAAAACAGATACAATAAAAATAAGGAATTATTTTAATCAGTGAGGACAGAAATTGAAGTGCACCCCCATCTGTTAGATAGTATATCATACTGCCTAACAAATAGGGTGCAGTTCATTTTGCTGGACTTTTTCGACAGGCTGAAAGGAGAAACTGCGATTGCAGTTTCTCCTTTTTATGTCGGCGGCAGGGGAAATGATAACTTTTACAATATACTTGCGCATGCTCACCCGGATAGCTCCCGAATCTCCTCCTGAATGAGTTTTCCGGCAGCGGTGGCAAGCTGGTTCATCCGCTGGATACGGACCAGATCCTGCCCATAGATCGTCCGTGCGTCGGGGGCGCTGGTGTTCTCACCCATAAAGACGGCAGCGACCCGGACGCCCTGCTGCCGCAAAACACGAACCTCCTCGGCGGTGTCCTGCACGCCTGCCTCGCCATCGTAGCTGCGGCTGAGCGGCACCTTGCCGGTGGGGAGAATTTTGCGGCTGTCATCCGGGCTGGCATCGGTCAGCAGGATCAGCAGATGCCGATCCGCCGGAGCGGTATCCAGCAGCTTTCCTGCCATGCGCAGCGCCAGTCCGTCCCGATTCCAGCCGGCAGCAAAGTAATTGAAAATTTTTCTTTCCGCGTTTTTCTCGCTGAAATCCTTGAGAATCCGCACGACCGTATAACCGCGCAGACTGCAGAAGCTGCTGACGCGGACCAGAATTCCGCAGGTAGCCAGACTGCGGGCCAGAATGTAGCCTTGCGCTGCGATAGTCTCCTGACAGTGAAGGCGCGAGGCTGAACCGTCCAGCAGCAGATCCACCGTAAAGCCGGGATTGTTTTCCTCCTCACTGCGGAGAAATACCTTTCCGTCCTTCAGTATCGGAAGCCGCCAGATGCGCTGACTATCGACATGTCCCTGTCGGGCGGAAACGGCATCCGGCTGTTGCTGCACCTGCATGCAGTTGCGGATGTGCTCGGTCAGTCGCAGGATGGAGCTTTGATACAGGTCATTGTTTTTGAGGAAATCTGCACGGTTCCGTTCGGCCTGTTCGGCCGCCTGATCGAAAAGGTGCTGCACATCGGCACGCATGGTTTTGCCTTGCACCGTTTCACCGCGGGTAAACCAGAGGTGACAGCCGAGATGGTTTCCGGTGCAGAGCCGCTGTTCAATCAGCGCCAGTTCCCGCGGGGGATACAAACTGCGGCCGAAACAGCCTTCCACATAATCCCGGTCCTCGTTTTCGCGGTCGCCGGATTCCAGCTGCGCGCGAAGCGCATTGGATGCCCGCACCATGCCGTTTTCTCCGGCCGCCGCAGAGCGGTCAATGGCCAGATCGTCGGTGCGGACCATTTCGGTCGTGAACAGCTTGGTCAGCAGCGGCACCCATCGCTCCCCGAAATGGAGGGTGAACGGCTTTTTTGCATGGGCAGTGCCGTCAAAGCGCAGATATTTCCGGAAGGCTGTCCGTACTGCCACTGTCAGTTCCTCACCGCTCAGCGCATGGTCACTGCCCGATCGTCTGCGGTTTTCGTATTATCGGTGGTATCTGCTCAATCCCAAGCTGCTGATCTGCTTTTTCCCGTTCGCGGGACAGGAATCGGCGCATCACAAGATGATCATTGATATGCTGGTGCTGTGCGCGCGGCGCGGCATGGCGGTCTGGATCATCTCCTCCGGCATTGACGCTATCTGTGAAAAAACCGATAACGAAGAGTTTCTGCGCCGTCTGCGCTACATCAAGGAATGATGTGTGCAGGCGGCGTTTTTCTTATCCAATCTGCACGACAACCGACCTCCGACTTTGTGGGAATTCCACATTGTGACAATCTGCGGAAACCGATATAATAGAACTGTAAAAGCATAGGAAACAAAGCGGTATTCGATCAGCGTCAATACTCCTCCGGATGCCGCTTTCCGCAACAGCCGGAAAGGAGGGACTGTTATGACCGAACTGATGCTGAAGCTTGCCGCGTTCCTTGCGATGGTGATTGACCATGCGGCGGCGTGCCGTCTGGACAGGGTGTTTTTTCCGGCGTTTAGCAAGGTGTATGTGATTTCCAGAGCAATCGGACGCATGGCGTTTCCGATTTATACCTTCTGTCTGGTCGAAGGATTCCGCCACAGCCATGATCTCCGCCGATACGGCGGGCGTCTGCTGCTGCTCGGGGTCATCTCGCAGCTTCCGTATGCGTTTACGCTCAACCGCGGGTATCTCGAGCCCGCGTTCGGAGAGGTGTTTCCCGCCGATCCGAGTCGGGCGTTCCGAAACTTAAATATTCTGTTTACGCTGTTTATCGGGCTGGTTCTGCTGGTTTTCTTCCATAAAAAGCCGCTGGCGCGGATGATTCAGTCCAAAGGGTTTGCGGTGTTCCTGCTCGCCTGCGGCGGCTTCGCGGTCTATACGGCGGAGCCGGAGTTTGACTCGCGTTTCCGCCGGCTGTGCACTGTGCTGCTCCTTGCCTCGGCAATCGCGGTCGCGCTGCTGCACGTTTGGCGAAAGCACCTTGCCCTGCGGGATTGGCTCGCGCGGTTTGCGGTGCTCGTGTTTGCTGTGCTGCTGTTTGAGCGGTATCCGCTTGCGCATCTCCGGTGCAACATCGACTACGGTGTATGGGGAATTTTGCTGATTTTGTGCCTGTCGTATGCCGAGAGCCGATGGAGCCGCGCGCTTGTTGTTTTACTCTGGGGGGCGCTGTTTTATTCCTCGCTCGGTATGCCGGATTGGGGTTCGATCCGCGGCACGGCGGCGGCAGCGCTCCTTCTGCTGCTGTACAACGGCGAGCGCAGCCGGAAACCGCACCCGAAGCTGAACAAAGCCTTTTATGCGGCGTATCCGCTGCACCTCGTGGTGATCTGGGCGATGGTGATTGCAGTGGAAGGTCCGCTGACGCAGCTCAAGCTGTTGAAGTATTATTTGTAAATCGCAAAAAACAGACCGACAGAGTGAATGTCGGTCTGTTTTTTGCAAGCTTTAAGCAGAAATTTTGTATTCTGATTTTGGCTTCGTTTCCTTGCGCGAGTTCCGTCCGCGCCTTATCAGTATGCAAAATTTATTCGCAAATCGCTCTTGTTCAATTATACGGTATTGCCTTTACAATTTACCTTTTCTAAATACGCCGGAAACCCGGCTGCGGCCTAATGCACAACCGGGTTTCTGGGCAGAATGTTTAGGATTCTTCGTTTCTTGCGGATTCAATATCCTGCAGAAGTTGTTTCTGCGTATCATCGAACAGCAGGCGCTTGTTATGCGCGAAATATGCATCGCACCCGAAGTTCTGGATAAACCACGAGGTAAACCAGTTCGCGGTCAGTTCGGTAGCGAACAGCACCAGCTCCTGCGAGTCCGGAATGGCGGCATCGAGGAAGGCAAATGCGTTTGCCAGTTCGGTATCGGTCTTGTCTGCGGCGGCTGCGCGTGCGTCCACATCGGCGGAGAAAAGCGCCTTCAGGTGGTCAAACTGCTGATCCTCGGGTACTTTTTCAAGCATGAGCGTCTGCCGGTAGGCATCCAGACGCTCCACCTCGCGGGAGGCGACATAGAGTGCGTCCTTGTCGGACGAGCCGCCGTTTCGCTTGTCTGCAAGCGCGGCACGTTTTTCATCCGGCAGGGAAGCGATGGCTTTTTCGCCTTCTCGGATGGCGAGCAGGTCGGCGTGAAGCGCATCGGTCAGTGCATCCAGACAGTACGCGTCACGGGCACCGTCCGCCAGCCGGCTCAGCAGCAGACCGAGTACGCCCAGCTTTTCGTCAAACGGCGCGTCCCGCAGTTCGGAAGCGCGAACCGGCTCCCAGGTGCCGGAAAGCAGCTCATCCACGCGGTAAACCTGCTTGTATTTGTCATAAAGCTGCAGATAATTCGCAAAATCACTTGCCACCTGCGGCAGCTGCAAATACTGCTCCACAACCTGACGATCAAGCGGAATACCCAGCGACTCGTACACCTGCATCAGCTCGGACAAATCCTCCCAGCCGCGTGCGGTGACAAACTGCAGTCCGTCGGCGGTAGTCTCTACGCGGTAAAAATGCTCGCGCCGAATCTCAAGATAGGACAGGATGGCACCATGGATGCCGCGTCGGTACGCGTACTCCTTCCACACGCCGAAATCCTCTTCGATGTCGATTTTTTTGACGCGGTCGAGCGTTACCACGTCAAATTCCCGCACGGATTTGTTGTATTCCGGCGGATTTCCGGCCGCTACGACCACCCATCCGGCGGGCAGCTGCTGGTTGCCGAAGGTCTTGCACTGCAGGAACTGCAGCATCATCGGCGTGAGCGTCTCGGAAATACAGTTGATCTCATCGAGGAACAGAATGCCTTCTTTTACGCCTGTACGTTCCATTTCGCGGTACACCGAAGCGATAATCTCGCTCATCGTGTAGGCGGTTACTGTGCGTTCCTCGCCGCCGAGCATCACCTTGTCGATGAACGGCAGACCGAGCGCGGACTGGCGCGTGTGGTGCGTCAGCGTGTAGGAGACAAGGCCGACGCCGGTCTCCTCGGCAATCTGCTGCATGATCTGCGTTTTGCCGATGCCCGGAGGTCCCATCAGCAGGATTGGCCGCTGCCGAATCGGCGGAATGCGATACGCGCCGAATTCATCGGTCGCGAGATACGCCTTGAGTGCGTTTTTGATTTCGTTTTTTGCTCTCTTTATGTTCATGATAGTTCCTCGAATCACTCAAATTGATCCAGAAAATTATGTTTACCGTTCGCATCGCGCCAGCCGAGCAGCTTGGCGGTATCGACGTTCTTGACCGCGTTGAAGATATTCGCTTCGATCTGCGGGTTGTTTGCCGCGAGATACGCGATCAGCTGCTTGATTTCCGCGCGTTTGGTGTCGCTTTCCAGCTTTTTTGCCGGACAGTCGCACGGCAGAAAGGTCAGACCGCAATATTCCGCCCAGTCGAGGACACTCTGCTCGCGCGTGAAATACAGCGGACGGATCAGCTCCATGCCCTCGTAATTCTTGGCCTTGACGCGCGGCAGCATGGCCTGCACTTGACCGCCGTAGATCAGTCCCATCAGCACGGTGCCGATGGCATCATCATAGTGATGACCGAGCGCGATTTTATTGCAGCCGCGCCTGCGTGCTTCGGTGTACAGATAGCCGCGGCGCATCTTTGCGCACAGGAAGCACGGATGCTCGGCAGAATGCACTCCTGCCACGCGCAGTACATCGGTATCGAAAATTTCGAGCGGAATGTCCAGCCGTTTCGCGTTTTCCTCGAGGTGCTTGCGGCCCTCCGGCGCATAACCCGGGTCCATTGCAAGGAACACGAGGTCAAAATCCACCGTGTGCTGTAAATCCTGCAGCAGCAGTGCCAGCAGCATGGAATCCTTGCCGCCCGAGATGCAGACAGCAACCTTATCGCTCGGTTTTACCAGTCCATATGCTTTTACCGCGTCTACGAACGGCTTGCGCAGTGTACGCACAAATTCGCTTTGCAGCGTTCTTTTTATCTCTTTTGCAGTCATTTTGCGCCCTTCTTATGCTGAAAATGATAGGTGATACGGGCAAGAATACTGTCCGGCGCGAAATGCCGCGCCAGTGTCATGGCCTTCATGGCTGCACCCGGAACGACAACTGCCTTGCCTGCAAACAGGCCGTCAACAGCTTCGCGCGCCACACGCTCTGCCGACAGACCGGAGAGCGAAAACCGCACGCCTGCGACCTTGTTGAACTCGGTGTCCACCGGTCCCGGACAGAGGGCGCACACACGCACCGGAGAGCCGGCGCGGCGCAGCTCCTCGCGCAAGGCTTCTGTCAGGCGCAGAACTTAGTTTTTAGTGGCGTAATAGGTCGCCATCAGCGGTCCCGGCAAAAATCCCGCCGAGGACGACACGTTGAGAATGTAGCCGCGTCCGCGCTGCACAAAATCCCGCACAGCCAGCTTGGTGAGAATGTGTACGGCACGCACGTTGGTGTCGATCATGCGCAGTTCCTCATCCAGATCGGCGGTGACAAACTCGCCGAACAGGCCGAAACCCGCGTTGTTGATCACGACCTCCAGTTCCTCGCTCTGTACGGCCTCGTACAGCAGGCGGCATTCCTGCTCGTCCGACACGTCTGCCGCGATGATGCGGCACGGCACCGGCAGCTCTGCCGCCAGTTCGCGCAGGCGTTCCTCTCTGCGGGCGCACAGGATCAGCTCGTAGCCGCGTGCCGCCAGCAGGCGCGCCATTTCGCGTCCCAGTCCAGAGGACGCACCCGTGATGAGTGCTTTCATGCAAATTCCCTCCGTGTTGCTCTGATATTCATATACTATATAGTATCATGATGCGTTGTCCGCGTCAATTCATGCCGTTCGTCACATTCTGTACAAATTTGCGGCCGGTTACGGGTTTACCCCGATTTCGCTTTTCAATAAGATGGGAGAATGGTATAATAATGATGAAGTATGACAGCTTATTTTTACAATGGATAATTTTTCGCCAGAAGCCGAAGATAGGAGGGGCGAATATGAAAAATAAAGAAGCAGACACCGAATTGGAATCCAGACTGCTGGAAATTCTGGTGCACCCGTGCCGTATTGAGGACATCCGGCGCGAGCTGCCGAATGCAGGCAAAAACAATCTCAAAAACGCGCTGGATGCGCTCGTTGCGGACGGCAGGGTGATGAAAAACAAGAAAAACCGCTTTGCGGTCTCCGCGCACTACGGCTGTGCGGCCGGAACCTATCTGGCTACCGAGCGGGCATTTGCGTTTGTCGCGCCGGATTATCCGGAGGGCGAAGCCAAGCCGGATGATCTGTTCATCCCGCCGAATGCGTCCGGCGGTGCGTGGCACGGCGACCGCGTGCTCGTCAAGGTGAGTGAGCGCAAGAACAACCGCGGCCGCAAGGAAGCAACCGTTATCCGCGTGCTGGGACGCGCCGGCAAGGAGCTGACCGGCGAACTCGTGCAGCGCGGCAAGGCATTTTTCGTGCAGCCGACCTCGAAAAAGTATCCGGAGATTGCGGTGGACAAGCATGACCTCGGCGAAGCCGCCGTTGGTGACTGCGTGGCTGTTTCGATCTCGCATTACGGCGATGAGCAGTTTATGCCGCAGGGCGTTGTCCGCGCGGATTTGGGCGAAAGCGGTACGATGGAGGCCGCAATCGCGGCTGTTCTGCACGAAAACGGCGTGTATGACGTATTCCCGCACGAGGTGCTCGAGCAGGCGCTCGCCATTCCGCAGGAGGTCGATATGGGCACCGCCGGCAAGCGGCTCGATCTGCGCGACAAGCTGATCTTTACCATCGACGGCGATGACGCGAAGGACTTTGACGACGCGGTATCGCTCGAAAAGCTGGAAAACGGACACTATCTGCTCGGCGTACACATCGCGGACGTGAGTCATTACGTCACGCCGGATTCGCCGCTTGACGCCGAGGCGTTCCGCCGCGGCACGTCGGTTTATTTCCCGGGACACGTTGTGCCGATGCTGCCGTTCGCGCTGTCCAACGGCATCTGCTCGCTCAACCCGAAGGTGGACCGTCTGGCGTTCTCCGCTCTGATGGAGGTCGATAAGGACGGCCGCCGGTATGGTGCGAAATTTGCCAAATCGGTCATCTGCTCCAAGGCCCGCATGACCTACAACAAGGTCAACAAAATTCTCGCGGGCGACAAGGGGCTGCGCGAGGAATACGCTTTTCTGGTCGAGACTGCCGAGACGATGAACAATCTGGCGCACGCGCTGTACAAGCGCCGCATTGAGCGCGGCGCACTCGAGCTGGACATTCCAGAGGCGGAAATCCGCGTGGACGAGAACGGCAAGCCGGTTGAAATCCGGTTCCGTGAGCGCGGCGAGAGTGAAAAGCTGATCGAGGAATTCATGCTGCAGGCCAACGAAGCGGTTGCCGAGTATATGTGCAAGCGCGAGCTGCCGACCGTCTACCGTGTGCACGAGAATCCCGATCCGGACAAGTTGCGCGTGTTTGCGTCGTTTGCGCGTCCGTTCGGCTACCGCATCGACCCGTCCAAGCCGGAGGATACGGCGCAGTTCCAGACCGTGCTGCGCGGCGCAAAGAACGACCCGAAGCAGCGCGTGCTGCCGACGCTTCTGCTGCGCTCGCTGGCGCGTGCGCGCTACGCGGATGAGTGTATTGGCCATTACGGTCTGAAGGCGAAGTTCTACCTGCACTTTACCTCGCCAATCCGCCGTTATCCCGATCTGGTGGCGCACCGCATGCTGCAGAAGGCGCTGCTCGGCGAAGAATTTACCGCGGCAGACGAAACGATGTGCGAGGAAGCCGCAGACCAGTCCACAAACCGCGAACAGGCTGCCGACAACTGCGAACGCGACATCGACAAGCTGTATATCGCGTCCTACATGCAGCAGTTTATCGGTGAGGAATTTGACGCGGAGGTTTCCGGCGTGCAGTCGTTCGGCGTGTTCGTTGCGCTGGAAAACGGCTGTGAGGGTCTGATTCGAGCTGAGCTGATGACCGGCGACTTCTATCAGTACGACGAGGAGCACATGGCGATGGTTGGCCGCCACACCGGCAAGCGGTTTACGATCGGCACGCCGATGCGTGTCAAGCTGCTTGCCGCAAGCGACACCACCGGTCAGATCGACTTTGCACCGGCAGACGGCTCGCTTCCGGTTTCGGAAAAGCTGGATCGTCCGCGCCGTGAGGACACCGACCGTGCTCCGAGAGGCAATCGCGCGGAGCGCCGCCGTCACAGCGGCAAGGGACGCGGCGGCAAGCCCGGCAAGGGCAAAAAGCCGCCCACGCGCAAGAGAAGATGAGGCAATACCGCATAATTGAACAAGAGTGATTTGCGAGTAAATTTTGCGTACTGACGAGGCACAGTTTTGCGGTAATACTTGATGTATTACCGTGAAACTGCAACAAAGTCAGGACACAAAATTTCCGCAAAGCACCGCAGTCTTAATTGTGCGGTGTTGCCATAAGTATAGGAGAGAATCTTTTATGTCCAATAAAGTAACTGTTGCTGCGATTCAGATGACCTACGGTCTGGAAGAAGCCTGCGAAAAGGTCCGCGAAGCGGCATCTCAGGGGGCGCAGATCATTCTGCTGCCCGAACTGTTTGAAAACTGGTATTTCTGTCAGGAAAAAAGCTACGAGAACTACCATTTAGCGACAACACTCGAGGAAAATCCGGCGGTCCGCGAGATGCAGACCATTGCCCGTGATTTCAAGGTCGTCATTCCGGTCAGCTACTACGAGCGGGTCGGCGAGACCACGTTCAACACGGTGGCTGTCATTGACGCGGACGGCACGATCATGGGTCAGTACCGCAAGACCCACATTCCGGATGACCATTTTTATCAGGAAAAGTTCTATTTTACGCCCGGAGATACTGGCTTCAAGGTCTGGGATACGGCTTATGCGAAAATCGGCGTCGGTATCTGCTGGGACCAGTGGTTCCCGGAATCCGCGCGCTGCATGGCATTGCAGGGTGCTGAACTGCTGTTCTACCCGACCGCCATCGGTTCCGAGCCGATTCTCGACTGCGATTCCATGCCGCACTGGCGGCGCTGTATGCAGGGGCACGCGGCGGCGAACATTATGCCGCTGATCGCGGCAAACCGCATCGGCACCGAGACCGTCAAGCCGACCGAGGATAACCAGCACCAGTCGTCCTCGCTGACGTTCTACGGCTCGTCCTTCATCGCGGATGAAACCGGCGCGCTTGTCGAGCAGGCTGACCGCGAAAACGCAGGCGTGCTGACGCATACGTTCGATCTGGATGAAATCCGTGAGATGCGCCGTTCGTGGGGCGTCTACCGCGACCGGAGACCGGAAATGTATGGTGCAATGCGCGGCTACGGTTTATAAAATGGAAAATTCCATTCACAAAAAACGCAGACTGAGAATATTCTCAGTCTGCGTTTTCTATATCATAGATATTATTTTGCGAGTTCCGCCAGAAATTCATCCATGTTGGTGTCTTCCGTCATGGTAATGCGGTGCATGCTGTACAGCGTCTGCGGCAAACCCTGTACGACCGCATTCACGCCCGGCTGGGTGGTGAACGTCAGCTTGATGCCCTGGCTGCGCAGCGCATCCATCGTCAGTGTGCCGTACGCGCCTTCCGGATAGGACAGCGCGTTGACCTTTTCGCCGGTGATCGGCTCGATGGCCTGCTGGCTCTGCTGGATATCAGCCTTGACAGCGGCTTCGTAGTCCTCATCGCTTTCGCCGGGCAGCTGCGCGAGTGTTTCCCGAACACGGTCGTTGCCGTCCTCGAACGGCGGCCACTGGTGCATGTCATAGGTGTGACTCTGGATGGAAATCAGGCCGGAATCCACCATTTCCTGCATCTCAGCCGCGCCGAAGTGCGGTGTCATGGCGTGGTCGGTGTCCTTGTAGGTATCCTTGCCGATGGAAACGCCGATGGCGAAAATGGTCGCCTTCATGTTGTATTCCCCCAGCACCGGGAACGCGTCCTCGTAGTTGCTCAGATAGCCGTCGTCGAACGTGAGAACAATCGGCTTTTCGGGCAGCGGCGTACCGTTGTACACATAATCGCGCAATTCCTCGAGCGAAATCGTGTTGCAGCCGGCATCGGAAAGCGCCTGAATCTGCTTGCGGAACGTCTCCGGCGAAATGGTAGCTGAGCCGCTCACCTCCTCGGTCAGCTGGTGCCACGTCAGCACCGGAACCTGAACGGCGGTGTCGTCGTCCGTGCGCGGTGCAGGACGCTGTGTGAAATAGTCATGCGGCGTGTCAGCCGTTACATAAGTGCCGAAATCCGACGGAATCGCGGTGATGGCAGGCGTAAAGTCGGGATACTCCTTCTCGGCAATGCGGGTTGCCATCATCTCGCCGATGTTGTTGCGGAAGTGCGTGCTGTCGTAGAAGAAGCGCGGCTCACTGCTGACAGACGAGGACGAAAAATCCCAGTAATCGGTCACTTTGGCAAGAGATTCGTAGAAATTCGTGATATCCTCGTCGTAAAAATTCTTGTAATAGTCGGTGTACACCGGAGCGGTCAGCACAATGAGATTAACGCCGTTTTCCTCGCAAACCTTGCGGATTGCAGCCACCGACTGCATGCAGGCTTCGGTCTTGTACAGGTGCAGCGGCTCGTGGTTGGGATAATCGGTGAATACCGGATAGGCGTTCAGATAATCCGCGGTAGAGCCGATCGGCTCCACATCACGCACGCGCTTGTCATACGCGCCGGTCTGCTCGTCAAATACGTCGAACGACTGCGGCATGAGCGTGTCCTTTTTCTGATTCACCAGCTTCTGATAGCCATACCGCGGGTCCGCGAGGAGAAACCGCGAGTAATACGACAGCGCGGACATATCCGGGTCGGTTTTGTAGTGCAGGCTGTGGGTCAGCTTGTTGGACTCATCATCGTAGGTCAGGCCATTGTCCAGATACACATTCAGCACCAGATTTTTGACTGTGTAGTTGTCAATCAGGTAGTTTGCGATCTTTTCGCAGTCCTTCATATCCGCACCGTACATGATGAGGTTGTAGAACTTCGCGTTCAGCATCTCGTTAAACGATTCGGTCGGCAGCGAGCTGGTGGACGAGCAGCCGAGGAAATATGAGTCGTACTCGTCATGGTGCTGCTCGAGATAGGAGATTTTCGCCGCACGCGGATTGTTGGTCTCGTCATACGAAAACCACTGCATAAACCGGTCGCCGAACGCGCCGAACGGGTCGGTGACGTAGTTGAATCCGGCCAGCAGTGCGGCCAGGATCAGCACGATAACGGGCAGAGAAAGCACCCATTTTTTTGCGTTCATGCTCTGCCTCCTTAAAATTGCTTGTAGATGAACTCGGACGAGATGTATCCGGCACGGAAAATGCCGAACAGCAGCAGGACCACGAGCGAAACGGTCAGCACGGTCAGCTGCATGAGCGCCGGGCGCTCGTTGAGCCACGCCTGCACATCCGTGCCGCGTTCCTCAAAGAACTCCACGCCGTGGACGATGAGAATGCCGACAAAAATGATGATAAAGTCGGAAATACCCAATCCAAGCGTCGGCACAACCGACGTAAACTCACTGAAATGCGGGTGCAGTACGGTCGTTCCGAGCAGCGTGAATACAGTCTTGAGACGCGGTGCACGGGTGAAATAACGGCCGATAAACACCAGTCCGAACGTGCGGACGGTCATAAAGATGCGCCAGCCGGTCGATTTGTCGTTGATGTGCAGCTTTTCCTTCCACGAAAGGAAGCGGCGTTCCATCAGCAGGGAAGCGGTAATGAGGATACCGTTCCACAGGCCGAACGCAATGTAGCGGAAGTTGGCGCCGTGCCAGATGCCGATGATCAAATACACGATAAACGTAGCGGTCGAGGTGGCACAGATCTTGCCCATCATGCCCTTGAAATGCTTGCGCGCCCACTTGCCGAGCTTGCCGAACGGCTTGGAAAACGCCAGAGGATAGAACACATAGTCGCGCATCCACGCACCGAGTGTGATGTGCCAGCGGCGCCAGTAGTCGGTGAGCGAGGTGGAAAACAGCGGTCGGCGGAAGTTGAGCGTCATATCGATGCCGAACATGCGCGCGACGCCGCGTGTGATGTCGATGCCGCCGGAAAAATCGCAGTACAGCTGAATGCAGTAAAACAGAATACCGAGCGCAATGACAGCACCGCCGTAGGGACAGTTCTCCATGATGACGTTGTTTACCAGAACAGCTGCGCGGTCGGCGATGACGATTTTTTTGAAGTAACCCCAGAGCGCCAGCTGAATGCCGATCTGCAGGTCGTCCCAGCACAGCTTGCGCTCTGCGGTAAGCTGCGGCGCCAGCTGATCGAAACGGCTGATCGGTCCCTGCACCATCTGTGGGAAGAACGATACGAACAGACCGTAGCGCAGCGGATTGCGCTCGGGCGCATATTTGCCGCGGTACACGTCAATAACGTAGCTCATGGACTGGAAAATGAAAAACGACAGACCGAGCGGCACGACAAAATCCCATCGGGGAATGTGATTGCCGAGCGCGGACGGCAGCAGCTCGAGCGTGAAATTCCAGTATTTCATCGCGTAGAGCAGGCCAAAACAGCAGACCGCGCAAATTACCGCGATCTGCTTCTTTTTGTGCTGTATTTGGGCCTTTTGCGCCTTGTCGGCAGGCTTGATGGCGTTATAGCGGCCGAGAATAAGTCCGGTTACCCAGGTCATTCCGGCTACCAGAACCACCCACGCAAACGCCTTGACCGAGCCGGCCATGTAAAACGCCGCACTCGCCAGCAGCAGGATGCACCACTGTGCCTTTTTCGGCACGATGTAGTAGAGCAGCACGCTCGCGATGGTGAGTACGATAAACGAAGCGGAAGTAAAAGCCATTAGTCCTGCGCGTTCTCGATCAGTTCAACGATGGCGTCAACCGAGTTGAAGTTCTCCGGCGTCAGGTCGTTGACACCCAGCTGAACGTCAAACTCCTCCATCAGCTCGGAAATAACGGCTACGATGTCGAGGGAATCGATGATGCCGTCGTCGATGATGGCGGTTTCGTTCTCAAAGTCGTTGCCGGGGCAGATCTCATTCAGAATTTCGATAATTTTTTCTCTCATGGTCGATTTCTCCTTTAATTATATTGCAGCACGGCGGAAGTCCATCCGTCGGGCCGATAGCCGTGTTGTTCGTAAAAATGCTCGGCAGGAGCATTGCCGGTCCGCGCCCATACCTGACTTTTTGCACCGTCCGTTGCCGCAAGATACGCAGTGAGCAGTTCGCCGGCAAGACCTTTTCCGCGGCAGTCCGCACGTACGGCAAGGTGCCGAATCTCGGTCGAGGCGCGGGAAACCGCAAAATGCAGCACACCGGAAACACCTTTTTCGTCCCGGGTGATAACGGTTTGGTCGTTTGCGAGGTTTTCACGCAGATCGTCCGCAGTCGGCAGACAGCCGGTGAGAGCGGAGAAGTGATCGCTTAAAAAGCGGGAAATATCCTCGAAATCCTCCGGCTTTGCAGGAACTGCGGTTGTTTCCACCGGAAATGCTTCCGGTTTGCGGGTGCGCCGCGTGCGGCGCAGCACCTCACGAAAACCGAGAGCGCAGAACTGCTCGGCGGCATTGGCCATCGCGTCCGCGTCTTTCACGCGGCAGGACAGCTCGGTCATAACCGGCCTGTCCGTCTCCGGCAGGGAAAGCACCGCGTTCGGATGCAGATAAAACGTCATCACAAGGTGGTCGCCGCGTTCGCGGAACAGCAGCAGTGCGCCGCCTGCCTCGTGGATGTACAGTCCGTTCGCGATTTCGCGCGTGTAGTCGTCACCGCGCAGAAAGTTGTTGGTAATGACGCCTTTCTTGAGCTGTGCGTTCAGCAGATCGGAAATCTGTGCGAAATTCTCAATCTTCCGCATGGATAAATTGCTCCTTCAGCTTGACGCGGTCGATCTTGCCGTTGGCGTTCATCGGCAGTGCGTCCAGCTTTTCATAGATGTTGGGCAGCATATACTTGGGCACCAGCCTGCGCATGGCACGCGCGAGTGCCGCGGCATCCGGTTCGCCCTCGTAGATGCAGACAATGCGGTCGCGGTTGCGGTCGAACAGGCAGGCTGCTGCGGCGATGCCGTCCACGCTGTGCAGCGCGGTCTCGATTTCGCCAAGCTCGATGCGGTAGCCCATGTGCTTGATCTGGCCATCCTGCCGCGACAGGAAATACAGCAGACCGTCGCCCTCCTTGACGGCGATATCGCCCGTGCGGTACAGAATATCGCGGAAATACGGGTTTGTCGGGTTCTGGATGAAGCATTCGGTTGTCTTTTCCCAGTTACCGAAGTAGCCGCTGGCCAGTCCGCTGCCGCGCACGCAGATCTCACCGGCCTCGCCGTCCGGAACGAGTTTGCCGTCCTTGTCGAGCAGTATAATCTGCATATTGCGGCAGGCTTTGCCGATCGGAATGGCTTCATCGTCGCGGTAGTCGCGAGTGAGATGGAATGCGGCACAGTCCACGGTGGTCTCGGTCGGTCCGTACATATTGACAACCTCAAGACCTGGAATCGCGGCCTTCCACGCGTTCACATAGCGCGCCTGCAGCGCCTCACCGCCGAGAGCGGCTTTGCGCAGCGTGGGCGGCGCGCACTTGCTCAGTGCACCCGAGCTTGCCACAAAGTGGAACGCACTGGTCGCCCAGTTGATGGCGGTCACGCCGACACGCTCCATCTCCTTGAGCAGCAGCATCGGGAAGGTAAACAGCTTTTTCGAGAAAATATGGCAGGTTGCACCGAGCGAAAGGGGCTGGTACAGGTCCTTGCACGAAAGATCAAAGTAAAACGGCGCCTGATTGCCGAAAATATCATGCTCGGTGTAGCCGCAGAACTCGCTCATCCAGTCGGTGAAGTCGATGACCGCACGGTGCGGAATGACGATTCCCTTCGGCGCACCGGTCGAACCCGAGGTGAACAGCAGGTAAACCGGGTCAATATCCAGTACGCTCTCACGGATGGACTGCAGCAGGTTTGCGTCAGCCGGTGCTGCAAATCCCTCGTCCATCGAGATGAGCGGGGCACAGTCGGCAAGCGGCTCAGCCTGCTTACGGTTGCCTTCAGCGTAGACGATGGCAACAGGACGGACCTGCTCGAAAATACGGCGGATACGCGCTTCCGGCATGTGGTCGTCGATCGGAACGTAGCAGCCGCCCGCATACAGCACGCCCTGCATCGCGGCAACGCTTTCGGCCGTGCGGCCGATCAAAACCGCGACCGGCTTGTGCAGCGTATCGACGGTTTTGGCAAGGTGGGTGCCCAGACCCTGTGCGGTCTTCAGCAGCTCGCCGAAGGTGAACACGCGGTTCTCATCGCAGAACGCAGGCTTGTCCGCGTGCATTCGGGCAGAGGATTCCAAATATTCGAGTACATTTTTTCTCATAGACATACTTCCTCATTATGATAGTCTATTTTATCATAGAGGGCGGAAAAAGTAAACGAAAAACGGCGGTTACGCCGGAGAATCCATCCAGTGTGCGGTTTCATCCATAATATCGTGCAGAATAAAAATATCGTGCAAGGTATCACCGGTTTCCATTGAGTGGTTGGCGTTTTCGGTCAGATAGAGCGGAATGCCGATCTTCCGGCAGCCGTTCGTGATTATCTCGGTGTCCGCCCACGGATCGGCGGTGCCGTGAAAGGCGATGCCGGTCGGGTCGAGATAGGGCAGCGCCTGTTCGATCGGCGTGTAGTATACCTGCCGCGGATGAATGTTGTGCTGAACAGCATACCGTGCGGCAATCGCAGTGCCAATGCTCTTCGAGAGGAAGAAAACGCGGTCGTAAGCGGTCCAGTCGATGGCGGTAAGCTGTTCCTCTGCGGCAGAAAGCGCGGTCTGCACAGCCTGTTCGATTTTTTCGGCGTGCCCCCGCAAACCGGTCGGCAGAGCGGGATACTGCACCGCGAGCAGGTCGCAGCCGCGTGCGCGTGCAAGTTTGGCGCTGTAATACAGCAGCGGTTTGTCGATATGGTAGCCGATGCCGGGGAACAGCACGGCAAGCTGGTTGCTCATAGGTAAGGCTCCTTTTGGGGAAATGCAGGGTCACTCCGCCAGCTCCCGCACGGCGGCAATCGCGGTATCGACCTCGTTTTCCGTGTTGAAATACGAAAAGCTGAAGCGCACCGCGCCCTGCTGCACGGTGCCGAGTGCCTCGTGCATGCGCGGCGCACAGTGTGCACCGGCGCGTGTGGCGATGTCGTAATCGGCAAACAGCGCGTCCGCAACCTCGGCGGAGTCATAGTCGCGGATGTTAAGCGCGACAACAGCCGCACGTTCCGACCGGGAGAAATCGCCGTAGACGGTCACGCCGTCAAGGTCCTTCACACCGTCGTAAAACCGCCGCATGAGTGCGCGTTCGTGTGCTCCGATGGCCTGCTCGGTCTGTTTTTCGATAAATTTCAGCGCGGCATGCAGTCCGGCGATGCCGTGCGTATTGAGCGTGCCCGCCTCGAGCCGTGCAGGATACGCCTGCGGCTGTTCGCGGTCGTAGGAGTGAATGCCGGTGCCGCCGCGGAGCAGCGGCCGAAGCTCTACGCCCGGCCGGATGCACAGACCGCCGGTTCCCTGCGGACCCATCAGGCCCTTGTGGCCGGTGAAGCAGAGCACGTCAATGTTCATGCGCTGCATGTCGATCGGTACCGCACCTGCCGTCTGCGATGCATCGACAACCAGAAGGGCGCCGTGTGCGTGCGCCATTGCACCGAGTTTGGCGATATCGAGCAGGTTTCCGGTCAGATTGGATGCATGCGTGCAGACAACGGCCTTGGTTTCCGGTCGAAAGAGCGTTTCCATATCCTCATAGCGGATATTGCCCTGACGGTCCGCCGGTACAAAATCCACCGATACGCCGCGCGTCTGCAGATCATACAGCGGACGGAGCACGGAATTGTGCTCCAGATCGGTCGAAATGACGTGATCGCCGGACGAAAACAGACCGTAGATTGCAATATTCAGCGCCTCGGTGGAGTTCGCGGTGAACACAACATGGTCCGCACGTGGACAGCCGAACAGCTTCGCCAGCCGACTCCGCGTCTCGAACACCATGCGCGACGCGGAAAGCGACACACCGTGTGCACCGCGCGATGCATTTCCTGCGGTAAGGATGGCGTTTTTGACCGCCTCCGCGACTTCAGGCGGCTTGTGCAGCGTGGTCGCTGCGTTATCCAGATAAATCATGATTTCCTCCGTCAGTCGAACAGTTCGACGAGAGCATGTGTCTCGAATCCGATGCCGGTTTCACGCAGAGCGTCGAGGAGCACCTGTTCCTCGCTTGTTTCGACCTTCCATGCCAGTCCGCAGCCTGCGCTCACCTGAGAAGGAATCGGGATCATGCGTCCGGGCAGACCGCGCTGCGTGAACATGGCTTCTGCCGCGAGCGCCTGCTCGGTGGACGCAAACGCGATGACCGCAAACGGCCGTTTGCGCCGCGTCACGGGCGCAGAATGAGGGCGGCCTGCATCTGTTTCTCGGTGATGACGTACATGTTGGTCACGTCACCGACTGCCAGCTTGTCGGTCAGGCCGTAGTGGTTGAGACAGGTACCGCAGGTCAGAATCTCCACACCGAGCGATGCCAGGTTTTTCAGATCCTCGAGCGATGCCGAGTCTTCGCAGGTCAGGCGTGCGCCGCCGTTGTAGAACAGAATTGTGCTCGGCAGGTGCTCCTGCTGGGTGAGCGCAAAAATAAAGCCTTTCATCAGAATACGGCCCAGTTCCTCATCGCCCTCGCCCATATGGTCGGCGGAAATGACAACGACCGTCTTTTTCTGCGCCGCCGGTACCGTGCAGGCAATCTGCTCATCGGCTTCTGCCTTGCCGATGGAATTTTCAGTCGTGATCGTCACGCAGAACTCCTTGTCCGAGCGCTTTTCGGTCGTGATCGAGCAGCCCTTGCTCTCCGCAAGGCGGGTCAGATTCTGCACCGCAATTTCATTATCTACCAGCGTCTGCACCGTGCCCGCACCGTTTAAATCCTGCAGCGCGTGCAGCGTTTTGATGACCGGAATCGGACATGCGTCACCGATCGCATTCACTTGTACCATAATAAAGTTCCTCCTTTTGGGGATGTTCTGTGGATAGTATAGCACAATAGAGCACGGAAGACCATAATTTATCCACAGGCTCGCGGAATACCGGGTGGAGAGGATGGTTTTTCTTGACGGTGTTCTCTTCAAAAGGGTAAAATTACAGTATGATGATCAATAACCCATTTACGGACAAAAGTCCGGCAGGAATTCAGTCCTGCTTTGCGGACAGAAATACGGAAAAGGACCTGGCAGACGCATATGCAGTTAGCAGCAATATGTTCTGGTGGACTGCAGATAATATAGACGATTATGATGAGGACACCCCGGAATACCGGACTGCCTGTGCAATCACAGACGCATGAGCTGCACTAATGGATGTGTATCAAAGCAGAGTTTTTGCCATACTGATAAAAGAGGGAATCCGCATCCCTGAAACCGCCCAAATCCATGTGCTGCTGCCATTTATGGAGCAGAACGGCTATATCTGCCATTCCGGCTGGTGGTATCCGGAAAATGAGTAACGCAGAAAGGGGGCATAACCATGCAATCCCGCACCTATCTTGCCATCGACCTGAAATCCTTTTATGCCTCCGTGGAGTGCCGGGAGCGTGACCTCGATCCGCTCGACACTCACCTTGTTGTCGCGGACGAGACCCGCACGGACAAGACCATCTGTCTGGCAGTCACGCCGTCGCTGAAAAGCTACGGCATTTCCGGCCGCGGACGGCTGTTTGAGGTGCGTCAGCGCGTTAAGCAGGTCAATGCCGAGCGGCAGCGCCGTGCGCCCGGGCATACATTCACCGGCGCGTCTTACTCTGCTGCGGAACTGCGGGAAAACCCGTCTCTTGCGATGGATTTCATCATCGCACCGCCGCATATGGCGCATTATATGGCGTACAGCAGCCGGATTTATGCCATTTACATGAAATATGTCGCGCCGGAGGACATGGTTGTGTACTCCATTGACGAGGTGTTCATGGACGTGACCGGCTACCTTGAGACCTACGGCCTGACCGCGCGTGAGCTGGCGCGGAAAATCATTCTCGATGTGCTGAACACCACCGGCATCACGGCCACGGCGGGCATCGGCACCAACCTGTTTCTGTGCAAGGTGGCGATGGATATTGTCGCCAAGCACGTTCCCGCCGACCGCGACGGCGTGCGGATCGCCGAACTGGACGAGCGCAGATTCCGGCACGAGCTGTGGTCATATCAGCCGCTCACCGATTTCTGGCGCGTGGGACGAGGCACCGCGAAAAAACTCGAGCAGTACGGCATGTGCACCATGGGCGATATCGCGCTGTGCTCGGAAAAAAACGAGGATCTGCTGTATAAGCTGTTCGGTAAAAATGCGGAGCTGCTCATCGACCATGCGTGGGGATGGGAGCCGTGCACGGTCGCAGATATCAAAGCCTACAAGCCGAGCACCAACAGCATCAGCACCGGGCAGGTGCTCGCGTGTCCGTATACAGCGGACAAGGCACGTCTGGTTGTCCGCGAAATGGCGGATCAGCTGGTACTTGATCTGGTGAGCAAGGGCCTGGTCACCGACCGGCTTGTGCTGACCGTCGGGGACGATATTGATAACCTGAACGATCCGGCACGGCGGATTAACTACCACGGCAGGACCGAGACCGATCGCTACGGGCGCACGCTGCCCAAATCTGCACACGGTACGCAGAGCCTCGGAGAACTGACCTCGTCTACACAAAAGCTCATGGACGCAGCGACCGTGCTGTTCGACCGCATTATCGACCCGAATCTGCTCATCCGGCGCATGTATCTGGTGGCAAATCACGTCATTCCGGAATCTGACGCGCCCCAGCCGGCTCGGTGTGAGCAGCTTGACCTGTTCACCGACTACGCCGCTGAGCAGGAACGCAGGAGGGCAGAGCAGGCCGCACTCGAGCGGGAGCGAAAGCTGCAGCAGGCGGCGCTCGCCATCAAGAGCAAATACGGCAAAAACGCGCTGCTCAAGGGCATGGACCTCGAGAAAGGCGCGACTGCCATCGAGCGAAACGGAAAAATCGGCGGGCATAACGCATAATCGGAAAACATGCTAAGACAATGTAAATATATTACCTGATTCTGCCTCTCCACGGACGTTCTGTGTCGAGAAATCGACATTTCAGGCAGTTACCCTTGTATATGGCAATCAAAGGAAATATAATATATTCATAATAATATGGGAAATATATCTTTTCTGGAAGGATTGCGAAGCCGCAAGGCAGCTGCATACGGAGAAGGCAAATGAAAATTATCTGCGAAAAAGGCTATCACGCCGGAAATGTCCTGCGTCTGGTAGCGGAATATTTGGAAAAACGATATCCGGATGATATGATTCTGGATGAAAATATGGAAATCACGCTTTCACTCAAGAACGGTGAGAACGGTCAGCCCATCGTGCTCGGTGAAGAGGAACTGCAGCTGTCGTACCACACAGCCGACCATTCCGAGGACTACTATAATCATGATGTGCTGACCCATTTGTACACGCGCTGCAAGTACGAGCACGACCTCAAGGTCTTTCAGTTGGCGAATTATGCGCGGCTGACCTGCATTTATATGGATGCCGTCGGCCTGCATGAGATCAACAACCACTTGGGACATGAGGCCGGCGACCACATGCTGTGCTCGATTGCGGACGGGATTCGAAAGTATTTCCCGGATGACTGCGCGTACCGCATCGGCGGTGACGAGTTCGTCCTGCTGTGTCCGGCGCGTCAGCCGGAGGAGCTTGCAGAAAGCCTTGCGGCGTTCTGCGACACAATCCGTGAGATGGGGTATGAGGTCTCGGTCGGCGTGTCTGAGAGCACGGACAGACAGACGCTGAACGAGACGGTCAATCAGGCTGAAACGGCCATGCGGCATGACAAGATGGAGTTTTACCGCAATAACGGCGGTATCCGTCAAATGCGTATCATCGACGACAAGCTGGAGCAGCTGCTCATCAAAAAGCAGGATGTCACCCGTTTTCTGCAGGCGATCGCACCGCTTTACAGGGGAGTGTACATGGTCAATACCAAGCAGGATACCTGTCGGTATATCTATGTTCCGTCATATTTTAAGACCATGCTGGAGAATAATCATCATGCGTTTATGTCTTCCGTGCGTGAGTACTGCCGCGAATTGGTCCACCCGGAGTATCATGACGAATTTGCAAAGCTGCTGGATTACAGCTATATAGAGGAGCAGATTGCGGCGCATGGTTCGCTGAAGATGACCTATCGGATACGGGACGGCAGCCGGGTACATCTCAAAATCACCATGGCCGACCGGAGTTCCGCAGACGTACATGAGCTGCTGTGGGTTTTTCTGGACGAAACGCAGTAGAAGAAAGCAGGTGAAGCATGTCCGTAATAGACAATCGAAAATACGCCGGGATTATGAATCTGCCGCATCATGTCTCTCCAACCCGTCCGCAGATGCCCATAAGCGACCGTGCGGCGCAGTTTTCACCGTTTGCGGCACTGACCGGATATGCCGGTGTTATTCGTGAGACAGCGCGGCTGACCGACCGTAAAATCGAGCTGGATGAGACCATGCTGACCGCGCTCAACGAGCGGTATCAGCTGCTGCTTTCTGTGCTTGATGCAGAACCCGAGGTGGAGATCACCTATTTTGTGCCGGATGAACGCAAATCCGGCGGTGCATACCGCACAGTTTCCGGTGTGGTCAAAAAGGCGGATGAATTCGTGCGGCGGCTGACTCTGACAGACGGCACGGTGATTCCGATGGAGGATGTGCTGATGCTGGACGGGGCAATATTTGGACAGAATGAATAAGAAAATCCACGCTCTTCACAAAGAAGAACGTGGATTTTTGTATAGTTAGCGCAAGAAATCGAGTTCTTCCTGCAGATACCGGAAGAACAGGCCTGCGTGGTATCCATCTGCTACCGCATGTGCGATGGTGATATTGACCGGCATATTGACCTTGCCGCCGCATTTTTCATACCTGCCCATGACAACGATGGGGAAGTATGCAGGCTGTCCGTCCGCGACGCGGCTGCCGCAGCCGGTAAACGCCGTCCACGGCGTACAGGATACGCAGTAGAAATTCGCAGGCTGGTTCGGCTTGGTCTTGATGCCCTTGACATCCTTGTAGGTCTGCATATCTGCGGTAATGGCGTTGTAAAACGTGGGGAAATCCTCGGAAAAGTCCGTCCAGCAGTCGGAAAACGTGCAGTCATCCGGATGAAAGAACGTGAAATTCGGCACGATTTTATCCCAGACACAGAGTTCGCCGTCCGCGTTTTTGAACATGCGGAAGTTCTCGATGCGGTTGAGTGCCTTGGTGACGCAGTAAATCGCCGCTGCGTAGAATTTACAGCCGTGTGCATGACAGAAACGGAGCAGGTTTTGCACATCCACCGGCGCCGTCATGTTGAATTCGACCTTGAGAGCCTCGGTATAGTAGCGGTAGTGCTCACGGCGAGGCCAGCTTTCCATATCGACTTTTTTGAAGGCTTGCATAGCATTCCATCCTTTCCGAACCCTGATGGTTACTCTGATTATAGCACAGCACCGCGCCGAGCGGGAACGGAAATTGCATTTTAAATGCAGAAATGCTACAATCATGAGAGAACAGGAGGCGCAATATGGATTACAAACGATTTGACGATACGATTCTCGTCCGTATGGATCGCGGCGAGGAGATTTTAGAGCAGGTGAAGGCGGTGGCTCTCAAGGAGCAGGTTACGCTCGCAAGCGTGCAGGCGCTCGGTGCGATCAATGATTTCACGGTCGGCGTGTACAATGTTGCGGAAAAGAAGTATTACGCGAACGATTTCAAGGGCAGCTTTGAGATTGTGTCGCTGACCGGCACGATCGACACGATGAACGACGGATTTTACTGCCATCTGCACCTGAGCGCGGGCAATGAGCGGGGACAGG
>OLOZ01000878.1_pt1 | contig 23414 bp, 54 predicted proteins | sample 1673021 | NCBI WGS metagenome assembly OLOZ01 (sample SAMEA3136747, study PRJEB25190) | human gut metagenome | biome: human gut; feature: human-associated habitat; material: faeces | place: Austria | collected 2013 | reverse complement strand
GCTATAGAGAACGCTATAAGATGGGATTATGTTAAAGAAGATTTTGAACGTGATAGACATAGGAAAGAAAGTATTTTCTATGGAATGTGAGAACCGGAGGAAATATCATGAAAAAAATTGTGAAAAATAAAATTGAAAAGTATTATTGCGATAAGTGCGGAAAAAATATCTTTGATATGATTCCGGTCAAATCATCAAAAAATGATACATTTTTTGGAATGACGATTCCAGAGTATCACATAAAACGATATAGTGAATTTAAGAAAATACAAAAAGGAAGAAATCAATTTCATTATTGTTTAGATTGTTATAAAAATATCTGTCGGGAAAATAAATAATTTGTACATCATAATCCAGTATAAAGACATTCTAGGAGTACAACACAATAAAATAACAGAGAATACCAAAAGGAAACTAATTTAATTTAGTTTCCTTTTTTAGCGGAAAATTTACGGGAGGATATAAAGAATGAGTAAGTATATCACAATGAAAGATTATGAGCATATTAAAGAAAATGCAAGAACTGAAGCGGAAAGAATCCCATCTGGACATTGTAGAATCAGAGAAGAAACAGAACACGCTGCTATTATCAGTGGAACTAAAGAAACAAAAGAACGTAAGGAAGGAAAAGCTAGTTATCTTCTGTTAGTGGAAAATTATAATCAAGGTACTGCTAAATGGTCTCATTGGATTAAATCCACATATCTTGTTAAAGTGCCAGATGGAAAAATTGTTACTACAGAAAGAAAACAGCGAAATGGACATGTTACCCGTAGAATTAACGGCTACATGGAAAATAAAGTGTTGGCGATTATTAAGTAAATTAGAGAATACATATAAGAAAGAAAATATTACATATTATAAGGAGATTAAAACAATGATGAAATTTGAAATTACTATGAAAGAAATGAAGGACGTTGTTAAGAAAATTGATAAATCAGTGATGAAGAAAGCTTCACTCCCAATTCTGGAAACGGTACTTATTAAACAGGAAAATAATCAGCTTTCATTTATTGCAAGTAACACAGAAGAAGAATTACATATTTATAAGAATATTCTTGTTACTGGAAATGATTCTTTCTGTATTGCGCTAGATAATTTAAAGAAGATTGTAAAACTTAAAGCTGATGTTATCACTATTACATACGATTCAGAAGATAAGAAAGTATTAGTTAGCACTGGAAAGAAGGTTGTATCATTTGTTTCAGAATGGGATATAACATCTTTTCCGTTGATGTATATTAAAAAACCAGAAGAAACATGTTTTATTTCAAGGTATACAAGTTTTTATGAAATGATGGAAAAATTATCAGTATATCTTGAAGATGCAGATGAGAATTACAAAGCAATGACTTGTTATAATTTCAATATTGTAAAGAATAGAATTGTTGCACTTGATGGTCATAGAATTGGAATGTGTAACCCGTCCGAAAATATTGGAAAATTTAATAACGATTCAGAATTGAAAGAAATCAATTTAAAGCGTACTTTCTGGATTAAATTAAAAAATTGTATTGCAAAAGAAGTTAATGGTGGACAGAACGTTATATCTATGGCAAGTGCGGAAAATAAAACATATATCACTGGAAATGATTTTATGATGATTGTTAGAAATGTTGATGTAATGTATTTTGACGTTGATGGAATGATTTTGAATGAGTTAGACTTAATGATGGTTAATATAAATACAAAAGAACTCAAAGAATCGGCAGAATATAATGTTACTTTATATGATAAGGATCATAGAAAGCCAATGTATATGGAGTTTATCGGAAATTATGTAATGTCTTATATGAAGTCACAGACGGAAGAATCATTTGATAGAATTACATTAACGGAAAATGGTGTAGATGATGGCTTTATGATCGGATTTAATCCACGATTTATAAAAGATTTATGCAATGGAATTGATACAGAATTTGCAAGAATGGGCTTTCGTAATGCTAAATCTCCTGTTATGGTATACGATGGAGATTTTACCTATCTTGTATTGCCTGTTAATATCAACGAATGTGATGTATCAGAAAGAATTGATAAATTGATGAAGGTTGCATAATGGAAGAATGGGGGGGGAAAATAGTTATGTCAAATTGTTGGTATTGTAATAAAACTAACAATAGAGTGCCTATTGGGAAATATACATATCATGGAAAGAAAAATGGAAAACGTGTACAAAAAACCATCCCTATATGTCTTTGTTGTAGTGCTATGACTTCCAGTGACGATATTTTAGAACAAGTTAGAGATACATACGGATGGGATGAACCAGATGAAGATTAACGATGAAATGTATCTTTTATAGCCTTGTAGAGAATAAATCTATAAGGCTATTTTTATACTCAAAAACAGGATTAAAGGAGAAGATTAAAATGTATGAGTTAGGTTATTGTGTTGGTATTGGTCTTGGATTTTTATTTCTTATTGCAATATTTAGTTGATGGAGGATATACATATGCAGAATTTAGCAAGCTTTATAGAGTATACAGATGGAAATAAACCATATACACATACGTTTATGCGGATGCAGATGGATAATGGAAAAATAGAAGAGGTTGATATGTTCACAGATGCCAGAGGAAAGAAATATAAAACACGCCTGGACGATAGTATAAGAATAGGTGGAAAAGGTGTTACATCTAAAAGAAGAATGCGTATGGAATTAATCAACACATTTGAAGCATTATTAAAAATATCTGGATTACATATTGCATGATTCGTTTGTAGTTAGTGGCTGCTAGAATGATAGCAGTCATAATAGTGCTTGCGAATTGAAAATTTAAAGAAAGGATGAAAAATTATGGAGAAAGAAAAGCTATTATCAAGAACTTGATAACGCTTTAAAGGATTATGAAAAACATAAAATATTATGTTTATTTTGGGATAGACAAGATATTGAACGAATATGTAACTATATTTGTTTGTATGGAGAATGTAAGTATATTACAGAAGAACAGATGGAAGAACTTGCGGGTCGTTGCTGTAAAGTATTGGAAAGGATGTATAAAAGATGAAGAAATTTAGTATTGAATATCACGAAACTTATGGAAAAACATATGAAATTGAAGCCAACTCACCAGAAGAAGCAGAGGAAATTTTAAGAGATATGATCTGCAATGGAGAAGAGAATGCACCAGAAGAATGTGAAAATAGCTGGTGTGATAATATTCAGGAAATTGGAATGGATACAAGTATTGATGATATATTCATGGATGAAGGAATTAGGCATTGCTTTTTAACACAAAATAATGATGGAAATTATAAGTCAACAGAAAAATTTGAGGGCTTACATAATATGGAGAAATATATTTATCTTGACTATGACGGAACTATTTTTGAATATATCAATAAATTTATTGAATATGCGGAAAATTATGATAAAGTCAAAGAATTTGAAGAATGGATGCATGATGCAAAAGAATTTGGATATAAGATAAATCTCACTAATTTAGCAGAACATTGTGAGTATATTGGAAAGAAACTTACGAGAGTAGCGAAAAGATTAGAGAGTTTAAAAGAAAATTAACAGATGAAAGAGATATTTTAAGAGGTGTATAGCGTAAAAGGTAACTGATACGTGGTATACAGGATAGCTGAATAGTGACAAACAAGATATGGTTTGATGCGGGGCTACGGTACATGGATTGTCTTATTATCTGTATTATCCATTATTAGAGAGGTATAAAGAGCATGAATAAACAAAAAGCATTGGAAAAGTTAAAGAAATCAAAACGAGAGGCATTAGCAAATTCTAGTGAGATTAAAGTCGGAAGATTAGAATTAAATGAAGCCATGAAAGCATTAAGAACAATTATTGCATTGGAAAATGTGATTAATAATAAATGAGAATATAGATGAAACAAGAGTTTCAAGTGAAAGGAGAAAAAATATTATGGTACAAACAATTAAAATATCTTGTGAAGAGATGGACTTCATCAACAATTTGCTTAATCTTTCAGGAAATGAAATCTACCAGAAATATGGATATAAGCGAGACGAAACAATTATTCATACTGCTAAGTTCTCAAATGGAATTGAAGTAGATATTAAATTGGTAATTTGCGAAGAAGAATCTCCATATACGGAAGGTGTATTATTCCATAATGGGCATGAACTTACATGCACTGAACCGAATGATACATACGATGGTGAATGGGATTTTGAAGTTAATGGGGTTAAATACATTGTGCTTGTAAAAGCAGAATCGGTATAACAATGAAATGATGATTTCAGGATTGGAGAAAATATGAACAATAACGGGAAAATCAAATTGGAACTTACACCAAAGGAAATAAGTATTTTATCAAATGGTTTGATTTGTTTAATTGACAATGTTTATAGAGCGGAAAAATTAACATATGAAACATCTGTAATTAAAGCATTAGATGAATCAGCGGAAATATATCAGAGACTTAATCAGAAAATTTGTAATTCAGTATCAGAAATGGAGTGATAATATGATTGATTGTTATGTATGCGGACAGAAAAGCAGAAAACAGTATTTTGATTTTGTTAATGGGAAATTTGTGTTAGTGGATAGATGTTTTAATCCTTTTTGCAAATCATACAACAAATTCATAAATTATGGGAGAATTATATGAAAGAAAAAGAATTAACGCTACAGAATACAATTGATAAGAATGTAGAAGCTTCATGGAAAGAATTTCAGAGCGTTCCTGTTGATCGTAACGGAAATCTCAAAACTGCGTGGTATGCATTTGGAAAAGGAACTAACAAAAATGATGTGCATGATTGGTTTAACCGCCATTACAGTAAAGGATTGGCATATCTTATAGAAGAGGTGAAGAAGGAATGAAAGGGACAAATAAGCACGTATCATGTTGGGATAAAGACAAACGTGACTCTGGAAACTGTTTCTGTAATTATAACGGGAACTATACGGAAAGAGAAGAGAATATGGAGAACTTCAATTTTAACGTATGGTTGAGGGAAATGCTACATAGGTGAATTATATTAGGTTTTAAGAGGTATTGTATGGGAAGAAAAGAATGGACAAAAGATGAAGAAACTTATATGTATAGAAGGTATCTATATCAATCAGTTGAAACTACAGCAAAATTTTTGAACAGAAGTGTATCATCTGTAAAGCATAAAGCAAGTAAAATGGGATTGAATCATTATTATGGTGAAAGAATTAGTGCAAAAACACTTGCAAAATGCTTTCATTCAGATATAAGAGTTGTTCTGAGATGGATTGATAAATTTGATCTTCCATGTAAAAAAGTTGAGCTGGATAATCAAACGAGATATTCTATTGATCCTGTAGAGTTTTGGAAATGGGCTGAAAATCATCAGGATGTAATTAACTGGAAGAAATATGAAAGAGAAACATTATTTCCAGAGCCATCCTGGATTAACTATGAATGGAAAAAAGATAACGGTAAACCAAAGCGACATGGAAATAAAATAACAGACTTTGAGAAGCTATCAATTAAAAATATGCTGAGAAAAGGCATGAGCAATAAGGAGATTGCAAAAGAAATACATAGAACTTATGAAGCTACAAAACATATAACAAAAACAGTATTTTGCTGAGAAAGAGGTAAGAACAAATGATCATAGGAATTGTAATTGGAATAATTATTGGTGGGCTTACAGGAATGATGTGTACTTGCTTATGTGTAGCAAGTGGAAAGGAGAGGAGATAATGTATACATTAGGATGTATTGCTTGTTTTGGATTTGTAGTGGTAATTATAGCTGCGTTACTGGATTTATAGGAGAAATTTATTATGGACGAATTAAAAGAACTTCAATTATATGTATCACAATTGGAAGAAGAAAATTTTAGACTGAAAAATTCCATTAAAGCATTAAAAAATAATAATAAATCTATGTTACAAGGATTGACCAAACTTCAAAGCTATGTACATAAGTTAAAACGAGATTTACACTACAATAATTATTGGGTATCATTATTAATTCAGGACGATGAAAAGAGTAAACCATATCTTATTTCAATGACAGATAGCGCACCACATTTAAAAGATGCAATGGAAATTATTGAAAGAGGAAGAAATAATTATAGAGTATTATCTGCGTGGGTTGATGTGTTTGACAAGAAGAATGCAAAGATAACGATATTTCATGAATGCTATGTAAATGTAGTTGGAAAAGTGGAAAGGAAATAAATGTGATAAAACAAATAGAAAATGGAGAAGGAGTATATAAAGGTATATCATGAATAATTTAAAGAATGTATCTAGGGAAGAATTATTTGAAGTTCTGGTATGTGGCAAAGAACCAATAAAAGGTATCACTTTATTGGAATATATGGAAGAATGGAATAGCCGAGTTAAAAAAGATGGCGGTTATAAAATTATCGTTGAATAAGAATAGTTAAAACGAGAATTTCATGGAGGAAAGAAATATGGAAAATAAAAAGAGCTATGAACGTATGAAAGTATTTCAAAAATCTTTAATGGAATTATCCAACGAAGTGGAAGATCAGTATTTAAAGATGCGTAAAGAATGTATAGAAGAAATTGTCTTAAAAGAGGAAGAAAAAATAGTTCAGAAAAACGATATGCATGATTTATATGAGAGATTAACAGAATGTCATTCCTTGCGAATAATATACATAAAAAATCATCTTCCTTGGTATCTGAAACTATTTAAAGTTAATAGCACAGAAATGAAACTTTATGGAAATAGCCTTTTTATTGGTGTAAACTTAGGGAAATCTAATAAAACAAATTTCTTTATAGAAGTAAGACCTGTAGATATAGGATGGAAGAACTAATATGATTAAAGGGCAAATGACAGGATGGAGATTCCAAACTCAAAAGGAATTAGAACGTGCAAGAAATTGGTTAGTAGAAAGAGGATTTCTTGTTCATATAGATTATGAGAAAATGGAAGTTGTTGTTAGTGGAACTGTAAATGGTAAATGGGTAACTGATTCTAATGGAGATTTAATACGAATTGATTAGATGAAAACCAGTTTTTAAGGAAGGAAGTAAAATGAAAGAAAGCATTAAAATTGAGCCACTGATTAGGAAATTCGAAGATATGGCAAAAAGAGAATCATTGTTGGCTAGAGGAAATATAACACAGAATGATTTGTTAATTCAAATTATTGGAACAATTGTTCATGTTGCAATGGAAGAACAGGATGAAATAAGTAAATGAAACCAATTTTTAGAATAAAGATCTTACAAACAACACAACACATATAAAGAACGGGAGATAATTGATGGTGAGTGACAGATTGACTGATGTGTGGTAAAATAATAGAATAAGCGTTGAATTAATAGTCCCATTGTGGAATGTAATATAAATATATCAAAAGATTGGAGAATAATTATGAAGAAAACAATTGATTTATTAAATGAAGTTGTAGCAATGGGATTTAGTAGAGAAAGAGCGTTATCAGATATTGATGCAAGTCTTGATGAAGAATTGGGATTTGAAAACAGAACTGATTTGATGAATGAAGAGATTACAGATCAGCTATATGACGATATTCTTTTTGGATTTCAGTGTGAAGCAGAGGTGAGTGGATATGACGGAAAAGAATAAGATGCTTCCTACGGTATGTATCGTATGCGGGAAAACGTTTTATGCTGAACATCCCAAACATCCTAAATATTGTTCAGAAGAATGTCGTAATTCAAAAATTATTAAGAATGAACACGTTGGAGAGAAATTCGGAAAGCTAACTATTGTTAGTGATTTTCAAAAGAATGGACGCAGATACGCAGAATGTAAATGTGAATGTGGTGGAAATAAAACAACATTATATAAATCACTTAAAAATGGTGGCACTACTTCATGCGGATGTATTAGACGTATAGATGTGTCAAACAGAATCAATAATTATGGTGTCAAGGTGATAAGACGGACTCAAAAGGATAAAAGTGGAATGTGGAAAATTTTGTGTGAATGTCCTAGATGCGGAAAAGAATTTGAAATTCTATCAAATAAATTCAATCGCACAAAATCTTGTGGATGTATTGTACCAGAGAAATCATCAGAAAATATGAAGGAAGGGTGGAAGAATATTACATCTCAGGGGATTGAAGATAACACACAAGTTTTTTCAATGGTTTCAAAAACGAAATCAAAGAACAATACATCTGGAACAAGAGGTGTATCTTTTAATAAGAGAAGTGGAAAATGGACTGCATACATTGGATTTCAAAACAATATTATATATTTAGGCTCTTATTCAACTATAGAAAGCGCAATATCAGCACGAAAGGATGCAGAAGAAAAAATATACGGTGGATTTATAGAAGAGTTTAAAAAAGAACATCCTGATCGTTGGAAGATTATTGAAGAAAGTCATAAAAAGGCACAGAAAAGAAAACAGAAGCAGATGAAAGAATAGTTTTATGAGGTGATAATATGGACGAATGGATTACTTCGAGATTAGCTGTTTTAAAAGAAGATTTATTGAAGAAACAAGAACATTTTAAAATAAATATACGTAACATTGATTCTCCGACATATGAAGACAATACGATCAATGATTTATTAGCAATGAAGAAACTGAAAACAGAGATTGAGCAGCTTGAATTAATATTGCAGTTGAATGGAATTTTTACGCAAGAGAATAAATAGAAACATGAAACCTAAGTTTCAGGAGGTGTTTTTTATGTTTGAGTGGAAAATAGAAGAATTAAAATTATACCACCAAAAAGGTGTAATTTATGACTGTGAACATACAGTATCGAGAGAAGATAAAATTGCATTCGTTGATGGTTTACAAGATGGGAAATTGAGTTATATATTAAATCTTTTTGAGAAATTTAAAGAAGATGAAGAAAATTTACCAAAAGACAAATGGGGAGATGTAAAAACTGTTTCGCTAAAATCCTGGATAAAAAGAAACGATACAAGAAAATTAATTGATGATACTTATACTTATGGAAAAATAAGATTTATTGGTGGACGATCAATTAAATCGGTCAATATAAAAAGTGCATATGATACATACGATGATTATGTTGATGAAGTTTTTCATAGACAACTAAAAGAATGTGAAAATAAAGAAAGGGAATATTTCTTAGAACATGATGAATATTCAATCTTGAAAAGAGAGTTTTTGAATAAAAAATATAACACTACTTTTGGAGTAAACATCACATCATGGAGTAGTGGGAAAGTATGTATTTGTGATGATGTAACTAAAGAAGAAAGAGAAATAACTATCGAAGAATTAAAATATTTATTGAGTAGATATAAAGAATTGGATGAACTTGTTGAGAAAATAACAAAAGAAACACATATTACTTATTGATGAAATTTAACTTTCAAGTCACTTTTATGTGTGATATAATATAGTAGAGTTTAGTAGTCCCATATTGGAATGTAAAAAGTATTATAAAATTTTACATTATTTAAAGTAGAACCATATTGGAACATAAAAATAAGGAGGATTACATTATGTTAGAAAGTACATTAAAGTATGCAGAAAGTATGGGCTATAAACTTACAACTGTTAATAACTGTATTTATGGTATTGACACTTATCTTGTAAAAGATCATCATAGAATATTCTGTAGTAAAGTTGCTGCATTTGAAAAATATTCTATTCCTGATGAGGAAATTCTAAATCAATTAACAGAAGAAGAATATCAATGGCAGAAAACCGCCGAAGAATTATTGAATAATTATAGTGATGATCTATATAATAAAACGATGGGAGCGTTACAAGATGGATGTGAATAAGTGGTATTGTTTTAAACAGGGCGAAGAATTTGGCAAGTTAGCAAAAAAGAAAACGATTTTAAAATATAAAATGCAAGAAATATTAAACTTGTCAGAAGCTAAAAAGCAAAGTGATACATTACAGAGCATATTGGATTTAGCTTTACAATATGAGTCAAATGCCAGTTCTATTGGAGAAGTTTTGGTTGACGGGAATGAGGAAGATTGTAGAACAGCTAGACTATATTTTGTACAAGGGTTTATACGTGGAAGAACAAGTTAAGGGTGATAGAAATATCACCCATTTTCTATAAAATGACGGTTTCAGAGAGGATGATATAATGGGACGAAATATTTATTTTACGGATAGAGAATTACAACAGGTTAGAAATTATGTATTTGAGGCAGTAGACATTTTGGGCGAAGCATCCGAAACATATGAACAAGTAGACAAAGATATGGAAGATGGATTGGGATCTGCTTTACGGAAATTATATAAAGGATGCAATGGAGAGTCGAAATACGCAAAGTATAAAACAAAACGAGGTTGAAAAATTGCTTTCAAGTAAAAAGAGGATTAGTTATGATTTGTTTAGATTATGGAAATAGAGATATTCGGTACGATGAAAAAGAGAAATCGTATCATTGTAATAATTGTGGATCGCGAAATATTGGTGCTATAAAAGACGCTTGTAAATACATGAAGGATGGACTATGTGGTAAAGGTGCATCATCGACAGGAGAATGTAAGGTACCATGTAGTTTTTATGAAAGATGATAAAAATTGTTTTCATGGGAGGTTAGAATATGAACTACGGTAATTTGCTTAAAGAAAAAGGATTTGTTTTAAATACCTACCCAGAAGGAAAATTCTGGGAATTAGTTATAACAAAAGATGAAAATAAAAAAGAACATATTTGTAAAGTATTTGGAGCAGATATTGAATTGTTTGATTCTAATACAACAGATATTGATACGCTTATATTACAGTGTGCAGAAGATTTTACAAAATGTCTTTTCTATTATGATTGTAACCCATTTGATATGGAAACTAAAACATTTATGAAATGTGTTGAGAATATGTAGGTAACTGAAAAATTGTTTTCAAGCAGATAAAACAGACATTTCATGGTATATATTGGAGGTAAAAATGAATACGGCGATATGTATTAGAGATTATAATGGATCAGGATATAAGAGAAATAATGAAAATTCTAATGTAAAAGTCAATATTAAAAAAGGAGATATAATTGAGTGGGACAATCAAGGATATCTTTGGTTTGACAATGTTTGTTTTGGACATATGGATGCATATCCTGGACAATATTTTAAATATTGACACTTGCTACGTAGATAAATTTCCTTTATAATAAGAAGATATACGATGGGAGGCGGTTAAGATATTTGCCAAAATAATAAAACAGATATTAGAAGATCGTAAAGACTCTGGAAAGAAGATTACGCAACAGGAATTAGCTAATGCAATTGGTATTAGTAAACAAGGTTTCACGAATAAAATGACTCGTGATAGTTTTACAGATAAAGATATGTACCTGATTGCAAATTATTTAGGTATGGAAATCATAATAAAAGGTGAAAAAGAATATGTACTAAAAGAAGATTGAAATATATCTTCTTTTTTTGTAAGTTACCATAAGTACACAAAACGTGTACAAAATATACAATTGAAAAGTAAATATTTTGTGTACTATGTCAATTTACAAAAGTACACATATAGTGTACAATATAATTAAGTTAAGAGAAAGGAGTAAAATCAAATGACAAGTAAACATTATAAATACTTTCAACCGAATGAAAGAGATACAAAAGATGAATTTGGAGATTGTGCAGTAAGATCAATATGTAAAGCAGAAAATCTTTCATGGTTGGATGCTTATGATATGATGTATAAACTTTCAAGAGAAGTACAATGTCCAATGAATTGTAAAGCAGGATTTGAACATATCTTGAGATCGAATGGATATGAATACACTGGAATTAGTAATAAAAAAGGAAGTAAACGTCCTACCGTAGAACATTTCGCAAAAATGAATAATGATGGCACATATGTCTTAGTAGTTGCAAATCATTATGTATGTTGTGTTAATGGATTTTTCTATGATACATGGGATTCTGGTGATTGCTGTTTATATGGATATTGGAAGAAATAAAATAGTTAGGAGGTGGAATTATGCCAGCTTTAGCAATCCAACAGCCGTGTTATATCAATCAAAAACAGAAAGCAACGATATACAACTTCCCAAAACAGAAAACATTACGGCGTGGGAAGTCAACAGAGATGGAATGCTTGTATAATAAGGATGAAATTTTATCTGTATACAATATGTTTAAAACAGATGTTGATAATGCAACTACTGTTAATAAAGAAAAGAACGCTATGCGAAATCTTACAATGTTCATATGTGCGATCAATATTGGATTGCGTGGTGGGGATTTTTGCAAACTCACATGGAAAGATGTATATGAAGATGGATGGAGAATTAAAAAGTCACAGAAGTTTGTTCCAGAAAAAACAGAGCGTAGAGATAGATGTGGAAATGTAATTAAAAGAAAATATGTCAAATTAAGATACGACAGTGATTTTAAGATGGCTATTCAGAATTGGCATAAGTGGTTAGAAGATCATAATGAAACTCCTGAGTTAACTGATTATATTTTTTCTTCTAATAAAGGTGAACATATTGGAGAAATGACATGGTATAGAACTGTTGAGAGGAATAGAATAAAAGCAGGTATTAAACAGTCTATTGGTACTCATGGACTTCGTAAGACTTTTGGACATAGTTATTATTTAGCTGCACCAGACAAACAACAGGCTCTTATACAGCTTATGACTATTTTTGGACATGCTGATATGCGTATTACTTTAAGATATATTTGCATCACAGATGAAGAAATATTTAAAAACCAGGAAAGAATGTGTATTTTCTCGAATGAAGAAGAAACACCGGAAGATTATTTATGTCCACAAGATGATTCAGATATGATAGAATAGGAGTAATTAATGAAAACAACAGAGAAGTGTATTATAGAAAGATTTTGGAGGTATATAGATTATGGATAGTTTTATGAATGTACCAGTAGAGAAAGAATTTACATACGAGGATGTTATTAACACTTACAATAGAAGTGGTGATAAGAAAGATGTTGCCAAAAGATTCTGTATAAGTGTTGGCGAAGTGACTAAGATTTTGAAGAAGAAAGAATAGAGGTATATTATGGAAGAATATACAGGGGATATTATAAGAATTGATAGGCTCATTGAATTTCTACCATCTGAATACTGGGAATGGGATTTCTGTGGAAAGATTGATTTAGACGATATATCAATTGGAATACATGAATGTATTGCTGAAATATCCGAACCATATGGAGATACATTGGATCATCTTGTATTAGAACACAGATCAAGAGATTGGCATATTGGAAGAATTATTTATTTTATCAATCATCCAGAAGAAATAAAAGATATTGAGATTGATAATGAATGTGTCAATAATGAAATCCTTCCGCAAGCTGTGATTGTAGATGGATGGCATAGATATGCGGCTGCTAGATGGTTATACGATCAAGGGAAATTAACTCAAATTCATTGTATATACGGTGGTAGATTGGATGTTTTGGAGTATCTACAAGGTATGAGAGATGAGTTATTGGAAGATATAGTTTGATAATGAAGGAAGAATGTAGAAATATAAAACGGCTTTTACAAGAATTATACCCAGATAAAAAGTTTAGTGTCCAATATAAATATGCAAGAAACTATGTTGATAGCAGTGATACAATCAAAGTAAAAGTGCCATATGGAATAAATAAAAAAGAATTAAAGCAATATCTATATAAATACACTATTGGAATTTACGTGTTAAACAAAGGCGAATATGGAGCAATTTCTGGTGATGACAATTCATCAATTATAATCCCAAGTACAAACGAAATTATTGATATGGATATGGTGGAGTTTATTGAGATAGAATAAGATGAAAGACTGATTTTAAAGAAAAGTGGAGGTATTACATATGGGACATGTTAATATTTTTGAAACTAAATCAAAAGAAGAACTGGTAAAATTGTATGGAGAATTTCTTAAAGTAGAGGAAACGGGATTCTTTGATTCAGATACAGATTTAGACAAGATTAGAAAGGCTTATAATGAAGACTTTGGATCAAATACAACATTGATGTTACAAATTGAATTAACTCATGCAATTGCTGATTTATGGTATGAAGAAAATAAATAAAGTATATTAAATAATGGAGAATATATGTATACAAGTTACATTGATTATGCACCAAAAGGTAGCATTTATTTAGGACAATATAGAAAATTAAGTGACGCTTGGAAAGCGTGTGATGAAGCATTGGAACTTTTAAAGAATGTAGATGTTATTTATAGGCCAATTATTATTGGAGAATGATGAATTTCGACTTTCATGTAAATTTATGTAAATTGAGGTGGTAATAATAAATAATAGGTTAAGTGAAACAAGGGAAATGAATTGCGGAATGAATGCTACTATAATATATTATAACGGATGTAATGATATAAATATCATGTTTGAAGATGGTACGATTGTGAAGAACAAAACGTACAAGCAATTCAAAAATGGAAGCATCCGTAATGAGAACTTTCCATTTACGAGTAAACGAGGGATTCCTTCAAATAAACGCGTGGGGATTTCTAAAGTTATGAAAAACGGAATGGAATGTAAAATAATTAAATACAGAAACTCTCTTGATATAGATGTAGAATTTGAAAATGGTATAATTCGTGAACATATGAGATATGATCATTTTGTCGAAGGAAAAATAGGACTGAGAAGACCAAATAATGGAAGCATATCTTTCGGTGAGAAAGCAATTATTAATTATTTTGATATGTTTAATATACAATATTGTTTTAATGTAACAATGCCAAATGTATGTAAAACATTAAATATAAAATTAGTATATGATTATACTGAAAGAAATCTTAGATTTGATTTTGTTGCAAAAATCAATGATAACATATACATAATCGAATATGACGGAGAACAACATAATGGTGATGTTAAATTTTTTAATTCTAGTTATTCGTATGAAAAACAAAAAGACAATGATTTACGAAAAGAAAGAATTGCCAAAATTAATAAATGTGTTTTTATACGTATAAATGGATATACAGATATTTTAGTTAAAATGAGAAGTATTATGTTGGAAGTTGCATGAGCTATTGAAATCCAGCTTTCAAGTGAGGTGATACAATTGGGAAATTGGTTTACTTATACTGATATTGAAAATATTAAGAAAATGTATAAAGATGGCAAATCGTTTGAAGAGATAGCAAATGTTATTGGGTGTACCGCTATTGCGATTGAAACAACTTTAAAATCAGAAAGAGTCTTATGAAAGGAAAACATTATGAAATATACAAAATTTAAAGATATACCGCAATTTACCAGAGATGGAAATTATCAATGTAATGTAAATATTAGCAGAATACCACGCTGGATAAAAGACATGGAAGAAGATATGAACTTGCAGCTTAACCCAGATTTCCAGAGAGGACATGTATGGACAGAGGAACAGCAGATCGCATGGTTGGAATTCTTTCTTAAAGGCGGTAAGAGTGGAAATATCATATACTTTAATTGTCCATCGTGGCATTGGTCAGTTCCAGATGGAGCATATAATGAGTTTGTATGTGTTGATGGGTTACAAAGATTAACTGCTATTTGCAGATTTATTAATAATGAAATTAAAGTGTTTGGATCATATTTCAGTGAATATACGGATTTAGCAATGTTAAATAGCCATACTATTAAATTGAATGTGAATGATTTAAAAACAGAAAGAGAAGTATTACAATGGTATATTGATATGAATGCTGGTGGAACACCACATACAGCAGAAGAGATTGAACGTGTAAAGAAACTTATTAATGATTTGGAATAACTGGATGAAAGGTTGCTTTTAAACAATACTTATGTAGGCGATGACTATTTGTCATCGTCCTTTTTATTCGAGTTAAACACTTCTAACGCTATATTATAGAGTGCTTGACTTATATTTGGAATTGCTTTATCTATTGCTTCTTTTAGTTCATCATTAGTTTCAGATACATAAGCATCAGAATTATTTTTATTATTTTTCTGATTTTGTGAATGATAAATCCTAATTATATTCTTTTTTGGTTGATTAGTTGAAATTAATAAATCATTTGGGGTGCAATTAAATAACTCACACATTTTTTCAAGAGTATCAAATGCAATTTTTGTAGTTTCACCATTATAAATTTTACAAGCTGCCTGGTATCCTATCCCAAGAGCAACAGCAAATTGATTAACATTTTTATAATGATCATCTACATATTTTTTAACCTCAAGTTTCATCATAATACATCCCTCCATCTATGAATTGTATTATAGCATATAACTTGAGATAAATAAATTGATTTTTAGATTAAATCTTTAGATTATATCTTGACATCTTATCTAAAGAGTGGTATTATGGGTACATAAGATAAAGAAAGGAGCTGCACACACGATATGATGGAGTTTAATATATTTGATATTATTTATGTCAAAACAAATGTTAATACATCAGCTAAATCACACGTTCAGCAGATCGAAAGACCTGTTGTTATAATTCAGAATGATTCTGGAAATAAGTTTGCTCCTACTTTGATTGTCATGTGCTTAACCAGTAAAATCAAAAAGGTTGAGCAGCCCACTCACGAAGTAATTAAAGCTAGTAAATCTAATGGTTTAAAATGTGACTCAATGGTTTTAGGGGAACAAATTTTTACTATTGATAAGCGTGATGTAGTTGAAAAATGGGGAAATATTGACAATGAAGAGGATAGACTTTTAGTAGAAAAATGTTTCCTTGCAAACTTATATGGTAAAAAGAAAATCAGAGTGGAGGAATTAGCATGAGTGGAAAAATTGTGTCCGTAGATGAAGCGATAAGGTTATTAACTGAGTATAAGAAAAACGGTGGAGAGAATGTGTTATTTTCCTCATTTGATTTAGATACGAGATCCCCTGATTGTGAAGCTATTCCAATTAGTATTACTTGTGGAATTAAAGCTATTACAACTGGACTTCCAATCACGTATAATAGAAACTTTATAATGTCCACATTAAAAACACAAGATAAAAATAAAGAGAAAACGATATTATTTGCTGAGAAGGGACATATGAAAATATAAAATCGGAAAAAATACAAACAAATGTTCTGGAAAGTATTGACACAAACAAATGTTTGGTATATGATATGAACATCTTCACAAGATAATAAAAAAGTAAGGATCTTATCTCGGTGCTGGAACACCATATGAGATAAGATCCTTACAACACACAACATAGAAGATTACTGGAATAATCTAATATGTTATAATTAGTTTAGAACTCTTGGCAAAAAATGTCAAGCAAAATCTTTATTAATCATAGCGTTTCTGCGATTATTCCAATTAATTACAACTAAATATAGAGAAATATTATAAATGAAAGTCGGCTTTCATCGTAATTTTTGTACGCATTTTTAAGTATTTTATGGAAATTTATCTCAGTTGGTTAGAGAAATAGTCTCATAAACTATAGGTCGTGGGTTCAAGTCCCACAATTTCCATTCAAAACGGAGAAATAACGTTTATAAAAATGAAAGGGGCGATGTAAATTGGATTGCTTAATTACAAACGGCAAGCAATATATCCGTTTAGATTCAAATGGTAGTCCTCAAACATGCGGTCAGGTACTTGCAGAAAGATTTTCAGAAGATAAAGCAAAAAACATTATCAAGAATCTTCCTAAACCATTGAGAAAATTTCACTTTAATGTTCAGCTAGTCTCTGAAATCGCTGCTCAACCTAAACCAATTGAAGAAGAAAAACTACCAGAAGATATTAACGGTATCTTAGCGGAACTTGACGATTACTATGAAGATTATCAGCGAAATCCAAAGTATGATAATCCTTATACATATCATGGAGAAACTGCTTTAGAGAAAGAACTTTCTATGAATGATATAGGAATCGGCAATTTCTTTAAGATGGTAATTGATTGTATTTCTGATAGAGAGAAATACATTGAGAATATGGAATATCTTATTAAAGAATATGATCTGAAAATTCTTGACGTAAGACATTTTATCCGAGATGAAGAAACAAAATTGGGAACAGTGCCAATGAGTAGAATTAGTTACTTATTGCAATATTATGAACGTCAACGTGCTATATGTAAAAGAAATAGGAATTGTGCAAAACTTTTCCAATACCATGTAGAGAGATTTAAAAACAGGAAATACATGAAAGTGATTGATAAGATTGCAAATTCTAAATATAAATACAGACGTTTGTCTAAAGAATATCTCGAAGATTATGCGAAAGGCGTAACGAAAGAGAGAAAATAATTATTACATAATTACAGCATATCAACAGAGAGGATCGGTGATACGAATGCACTACAAAGACATTCTGGAATTTTATTATAAAGTAAATGAGGACAAACCAGAAGAATCAGCAAGAAAATTACATAACATCGTAGATAAAATTCTTTCACAGTTTGGTGGTATCACCGATTTTGATAGAGAAGAATGCTATTCGATAGCAAATTTAGAGATTACAAAATATATCAAAAGTCAATTAGATAAAGGAATTGAAGATTTTGATGAAGATAAATTCAATGGATTTATATATTTTGCAATTTCCAGAAAAGTTAAGATGCATATTACAAGAAAAAACAGACAAAAGCGTTGTAAAATCGTAACAAAGATAGAAGATGGAAAGGAAATTAAGGAATATATTTATCCAACATCATTAGATAATCTCATGTCTGACGATGGAAAAACAAAGATGATTGATATAATTCCTTCTGATTTTGATATAGAAAGCAGTATTGATGCAGGAGAACTATTAAATCTTGGAGAAAATGTAGTCAAATATATTGCTTCTCTTGGGTGTATAGAGCGCAAAATTGCAGATTTAATAATGCAAGGATGTAATTCTACGGAGATCAAAAGCATATTAAAGCTTTCGGACAAAGAATATAATACATATCTTTCTGATATGAAAGAGTATGAAAAAAGACAACTTCTAAAGACGGAAGAATGTGAGAATGCAAATATTGAGGAGGAATTACCAATGGAAACAAAAACAACAACATCAGAAAGAACAAAGTCTACCAGTTATTCAATAGAATCTCTTAGTAAACAGTTAAGACAGCACAGATTAAGAGACAATCATCCATTACAAAGAACTTCTGGACAATGGAGTTTACTTACAAAAAGTGAATTAATTTCTGATATTTTACAAGGTAATTCACTTTTACAGATTGTAATTTCAGAGGAAATCAAAGCTGGAATTATAATGCACTGGTTAATTGATGGTAAACAGCGTTCTACAAATTTAAAAGATTATCTGGAAGATGGATTTGCAATTTCCAAAAATGTACAGAGATATATGATTGAATATCAGAGCGACAAAACAGATGAATATGGCAATGTAATTTTGAATGAAGATGGATTTCCAATACCTGAAAGTAAAACGTTTGATATTCGTGGAAAGAAATTTTCTCAGTTGCCAGAAGAATTACAGGACAAATTTAGAGATTATCAGGTTCCTGTAATGCTCAATTTGAATTGTACAAAGAAAGATATTGCTTACGATATTGCACGATTCAATAGATGTAGACCAATGAATGTTTCTCAGTCAGGATGGCTAGGATTAGAAGAATCCTATGCTGAATATGTAGATAAGATTTTAAAGATGGATTTCTTTAAGGTTGATTGTGATAAGTCAAGTTATTCAAATACGAATATTAAGAACGGATCACTTAGAAGAATTATTATTGAAGCAATAATGACATCTAAATATCTTAGCCATTTTGATAAAGACTTTGGTAAAATGTGTGCTTACTTAACTGAAAATGCAAATGAATCAGTATTTATTGATTTTTATTTGACATTGGAGAAGTTATCTAATGTGTTAAGAGGTGATACATCGGATATTTTTAATAACAAAAATTCATTTTTATGGTTTGCTTTATTTGATAAATTCTTAGAATACGACATTGAAGATGATAAATTTAATGGATTTATTCAGGAATTTAAAAAAACATTACATAATAAAGAAATTGATGGTATTACATACGATTGCTTAAATGGGCAGAAAGGAACAAAGGATCGTTCTTCCGTAACAAAAAGATTCAATCATTTGCTTACTCTGATGAAAGAATACTTACATATCGAAGATTCTGTTGAGGAAATCACAGAAGAACATGAACCAGAAGTAATTGAAAATGACTTATTCGACACAGAAACGGTCGAAGAATCACCTGAGAAACCTGTTATTGAAAAAGTAACAGAGTATTCATCAATTGGAAACGTGGAAATTGAACACGTTGAAGGAGAAGTAATTGATAACACAATTCATACTGATATGAAATCTGCATTAAAGTTTGTACAGGATTGTGTTGATGGGGCAGTTTCAGAACTTGATGTGCAGGACTATGAAGAATATTTAGATACGATTACTTTAGACGTTGACAATTCATCAAAACTTCTCGATGCCGCTAACCATGATTCTATCATTGGAGTTATTGCATATGCCTATCAGAACGATGTAGATTGTGATGATTGGTTTAAGGATTATTTCAATAGAAATAATACATATGATGTTGATCAGAAAAAGAACTATCTCAATATGAGAAATGACTTGATTGCATTTAATAAGAAAGCAGTTGCATAAGAAGGGAGAATGTATATATGAGACTTTCAGAAATTAAAATTCCTACGGATTTTGAAAGCAGTATTCCAAATACATATAAATATAATAAATGTGAAAGGTACTATAAAGAGAATCATAAACAGGATAGATACTTGATTGTAAATGAAAATAATTATCTTATTGATGGTTATATTATGTATCTTGTACTTAAAAATAATGGAGCTGAATATGGAGATGCACGAATAGTTATATTAAATGGACATGAATATACTGATAGACAACGTAATGAATATGGTAAATTAGTTCCACCAGAAAAGGTTATTTCATATAAAGAAAAACCAACAGTATATATCTATGGGAAACATCCAAATGGAATTATTGATAAAGAGTATGTGTGGAGATTACCAAAATCAAAAGAGAATATGTGTGATGTGTTGTTGTCAGGAGATTTAATTTATTGCAGCACAAAGAATGGAATTGCTCCTGTAATTGTGACAAGAATGGAGAAACGTGATTCATGGGATACAGATTTGAAAGTAAAAGTTGTTTGTTCAAGAATAATTGTAAGAAACGGAGAATTATTAAAATATGATAGTAAGGATGGATCAACTTATGTGTAATCATAATTGGGTGTTAATTGAGAAGCCTAGACATTTAAAGTATGATTACAGCGGATTGGAAGTTGTCATTGGTAAATGTCGATGCACGAAATGTAAGAAGATAAAGGATAGAAAGATGATTGGACATCAGATTGGAAATATATTCGAGGAGGTTAGTTAAGATATGAAGAACAGAAAATATTTTGTAGTATATGTAGCAGACATTGCGAATAAAGAAACTAATTGTAAAGAAAAGGATTATATCGAAAATATTATCGTTGAAGCAAATGATGTTGGAAAAAAATACACAGAAGATTTTATTGATACTATCATAAAAAGCATTGCAGAATTTCACAATGGTCTTCGTGCAAATATAAGGATTATTAATATTATTAAACTGAAAGAATAATATAAAAGCGTGGTTTCATAGTAATTTTAATATTCAATATAAAGGAGAGATTATGGATTACTATTGGTTAAAGTTCTTTATTTATGTATTTGAAGATGATAAATATTTTAATTTACTTTATTCAAAATTTGGAATCAGAATAATTATTCACCCGAAAGAAAATGGTCATAATACACCTCATATACATATTCAGTATCAAAATAAAGAGGTAGTTTGTAGTTTGATTGATGGATCTGTGATAAAAGGGAATATTCAACATAATAAACAAAAATTAGCTCAAGAAATAGTAATTCAAAATATGGAATTTTTTAGAGAATCATGGAATGATTTAGTGGATGGAATTACTGTTTGATGATTTGTAATAAAATGTGAGTTTTAGGAGTAATTAAGAATGATAGAATTGATTTATAATATTATGTTAATTATGTTACCTGTAATATATTTAATAAATGTTATTTACAATTGGGTTTTCGTGGAGAAGAAATGAAAGAGAGTCAGTGTGATAAATTTAAAAACGTAGATGAATGACTTGTTTTAAAGAAAGGAAATATCTATGAAAATTAAAATAAAGAGTGACAGAAATGAAGTAATCACATCATTGCAGGTAAAAGATTGTGAATTAACAATCTTTCAAGTGCCATCTAAAAGAACATCATGGATAAGATCATGGATAAGTAATGTATATACAGATCAAGAAGGAGAATTATGTTATACAGTTGAAACATGTTTCAAGGAAAAAATCATAGAGCAACTTTCTAATGAAGATTTATTGAATGAACTAAAGAGAAGGATGGTGATTGAATGACAGTTAAGAAACTATTAATTGGATTGCTCATATCTGGATTAGCACTTTCTTTTACTGGATGTGGCGACAATGGAACAATTACTAAAGAAGGAAATAAATATCATATATTTGGTCAGTTTGTTGAGATTAAAAAAATAAGATTTAGAGATCCTATGACTAACATGTTAATTGATGAATTTTTTCTTTATGATACAGAAACTAAAATTGTATATGTTCTCTTAAATGGTGATGTTGATAGTGGCATTACGCCATATTATGTATTAGATGAAAATAGTAAACCAGAAATAGCAGTCTATGGAGAGAATTATAATGGATAAGGAGAAAGAAAAATTATCTAAAGAGATATTTCTTATTTGTAAGGGAAGATACAATTACGAAAAGTATGGTTCAGTGTTTGATGCAATGAATAAATATTATCACAAATATTATTGTGATGACATTGATCTTACATATAAACTTGCTAATCAGATATTTTTATTTCCTATGGTTGAATGGATATTGGAAAATCACAGAGATAATAAGTTACATTCATTGCTATATTACATATTTAACAATAATTTATTTTGGAATAGAGAATGTAATTATGATGAGAACTTATTTAAAAGGATTCTGAATTGGGCTGTTATGATAGACGTAAAACATTATAACGAAGAAACTGATGAATACGAATGGATTATTGATTTATCTGATTTTAATGGAAAGGATATTGACCTGGAATGATGAAACGAATTAAGCAAGGAGAAAACATAGGTGTGGCAATGCAAGTACAAGGTGCAATTGTAAAAATATATTCGCATCAAAAATTTAAAGGAATGTATAAATTTATATATAGAAATGAAAAATGGACTTGTAGTAGTTATGCTTTTGATAAGGAATATGAATCATGAAATGGATTAAGAGAAAAATAATTATGTGGTTATTTGGATATGATTTTCCTCGATATGTGAGACAGTTCTATAAGGAACAGGATCAAGTGAGGAAATTATACTCTGATATGTTACATGAAGAAGAAAAATTGTTGAGATGGATAAAGTTAGCGGAAGAAAAGAGGTGTAAATAGTGGAAGAAACTATTAAGAATTATGATTCTTATACATCAGGAATGGGGAAATCAAGCGCAGATAAACTATTTTGGATGAGTAAAATTGAGAAGATTAACACTGTTGTTGATTTTGGATGTGCTGATGGCACATTAATTAGAGAAA
>OLOZ01000860.1_pt1 | contig 23700 bp, 22 predicted proteins | sample 1673021 | NCBI WGS metagenome assembly OLOZ01 (sample SAMEA3136747, study PRJEB25190) | human gut metagenome | biome: human gut; feature: human-associated habitat; material: faeces | place: Austria | collected 2013 | reverse complement strand
ACCCGCCGATTACTTTGCCACGCTCGACGTCACTCCCACAGGTCGGCAACTTCTCAACAATCTGAAGAACAATTCCTAAGAAAGGGACTCAATAATGGATATCCGCAATCTGGAGGGCTCGATCGTAGCTCTCGTCACGCCTTTTTGCGCCGATGGCAGCATCGACTTCGCCGCGCTTGAACGCCTGGTCGACTTCCATCTGCAAAACAACACGGACGCCATTTTGGTCCTCGGCACCACGGGCGAATCCGCAACCATGACCGACGAGGAGGACAACGCCGTCGTTGCCGCCGTGGTCAAGCAGGTTGCCGGACGCATCCCCGTTATCGCAGGCTCCGGATCAAACTCGACCGCCACGATGCTCGACAAGTCGCTCTCCTACCAGCGCTTGGGCGCAGATGGCTTGCTCACTATCACGCCGTACTACAACAAATCCAATGAAGAGGGCATCTATCAGCACTTCAAGACCGTGGCAGACGCCGTCGACATCCCGTGCATCCTCTACAACATTCCCGGCCGCTGCGGTTGCGGCATTAGCAAGCACAACGTCGAGCGCTTGGCTGCCCACCCCAACGTCATGGGCATTAAAGAGGCCAGCGGCAACGTTGCATTTGCGGCGAGCATCGCGCATCTTCTGTCCGACGATTTTCGCATGTACTCTGGCGAAGACGCCCTCACTGTGCCGCTTATGAGTCTGGGCGCCTCGGGCACCATCAGCGTCTGGGCAGATGTCCAGCCCGCGCTCGTCCATGAGATGTGCCACGCATATCTGGATGGTAACGTTGAGCGTGCGCGAGAGATTCAAATCGCCGGTCAGCCGCTCATCCAAGCGCTCTTTAGCGAGGTCAATCCCATTCCCGTCAAAGAGGCCTTAAGCCAGATGGGCCTGCTCGACCTTCACTATCGCATGCCGCTCATGCCCATGGCAAACAACACCCGTGCCGCTCTTTTAGCAGCACTTAAGGAGGCAGATATCATTGCTTAGCACCATCATCATGGGGACGGGCCGTATGGGCTCGCTCGTCAAGGCAACCGCCGAGTCCATGACGGACGCATCCGGCGAAGCGCTTTTTGACATCAAGGCGCAGATCGGCTTTGACACGAACGCGTTGGCCTCGGCTCCCGCCGCCAACGTGATTATCGATTTTTCCAACGCCTGCACCCTGTCTGCCGTCGCCTCCTATGTCGAACGCACGGGCGCAGCGCTCGTGAGCGGCACCACGGGCTACACCGCAGAACAGCTCGAGCAGGTAAAGCAACTGGGAAAGCACGCCCCCGTCATGTGGAGTGGCAATTACTCCATCGGCGTGGCTGCGCTGCGCCATCTGGTGGCACAGGCAACGCGCGAGCTCCCCGGCTTTGATGTCGAGATTTGCGAGACGCACCACAACCAGAAGGTCGACGCGCCTTCTGGCACGGCAAAGATGCTCCTCGACGAGGTTATTGCCGCCGAACCCGAGAGCGACTATTACGCCCAATATGGACGCGAGGGTATGTGCGGCAAGCGCAACCCCAAAGAGATCGGCATGCATTCGCTGCGTGGCGGCACCGTTGCGGGCGTGCACACGGTGAGCTTCTTTGGCACCGATGAGGAGGTCTCCCTCACCCACCGTGCCACGAGCCGCCAGATTTTCGTTAACGGCGCACTTGCCGCCGCGCAGAAACTCGTAAAACGCGAACCCGGTTTCTACACCTTTGACCAAGTTATGTTCGAGTAACCAGACGCTAACAAGAACCATACGCCGGCTATGCCCCTCGTTTTGAAAGGAAACCCCATGTCAAACGACACCAATATGGATGCACAGGAGATCATCAACTTCATCGCCAACGCCAAGAAGAAGACACCCGTGAAAGTTTACGTGCGCATTAAGGCAGGCAGGGAGGTCGACTTCGGCTCCGCTCACACCTATGGTGAGGGCGCGGGGCAGGTTGTCTTTGGCGACTGGTCTGAGCTCAAAGGTATTCTTGATGCCCATGCAGACGATATCGAGTACTTTGACATCGAAAACGACTGCCGCAATTCTGCAGTGCCCCTGTTGGATATGAAGGGCATCAACGCACGCATCGAGCCGGGCGCAACCATCCGCGACCGCGTGTCCATCGGGGACAACGCCGTGATCATGATGGGTGCTGTCATCAACATCGGCGCCGTGATTGGCGAAGGCTCCATGATCGATATGGGTGCCATCCTGGGCGGTCGCGCCACTGTGGGCAAAAACTGCCATATCGGCGCCGGTACCGTTTTGGCCGGCGTCGTCGAGCCCGCAAGCGCTACGCCCGTTATCGTTGAGGACGGCGTGCTCATCGGTGCTAACGCCGTTGTGCTCGAAGGCGTGCACGTGGGCGAAAATGCCGTCGTCGCCGCCGGCGCCGTGTGCGTCGAGGACGTTCCCGCGGGCGCTGTCGTAGCAGGCGTTCCCGCCCGCGTCATCAAGCAGCGCGACGAGAAGACCGATAGCAAGACCGGTCTCGAGGAGGGACTGCGCCAGCTGTAACAGCGAACAACGCAGCGCGTTGTCGCTCACAAAGCAAGGAAAAGCCCGAAGAGCGTTGGCTCATCGGGCTTTTTTCTACAGGCGCGCAGGCCCGCCAAGAAGGGCGGCCACAAGGGTTTTGAGCGGCGCCGTTTCCCTCTCTTTCGCATGCCTTGAGAGGGGGTGCGCCGTAGTGGACATACATGGGACAAGCAACCGGCCCGATGACCTGCCCCGTCTCAAGAACATTCAAGATCTTAGGCGCTCGCGCGCGGCACGCGCTGACCTTTTTGAAAACAAGATGGGCAAATATCACTGCATCACGAAGTTCATGAATCGCCTATACGGGATTATGGCCGTTGAGCACTATGAACGGACAGCAGACCCCTTCTACGCCATCCAAGCGTCGTAAGGCGTCAGATATCCTAGCGATTCTCGATGCTGCTGATCTTCTTGAGCTCAATAGAGATGAGACCGTTGGGCTCGTTGACAAACTCGATGTAATCCGAGTTGGAGCCCATTTCGGCCGGGAAGCTAATCTCGATACCGGTATCGGTGCGAATCTTATGGTTGCGCACGGCTGCGCGCTCAACCTGCTTGCGCTCCACGGGCACGCGCTCGGGCAGTTTTTCCTCGCGCAGGGCGGACTTAACGCTCTCTTTGATCTGAGGACTGTCTTCGAACACCTCGTCGACGATATCCCAGGGCGGCAGCTCTTCGTCGTCCTCAACACGCTCGGCCACAGCGGCTTTGACCTTAGCTAGCGCCACCGCGGTATTAGCGCCGTGCTCTTCGGCGACCTCCTCGACCACGCGCGTAACGGTGTCGATAGCTTCTTTGCCCGAGACGCCCGTTTCGCACTGCAGCAAGCCCTCCGGAATCAGCATACGGTCCTCGCCGGCGATCTTGCGCTTCTTGTCCACGTAGCCGATCTCCATAGTGCTTGCGCGCACCACGCAGTAGCTCTGCAGCTTCTGCGAGGGATTGGGCAAAATCGCATAATGGCGAGCGATGCCGTTTACGGTCTGACCGGCATCGGTACCCACCTCGTGCATAAACGCCTGCTTGCTCGAAAGAAGCATCACGGCAAACCAGCGCACATCGTCGTCATCATCAAAATCGGCAACGAGGATATCGGTTGACTGGGCTTTGTCAGCACGCGAAAGCTCGCCACCGATGAAATCAGCCACCTGCTGCGAAAGGTCGATGAAGTCACGCTCACCATAGAAATAGCTCTTGAGCTCGCCGCCGAATGCAGATTCCTCGGAGAAAGTCGCTCGCTTGTTGTCCCCGCTTTCTCGCGCACGACGCAAGTGTGTGGTGACGAACTGACGGCACGCGCGACTGTCTTCGAGATCGAGCTCGCGCTGGCTGATAACGTTCACCGCAGACTCAAAGTCCAGAATATGCAAGATGGCGTGATTGATCTTCATCGATATGCTCCTCGGTGTGAATTGAACCCTGCCATGATACCAGCACATGCGGGGCGCAAACCAAAACTACAGCGCCTTGTTCGAACCAGATCCGTATTCGCGCAGGATGGCGGCAACTTTATCTCGCCAGGCAGAGACCCCATCGATACGCTCCAGCGGCAACGATGCCCGAAGCGTCTCGGTCAAACTTGAAAGCTCGGGCAGCTTGGGAGTCAATGCGCAGCGCGCGAAGGCAGCCAGGGTATCGATGAGGAACCTCCGCGTATCGGAATCAACCCCGGAAAGCGCGGAAAGAATCTTTGGCACGTTTTGCTGCCAATCGGCAGCGATATCCGAAAAATGCTCCGCGCCCGTAACGCTCAGCAGCCCAAACAGCTCGTCAATAAAACGGCCGCGCTCTGCAGGCGTCACGCCGGAAACCCATGCAGCCAGCGCATCATCCATATAGCGCGCGCCCGCCGAGAGACCCTCACAATAGGCGAAATCGGTTGCACCCTGCGGCACCACCCAGGAAAAAGGATTGTGCTGCAAAAGACCAAAGTCACAGCTTTCGACCACGGCATAATCCTCTTGATGCTCAAAGATCATACCGATAATCGACGAGCGCGGGAGCGTTTTGTCGATCTTGCCCGCAGCCGCCAGCGCCTGATACTCCGCGCCGCCCAAAAATGCCTCATTAAAGCCAGGGCCATCATGGGAATACACGCGTACAAGGCGTTCGCGCACAGCGGGGTCGCACATGCTCGCCGCATAGACCGCAAGGTTTCCACCCTTGGAATGACCCCCGCACATAAGTGGGCCGTCCAGTGCGAGCGCAGCCGATTCAAGATATGAAGTCGCTGTTGTTTGCGCAGGCACAGGACAGCGGAAAGACATGTTGAAGTCTTCCTTCCAGCCCACCATAGTCGAATCGGTTCCTCGAAAGGCAATGTAGATGCTTCCGTTGGGTAAACAAAACGTCATAGCGGCAAACTGTTCCTCCGCCGCCGCGTCAAACACCGCGCGATAGCCGCATACGCGCATGCCGCGATAGCGTGGATTGGCGCACACGGCGACCAACAAGTCCCAACTGCCCTGTGGATCCCATAGCTCCCCTGTCATGGGCTCGCGACACTCCAGACGCAAAAGGTCGCGGACATCGACACCCTCCCAGGTGTTAACAGAAAGGCAATCGGCAGGCAGCCGATAGTAGGCAAGCCAAGACAAAACGAGGCTATCGACCGCACAAAACGGTCGCTCATTCCATGTATCCAGAGCGGTTTGAGCATAGGTCAGGAAATTGCCCGAAGCACTCACGCCCTCTTTGCGATCGTCCATGAGCCCCTCCCCGCTCCAGATGCTTCCGTGCCTTCATCCTACCCAAACAGCAGACAGAATCGAAATGTGACAGATTAAACCAGAGGACTTTCTGTCACATTGCTCATCAATATAAAGATGCAGGCCAGAACCAACAAGGTCCTGACCTGCATCTTTATATAATGTGTCGAAATAAACCTGTCGACTTTTTGACACACGAGGAGGGTTTTTACGCCTCGAAGTCGACGTTGGACATGACGTCCTTGAGAGCGTCGGCAGAACGATGCAGCTCGGCGTACTCCTCGTTGGAAAGCGAAACCGGCACGCGGCACTCCACGCCATCGCGGCCCACGATGGTGGGCATAGAGATGCAGATGTCATCAAGGCCGTACTCGCCCACCATGAGGCTGGAAACGGGAAGGATGTGCTTCTCGTCGCGCATGATTGCCGTGCACAGACGACGCACGGACATGGCGATGCCATAGTAGGTAGCGTGCTTCTTGGAGATGATGTTGTAGGCAGCGTTCTTAACGTCGTCGGCAATCTTCTTCTCGGACGCCAGGTGATCGTAGTGACCGCGCATCTCGCAGAAATCGTTCAGGGGCACACCGGAAACATTGGCGGAAGACCAGACTGCAAGCTCGGAGTCGCCATGCTCGCCGATGATGTAGGCGTGAACGTTGCGCGGGTCGACATCCAGGTGGGCACCCAGAGCCTCCTTGAGGCGTGCGGAGTCCAGCACGGTACCGGAGCCCAGAACATGGCTCTGGGGTAGACCGGACATCTTCATGGCGGCATACGTCAAAACATCAACGGGGTTAGAGACGATGAGCAAAATGCCCTCGAAGCCCACCTCGCGAATGCGCGGAATAATGGACTTGAAGATGGAGACGTTCTTGTTCACGAGGTCAAGACGGGTCTCACCCGGCTTCTGAGCAGCGCCAGCGGTAACAACGATGATGGCGGCGTCGGCAGCATCCTCATAATCGCCCGCATAGATTTTCATGGGATGGCCAAACGGCGTACCATGGCTGATGTCGAGAGCCTCACCCTCAGCACGGTCCTTGTCGACATCGATCAGGACCATCTCGGAAAACAATCCGCTCTGCATCAATGCGAACGCAGAAGAAGATCCCACAAAACCGCAACCTACGATGGCGACTTTCCTATCGTTAACCATGGCACTCCCATCTCTCTTGGGCCAAGCTGTCTCTCTAGGTCCAACCGAGGTTATTAACAAACCCATTATGAACCACTCGGCGGCTATTCATCTACCGCTTACCGAAAAAGACATGCAATTGCATCGATTGTCCTTTTAACCAACAATCCCTGCGGACGCGATGGCAGCAACGGCAGCGCGCAAACCATCGGGCGGAAGAACGAGCGCCATACGCACATACCCCTCGCCATGGGGACCAAAGCTCGCACCCGGGGTCACAATCACACCGGCTTGCTCCATAAGCTCCTCGCAAAACGCCATGGAATCGGTGCGGCCTGCGGGCAACTTGGCCCAAACGAACATCGAGCCGTGTGCGTTGGGGCGCTCCCACCCAAGGTTCTCAAGACCATCACACAAGGCATCGCGACGCTCCTGGTACATCAAGCGCTGATACTCAACCTCGTCGAGCGGACCGGTAAGCGCCGCAATGGCCGCCTTTTGCAGCGGCAGATACATGCCAAAGTCGATCTGGCTGCGAAGCTTGGAAAAAGCGGCAACCACATCGGAGCGCCCCACCAAAAAGCCAATGCGTGCACCGGTAACGTTAAAGGATTTGGAGAGCGAGAAGAATTCCACGCCCACCTCGAGCGCACCGGGATACTGCAGGAAGCTGCCGCCACGCGGACTATCGAACGTGATGTCCGAATACGCGTTGTCATGAACGATAAGCAAATCATGTTCGCGTGCAAACTCGATAATTTGGGCATACAGCTCGGGCGTGCCCACCGATCCAACCGGATTGGCGGGAAGCGAAACGATCATGTACTTGGCACGATCTGCCACCGCAGGATCGATACCCTCCACATACGGCAGGAAATCGTGTTCGGCGTTGAGCGGATAGTATGCGAGCTCGCCACCGGCAATCTTCACGCCCGCCTCGAACACGGGGTAGCAAGGATCGGGCACGAGCACCGTATCGCCCTCGTCAAGCATGGCAAGGCCAAATACGCCCACCCCCTCCTGCGTTCCGTTAACGGAGCAGACCATATCGGGCGTAATGTCCTTCACACCAAAACGCCGAACGTAATAGTCGCACACAGCCTGCTTGAGCTCGGGCAGATCGCGCAGGGAGTACTTCCACATCTGAGGGTCCTGAATAGCCTGTGCGACAGCATCGACCACATGCGGGTACGGTTCGAAATCAGGTGTTCCCACCGAGAGATTGTAGATAGTTCGGCCCTCGGCCTCCAGAGCGACACGGCGGTTATTGAGGGCGGCGAAAACCTCGTCACCAAAGCGATCGAGTCGGCTGGAAAACTTCATAGGACGAACCTTTCGATTATGCGAAATAAAAACAATGCTCTTCAGTGTAGCGCTGCCGCACACCCGCGATGTTCAAAAAGGCGGATGCACGGCAGCGTTTACAAAGCAGCCTGGATTGCCAATACCCGTTAGCGTTTACAGGGTTTCAAGCTGCGCCTGCCAGAGCGCGACCGCGGCGTCACTCGGCATGCGCAGGTCCCCGCGCGGACTCACGGCAACGGAGCCCACCTTGGGGCCATCGGGCAGGCAGCTGCGCTTGAACTGCTGCGAGAAGAAGCGCCAGTAGAACTTCTTGAGCCACTTCATGATGGTCTCGGCATCATAGGTACCAACGCAGGCGCCATCGGCATCAGCGCCGCCCGCATAGCGCCCATCAAAAGCGGCAAGCGCCAGTCGATACACCTTTTTCGGTGCAAATCCACAGCGCAGTACCTGATACAGGAAGAAATCGTGCAACTCATAGGGACCAACAAGGTCTTCGGTCTTTTGCGAGATCTTGCCGCCTTCCGTCGCAGGAAGAAGCTCCGGAGAAACCGGAGTGTCAAGAACATCAAGAAGGACGGCGGCAAGACCCTCATCGCCTTTAGCACGCGCCTCGTCGGCAACATAGTGCACCAGATGACGCACGAGGGTTTTGGGCACACCGGCATTGACGCCGTACATGCTCATATGGTCGGCGTTGTAGGTTGCCCAACCCAGGGCCAACTCGGAAAGGTCGCCGGTGCCCACCACCAAGCCACCCTCGCGATTTGCCACATCCATGAGAATTTGCGTGCGCTCGCGAGCCTGCGCGTTCTCGTACGTGACGGAGTGATCAGACTCGTCATGCCCAATGTCTAGGAAGTGCTGTCGTACTGCGGCGGCGATATTGACCTCGCGCAGCTCGCAGCCAAGCGCCCGGCTCATGGCCGTCGCGTTGCCGTGCGTGCGGTCGGTTGTTCCAAATCCCGGCATCGTGATGGCGAGAATTCCGCTGCGGTCAAGACCCAGCAGGTCAAAGGCGCGGGCACACACCAGCAACGCCAGCGTGGAATCCAAACCGCCGGAAACGCCAATCACCGCACGACGGGAATGCGTGTGCGCCAAGCGCTTGGCAAGACCATGCGCTTGGATGGCAAAAATCGACTCGCAACGATCCGCGCGGCGACTGGGGTCCGCCGGCACAAACGGATGCGGGTCGACGAATCGATCGTCAAGCGAGACCTCGCATACATCAAGGTCAAACGAGGAAATTGCATAGCCCGAAGCATCCGCCTCGACGGAGAACGTGGACATGCGGCGACGCTCTGCCGCCAAAAGTCCAAAGTCGACCACGGCGGCAGCACCTGCAGCGGCATGCCCCTCCCCTGCACGGATAAGCTCGATATCGTTGAGGGGATCTGCCTCGCGCAGCATGCGGCCGTTCTCGGCAACCAAGCAGTGGCCACCATAGACTACATCTTGTGTCGATTCGCCCCAGCCGGCGCTGGCGTAAGCATAGGCGCACATAAGGCGAGCGCTGGTGGAAGCAACCAGGTTGCGACGATAGTCCGCCTTGCCCACCAACTCATTAGAAGCCGAGAGGTTGCAGACAAGCGTGGCGCCTGCACGAACGGCATCGGTGCTCGGAGGATTGGGGACCCAAAGGTCCTCGCAGATCTCTGCGGCAACGACAAGGCCCGGCATGGTATCGCACTCAAAAAGCTGCTCGGTGCCAAACGGAACCTCATCGCAGCCGGCAAAACGGACCATGCTCACCGAAGTAGGGCCGCAACAGAAGCGGCGGCCTTCGTAGAACTCACCGTACATGGGAATATTCCGCTTGGGCACAAGGCCCAAAAGCTCGCCATGGCACAGCACCGCGGCACAGTTGTAGAGCTTCGCCGCCACGCGCACAGGCACACCCGCAAGCACGAGGGAATCGACGTCTGCTGTCTCTTCGGCCAAGCGGACCACGCCCTTCTCGGCGGCATCGAGCAGCACCTCTTGTAAAAAAAGATCCTCGCAGGTATATGAGGTGATAGCGAGCTCTGGAAGCACCACGACCTGGGCTTTCGCCGCGCGTGCGGCCTCAACGCACGCATCGACGTTGTAGTCGACATCTGCAACGCGCAGCGCCGGCGTCATCGCGGCAACTCGAACAAACCCGTCTTTCATGTCAATCTCCCTCGCATTGAACGTGTAGCGGATGCGTCAGATAAAACGCTCCACGCAGGTTTTCACACCGCGCGTGGCGGCGAAAAAGGCAATCAGGTCACGCTTTCTCATCTCGAACCCCGACTCTGCGCCCTGCGCCACCGCAAGGGCGGCACGACGCTGCGCCCCCTTGGGCGGAAGCGTGTACCATTTTCCTCCGTAGATGTCGCACAGCAAACGCGACAGGTGCAACGCGCACGCATCTGCCTCTGCAGATGGCAGGCGCACCAGATCGAACAGCGTCAAGTCCAGACACCAAGCAACCATCTCGCCTGGACACAGCCCAAGCAGGCCACGTTTACGCCATTCGTCAAAAATCACCTCGAACATCAAGAGATGCTGCTCGACCTTCTGCGCACGCGACGCCTCGGTGTTATACACATGGGTGAGCGATCCATCCGTCATGCGATAGTGATAGAGCCTATCGGGAATGAGCACCGTCTTCTTACTCAATGGGTAAACGATAAACTGATACGGAACATCCTCGGCAAAGCGCAAGCGCGTCGAGAAGCGAATGTTCTCGCGCTCCATAAACGCACGGCACATGGCGGTGCGCCAGGCATAAGGCTGGGCATTCGCAGAGAAGAGCAGCGCGGCATCGAAGGTATCAAACGTTGCCGCAGCGGGACTGAGCAGCTGCCGTATGCGCTTTGAAGCACGGTCCTCGGGCTCACACACCGCGCCAAACGTCACCACGTCGGCATCAGTCGCATCGAACACCTCCACAAGCCGCCGGCAAAGATCGGGCGACACGGTATCGTCGGAATCGACAAAGTCGACGATGCGCCCGCGCGCGACATCCATTCCCGCATTGCGCGCAGCAGAAAGTCCTTGGTTTTGCTGGGTTATCACACAAATACGCGCATCTCGAGAGGCGTATGACTCAAGGACGCTCGCACAGTTATCAGGCGAGCCATCGTTGACGCAGATAATCTCGATATCGGCCTCGGTCTGCACAAGGAGTGAATCCAGGCACGCGCCGAGCGTGGCTTCGGATTTATAAACCGGAACGATAAGGGAAACGGCAGGCGCCAACGTTGAGCTACTCATGGTCCGACCTACTTTTTGCATAGGCAAGAAGGAGCCCAGGACCTCCAAGCTTGAGATAATGCATCGCGCGTCCAAACTTGCCCGAAGTCGCATAGCGCTCGTTTGCCCGTGCCCACGCAGCGGGATCTTTCAAGATGCTCTCCAGGTTCGCACGCTTCCAGGGCTTAAGGTCGGCAAGCTCGAATGTATGGTCATCAAGCGCCGCCTTGAACTCGGACGTCATGCGCTCCAAGAACATCACGCGAAACTGCGGTGCTAGACGCACATAGCTCCACATATAGGAGTCGTACTTCACCGCCTGGCAAATGCGCGCCAGGCGCGCCGACTCCTCCTCACCGCAACGCTCGGCATACTCGCACGAGAGCCAACGCTCAATCTCGGCGTATTCGTCGTTGACGCAAAAGACCTTGTTGGAAGCGTTGACCGAGGAGCCTTCGTTGTCCTGACGATACGAAAGGATCGAATCGTGGATCCACACCGCTCGGTCTGCCAAGGCAAACGCTTTGAACGTAAAGGAGGCATCCTGGAATGCGGCGCCCGGCGTAGGGAGGAAACGAATATTGCCATCTTCCAGGAAATCACGCCGATAGATGGCAGACCAGATGGAAGGCTTCTGGTGGAATGCAAAGGCATCTGCCGCAGGGCGCACGACCTTGTCACAGCGGTTGGGAGAAAACATCTCAAAAAGCTCGCGGCGCTCCTCGGGCGTCGACCAATAGAGGTCGAAGTTTCCCTTGACGATCTGGGCATCGTGGGCGCGCGCGACATGTACCAGTTTCTCGAGCGCATCGGGCGCCATGAAATCGTCCGACTCCAAAATGCCAACGTACTCGCCGCGCGCCTGGTCGAGGCCCCGGTTCATAGAGTCGCCGTATCCGGAGTTGGCCTTGTCGATCATGACGAAGCGCGCGTCGCGCTCCATGTACTCGCGGATAATCGCAGGGCTCGAATCGGTAGAACCGTCATTGATGCAGATGATTTCGATGTTCTCGAGCGTCTGCGCCGCAGCGGAATCGAGGCACTGCCGAAGATAGCGCTCCACGTTATAGATGGGAACCAGAAGCGATAGCACCGGTTGAGCGTGTTGGTCCACAAAGCCACCTTTCGAGCCAAAATTGATTGGTTCCATAATACCCCGCCGTGCCCAAGCGCACGCCGGCACGAGGCGTCGCCTCTCAGACATCATCGGAATACGCGGTTTTTCTCAAGATGCCGCAGGGACTCTATAATGGATTCATCGGAAATGACGTCGTAAAGGTCTTCAAACGTGAGCGAAATCCAAACAGCTGGCACATCCGCATCGCCCATCGAGCGTCTTGCGCTCGTCGTGGTCACCTATAAGCGCCAAGAAATGCTCGCAAACCTTTTTGATTCAATCGCCGCGCTTGACGATGCCCCCTGGCGCATCGTCATCGTGGATAACGAGAACTCCCCCGCCACCAAACAGATGGTGGCGAAATTCAACGAGCGCTGCCTTGCCCTTTGGGGCCACGGTGACGAGGCAGATACCGAAGGAAGCGCAAATCGCGTGGTCTACGCCCCACAGCTTGAAAACACAGGCGGCGCCGGCGGCTTCTCGGCCGGCGTTAAGCGCGCCTATGAGCTGGGTGCCCAGTGGTTTTGGGTCATGGACGACGATGTACTCGTTATCCCGCAGGCAATCTCGCGCCTGGCTAAGTGGACCGACCGCTACGACGCAATCCAGGGATCGCGCCTTGATTTCGATGGCGGCCCCTTCTTTTGGCAGTATCAGCTCATTGTGCCCCTGGGCATCCCCAACCCGGTAGCCCCCGCCAACCTGGGAGAGGCCGGATGCAAGCCCATGAATCAACTCTGCTTTGAAGGTGGCCTCTTTAGCCGTCGCGTGGTGCAGAAGATCGGCTACCCCGACGCGCGTTTCTTCATCTATGGAGACGACGCCTGCTATGGCTACCTCGCCAGCAAGCACTTCCCCGCCGCCGTGGTATCCGACCTCATCCTGCAGCGCGCCCGCGTGGTCTCGAACTGGGACATCGCCGGAAAGCGCCAGCTCAACTCCACCAGCGATACCAACCGCTACTACATCATGCGCAACCGCGCCTATCTCGCTCGCTATCTCAAGCTCTACGGCGATTACAATCCGGTGCTCTTCCGCCTGGGCAATGTTGCCACCTTCTGCAAGGAACTCATCCGCCTTGCCGTTGTAGACAAGACGTTCAAGACCGGTGTACCTGCGCTGCGCCGCGGATGGAAAGATGGAGCAAAGATCCTCTCCGACCCCTCCTGGAAGCCCATGCCACCCGTCAAATAGCAGCTACGCGATCAAGCGCCCGACAACCGGGCGCTTTTTATCGCAAAGCAAGCACCTCGAGTCTACGCTCGCAAGAGTCGGACCCTCACAGAAGCGATGCAAAACCAACACAGCCTCTTAACGTGTGTTGGCTCTTTCTGTTGACTCAAGCAAACGCGTTCACAAACGCGGCCCGGGGTACAACAATCGAGTGCGCACCACGCGCATACCGCGAAACGCAGCCCTAAACGAACCACCTATGCCGCGGGAGGAGAATTCCGCCATGGCCCTCAATAATGCACAAGAACGCTACACCGACACCCGTCGCACCCGTGTCTACCAGCGCGAACAAGAGCAGTTTATCGGACAAACCCAGGCGATTGCTCCTAAAGAGAAGCTGCTCGAGGGACTTTCCATCCCTCAGGTTATCGCCGGCGCCGCAGCAGCTGCGACCTCTGTCGCGCTCGCATCACGCATTGGAATCGCCGGCTCCGTTATCGGAGCGGCGGTAAGTTCCGTTGTCACCGTGTTGAGCTCGCAGGTCTATCGTCACTTTCTTTCGGCGGGCGCCGCAAAGCTCAAGCACGAGCCCGAACGGCCCGGCCCTTCAAGTGCCTATGTGTCGGGTTATGGCTACAGCGAGCGCGCCGCACAAGGCTATTACGATCGTCAGCCCGCGCGCTACGGGGCACGCATCGCCCCCACTAAGCTCCAGGCGCGCGCCGCGGCCGAACGCGCGGCAACCCAACGCAAAGTCGTGATGTTCTCTGTTGGAACGGCAGTGCTCGCTGTTGCTCTGAGCATGGCGATCATCCTTGCCCTCACTGAAGGGAAAGGCCTGGGCGAGCGCGTGCCCGCCCCCTGGTCTGCGACAGAACCCGCCCAGGAGCAGTCGGACAAAACGCCGGAGACGCCGCAGGCCGATGCCGCCGCGTCGACCAGCCAAGACACCGCAGCAAGCAACGACGCATCTACTAGCTCCACCCCCTCGAGCGGCGCCGATCGAAACCAAGACTCGTCTTCCGCAACCGGGAGCAGTGGAACCGCATCAAACGGTACCTCCAACTCCGAGACATCCGGCACCGATAAGGGAGGCGACTCGGATTCCCAGACCTCATCTGGAAACTCAGCCAAAGGTGACACCAACACGACAAGCGGCACGCCCGCATAGCCTGCAAAGCGCCATCTGAGGCGTTTGAATCCATAGGGTGGGTGGTACCATAACCTGCAGACAGACTCAGGTTAGGATTTCATATGCCTCAGAACACCTCCCTTACCCTCGGAAATCACATCTATCTCTACCGTCTGCTCTCCGAAGCCATCGGCTGCGGCAAGCAGACATTTCTCACCCAGGTCGAAGAGGCTCTCGAAAAAGAGTCCCTTGGCGCCGCGGACCTTGGATTCGAATCCACGCGTGAACTTCTGGAAGAGTTAGACGATTTCATCAAACTCACCGTCTTCAAAGGAGGTCGCATCTATGCGACCGTCATCGCTCAGCCCGCATGGGACGAAGCTCTAGCCGCACCGCAAAAAAAGGCAGATACCAGCGGCAAGTCCTGGAAGAAAAAACGCGGCGACAAATCGATCGAGGCGGTGAAGCCACGCCGCGTCAAGCGCGAGATTCTCGAATCTATCGAGACAGTCGAAAAAACTCCCGTCAAACCTGCCGCGCAAGCCCAGGCCGAAGCGGCCGTCCTCGACGAAGCGGCTGCCAATGATGCTGACTCCCAGGCAGAAGAAACCATCTGTGAACAGGAAGATTCCGATGTAGCCGAGCCGGTCGAAGACGATACCCTCAAAATTAATACGACAGAAGAGGGCGAGGAGACGCCAACCGTCGAAGAGCAGGAAAGCGACTCCCTCCCCGCCATCTCACTGACCGTTATCTACGACCCTGACAACGCCAACGCAGGTGTCACCACGATCAAATCGAACCCCATGGCGGACGCATCCGCAGCCGAGCAAAGCTCTGACGGGCAAGGTTCCGATCTCGCACCCGTCAAGGATGACACGCCCGCAAGCGATAGCGAACCTGCGAAAGCCCTGGAAAAGACACCGGAGCCCACCCCTACAGCAAAACCCGTGCCGCAACCCGTCGAGCCCCCGGTTCCCGCGCCCACTCCTGCACCCGCGCCCGCGCCTATCGATCCCGCAGCACAATACCCCGACTATCCCGTAGATTTCTCTACCGAAGTGTTCTGCCCAGGCGATATCCTATTCGAGCTTGCGTCGCTTCTTCCCTTTGGAGCAGACGCCATGGGTATCGCTGGCGAATACTACTGGATTGCCCGCGAGCGGGGCACCATCGACGCCACCCGCAACCGCGCGTCTTTCGCCCTACGCTACACCCAAGCCGGAAAACGTCACGAGGCAATCGTGCACTTGCGACGCCATCCCAATACCCCAGGTTCCACTTGGGTCATCGATCAAATCGAAGCCTCCGAGCTGTAACAAAAAAACGCCTCGAATCCAAAACGGATTCGAGGCGTTTTTGACTCAAGCGATAAGCCTAAATCGTCGATACGGCAGGCTTGCCGAAGCCTAGTCGCGCGTCAGCTTGCGATGGATACGATGCGGCTGAGCAGCGTCTTCACCCAAGCGTGCCACACGATTTTCCTGATAAGACTCAAAGTTGCCCTCAAACCAATACCAGTTGCCGGGATTTTCGTCCGTACCCTCCCAGGCCAGGATGTGCGTAGCCACACGGTCAAGGAACATACGGTCATGGCTGATGACCACCGAGCAGCCCGGGAACTCAAGCAGCGCCGCCTCGAGCGAGGAAAGCGTCTCGACATCCAGGTCGTTGGTGGGCTCGTCGAGCAACAGCAGGTTGCCGCCCTGTTTGAGGGTAAGAGCGAGATTCAGACGATTGCGCTCGCCGCCAGAAAGTACGCCGGCACGCTTCTGCTGGTCTTGGCCCTTAAAGCCAAAGCTCGCCACATAGGCGCGGCTGGGAACCTCGGTCTCGCCCACCATCATGCGATCGAGGCCGTCCGAGACAACTTCCCACAGGCTCTTGTTGGGATCGATGCCCTCGCGGTTCTGGTCAACGTAAGAAATTTTGACCGTCTCGCCGATCTCCAGCTCGCCCGAAGTCAGAGGTTCAAGGCCCACGATGGTCTTGAACAGCGTCGTCTTGCCCACGCCGTTGGGACCGATAACGCCTACGATGCCATTGCGCGGCAGACTAAAGGAAAGGTCGTCGATCAGCACACGGCCATCGAATTCCTTGTGCAGGTGATGCGCCTCGAGGACCTTGGAGCCCAAACGCGGGCCCACGGGAATGCGGATATCGGTCCAATCGAGCTTTTGGCTCGCGCGGGCTTCGGCCTCCATCTCTTCATAGCGGGCAAGACGTGCCTTGTTCTTGGCCTGGCGCGCCTTCGGGGAAGAGCGGACCCACTCAAGCTCGGCATTCATGCGCTTGGCGAGCTTGGCATCGCGATTTCCCTGCGCTTCGATACGTGCAGCCTTGGTCTCCAGATAGGTGGAGTAGTTTCCCTTGTAGGGATACAGGTGGCCGCGGTCGACCTCGCAGATCCACTCGGCAACGTTATCCAAGAAGTAACGGTCGTGGGTAACGGCAAGCACGGCACCGGGATAGTTGTGGAGGAAATGCTCGAGCCACAAGATGGACTCGGCATCCAGATGATTGGTGGGCTCGTCGAGCAGCAACAGGTCAGGAGCCTCAAGCAGCAGCTTGCACAGCGCAACACGACGGCGCTCGCCACCAGAAAGGACGTTCACGGGCATGTCGGAATCAGGCAGCTGAAGGGCATCCATGGCCTGACCGAGCTTGGAATCGATGTCCCAGCCGTCGGCGGTGTCGATCTCGTCTTGCAAGGTGGCCATCTCGGCCATGAGCGCGTCCATGTCGCATTCGGGATCGCACATCTCCTCGCCGATCTTATTGAAGCGGTCGACCTTGGCGATCAGGTCGCCAAACGCCATGCGCACGTTCTCAATAACGGTCTTATCCTCGTCGAGCGGCGGCTCCTGCTGAAGGATACCCACGGTATAGCCAGGGGTGAGCTTGGCGTCGCCGTTGGAGACCTCCTCGATGCCGGCCATGATCTTGAGCAGGGTCGACTTGCCCATGCCGTTGGGGCCCACGACGCCGATTTTCGCGCCCGGGAAGAAGCTCAGGGTCACGTCGTCGAGAATAACTTTGTCGCCATGCGCCTTGCGTGCCTGATACATAGAGTAGATAAACTCGGCCAATTTTCACTCCGTTAGCTCGGGTTTTATGTTTCTTACGCCAGGTATTGTCGCATGCCGTCCCCGACGCCCTCGGCCGCGCCCCGCAGGCCTACCGAAAGACCACGGGTCGACACAAGGCGACAAAGTGGGACAAAGTGGATTTCCAGCCACGAGCCCCGCAGATACGCCTACAGATACGTCACCGTATCAGAGAGCTCTTTGCGGGAAGAATGATTAGCCAGCGGCCCTGCACCCTCCGCTGCAAAGCCAAGGTCGAGAAACATCAGGACATCTTCGTCGTCAGGCAGCCCAAACGCATCATGAGCCTTTTCGGGATCAAAGAAGTTAACCCAGCAACTATCGATGCCGGCGTCAGCCGCCGCGAGAACGAGGTGCGTAGCCACGATGCTCGCATCCTCAATGCCCGAGTCACGTTTACCGCCGGGGTACGTAAATACGTTTTTGGTGTTAAAAGCCACTATAAGCACCGTAGGGGCACCATAACGGCACGGCGTGAGGGCATCGACCTTGGCAAGTCCCTCCGGCGATTGAATCACGTAGATATGCTGAGGTTGCAAATTCTTGGCCGTGGGCGCCACGCGCCCCGCCTCGAGAATCGCCTCGAGCTGTTCAGGTAAAAGCTGCTTTTCCCCGTATTTCTTGCAGGAATAGCGCTTAGATGCAAGGTCTGCGAATGACATATGAAACTCCTTCGCATGTCGTTGTGTAAAACCGGCGATAGTATTCCCTCGAAGCCTGAAGGCAAACCGCGCCGACGGGTTTGTCAACCATCAACACGCGCCGTATATCTTGTCATATCGAGAGTATCCTGATGGCTTGTCGCAAATTGCAAAGCTATACGAAAGGAAGTCATTCGTGCCCGGACTGGGAACCCTCATCAACGTTGCCCTCATTATCGCAGGAGGTTCCGCCGGCCTCATTGGCGGAAAGTTCATCACCGCTCGCGTGCAAGATGCCCTGCTCAAAGCATCCGCTATCTGCGTTTTGTTCATCGGTCTTTCCGGTGCATTGGCAAAGATGCTCATCTTCAACGATGGGAAACTTACGAGCACCGGCTCGACCATGATCATCGTCTCTTTTGCGACAGGAGCGCTCGTGGGCGAGGCTCTCAATCTGGAGCGACATATGGAGCGGCTCGGTGAATGGCTGCGCGACCGCTTTGCAAATGGAGCAGAAGGCGGGTTTGTAGATGCCTTCGTCACAGCATCCCTCACCGTGTGCATCGGAGCCATGGCCATCGTGGGATCCATCCAGGACGGCATCCTTGGCGATTACACCACGCTCACTATCAAAGGCGCACTCGACTTCATCATGGTTTGTGCCATGACTGCCTCCATGGGCCGCGGCGCCATCTTCTCCGCGTTGCCAGTAGCGGTCTTTCAGGGCACTATCACGATTTTCGCGCGCTTTATCGAGCCGTTCATGACCGAATGGGCGCTCAGCAACTTATCGCTCGCAGGATCCATGCTCATCTTCTGCGCAGGCGTCAACCTCATCTGGGGCAAGATCTTTAAGACGGCAAACCTTCTTCCATCCGTCATCATCGCCGTGTTGTGGGCGCTAGTGCGCGGAGCGTAGCGGCGTCAGCGAAAGGCGCGTCTTACATCGACCGTCTTTTCGCATTGCGCCACACGAGGTACGAGTAGGCATACATAGCCGCAGTGCCGCCCAGGACCAATACGACAGTGCCGACAACGACCATAGAATCCGAAAACAGTGGGGCCGCCAGTCCCAGCAAAACCATACCAAGGCCCATAACAACAAAGCACTTGCCGCCAAAGCGTTGGGTACGGCGCCAGTTATCGGGGTCGGCAAGCGCCCAGGGCGTCTTCACACCCATCGTGTAGTTTTGCTTGACGCGCGGCAAGTAATTGCCAATGCCCACGAACAAAAGGCCGATAGCAGTGGAAACTGCCACATTCACCACGCCGCGAGCAGGGATGATGCCCCATACCGTCAGCTCGCACAGCCAGCCGGTAGCGCACGTAATCAGCGTAAAAGCAATCACAAAACCCTGGTAGAACTTGCCCGAGGTTCGATATGCCTCGGCTTTAGGGTCGATACGTGACACCACATAGAACATCGCCAAAAACGCCAGCGGCAGAGCACCGAGCGCGGAGGCCATCCAGCGCGGACCCCAGCCGTTGACGGATCCATCGGCTCCCCAATGCGTAGGAATCTGCGCGGGTAAGCTCGGCATCACGATGAGATGGGCCGCCACGTTAACCAGACACAAAACGATAAGGACAATCCATACGCGCAACGATACACCCGTAGTACGAACGTCCCTTGTTTCCTTATTCATCCACATCATCCCCATTGTCTGCAAACCCCATAAACCACCCAATCAAATCCTGCATGACCGTGGTGTTTAGGCTGTATACGATATTTTGCCCGTGACGCTCGTTCCTCACGAGGCCCGCGCTCTTAAGCGTTGCCAGATGATGACTCAAAGAGGGCTTGCTCATATCAAAATGTTCAGCCAACTCCCCCGCCGTCAGGTCGCTGCCGCGCAGCAACTCTAAGATGCGCCGTCGTGTGGGATCTGCAAGCGCCTTGAATCCCCCTCCTGCCACGGAGCCTCCTTCCAATCGTCTTCAACAGCATCATATCCAATAGTTAGACGTTTGTCTAACTATATAATTTCTCCAAAAGAAAAGAGGTGCGCCCCACCGGAGCGCACCTCTTTTGGCTGAACACCTAAAGAATCTCGACAGATCCGTCTTTTACGGTCAGACCCATATTGCCAGCCAAAAGATCGTCGAGCAGCGTGCCCACAAGCTCGAAACGCCAGCCATCGCGCAGTGGGCTGCGCTCGGGATGCTCCATATAGGAGAACAACTCATCGCGACTCGCGATGATGGCAGTGGCCACGCCGGAGCGCTCAGAAACCAGGCGCATGAGCGCGTACATGAGGTCGCAAACGCTTTCGACCTCGGGCGTGGGCGTATGATGCGGGCGACTGATGAAGGGAAGCTTATCGGAAGGACAATTGCGCCCACGCTCGATGGCGACGAGAGCAGCGTCAACATCCGCCTCGGAAAGCTGCTCGGTTCCGCGTGTACGACGGAAATCGTCAACGGTCTTGGGCGCACGCTTAACCAAGGCAACCAAAACCTCGTCCGACATGATCCACTTACGCGGAACGTTGCGACGCTCGGCACGGCGCTCTCTCCACGCCGCGAGTTCGCGGGCGATGGCGAGTTGTCGACGCGTGCAAGAGTTGATGCGCTTGACGCGCTTGAACGCGAGGCGCTGGTCGACAACATAGTGTTTAACGTTCGCAAGCGGTCGCATCTCATCGGTCACCCACGACACGCGGCCAAGCTGCCCAAGCCTATCCATAATGACCCCGTATGCCACAATAAGGTAGCGCACATCGTCCACGGCATACTCAAGCTGCAAATCGCTCAAAGGACGACGAGACCAATCGGTCAGCGATTCGGATTTAGGCAAATCAACATCACAAAAAGCATGCACAAGACCGTTATAGGACATCTGCATGCGCTCGCCCAAAAAGGCAGCCGCCACCTGCGTGTCAAAGATGGGGGCAGGAAGAACGCCTAGCGTGTAGTAGAGAACCTCCATATCCTGCGAGCAGGCATGGAACACTTTAATAGTCCCCTCGTCACCTATCAGCTCCGCCAAGGGAGAGAGATCCTTGATAACAAGGGGATCGATGACCACGCACTCCTCGGGCGTCGCGGCCTGCACCAAACACAGGCGCGCATGGTATGTTCGCTCACGCAAGAACTCGGTATCGATGGCCACGGCATCAAAGGCCGCGGCGCGCTTGCAAAAGGCCAGGAGCTCCTCATATGTGGAGATGTACATGCTCCTCCAGAATCATGATTGGCGCACTCGTGCGCAGGGTAGGATATCGCTACATAAACTATACAGGGCTTTACGACGAACGGGACCTAAACGTATGCGTTGCCTTATCATCCACAATCCCGCCTCGGGCACCCGCTCCGACGAGATCTATACCTTTGCCCACGCCCTCGCTCAAGCAGGGGACGAAATCACCATGCGCTTCATCGGTAAGGGCATGGAGCCAGAAGACGCCACGCGCGATGTCACCGCGTTTGACCGCGTGGTGGTCTCGGGCGGTGACGGCACCGTCTCCAACGTGCTCGATTGTCTGCGCGACACACATGTCCCCACCCTCATCTTCCCTTCGGGCACAGCATGCCTGTTCTTCAATAACATCGGCAACGCGCCGGAGGCTGCCGCCCTTGCTAAGGCATGCCGCCGTGGACACACTGTCCCAGTCGACATGGGTGAGCTCTTTTGGAACGACGCCGAAGGCAACGAGCAGCGCCACGGCTTTATCATCATCGCCGGTTCCGGCTTTGACGCCGCCATCATGGAAAAGGCGGCGCCAAACAAAAACGAGATCGGCGAAATCGCCTATGCGCTCTCCGCACTTGCCACTCCCAGCCCTCAGGTAGCGCACTTCACGATTGAGCACGATGGCAAGGTCGATGAGTTTGATGGCATCGGATGCATGGTGGGCAACACCGCAGTGATTCAAAACGACATCAATCTGTTTCCCGATTGCCGCATGAACGACGGTCTCATCGACATCGCCGTCATCGAACCGGTGGCGACGGTACAGCTGCTCCCCACCCTACTCGCAGGCGTTTTTGACCCCGCGGGCAAAGGACTCGGACGCCCCCAGTTCAAGATGCTTCAAGCAAAAGAGGCGACAATCACCTGCTCGCCCTCATTGGGCATGGAGTACGACGGCGAGCTCATTCCCAATCCTTCGGGTGTCTTTGGCGCACGTGCATTGCCAAAATGCTTGGATATCATTGTCGATAATTTCTCTAAACTCAATTCCAAGAACCATTAGAGAAACGCAACCGCAGGTTCGCGCCCTGCTACCACCCACAGAAACAGTTTTGAAATACTTGTTGTATTGCCTTCTTACTGTGCTATAGTGCAGCGCAACCTAAATAACTTCGCTTACCCGAAAGGAGCCACCAGAATGATCAACTTCTCCAACAACTCTGTCATGAACTGGTGGTGGCGTGATGCGTATACGGTCGGTCGACTGTGAGTCCCTCACGCCTAAAATAGCTCCAGGCAAATGATGAGGCCTCCGGTTTCGACCGGGGGCCTTTTTCTTTATCTCGGCTTCCGCCGCACGCATCACGCGCCTCCATCGCATCTACCCACCAACAACGACAAACCTCCAAAACGCCTCAAGAAAGGTCGATCACCATGTCTAACGCAGCAGCCCAGCCCCGCACCGTTTCCACCACCGACCACGGCACCCTCGACGTTCGCGCCCTTGTTCTTCTTGCCGTTCTCTTGGCCGCCGGCTTTATCCTCAACTTCACCGTCGGCAAGGCGATCTCGAGCATTTCGGGCGGCGTCATCAGCCCTGAGTTCATCATCTCCGCCTTCTGCCTCACCATCCTTGTCGTTCGTCCCAATCTTGGCCAGGCGCTCGTCATCGGCCTTATTTCCGCCGCCGTAATCCAGATCACCACCAGCTCGCCGTTTATCGATTTCGCCGCTGAGAGTATCGCCGCAATGCTCATGGCTGCAATCGTTACCGCCGCATCGCGCCGCGGCACCATCTCTCCCGTCGCAGCAGCCGTTGCCACATTCGTAACCACCCTTGTCTCCGGCTGCATCTTCATGGTCATCAAGATGGCGATGATCGGCCTCGTGGCAGAGCTCACGGCCGCCATGCTTCCTGTCGTCGCCGCTACCGCCGTTTTCAATGGCATCCTGGTCGCAGCCCTCTACCTGCCCATCAAGAAGGCCCTCAAGCTTTCCTAGTCTTCACGTCCGCCAAACGGGCAGCCCAATAGCTCGACATCCCATCTCCCGTTCTCGAAAGGACCCCGCGTTATGTCCAACTCCGCCGCACGCATCGTCTCTGCCGAGACCTCTTCCCGCGGCCTCATCGATATCGCTTCCCTTATTCTGCTCGCCATCCTTCTTGCCGCAGGCTTTATCCTCAACATGACCGCTGGCAATGCCCTTGCCATGACCGGCATCAAGCCCCAGTTCATCATCGCGGCATACGCCCTCGCCGTTGCACTCACCCGCGCCACCCTTGCCCAATCGATCGTCTACGGCCTTATCTCCGCCGCAGTGATCCAATTCACCACCTCTATTCCCGGCCTCAACTTCTTGACCGAGGCTGCCGGCGCTTTGACGATGGCCGTCCTTGTCAAAAGCAGTATCGGCGGCGCCAAGGTAAACGCGCTTATCGCAACGTTTGTCACCACCCTCGTATCCGGCGCCCTGTTCGCTGTCGCGGGAACGCTCATGGCGGGGTTT
>OLOZ01000856.1_pt1 | contig 23781 bp, 17 predicted proteins | sample 1673021 | NCBI WGS metagenome assembly OLOZ01 (sample SAMEA3136747, study PRJEB25190) | human gut metagenome | biome: human gut; feature: human-associated habitat; material: faeces | place: Austria | collected 2013 | reverse complement strand
TGCAAGCTATCAGGGAATGGTGGAGCGTGTGATCGTTCCCTATTTCCGAAAGCGCGGCATCAAACTGGTAGACCTGAAAGCCACCGACTTGCAGGATTTCTACAACAAGCAGCTTGAACGGGTCAAGGCAAATTCGGTAATCCATTATCATGCAAACATCCACAAGGCGTTGAAGTATGCGGTGAAGATCGACCTGATCCCCACCAACCCGGCAGATAAGGTCGAGCGTCCGAAGAAGAATGCGTTCAAAGGCAGCTATTACAGCGCCGAAGAGATTCATGCTTTGACGGAGGTCGCAGAGGGCACCAAGCTGGAGATCCCGGTTCTGCTGGCATCCTTCTACGGTCTGCGCCGCAGCGAGGTGCTGGGTCTGAAATGGGATGCCATCGACTTTGAAGCCAACACGCTGGAGGTCAAGCACATCGTCACGCAGGCATCCATCGACGGCAAAAAGGTTCTGGTGCAGGCTGACCGTGCAAAAACGAAGTCCAGCCTTCGGACGCTGCCACTTGTGCCCCACATCCGTGACCGTCTGCTGATGCTGAAAGGTCAGCAGGACACCTACCGCCGCCTGTGCGGTAAAAGCTACAATCGGGAGTATCTGGGCTATCTGTGTGTGGACGAGATCGGGAACATCATCCGCCCCAACTACGTTTCCGAGCAGTTCCCGAAGCTGTTGGAGAAAAACGGTCTGCGTCCTATCCGCTTCCACGATCTGCGCCACAGCTGCGCCAGCCTTCTTCTGGCAAACGGCGTTCCCATGAAGCAGATTCAGGAATGGCTGGGTCACAGCGACTTCTCCACCACCGCCAACATCTACGCCCACCTCGATTACGCTTCCAAACTCTCGTCTGCACAGGCGATGCTGGAGGGGCTGGGCTATGGCAATGCGTCAGCATAATGCCATACGCCCCAAAGACAGGGTGGACGGGCGATGTTCCGGCAAAAAAGAATGGACAGACGAATAAAATTCATCTGTCCATTCGATTTGGCGGAGCATCAGGGAGTCGAACCCTGGCACCGGTCTCCCGGCCTATCGCATTTCGAGTGCGACCTCTTACGACCACTTGAGTAATGCTCCAGATATTAAATTTTAGAATGCTCCGTGCATTCCGGGAAAACTTTGGAGAGAATTTCAGGAGAGAACGACCGAAAATCGTTCACTCTCGAAGTCGGAAAACCCGCATGAAACCTAGCAAAACCGGAAACCCACTTCCAAAAAGCCAGTTAGATTTCGAGTCGTTCTCGTTACGACCGCTTCGATACATCTCCATATTCAAATCATGCTGTGGAGCGCAGTGCAAACATTCACACTGATAATCCTACAGCTTTGTTATTATACCAAAAATCCCGCCTTCCGTCAACTGGTTTTCATTGCAGAAGAGGGGGGCGCACGCAGCACCAACACGCCCGCATTATAGGAATTGGTCAACCGGTTGCGGCAGATTTCCCACACAAATTTCCGCCGGTCATTGAAATTTTCGCAAAATATTACTATTTTAAAGCGATTTTGTACAAACGTCTGCCGGGTTCACTGTGATATACTAGTTTTACAACGAGGTCTGCGCTGCGGACCCACACACTGAAAATCTGAGAAGGAGTCGTATCAATGAGAGAGATCATTTCTTTGAACGAAAACTGGACCCTGTCCTTCCCCAAGGGCGACCACGCCACCGAGCAGGTCAACCTGCCCCACACTTGGAACGCTGTGGATGGCAACGACGGCAATGGCAGCTACCTGCGCACCACCGGCGTTTACACCCGCACCTTCACCGCACCCAAGCAGCCCCGCGAGGGCGGCCGCACCTACGTGGAAGTTCTGGCTGCTGCCCTGAACTCCACCGTGAAGGTCAACGGTCAGGTCGCTACCACCCACGAGGGCGGCTTCTCCATCTTCCGTGCGGACGTCACTGACCTGTGCCACGAGGGTGAGAACGAGCTGACCATCGAGGTCTCCAACGAGGACACCCCGTCCATGTACCCCTCTTCCGCCGACTTTACCTTCTACGGCGGCCTGTACCGCGGTGTCAACCTGATCAGCGTGCCCGACGCACACTTTGATCTGGACTACTACGGCGGCCCCGGCATGATGGTCACCCCTGTTCCCACCGAGGACGGCGGCGCAAACTTCACCATCAAGAGCTTCGTCACCAACCCCGCTGACGACCTGACCGTCATGTACAGCATCGAGGACTGCTTCGGCCGCGAGGTCGCTTCTGCTGTCCGCGGCTCTGCCGACACTGAGGTCACCATCTACGTTCCCGATGCCCAGCTGTGGAGCATGGACGAGCCCAACCTGTACACCGTTGTCGCCACCCTGCAGCGCAACAACGAGGAAGTGGACGAGATCGCCGCCAACGTCGGCGTCCGTTCCTTCAAGGTCACTCCCGACGAGGGCTTCTCCATCAACGGCGTGCCCACCCCGCTGCGCGGTGTTTCCCGCCATCAGGACCGCGTGTTCGAGGGCAACGCTCTGACCGCCGAGGAGCACTATGATGACGCCATGCTCATCAAGGAACTGGGCGCCAACACCATCCGTCTGGCACACTACCAGCACAGTCAGGACTTTTACGATGCTTGCGATGAGATCGGTTTCGCCGTTTGGGCTGAGATCCCCTTCATCAGCGTCTTCAAGAAGGGCGAGGGCGCTCACAAGCATGTCATGGAGGAGATGAAGGAACTCATCATCCAGAACTACAACCACCCCTCCATCATGTTCTGGGGCATCTCCAACGAGATCCTCATCGGCGGCATCTCTCAGGAGCTGGTGGACACTCATCACGATCTGGAGAAGCTCTGCAAGGAGCTTGACCCGACCCGCCTGACCACCATCGCTCACGTTTCCACCACCCCCGTCAACGGCCCCATGCACCACATCACCGATCTGGAGAGCTACAACCACTACTTCGGCTGGTACGGCGGCAAGATGGAGCAGAACGGCCCGTGGCTGGATCAGTTCCACGCAGAGCACCCCGACATCTGCATCGGCATCTCTGAGTATGGCTGCGAGGGCATCATCAACTGGCACAGCAACACCCCCCAGTGCAAGGACTACACCGAGGAGTATCAGGCTCTGTACCACGAGCACATGGCACAGGTCTTCGAGGATCGTCCTTGGGTCTGGGCTTCCCACGTCTGGAACATGTTCGACTTCGGCTGCGCTGCCCGTAACGAGGGCGGCGTGAGCGGCCGCAACAACAAGGGCCTCATCACCATGGACCGCAAGACCAAGAAGGACAGCTATTTTGTCTATCAGGCTTACTGGACCCAGACCCCGATGGTCCACATCGCTGGCCGCCGCCACGCTCAGCGCGCAGGCGAGACCACCGAGATCAAGGTCTACTCCAATCAGGACACCGTCGTTCTGTACGTCAACGGCAAGGAAGTCGGCCAGCAGACCGCACACCGCGTCTTCAAGTTCAACGTTGCTCTGAACGACGGTTTCAACACCATCGTGGCCGTTGCCGGCGATGTGAAGGATTCCATCACGCTGGAGAAGGTTGCTGAGGAGCCCGGCTACTACACCCTGCCGGAGTTCAACGAGCGTCAGGAAGGCGTCGCCAACTGGTTCAAGCAGATCGGCAGCATGGATCTGACCGCGCCCATGGAGTTCCCGGAAGGCTATTACAGCGTGAAGGACACCATGGAAGACCTTGCTAAGAACGAAGAGGCTCTGGCTCTGGCTGCAAAGGCCGTCAAGCTGGCCACCAACTTCGACATCAAGCCCGGCGTCGGCATGTGGGACATGATGAAGAAGATGACCCCCGAAGCCATGAGCAACATGATCTCCGGTATGCCGGAGGGCTTCATCGAGAGCCTGAACGCACAGCTCATCAAGGTCAAGAAGTAATTCCCCCTCAAAAGCAGAACAATGCCCCGGCGGATGCTGCAAATGCAGTGCCCGCCGGGGCATTGTTCTGAAACCAGATTCTCAGCGCTTTTTCTTCTTTTTCTTTTTCGGGCCGGAGGAAGCCGCACTGCTCGTCGTATGGGGCGCATTGCGGGCCCGGCGGGACTCATACAGATACTTTGAGAGATTGGGCACCACGATGGCGATGAACGCCAGAACGACGAAGACCAGAAAGCTGGGCTGGTCGTGGTTCGTATTGAACAGCGTTTGCAGGAAGTTGCTCATAACATGTACCTTTCCGGTTTTGCGAAACCGCTCAATAGGGGGTGGCTCACAGCAGGATGAGGCCGTTCTCGTCCGGCTTCATGGGGACGGCGATGATCGCATCCACGAGGGTCATTGCGATGGAAAAACCGCTCCAGCAGGTCGCCAGATAGAGCACCCCCAGAATGGGCCGCTTCGCGTAGAACTGGTGTGCGCCAAAGATTCCCAGAATGCAGAGGCGGAGGTAGGTCTTGCGGTTGACGGCGTGCTTTTCGCGGCCATCATACCATGTGGCCAGATGATCGATGCAGTTCCAGATGAAGCCGTGGTTGGGGTCTTTCTGCCATTGGGTCTTTGCCATTGTTTTGTACCTCTGTCTCTTGTTTCATAAAATCAGGAAAGCCGCCCACCGCGCAGTCAGCCCGGTGAGCGGTCTTCCTTATTGGTTTCTGATGAGAATGTTTTCCGCAGTATTGAGCGTTAGAATGCAGCTTGGGATCAGGCGTTCTGCGCAGCAGCCATCTTGATCTTCACGACCTCGTCCTGAATCTCGGCCATCTTTTCCTTGGTCAGGGGGTAGAAGTGCATTGCGATCAGGTTGCAGACCAGACCGATCATGATGACGCCGTAAGCGCACAGTGCAGTGCCGATGCGGAGCTTCATGGTGACGGGGTCGCCCATGACGGGGTTGTGGTCAACGAAGCCGCAAGCGGTGAACATGGCGCCAGCGATCATGGGAGCGAAGGAAGAGACCAGCTTGTCCACGAAGCTGAACAGGGTGCCCATCAGGCCGGGGACGTACTTGCCGGAACGATAAACTTCGTAGTCAGCGCAGTCAGCGGTCATGGGGATAACGATGTTGCCGGCGAGGTTCTGGAAGCCGCCGGTGAGAACGGTCAGGACAATGTAGAGGATCAGGAAGTAGCCCCAGTTGAGAGCACCGGTCTCCGGGTTGGAGGTCATGGTGGTGGGGTCACCCAGCAGCCACAGAGCGATCAGAGCGCCATTGCCGATCAGAGCGCCGACAGAGCCGATGATCATGCCCTTGCGCTGGCCAAACTTGGTAGCCAGAGTGGAGATGCACAGGAAGGTCAGGACGCAGACGGGGACGGTGGTCAGAGCGGTGACGTTGCCCTGCAGCAGGGTAGAACCGGCGATGCAGGCGAACAGAGCGACCTGAACGGCGCTGGTTTTTGCGGTATTGCCCAGCTTATCCGTAGAGGCAGACAGGACCAGCATCTGAATGGCGCGGTTGTTCTTCAGGGTATCCCAGTAATCCTTCAGGCCGACCTTGACGGGCTTGCCGGTGCCGAAGAACTCAGGACGATCCTTCGGGGCGATGGCGATGACAGCCAGCAGGGTGAAGATGCCGGAAGCGATGGCAGTGAGCAGCCAGAAGGTGTGGAAGAACTGGGTGGAAGCATAGCCGCCAACGTCCTTGTAGCTGTTTGCGATGTTGGCGGTGATAACAGCCAGACCGGCAAACAGGACGGTGTTATACACACCGTCGAAGGATGCGAACAGGGGGCGCTGCTTGGGGTCGTTGGTCAGGCAGGACTGAGCCGACTTGGTAACGACACACTGGCAGGTGTAGCCGAGGTAGTAAACCATCAACACGACCACATAGAAGGGGAAGCGGGCAGCCTGCGGCAGGTTGTGGGTGACATGGAAGGCGACGAAGCTGGTCACGGCCAGAAGGATGTTGCCGATGACCATGAACGGGCGGTTCTTGCCGAACTTGCCGTTGGTCTTATCGACCATGAAGCCCACGAACGGGTCGGTGACGCCATCCCAGATACGCATGGCCATGGTCAGGGAAGAAGCGACCATCATGCCAACGCCGACCCAGCCCATCAGGTAGTAGGTGGCGTAGTTCATCAGGAACATGTACAGGTTGGTGGCCGTGTTGTTCAGCGCAAAGCAGCCGATGCGCCACAGCGGAACGCGGTGGATGCCGTTGGTCTCATAGTTCTTGTCATAGAACTTGTCCGGCAGAGTTCTCGTTTTTGCCATTTCGTTTTCTCTCCTTAATTCGTGAATAGGCGTTCTCCGTTTTGCCCCGTTTAGAAAACCGCACCTGCCACTGTGCGTGCTGCGGGACTTTATGTCATTATTATGAACACATTTCGAAAATTCTGTTAGTAAAATTTTGAGGTGAATCAGGACGATTTTACTATTTTGAGAAGATTTTCACAACTTTCAAAAAAGCTATTGGGTAGGTTGCACAATCAAGTGATATACTAGTATTGCACATTGCCCATGAGCGCGAAAAGTCCTGAAAAGAATGTGGGGAAATTGCGGATTTATCCAAAAATATTTCTACTCCGTTTGGAGCCGCGTCATTATAATATAGGTATCATAAAAACGCATCTCTGCATCCCTGTAAAAAATGAAAAAGGAGAAACACAAATGGCAGTAAAAGCTTCCGAGCGCGTTCAGCGCTACGTCAATGCAAACGGCCCCACCATCGGCACAGTGGAGCGCAAGGTCCTTTCGCAGGACGGCCTCTACTTCAAGGATATCGACGGCACCGGCACCGTCAGCGCCGTCAACGACTGGCGCCTTTCCCCCGAAGAGCGCGCACAGGCTTACGTCAAGACCCTGACCACCCGCGAGAAGATCGGCCAGCTCTTCACCTCCGACTGGCGGATGGGCCCCAAATATCCCTCCCCTCGTCTCGCCGCCAACGGCCACAAGCCCGTGGGCGACGAGACCGGCTTGCTGGATGAGGCCCCGGTGGATGTCTCCGACAGCATCTTCGGCCATCAGGCTCTGCCCAGCACCACCGACATGGTCAAGAAGTGCTTCAACCGCCACGTCATTCTCCGCGAGAGCCCCTCGCCCGAAGATCTGGCCGATTACCTCAACCAGCTGCAGTACCTGACCGAGACCTGTGAGCACTTCGTGCCCATGCAGGTCATGTCCAACAGCCGCAACGAGAACGGCGAGGTCGTCTTCGGCATGAACGACGCCACCGGCGTGTTCGCCACCTATCCCGGCACTCTGGGCATCGCAGCCGCCGTCAAGGGTACTGCCCGCATCGACATCATCGACAAGTTCGCCGACACCATCCGCCGCGAGTGGAACGCATGCGGCCTGAAGAAGGGCTATATGTACATGGCCGACTGCGTCACCGACCCCCGTTGGCAGCGCACCTTCGGCACCTTCGGCGAGGACCCGGAGCTGATCGAGGAGATCTTCGACCACCTGATCCCCGGCATTCAGGGCGGCAGCAACGGTGTCACCCCGGAGGGCGTATCCGTCACCGTGAAGCACTTCCCCGGCGGCGGTGCCCGTGAGAACGGCTTTGATCCCCACTATGCCGCTGGTCAGTGGAACATCTACGCCACCCCCGGCTCCCTGCAGAAGTATCACATCCCGGCTTTCCGTGCGGCCATCCGCCACAACGCCGAGTCCATCATGCCCTACTACTCCAAGCCCTGCGCCGAGAAGAGCGCCCCGCAGGAGGACTTCAACGGCAACCCCCTTGCGCTGAACCCCTACGGCTTTGCTTACAATAAGGTGTTCATCGACGGGATGCTCCGCAGCCAGATGGGCTTCAAGGGCTACATCAACTCCGACACCGGCATCGTCCACAACATGTGCTGGGGCGTCGATATGCTGGACGAGCCGGAGCGCATCGGCTACGCCGTCACCCAGAGCGGCGTGGACCTGATCTCCGGTCTGCTGGACAACGAGCTGGGCGAGGAGAGCTACGCCCGCGCCACCAATGGCTACTACGACACCCACGAGGTGCCCGCCGGCTTCAAGAAGGAGGACCTCGTCCTGACCGACGAGAGCCTGAACCGCGCCGTCAGCCGCACCCTGACTGAGTTGTTCCGTCAGGGCATGTTCGAGGACCCCTACGCCGACCCCAAGAAGGCCGCCGAGGTCGTTGCCACTAAGGCCGACTGGGAAGAGGCTGCCCGCGTCCACCGCGAGAGCGTCGTCCTGCTGAAGAATGACGGCACCCTGCCCCTGAAGAAGGGCTGCAAGGTCTACGCCGAGGCCTTCGGCAAGAGCGCCGAAGCCAGCGGGGCTGCCACCAAGGCCCTGCGGGAGATGCTGGGCGATGTGGTTCTGGTGGATGACCCCGCCGCAGCCGAGATCGCCCTGCTGATGGTCAGCCCCCAGTCCGGTGCGTACTTCAACGCTACCCCCGGCTATCTGGAGCTGGACATCTGCGAGGACAAGACCGTCTGCAACGTGGACGAGAGCGGCAAGCCCACCGCCGAGACCCACAAGGAGACCACGCTGGTGGGTGCCAACCGCATCCCCGGCATCGCCGAGGCGGTCCACGCGCACGGCGGCAAGGTCGTCTCCAACATCAACTGCCCGCTGGCTTGGGAAGTCGGCAGCATCGAGAAGGTCTCCGACGCGCTGACCGTCGGCTTCGACACCTATCCTTCCGCTACGCTGGACGTCATCTTCGGCCGCTTTGCCCCGGTCGGCAAGCTGCCGCTGACCCTGCCCAAGGGCGATGAGGTTCTGGCTGTCAACGCGGACGGCGTCTGCGTCAGCCCCAACGACGTGCCCGGCTACGCCAAGGATGCCTACATGCCCGACAGCATGAAGGACGAGAACGGCAAGGCTTACGCCTACCGCGACGCCGCCGGCAACTACTATGAGATGAACTTCGGTTTGAATTACTAAGCTTTTATCGATAATCAACACCCCTTCCGGGGTGTTGATTATCGATTTTCACAAGGAGAATCAAATGCCTCAGACACAGAAAAAACAAGATATGGGCACCGGCGACGTCAAGAAGCTGCTGCTCCAGCTGATGATCCCGGCGGTCGTAGCGCAGGTGGTCAATCTGCTGTACAACATCGTGGACCGCATCTACATCGGCCACATCTCCGGCATCGGTGCGGCGGCGCTGACGGGCGTGGGCCTGTTCACCCCCATCCTAATGCTGCTGAACGCCTTTGCCATGCTCATCGGTGCGGGCGGTGCCCCCCGCACCGCCATTGCCATGGGCCAAGGCGATAAGGAGCAGGCGGAAAAGATCATCAGCAACAGCTTCACCATGCTGATGATCTTCGCGGTGCTCCTGACGGCCGTGTTCTACGCCAGCGCACCCACCCTGCTGCGCCTGTTCGGTGCCAGCGATACCACCCTGCCTTACGCGCTGGCCTACAGCCGCATCTACATCCTCGGCTCGGTCTGCGTCCTCATCGTGATGGGCATGAACCCCTTCATCACAACGCAGGGCTTCGCCAAGATCAGTATGCTCACCACCGTCATCGGTGCGGTCATCAACATCATTCTGGACCCCATCCTGATCTTCGCGTTCGGTCTGGGCGTGCAGGGCGCGGCCATCGCCACCGTGCTCAGTCAGGCCGTGGGTGCCATCTGGATCCTGCGCTTCCTCACCGGCCCCAAGACCACTCTCAAGCTGAAAAAAGAGTACCTGAAGCCGGAAAAGAAGACCATCCTGCCCGTCGTAGCGCTGGGCATATCCTCTTTCGTCATGCTCTCCACCGAGAGTCTGCTCTCCATCAGCTTCAGCTCCAGCCTCGCCCGGTACGGCGGCGACGTGGCCGTGGGCGCTATGACGGTCATCACCAGCGCTTCCCAGCTGGCGACCCTGCCCCTTCAGGGCATCTGCCAAGGCGGCCAGCCGGTGATGAGCTTCAACTTCGGCGCGGGCAAAAAGAGCCGCGTCAAGGAGGCCTTCCGCTTCCAGCTGACCCTCTGCTTCGGCTACACGACCCTGTTCTGGCTGCTGATGATGCTGGTTCCCGGCGCGGTGGCGGGCATCTTCACTTCGGACGCCGCCCTCATCGAGTACACCACGTGGGCCATGCGCATCTATATGGCTGGCATCTTCGCCATGGGTGTTCAGATCGCGTGCCAGCAGAGCTTCATGGCGCTGGGGCAGGCCAAAGTCAGCTTGCTGCTGGCCTGTCTGCGCAAGATCATCCTGCTGATCCCCCTCATCTTCATTTTGCCGCATCTGGTTTCTGAACCCGTTTTCGGCGTCTTCCTCGCCGAGCCGGTCAGCGACATCCTTGCTGCAACTGTTACCGCCTTCACCTTCTTCACACGGTTCAATAAGATCTTGGACAAGGGTGCGGGCAAAGTCTGATTGAACGGAGGTACACCATGGAAAAGAACGTTCTGAACACCGACCTCTCCGGCAAAGTCGCCGTTGTCACCGGTGCCAGCGGCACCCTCTGCTCCATCTTCGCCAAGGCCTTGGCCCGCGCGGGGGCGAAAGTTGCCCTGCTGGGCCGTAATATGGACAAACTCAAGGCGCTGGCCGATGAGATCGAAGCCGAGGGCGGCGTGGCCAAGGGCTACACCTGCAACGTCATGAACAAGGCCAACTGCTTACAGGTGGCCGAGGACGTGCTGGCTGACCTCGGCCCCTGCGACATCCTCGTGAACGGTGCGGGCGGCAACAATTCCCGCGCCAATACCGACAAGGAATATTTCGAGATGGGCGACCTCGGCACCGACACCGTGACCTTCTTCGACCTCGACGAGAGCGGCGTGGAGATGGTGTTCAACCTGAACTTCATCGGCACCCTGCTGCCGACCCAAGCCTTTGCCCGCCAGATGGTCGGCCGCGAGGGCTGCAACATCCTGAACATCTCCAGCATGAACGCCTACCTGCCCCTGACCAAGATCCCGGCCTACTCCGGCTCCAAGGCCGCCGTGACCAACTTCACGCAGTGGCTGGCCGTCCACTTCAGCAAGGTGGGCATCCGGGTCAACGCCATTGCGCCGGGCTTCTTCGCCAGCGACCAGAATGCAAAGCTCCTCTACAACGAGGACGGCACCCCCACCGCCCGCACCGGCAAGATCCTTGCCGCCACCCCCATGGGCCGCTTCGGCGACAGCAAGCGTGACCTCGTGGGCGCGCTGCTCTTCCTGCTGAACAACGACGCCGCCGGGTTCATCACCGGCATCTGCCTCCCCGTGGACGGCGGCTTCTCTGCCTATTCGGGCGTGTGACCCCTAACACAAACAAAAAAACTGCCGCATCCGAGCGTTTTCCCGGATGCGGCAGTTTTCTTTGTTATTGGTTCGCCAGCAGCACTGCCAGAACAGCCTTCTGGACGTGGAGGCGGTTTTCCGCTTCCGTGAAGATCTCGTCGGCGTGCTCCTCAAAGACGGCAGTGGAGATCTCCTCGCCACGGTGGGCAGGCAGACAGTGGAGCAGCAGGGCGTCGGATCTTGCCTTGCTCATGAGCGGACTCGTGATCTGAAATCCCGCGAAATCCCGCAGACGGCGCTCGCTCTCCGGGGTGCCGGGGGCGGTGTTCCATGCCGCCGTCACCACAACGTCGGCGTCCTTGACGCCCTCGGCGGGGTCGGTCAGGAGCTGGAACTTTGCGCCGTACTTGTGGGCGAACATCAGCACGTCGGCGGCGGGGCGGTAGCCCTGCGGGCAGACGCAGCGGACCTTCATGCCCGCCAGCAGACAGCCCACGATGAGGCTGTTGGCCATGCTGCAGCCATCCCCGATGAAGCAGAGGGTCTGGCCTTCCAGCGCACCGCGGCGCTCCCGGATGGTCATCAGGTCGGCCAGCACCTGACAAGGGTGGGCGTAATCGGTCAGGCCGTTGATGACCGGCACGCCCGCCAGCTCGGCGAACTCTTCGAGGTCGCGCTGGCGGTAGGTGCGCCACACCACGCAGTCGTAATAGCGGCCCAACACGCGGGCAGTGTCCTTGAGGGGCTCGCCCCGGCCGGACTGCAGTTCGGTGGCGGCGTTCATGTAATTTCCAAGGCCGCCCAACTGATACACACCCACCTCAAAGCTGGTGCGGGTGCGGGTGGAATTTTTGGAGAACATCAGCGCCACGCTCTTGCCCTTCAGCAGGGGAGCGGTGCCCCCGGCTTTCTGGTCTGCCTTGAGCTTGTCCGCCACATCGAGGATGTGGGTCAGCTCTTCGGGGGTGAGGTCGCCCATTTTCAGCAGATGTTTCATGCCTGTTCCTCCGGCGATTTCTGAGCCATTTCGGACAGCACCTCGTTCAGGATGGTCAGGGCCATCTCCACGTCGTGAGCCGTCAGGGTCAGGGGCGGCAGCAGACGCAGACGCGTCTTGGCCGTCAGCACCAGCAGGCCCTTTTCGCGGCACGCCGCGAGGACATCCGCTGCCTTGACGTTGCCGAAGAACTCGATGCCCACCATCAGGCCGATGCCAGAGATGCTCTTGACCATGGGGAGCTTGGCCAGACCGGTGCGCAGCTGGACTGCGCGCTCGTTCACGTTGGCAAGGAAGCTTTGGTCCATCCGGTCCACCACGACATTGGCACCGGCGCAGACCACCGGGTTGCCGCCGAAGGTGGAGCCGTGGGTGCCCGCACCCATGCCCTCGGCCACTTTCGCGTTCATCAGGACCGCGCCGATGGGCAGACCGCCGCCAAGGCCCTTGGCCAGCGTCACCACGTCGGGCTTGAGGTTGTAGTGCTCGCAGCACAGGAAGGTGCCGGTGCGGCCAACGCCGGTCTGGACTTCATCCACGATGAGGACGAGATCCTTTTCATCGCAGAGCTTCCGAACCGCCTGAACATACTCCGGGTCCAGCGCCACAACGCCGCCCTCGCCCTGCACCAGCTCCAGCATCACCGCGCAGGTATGGCGGTCCACCAGCTCGGTCAGCGCCTCCAAGTCGCCCGCCGGGGCGTAGAGGAAGCCCTCGTTGAAGGGGCCGAAGTAGTTGTGGAACACCTCCTGACCGGTGGCGGTCAGGGTGGCGATGGTGCGGCCGTGGAAGCTGTTCACCAGCGTGATGACGGTATCGCGGCCCTTGCCGTAGTGGTCGAAGCTGTACTTGCGGGCCGCCTTGATGGCGCCCTCGTTGGCCTCGGCGCCGGAGTTGCCGAAGAAGACCTTGCTCATGCCGGTGCGCTTGCACAGCTTTTTGGCCAGCTTGCCGCAGGGGGCGGTGTAGTAGAGGTTCGACGTATGCTGGAGCTTGTGGGCCTGTTCGGCCACGGCCTCGGCCCAGTCCACATCACAGTAGCCAAGGCTGTTGACGCCGATGCCGCTGGTGAGATCCAGATACTTCTGGCCCTCCGGGCCCTCGGCGTACAGGCCGTGGCCCTTTTCCAGCACGATGGGATTGCGGTTATAGGTGTGCAGGACGTATTCGCTGTCCCGCTTGATGACTTTTTCGGAATCCATAGATTGTTCCTCCTTCGGAGCGTCCTCGCCCTCTCCGTCTCGCTTCGCTCGCCAGCTCCCCCAAAGGGGGAGCTTTTTCTCTTATTATACAGTTCTTCTGTACTTTCAGCAAGTCTTACTCCTGATGACTTCTCCGGTAGAAACGGGTGCCGGAGCCGCGGTCGGAGAACAGCTCCAGCAGGATGGAGTGGGGAACGCGGCCATCGATGATGACGGCCTCGTGGACGCCTTGATAGATGGCGTCGGCCATGCCGCCGATCTTGGGGATCATGCCGCCCGCGATGATGCCCGCGGACTTGTAGCCCTCGATCTCGGAGACTTCCACTTCGGGGATGAGGGTGGACTCGTCGTCCTTATCCCGCAGCAGACCCGCGATGTCGGTCATGGAAACGAGCTTTTCCGCCTTGAGCGCAATGGCGATCTGGGCGGCAGCGGTATCGGCGTTGACATTGTACGCCTGACCGAGGTCGTCCATGCCCACCGTCGCGATGACCGGGATGTAGCCGCCGTTCAACAGGTTCTGGATCAGGGTGGGGTCCACATGGATGATCTCACCCACATGGCCCAGCTGGGGGTCCAGCTCGGTGCAGCGGAGCATCTGGCCGTCCATGCCGCACAGGCCCACGCCGCGGCCCCGGAGCTTGGCCACAAGGTCCTTGTTCACCTTACCGGCCAGCACCTGCTGGACGATCTCCATGGTGGCGTCGTCCGTCACCCGCAGACCGTTTGCAAAATGGCTCTCCACGCCGACCTTCTTCAGCATTTCGTTGATGGCCGGGCCGCCGCCGTGGACCAGCACCACCCGCACGCCCAGCAGCGTCAGGGTGACGAGGTCGTTCATGACGGCATTCTTCAGCGTCTCGTTGATCATGGCGTTGCCGCCGTATTTGATGACCATGGTCTTGCCGTGGTATTTCTGGATGTAAGGGGTCGCCTCCGAAAACAGGAGGGCCATTTCTTCGTTTTTCATATGTTTCCTCTTCCCGCTCTATACACGTTTCTCAGGTGCGGTAGTCGCCGTTGATCTTGACGTAATCGTAGGTCAGATCACAGCCCCACGCCTTTGCGCTGGCATCGCCGGTGCCCATATCCACCTTGACGAGGACATCGTGCTCCGCCAGAACCTTGGCCGCTTCCTCCTCGCTGTAGGGGTGGTAGGCGGCATTCTCGCAGACATACACCTCGCCCGCCGGGCTGGACAGCCAGACGCAGACCTTATCAATGGAGAAATCGCCGGGGGTGTAGCCGATGGCGCAGAGGATGCGGCCCCAGTTGGCGTCCCGGCCAAAGACCGCCGCCTTGAACAGGTTGGAGCAGACCACGCTGCGGGAGACCGCCCGCGCCGTCTTCAGGTCGGGCGCATGGGTCACTTCGCAGGTGATGAGGTGGGTCGCGCCCTCGCCGTCACCGGCGTGCTCGGCGCACATGTGCTCAGCAATGGCGGTCAGGGCTGCCACGAAGGCGTCATAGTCCGCATTTTCTTCCACGATCTCCGGGTTGCCCGCCAGACCCGACGCCATGATGATCAGCGTATCGTTGGTGGACGTATCCAGATCGACGCTCATCTGGTTGTAGGTGCCGGGGACCACTGTCTTGAGCGCCTTTTCCAGCAGGGCGGGGGAGACGGCGGCATCGGTGGTGTAGAAGGCCAGCATGGTGGCCATGTTGGGGGCGATCATGCCGCTGCCCTTGCCGACGGCACCCACGGTGCAGGTCTTGCCGCCCAGCTCAAACTGGATGGCGTATTCCTTTTTGTGGGTGTCGGTGGTCATGATGGCCGTTGCCGCGTCGGTGCTGCCCTGCGCGGTGGCGGCCAGCTTTTCGGCGGCGGCAGGGATGCCGCGGGCAAAGGGGTCAATGACCATGGGCTGCCCGATGACGCCGGTGGAAGCGGGCAGAACATCCTCTGCCGGAATGTTCAGCGCCTTGCCGACCAGCTCGCAGCACTCTTCGGCCAGCGCCACGCCGTTGGCGGCGCAGGTGTTGGCGTTGCCGCTGTTCACGAGGATGGCCTGTGCATAGCCGTCGGTCAGGTGGGCGCGGTCCACCTTGATGGGTGCGCCGCAGACTTTATTTGTGGTATACACACCGGCCGCTGCGCAGCGGACGTCCGCCTTGATCAGTGCCAGATCGTATTTTTCATTGTGGTTGGCGCGGATGCCGCAATGGACGCCCGCCGCCGCGAAACCCTTGGGCGCGCAGATGCCGCCCGCTACTTCCTTATATTGCATAAAGATTCTCCTTTCCCACAGGAAACACTCCCTCCGTCACGGCATTCGCCGTGCCAGCTTCCTCAAAGAGGGAGCCTTTGCGTAATCGTCCTCTGTAAAAGGCTCCCTCCCAGAGGGAGCTGTCGCCGGAGGCGGCTGAGGGAGTCCTTTACTCCAATCCTTCCGTTTCCGGCAGCCCCAGCATCAGATTCATGCACTGCACCGCTGCACCGGACGAGCCCTTGCCCAAATTGTCGAACAGGGAGATCAGCATCATCTGGTCGCCCGCCGCGTTCACGGTCAGGTACAGCTCCATCCGGTCGGAGCCGGAGAGGGCGTTGGAGTACAGGCCGTTTTCAGGCAGCGGCTCATTCAGCGCGTGGACGGAGACCGTTGCGCCGTCCTGATAATAATCCGCGATGCCCTCGGCCACAGCCTCGGCGGTGGTGCCCGCCAGCTTCAGGTCCAGCGGCACCAGCACCTGCATCCCGGAATAGTAATCGCAGACCACCGGCACAAAGGCGGGCGTGTGGGCCAAGCCGCTGATCTTCTGCATCTCCGGCAGGTGCTTGTGGGCCAAAGACAGGCCGTAGCTCTTGGGGGCGTCAATCTTGCTATGGGCCGGGCGGTCGGCGCTCTCATATTCGGCGATCATCTTCTTGCCGCCGCCGGAGTAGCCGGAGATGCCGGTGCAGCTGAAGGGATAGTCCGCCGGGGCCAGCCCCAGCTCCACCAGAGGCCGGGCAATGCTGATGAAGCCGCTGGCATAGCAGCCGGGCACGGCCACGCGATAGGAATTTTTGATCTTCTCTTTCTGGCCCTTCAGCTCCGGGAAGCCGTAATCCCATGCCGGGTCGGTGCGGAAGGCCGTAGAGGTATCCAGCACCTTGACATCCGGGCGGAGCAGGGGCATGACCTCTTTCGAGGCCGCGTCGGGCAGGCAGAGGAAGGCGAGATCAGCGGAGTTGATGACCTTCGCCCGCTCGTTCACGTCCTTGCGGCCCTCGGCAGAGATGCTCAGCAGCTCGATCTCCGGCCGGGCGGCCAGACGGTCGGCGATGCGCAGACCGGTGGTGCCGGAAGAGCCGTCAATAAAAACTTTCACGCTCATGCGTTGTTCGCCTCCCATGCGTCCAACTGTGCAGCGGCCAGTTCGATCTGGTGTTTCACGCTGGCTTCGCTGGGGCCGCCGTAGCTGGTGCGGCCCTCGCAGCACTTGATCAGGTCGATGGCGTCGTAAATATCCTGCTGGAACAGGCTGCTGTAGCCCTTGAACTCGTCGAGGGTCAGCTCTTCGAGGGTCTTGTCCTTGGCGATGCAGTCGGAGACCATGCAGCCGGTCAGCTTGTAAGCGTCGCGGAAGGGCATTCCCTTCTTGGTCAGGTAGTCGGCGCAGTCGGTGGCGTTGATGAAGCCCTTGGCGGCGGCGCGGCGCATGTTGGCGGGCAGGGTCTTCATGGTGTCCAGCATGGGGGTCACCGTCTTCAGGCAGAGGTCGAGGGTATCCACGGCGTCGAAGATGGCTTCCTTGTCCTCCTGCATATCCTTGTTGTAGGCGAGGGGGATGCCCTTCATCATGACCAGCAGGGTGTTCAGGTCACCGTAGACGCGGCCGGTCTTGCCGCGGATCAGCTCGGTGACATCCGGGTTCTTCTTCTGGGGCATGATGGAGGAGCCGGTGGTGAAGGCATCGTCCAGCTCAATGAACTTGAACTCCCAGCTGCACCAGAGGATGATCTCCTCGGACAGGCGGGACAGGTGCATCATGCAGGTGGAGATGGCGGCGGCCAGCTCGATGCAGAAATCGCGGTCGGACACGCCGTCCAGACTGTTGGCGCAGGGAGCCGCGAAGCCCAGCTTCTCGGCGGTGAATTGACGGTCCAGCGGGTAGGTGGTGCCGGCCAGCGCGCCGGAACCCAGCGGGCACTGGGCGTCCATCCGGGCGGTGGCGTCCTCAAAGCGCTGCAAATCCCGCAGGAGCATCCATGCGTAGGCCATCAGCGCGTGGCCGAAGGTGATGGGCTGGGCCCGCTGCAAATGGGTGTAGCCGGGCATGACGGCGGTGGTGTTCTCCGCCGCCTTCTTGCAGATGACCTGCACCAGCTCGACGATGCGGCCCTGCAGCATCTTGCTGTAGTCCCGCAGGGTCAGGCGGATATCCAGCGCCACCTGATCGTTCCGGCTGCGGCCGGTGTGCAGCCGCTTGCCCGCGTCGCCGATGCGGGCGGTCAGGGTCTGCTCCACAAAGGTGTGGACGTCCTCGGCGTTGGGGTCGATCTCCAGCTTGCCGGAAGCCAGATCATCCGCGATGGAAGCCAGACCGTTGAGGATGTTCTCGCAGTCCTTCTCGGAGATGATGCCCTGCTTTGCCAGCATGGCGGCATGGACGCCGCTGCCGCGCATATCCTGCGCGATCATCCGCTGGTCAAAGCGGATGGAAGAGTTGAAGTCGTTGACGCGCGAATCGACCGCCTTGGAAAAACGGCCTTTCCAGAGTTGTTCTGCCATAAAAATATACCTCTTAAAAACGGCAAAGCCGCCGCAGGGGAAAACGCTCCTGCGGCGGTGCCGCCGGCAACCATGCCGGTTTTAGAACCGCTGTGTGAAAGTGTAGAAAACACGCAGCGGGGAAAGTTGGCTTTGTGTACCGCTTAGCCCTCGATCTTCGGCCAGCTCTTCGAGAGCTTTGCACGCTCCTTGATGGACAGGCCGAACAGGTTGATGAAGCCGGTGGCATCGGACTGGTCGTAGTCCTTATCGACACCGAAGGAAGCAGTCTGCTCATCGTACAGGGTGAACGGAGAGGTCACACCGGCGTTGATCATATTGCCCTTGTAGAGCTTCAGCTTGACATCGCCGGTCACGGTCTTCTCAAGGCTGTTGGCGAAGGCATCCAGCGCCTCCCGCAGCGGGGTGAACCACTGGCCGTTGTAGACGATATCGGCGTACTTCTGCGCCAGCTGTGCCTTGAAGTGTGCGCTCTCCTTATCGAGGGTGATGGTCTCCAGCACGTTGATGGCCTTGTACAGGATGGCGCCGCCGGGGGTCTCGTAGACGCCGCGGCTCTTCATGCCCACCAGACGGTTCTCGACGATATCCAGCAGACCGATGCCGTTCTCGCCGCCCACCTTGTTCAGGTATTCCACCAGCTCCACAGCGCCCATCTCCTTGCCGTCCACGGCGGTGGGGATGCCCTGCTCGAAGTGGAGGGTGAGGTAGGTCGGGGTGTCGGGAGCCTGCTCCGGGGACACGCCCAGTTCGAGGAAGCCGGGCTTGTTGTACTGCGGCTCGTTGGCGGGGTTCTCCAGATCCAGACCCTCGTGGCTCAGGTGCCACAGGTTCTTGTCCTTGGAGTAGTTGGTCTCACGGTTGATCTTCAGGGGGATGTTGTGGGCCTCGGCGTAGTCGATCTCCTCGTCACGGCTCTCGATGTCCCACTCACGCCACGGAGCGATGATGGCCATATCGGGGCAGAGGGCCTTCAGGGTCAGCTCAAAGCGGACCTGATCGTTGCCCTTGCCGGTGCAGCCGTGGCAGATGGCGTCTGCGCCTTCCTTGATGGCGATATCGGCCAGAGCCTTTGCGATGCAGGGGCGGGCGAAGCTGGTGCCCAGCAGATAATCCTCATACTTGGCGCCGAACTTCAGGGTGGGGAAGATGTAGTTCTCCACGAAGTCCTTCTTCAGGTCGAGGATGTACAGCTTGGAAGCGCCGGTCTTCTTGGCCTTCTCTTCCAGACCGTCCAGCTCGGTGCCCTGACCCACATCGCCGGAAACGGCGACGACTTCGCAGTTGTTGTAGTTTTCCTTCAGCCAAGGAATGATGATGGAGGTATCCAGACCACCGGAGTAGGCCAGAACAACTTTTTTGATGTCTTCCTTTTTCATGATGAACGCTCCTTTATTTTCATGATTACACTTTTGTTTTTCTGCACCGGGCATCCCTCCCGGCACGCTCGATTCATCGCTTGCTTATCACGCTTTTTATTATACGCCGTGCGGTTTTTCCGTCAATGCTGAAAACCGCCAAACCTTCTGCCCGTTTCCGGTGCGGTTTCTGTCAATTTGTATGTTTATGCAAATATTTTGTAAATTATACAATTTTTATGCAATCATACTGCATATATGCGGAGGCTTTTGCCGGGCCTTTTTGGCCCCTTCGCGCCCCGGAACCGCCGTTCACGCACAAAACACCCCCATTCACGCAGGTTTTGTTTCTTTTTGACGCATTTTATGGTACAATCAGTTCAAGAAAACCGTCGTCTCTATGCAGCTACAAAACGGAAAGTGAGGCCCCTATGAAAAAACGCATTCTCGCCCTGCTTCTTGCCTTCAGCATGATGCTTTCCCTTTTGCCGGTATCTGCCCTCGCAGATACGGGGGGGGGGTATCGGTTCAGCCGTTTATGCGAGTAATGAACCTTTGCCAGACCTCGTAATGGGCAGCAACGGAATGCCCGACCTTTCCGGAATAACACCGGTTTCGCCGGGTGTTTATCAGGGCAACGGCTGGGAGTATGAAAACGGCACGCTGACGCTGGAAAGCGGGAGCTATGACTTTTTCACCACCAAGCCTACCACCAAGAATGGTAAAGTTTTAGCGCTCGTTGAATGCACGGTAGTTGTGAAAAACGGTGCCACCATCACCGGTGGTCGGTTTCATGCGATGTTCAATTATGGCACCGTCGAAAACTCTCTGCTCGTTTCCGATGGCATCATAAATCGCGGCGGCACCATGACGAACTGTCTGTTTCGCCGCACGAGCTTGCCGGAAGGTGTTACTGACTACCACAAATTGACCGAAGTAAAAAATAGTACATTTGACGCCACCCTTCCGAACGCCCCGTATACCTTTTCGGATTGGGAAACCTACTATTTTACCGGAACTCCGACGCTCACCGTAAAGGTTGATAACAACCCTATTATCCGATACATCAACGGCAGAACCGATTACGGCGACTTGAAGCCTTCGGGTGTGAGTGGTTACTACACGTTTACCCCCAACGCGGGCGAAGATGTTGTGCTGAATCTCGAACACTACATTACTGACCTTGTAATCACCAAAGACGGCTTCCCTGATACGACCGGGCGCGCGCCGATCTATGACTCTGCGAAGAATGTCATCGGCTGCAAGGGCAAAGGATGGAAGTATGAAAACGGCACGCTGACGCTGGAAAGCGGCGAATACGACTTTTCCAAGGATGGCCTTGGTCAGCTTGCCCCCGATGTGAAGCTTGTGGTTGGCGCCGGTGCCAAGCTCACCGGCGGCGCGTTCAACGAGATTCCCGACGGCTTAACCACCGATAATGTCCAAACCATCATCCTGAACGGTTCCGATTCGATTGAAGCCGTGAACGGCCTTTCTTCCCAAAAGTGGAGCAAAAAACTGTATGCCATCAAAGACAGTCAGGTGGAGATCAAAGCCAGTGTTCCCCTTACGGATATCAACTGCCGCGTGATCGATCCCCACTACTATCCTGATAGCAGGGACAAAACCACTCTCCTCTTTACAATAAATGGTGACTTCATCTACTCTTATACAAAACTTGGCGAAACTGAGCTGACGCTGAACAAGTCTACCCGCACGAATCTCATCATGTTGGACAATGGTTGTCCGAATCTCGAAGGCGTCCCATATAATTGGGACGGCATGTATACTTATACCGGCGATGGCTGGAAATATGTTTTCAACAACTCCGGTTCCTTGGAGTTGAACGACACTAGTTCTTACAATTTCCGTTATTGCGACCCGCTCAACAACAAGATCAGCAGCGAGCTTGCGGCTGTAACGTGCGGTATTATAAACAGCGGTGCGACCATCGAAGACGGCGTTTTCAAAAATCTCGTCATAAATCATAGCGGCATCATCAGCGGCGGCACTTTTGCCGTGGGCTTGTTCTCCATAGACTCGGAAGATTTTTCCACATCGGGCACCGTGACCGGCGGTGCATTCAACGGTAAAGACGGCCTGAGTGATGGAGCTCATCCAGTGACTGTACACGATGGACACATTCGGAAAGTGAATGACACCGAACCGCGTGTGCTGGATAGTTCTCACAATTTGACCACCGGCACCGAATGGAACCTTTACTCCTATGAGGGCACCATTGTCACCGTCACAGCCGACACCGACATTACCAACATCAACGGCTGGAACATCGGCAGGTTCCGCGGTAGCAGCTACCCGAACGGCGAGGATGACAAAAAGACTGTCAGCTTCCAAATGCCCGACGGCCCCGTGGTGCTGAACGACACGCTGTATACGCTCGAAATCATCCGCGGCACTATGTGTGGCAACACCTCTGTCTCTGCCCCGGCGGGTACGGAATTCACGCTGGAAGCCGACGAACCGGCAGAAGATGAAACCTTCCTCGGCTGGAGGCTGAGCGACGAAAGCTTGCTGACGAGCGGCACGCTGAACGACCCCGAATGCACAACGATCACCATCACAATGAAAAACGCCAGCGCCACCGCTGAGGCGGTGTTCCAGAAAGATACCCCCGCCTACACCCTCACCGTGACTGGCGGCGGGCTTGTGAACGGCAAGACCAGCGCGGTGGTGGAGGCTGGCAAGGAAGTGTGCCTGACCGTGGGCGAGATGCAGGAGGGCATGAGCTTCAACTATTGGGACCTGCCCACCGCGCTGATCAAGGCGCTGACGGACAGCAGTTCCGGCGGCTTCAGCAATAAGGTCGAACCCCTGACCTTTACCATGCCCGACTTGAGCAAGTACACCGAAGACACGCGCTTCACCATCCGGCTGGACATCCGCCCGGCGGAGCTGCCGGACGATGACGATGGCCCGTCGGTGCTGGGCACCATGGCCACCGTGGCCGTGGGCGGCGCGGCGGCCGGCATCTTGGTGTGGCAGGGCGTGAGCCTCGGTGTGGACAGCTATTTGCAGCTCTCCCTGCCCGGCGGCGTGCCGGTGCCGGCCAACCGCATCGAGCTGGTGAAGCTGCTGTGGGAGACGGCGGGCAAGCCCGACGTGGTGCTCCCGGCGCTGTACGGCGACGTTTCCACCGAGGACGCCGAGCTGCAGAAGGCGACCCGCTGGGCCATCGACAACGGCCTTGTGAAGCCCGCCGACGACAGCGACGCCTCCCGCTTTGACCCCGACCGCAGCGTTTCCAAGTATGAAGTGGCGCGGGCGTGGTTCAAGGTCCAGCAGATGCTGAAATAACTTCCCCAGTCCTCTTCGATGGCTCCCTCCTTGAGGGAGCTGGCGCGTGAGCGCCTGAGGGAGTCCCCCTTACAAAAGCAAGAGCCTCCCGGCGTGAAAACCGGGAGGCTCTTGCGTTATATGCTGCCGTATTTTTTCAGGATGGCGGCGGTCTCTTCGGGGGATGCGAGCCGGATGGGGGCGGGCTTTTCGCTGCCGGAGCGCAGCGCCAGCCACCACGTCGAAAGCCCCAGCCAGCCCCACTTATAGGCCGTGTGGGGGGTGCGCCCCACGCAGGAGAAGCCCAGCCGCTGGTGGATGTGCTCGCTGGCGGGGTTGGGGTCGGCCACAAGGGCGTAGACGTTCCAGTAGCCGCAGGCATCCAGCACCTCCAGCAGGGCGCGGTAGAGCAGGGTGCCCACACCGAGGCCGCGGGCGTCCGGGGCGCAGTAGATGGTGCTCTCCACCGACCAGTCGTAGGCTTCCCGCGGGTGCCACCGGTGGGCACAGGCGTAGCCCAGCAGCTTGCCCTCGGCGTCCCGCGCCAGCAGCAGCGGGGCCACCTTCCGGGTGTTGTCCACCCAGTCCTCGTACTCTTCCAGCGTGGAGGGCGTGACCTGAAAGGTCGCCGTGTGGTTCAGCACGTACCAGTTGTAAATTTCAAGGATGTCTGCCGCATCCGCGCGGGTCGCCACCGACAGCCGGGGCAGGTTCTTCCCTTCCCATTCCCCGCACAGGGCCTCTTTTTTCGCCTTGGGCAGCTTTTTCAGGGCCGCTTCGCGGCGCAGGGCGTCGGATTTGTCGGCACAGCGCTCCAAGTAGGCGAACCGCTTGGCCCCCATGGCCCGCGTCGCCTTGGCCCCTTTGCCGGTCTTGTGGGCGTGGAGCCGGGCACCGGGGTCGTTGGTCCAGCCCGTGTAGAGCTGGCCGCCCGCGCACCGCACCATATAGACGTAGGCCCGTTCTTCGTGTTCCGCTCCGCCGCTCATCTTACAGTCTCCCGTTGTTTTTCAGCACCTGACGGCAAGCCGCAAGGGCGGTCTCCTTGTCCTTGGCCGTGATGAGGAAGCGGCTGGCATGGCAAAAGCTGATGCCCTCGATGCCGCTCTTCTGCTCGATGACCTCCTGCGGCTGGCCCGCCCACGACTGGGGG
>OLOZ01000850.1_pt1 | contig 23854 bp, 21 predicted proteins | sample 1673021 | NCBI WGS metagenome assembly OLOZ01 (sample SAMEA3136747, study PRJEB25190) | human gut metagenome | biome: human gut; feature: human-associated habitat; material: faeces | place: Austria | collected 2013 | reverse complement strand
TCTGGCGCTGGCTTTTTCCGGAGCGTTCTTTCTGTATAATCCATATGTGCAATAATGAATTGCAGAAGTGCAGAAGACACTAAAAAAGGTCCACCGGACCTTTTTGTCGTATGCTTGGCAACAAAAAAGATGCAGTTTTAAAGCTGCATCATTCCTGACATAATACACCCGCCGCAGGCACCTTGTTTTTTCAGGCTGTTCCATTGCTGCGGGTCAAATTTTATTCCGCCGATTCCGTAGACAGGAATCGTGACTGCATCACAGACATTTTTCAAAAAATCAAGTCCACGTGGCGGCAGGCCTTTCTTACAATCTGTTGTGAAAATGTGTCCGGCTGTCACATAGGTCGCACCGAGCCGTTCTGCTTCCATGGCATCCTCGACAGAATGAACAGATGTGCCGATTTTATGGAAGTCCGTAACATGAAAACTCTGCGAGATTGTCGAATTCTGACTTTGTAAATGCTTCTGCGACTCGGCAGACAACTCCCGTAACAAAGGCAGTGGCAAATGAATGGCATCATGTCCGAGTTCCAGCGCTGCTTTCCAGTAAGTATGTAAGATACATGGGACATCGTAAGCTTTACAGATATCCAGAATATTTTTTGCTAATGCTTTGTATTCGTCTTCTGGCAAATCCTTTTCTCTAAGAACGAGAGCGTCCGGGTGCCATTCGCAGACCCGTTTAATCTGGTCTTCAAAAGGTTGATTGCAGAGATGTCGGTTTGAAATGGCAAGGATTTGGAAATTTCTGCCGGGATCATTCCTCTTCTTGAGAATAGAATTATTTATCATAGAATCATTACAGTTCATATTGGATTCCTACTTTCTGAAAACTTCTCATAGCCTATTACATAAGCTTTTCTTTGAAATTTACATTTCCCAGTATAAAAAGTCTGATATGGAATGTCAATGTATGCTTCAAAGAAACACGAAAATATTCATAATATATGTTATACTCTAGTTGCAATGTTCGACTTGAATTTGCGTGTGACAGAAAACTCGCAATCATTATTAGTGACAAAAACTTGAAATGATAGAAAAGGATTACGGGAAATTACATGGAACAGTACTATTATAATAGGATGAATAAAATAGAACAGGCAGTTTATCATGCCTTGTATCAGGGATTTTTAAATATAGATGAAGAGATTCAGATCCCAAGACTGGAGGGTGAGGCACTCTATAATGTCTTTTTCAAGCTCCGGCTGGATCATCCGGAAATTTTCTGGGCAACAGGCTATAAGTATAAATATTACAACGATTCTCCCAATCTGATTTTTGTGCCGGAATATTTATTTGAAAAAGCAAAGATAAAAGAACATCAGAAAGCCATGACAGCCCGCGTAGAGAAAATTGCAAGAGAAGCGAAAACATTTTCCCAGTGGGACAAGGAAAAATATATACACGACTTTTTATGTGAAAGTATACATTATGATAAGCTGAAAAAACCTTATTCCCATGAGATTATCGGACCTTTAGGGCATGGGGTAGGCGTATGTGAAGGAATTGCAAAATCCGTGAAGGTATTGTGTGATGCCCTTGGAATCTGGTGTATGATCGCAGTGTGTGGAAATAATCCGGAAAAAGGGATTAAGTACCGTCATACATGGAATATTGTAAAGATTGACGGACAGTATTATCACCTGGACGTAACATTTGACAATACGCTTGGCAATTATGAGAAAAAAGAAAATCAGAAACTGGAAAACAAAACTCCACGCAACACATCGGGAAAGAACAAAGCCGGAAAAGCAGAACAGATGGATTTCAGGTACGATTATTTTAACCTGGATGATAAAAACATTTTCCGGGATCACGAACCACTGTTGTATCCGGCTCCAGCATGCAACGAGGGCGGACACTTCTACTATAAAGAAAAGAAACTGTCATTTACAAAGATAGAAGATGTATACAAGCGGTCGCTTCAGGCAGCGAAGAAAGGGCGCGTGCTGACCTTTCACTGGCGAGGTGGTTATCTGACCAAAGAAGTGTTAAAAGAACTTCTGGAAGAAATCGAAAAAGCCGGATGTGAGAAAAATAAACAGCCTCAGATCAGTCTGAACTGGGCACAGGCAGTCTTGAGGGTGGAGTATCAGGAACTGCCGGAAGGCATGATCAGAGAAACGAAAGTTGTGATGGAAGATGCCAATGAAGGAGAGTGCGAGATAATTGGAAACAGAGAAAAACACAGAAAATGTGTGGAAAGCAAAGCAAAAGAATAAAGAAAATGTGGAAAATCAGGCGTACCAGATCAGTCAGGAGAGAGCTTTGGAGATGCTGGAAGAACTTTTGGAACAAGATCAGTTCGAATTACTTCTGCCAGAGTATAAACTGGTTTATATGATGAACGATGCAGTGGAAAGCTTTCTTGTATTTCACGGTGCGCGAATGACCGGAATTTATCAGGACGATTATGAAGGACCACTGGATGCATCAGTTACCTATGAAAATGGAGAATATGTGCTTGTGGTACATCAGGACGATTCCGTTGTAACGCTCTTTTACCAGTCGCTGTCAGTGGAAGTACATTTATACAATTATGGAGAAATCGGACATTTCTGGGTGGAAGGGTACGAATACTTAAGACAACTGGAATATCGCATTGCAATTTTACGGGACAAATTAGAATATCTGGGACCGGAATTCTGCACACCGACAGAACAGAAACTGGCAATGTTAGAACAGTTCCCGCCACTCAATTACTGCTGTTACCCGGCGGTGCCGGATCAATATATTGTACCAAAAGATAATCCGTGGCAGCCGTCAGAAGAGGCGATCACAGTCATGGAAGAATTCGCAGAAGAAGCAGACGATAAAAGTATGATAAAGTTATTAAAATATTACCGGAAACATCATGGTATGAGAATGAGTCGTTACATAGCCGTAAAATTACATCAGACAAAACATGTACGCTTCATAGAACTTCTGACAGAAAAACTCAAACAAGAAGCCGCAAACTATCCAAACCGGAGTTTCGGAAAAGAAGCAGATGAAAGACATCAGAAACTTATCAGTCAGGCAAAAAAAGAGCAGGCAGAACTTTATCAGCAGGGAATCAAATCCGAGGTACTAAGAGAAGAGCCATTCGTCACCGCACAAGACGAACTAGACTATAAGGTTTATCTCATGATTTATAAGTGGCAGGGAAAAAACAGGGGCGTCAATGTCAGAAGAATAAATTAAATTTCCAAAATAAAAAGAGCCCTCCCACTGGAAGACTCTCAAAGGAAAAAGTATGAAAAAGAAAATTGTTATTTATATCTCAGCATCTCTCTTGCTGATGTCTATATAATAATGAAAAAATGTTTTCGATTTGTGTTTAGATTGTTAAAAAAGTGTGAATCATGGAAAAGAAAAGGTTTGATGCAATTTTTATCTGTTATAGACAAGAAAAAAGGGAAAAAAGAGGCTAAAATGAATTTTATAATTTAAAATCTTGCAAATTTCATTGTTATTTTCTTAACTATTGTCAAAAAATGAAGTTGTCATATTTTTATCTTGCATTTCTCAGAAAAATCCTGTAAACTAAATCAAAAGTGCATGTAATCCGTGTGGGGCAGATGAACTATCATGCGACTTTTCGGTCAAGTTGTAATTGCCCGTGGGATTAGAGAGAAAAAGGCTAATTGCAAACCAATAAAAAAAGAGAGGAAGAAGACAATGAAACAGTTCAAGAAAGTTCTGGTGGCGAACCGTGGGGAAATCGCCATTCGAGTATTCCGCGCGCTCAATGAGCTCGGAATTGTGACAGTCAGCATTTATTCTAAGGAAGACAGATACGCTCTTTTCCGTTCCAAAGCAGACGAATCCTATCCCCTGAATCCTGATAAAGGACCGATCGATGCATATCTTGATATTGATACAATTATTAAGATCGCACTGAATGCAGGCGTAGATGCAATCCATCCTGGATATGGGTTCCTGTCAGAGAATCCGGAGTTTGTAGATGCATGTGAACAGAATGGCATTACATTTATTGGACCTTCCAGTGATATTATGAGAGCAATGGGAGATAAGATTTCTTCCAAACAGATTGCCATTGCAGCAGATGTACCAATCATTCCTGGAGTAGATCACGCGATGAAGTCTTATGAAGAGGCAGCGAAGATCGCAGACATGGTCGGATATCCGATTATGCTGAAAGCTTCCAACGGTGGTGGCGGACGCGGTATGCGTATTGTCAATGATCCGGCTGATCTGGAAAAAGAATTCAACGAGGCGAGAAATGAATCTAAAAAAGCTTTCGGTGATGATATGATTTTCGTTGAGAAATATCTGAAAGGACCAAAGCATATTGAGGTTCAGGTGATCGGAGATAATTACGGCAATGTTGTGCATCTGTTCGACCGTGACTGCTCTGTGCAGAGACGTCACCAGAAGGTCGTAGAGTATGCGCCGGCATTTACCATTCCAGACGAGACAAGAGAGAAGATTTTTGATGCAGCAATCCGTCTTTGTAAAAATGTTGGATATGTCAATGCAGGAACACTGGAGTTTCTGGTAGACAGAGATAACAATCCATACTTTATTGAAATGAACCCTCGTATTCAGGTAGAGCATACAGTCAGTGAGATGGTGACAGGAATTGATATCGTGCAGGCTCAGATCCTGGTTGCAGAAGGATATGCTCTTGATTCAGAGGAGATACATATTAAATCACAGGAAGATGTTACATGTAACGGATATTCTATTCAGACTCGTGTTACTTCTGAAGATCCGGCAAATAACTTCCTGCCGGATACAGGTGAGATGACAGTATATCGTTCCGGTTCCGGTAATGGTATCCGTCTGGACGGTGGCTGTGCATATGTCGGAGCCATTGTATCACCACACTATGACAGTCTGCTTGTAAAGATTATTTCTCATGACCGTACCTTTGCAGGTGCAGTGAGAAAATCCGAGCGTGCCCTTCAGGAGATGCGTATCCGTGGAGTTAAGACAAATATTCCGTTCCTGATCAATGTGCTGAACCACCCGACATTCCAGTCCGGTCAGTGTTACACAACATTTATCGAGGAGACACCGGAGTTATTCCGCCTGACACACAGCCTGAACCGTGCGACTAAGATCATTGAGTTTATCGGTGATCGTATCATCAATTCTGACATGGGTAAGAAGAAACAGTTCGATAACCGTATTCTGCCGACATTTGACCATGATAAACCGGTCTATGGTGCAAGAGATGAATTTTTAAAACTTGGTGCAGAAGGCTACATGCAGAAGATTTTAAAAGAAGAAAAGCTTTATGTTACAGATACAAGTATGCGTGATGCGCAGCAGTCACTGGTGGCAACACGTATGCGTAGCAAAGATCTGTGCGGTGCTGCTTATGCGACAAATGCATTTATGCAGAACGCATTTTCAGTAGAGGCATGGGGAGGTGCTACATTTGATACAGCGTACCGATTCCTGAAGGAGTCACCGTGGAAACGTCTGACAACTTTAAGAGAGCGTATGCCGAACACATTGATCCAGATGTTGCTTCGTGCGTCCAATGCCGTTGGATACAGCAACTATCCGGACAACCTTGTAAAAGAGTTCATTCAGATTTCAGCAGAGAATGGAATCGATGTATTCCGTATTTTTGACAGTCTGAACTGGATCGAGACTATGAAACTGCCAATCGAGGAGGCACTTAAGACTGGAAAGATCGTTGAAGGTGCAATCTGCTACACAGGAGATATTACAAGTCCGAACGAGACAAAGTATACATTAGATTATTATGTGAAGATGGCGAAAGAACTGGAGTCCTTAGGATGCCATTCTATTGCAATCAAGGATATGGCAGGACTTCTGAAGCCGCTGGCAGCAAAAGAACTGATCAGCACACTGAAGAGAGAACTTCATGTACCATTACATTTGCATACACACGATTCCACGGGAAATGGTGTAAGTACTGTTATGATGGCGGCAGAAGCCGGCGTAGATATTGTCGACCTGGCAATTGAGTCTATGTCATCACTGACCAGTCAGCCGTCTATGAACGCAGTAGCAGAGGCACTTCGTGGAACAAGACGTGACACAGGTCTGAAGCCGGAGGAACTGACAGAATTAAGTCACTACTACAGCCGTGTGCGTGAAGTATATGCACCATTTGAAAGTGATATGAAATCTCCAAACACAGAGATTTACAAATATGAGATTCCAGGAGGACAGTACTCCAACTTGCTTGCACAGGTAACAAGTATGGGATCACCGGATGATTTTGAAGCAATCAAGGGACTTTACAAAGACGCCAATGATCTGCTTGGAAACATCGTAAAAGTAACTCCAACTTCCAAGGCAGTCGGTGATCTGGCTATCTTTATGTACAAGAATGGCCTGACAAAAGATAATATTCTGACAGAAGGTGCAGGATTATCCTATCCGGATTCCGTCGTATCTTATTTCCAGGGTATGATGGGACAGCCGTATGGTGGATTCCCGAAGGAACTGCAGAAGATTGTCCTGAAAGATATTAAACCACTGACAGAACGTCCAGGTGCACTTCTCCCAGCAGTTGATCTGGATCAGATTAAGAAGGATCTGTGCGAGAAATATCATTATGAGGATCGCTCAGAAGCAGATATGTGCAAGAAAGCAGTCAGCTATGCGCTGTATCCGAAGGTATATGAGGACTATTGCGAACACTTTGAGATTTACAATGATGTTACAAGATTGGAAAGTCACGTATACTTCTATGGCCTTAGAAAGGGTGAGGAGACTTACTTGAAGATTGGCGAAGGAAAGGAACTTCTGATCAAATATCTGGAAGCAAGTGAGCCGGACGAGGACGGATACCGTACATTGATGTTCCAGGTAAATGGATCTATCCGTAACGTCAAAATTCTGGATAAGAAACTGGAGATCAAGACAGATCGTAAGCTTAAGGCAAGCAAGTCCAATCCGAAACAGCTTGGAGCAAATATCCCAGGTATCGTAGGAAATGTTCTCGTCAAAGAGGGAGATCCGGTCAAAGTCAATACACCGCTTCTTACTCTGGAAGCTATGAAGATGGAGACAATCGTTGTATCTACGATCGAAGGTGTTGTAGACAAGATTTATGTAAAACCAGGTGAGACAGTGCATCAGGACGATCTGATGATGTCCTTCCAGTAAAAAGATTTTTGAAAAAAGCCTTGAAAAGGACTAATCAGAGGATTATAATCAAATACAGATAAGAGAGATTCTTCGGGGCAGGGTGTAATTCCCAACCGGCGGTAAAGTCCGCGACCCGCTGTGTAAGTGTATGCAGTGGCTGATCTGGTGAGATTCCGGAACCGACAGTAAAGTCTGGATGAGAGAAGAATTATGGTGAATGTATATTAAGTCTCCCGAAGCGTAAGCGTCGGGGGATTTTGTGTTGTCAAGCATACGACAAAAAGGTTCGGTGGACCTTTTTTAGTGGTACATTCTAAAGAAGCATAGTTCCAAAAGAAGTATTCTTTCTTACGAATAAAAGAGGACAGTGTCTGAGGGTTTCATTTGCACAGATCAGACACACCGCAGATAAAAAGGAGAGAAAGAAATGAGTACAAATGTAGCAACACAGAACAAATCAAACACAGCAGGTATGTCAAAAGTAAGATTCATTACCCAGGTGGGAATGCTGGGGGCAATTGCAGTTATTTTAATGGCATTTGAAATTCCGCTTCCATTTGCACCGGCATTTTACAAGATTGATTTCAGCGAAGTTCCGGCACTGATCGGCTGCTTTGCAATGGGACCGGCAGCAGGAGCGATGATTGAACTTGTTAAAATCGTATTACATCTTCTGATCAGTGGAACATCAACAGCAGGTGTCGGTGATATTGCCAACTTTGCAATTGGTTGTGCCTTTATCCTTCCGGCAGCATGGATTTATAAAGCAAAACACTCCAGAAAAAGTGCAATGATCGGAATGGCAGCAGGAACTGTATTTATGGCATTTATCGGTTGCTTTTTAAATGCATATGTATTACTTCCGGCTTATGCAAAAGCATTTAGCATGCCAATCGATGCGTTGGTAGGAATGGGAACAGCAGTAAACGGACATATTACGAATTTACTTACATTTGTCGTATTTGCAGTAGCACCATTTAACCTTTTGAAAGGTGCAATGGTATCCGTTGTAGTACTTCTGATCTACAAGAAGATCAGTCCGATTCTGAAAATGAGATAATATCAGCTGGGGTTTTGTTCCAACATCATTGTATAGAAGGAAAATATTAAAAAATAGCAGGTGGATATATGGCACTCAATGTCAGAGTTTAAATATGATATTGAAAGCGATATGTTTACCTGTTATTTTTTATATAATAAGAAATTGTATTTTCTATTATGTAAAAAAGATTGTACTGATAAAAAAACAGAGTGAAATCTAAAATTTTCATTGACAGACGGAAAAGAAGGAGATATTATAAGGTCAATACAAAAACAGAGTTGGAGGATAGAGATTATGAAATTTAAAAAAGTTGTAAGTGCTGTATTAGTATCAGCACTGGCAGTCAGCATGATGGCAGGCTGTGGTTCTAAGAGCGGAAGCTCAGATTCAAAATCAGATGTATTTAAAATTGGTGGAATCGGACCGATGACAGGAGATGCAGCAGCATATGGTGAAGCAGTAGACAACGGTGCAAAGCTTGCTGTAGAAGAGATTAATAAAAATGGTGGAATCAATGGTAAGCAGGTTGAGTTCAAGACAGAAGATAATCAGGCAGATGCAGAGAAAGCTGTGAATGCTTACAATACTCTGAAAGACTGGGGTATGCAGATTCTTATGGGAACTGTAACATCTGGTTCTTGTACAGCAGTAGCATCTGAGACAGACAGTGATCACATGTTCCAGATCACACCTTCCGGAACAGCAGTAGAGAGCGTTCAGGATCACGACAACGTATTCCGTCTTTGCTTCTCAGATCCTGAACAGGGAACAAAATCCGCAGAGTACATTGCAAAGAACAAACTTGCAACAAAGATAGCAGTTATTTATAACAGCTCCGATGTATATTCTAATGGAATTTACACAAACTTCGCAGCAGAGGCTAAGAAAGAAGGCCTTGATGTTGTAGCAGCAGAAGCATTTACAGCAGATAATAAGACAGACTTTTCTGTACAGTTAAAGAAGGCACAGTCATCAGGAGCTGATCTTGTATTCCTTCCAATCTACTATCAGGAAGCATCTGCTATCTTACAGCAGGCAGCTAAGTTAGATTATCATCCGACATTCTTTGGATGTGATGGACTTGACGGAATCCTTGGTGTAGAGGGATTTGATAAATCTCTTGCAGAGGGAACGATGCTTCTGACACCTTATGCATCTGATGCACAGGATGAGAAGACTCAGACATTCACAAAAGCATATGAAGATAAATACGGCAATACACCAATTCAGTTTGCAGCAGATGCATATGATGCAATTTACGCTATCAAAGCTGCAGTAGAGGAAGCTGATGTAACACCGGATATGGATTACTCAGAGATGTGCGACAAATTGATGGACGCTATGACAAAGGTCAAGATTGACGGTCTGACAGGTGTAGACGGAATCACATGGGAGAAGAACGGTGAGCCGAACAAGGCACCTAAGGGTGTTAAGATTGAAAATGGTGCATATGTATCCATGGACTAATTCAGCCCGATAAGTTAAAATAGTGATAAGCGGCTGCTACAGAATTGCTGTGGCAGCCTTTCTCACATATTGCATCATAGTTGGGGCTTTTGCCCCAACATCATTATAATTGAGAGGTAAAAATTTTAGTTAAAGGAAGGAGAAGAAAAATGAGTTTTATATCTTATCTCATTAATGGTATCAGCCTTGGAAGTGTATATGCGATCATCGCTCTTGGCTATACCATGGTATACGGTATTGCTAAGATGTTGAACTTCGCCCACGGTGACGTTATTATGGTCGGAGCATATATCGTATTGACTTGTGTGACAGGCGCAGGTCTGAATCCAATTGTTGCAATCATTATTGCGACGATCGCCTGCACAATTTTTGGAGTTGTAATTGAAGGAGTTGCTTATCGTCCGCTTCGTAATGCGGCATCTCCACTGGCAGTTCTGATTACAGCAATCGGTGTCAGCTACCTGCTTCAGAACCTGGCACTTCTGATTTTTGGTTCTAATACGAAATCATTTCCAGAAGTCATCAAATTGCCGAACTTAAAACTGGCAGGTGGAAAGCTTACAATTACAGGAACAACCATCCTGACAATTGTACTATGTATTGTTATTATGGCAGGTCTGATGCTGTTTATTAATAAGACAAAAGCAGGTCAGGCAATGTTAGCCGTATCTGAGGACAAAGGTGCAGCACAGCTTATGGGAATTAATGTAAATAAGACTATTTCCATGACATTTGCAATCGGATCCGCACTTGCTGCAATCGCAGGTGTACTGCTCTGCTCTGCATACCCAAGCCTGACACCTTATACAGGGTCTATGCCAGGTATCAAGGCGTTCGTAGCAGCTGTATTTGGTGGAATCGGTTCTGTACCGGGAGCGCTGATAGGAGGAATTATTCTTGGAATCATTGAGATTCTCGGAAAAGCATACATTTCTTCACAGCTTGCAGATGCAATCGTATTTGCAGTTCTGATCGTGGTACTTCTTGTAAAACCTACTGGAATTCTTGGTAAGAATATCCAGGAGAAAGTGTAGGTGGCAGGAATGTTAAAGAATATGAATAAAACAACAAAAAACAACATGATTACATATCTTATGGTAATCGTAGTTTACGCAGTAATCCAGGTACTTGTTACAAGTGGAAGCCTGTCTAGCTTATTTACAGGATTACTTGTACCAATCTGTACTTACATCATTTTGGCAATTTCTCTGAACCTGGTCGTAGGTTTTCTTGGAGAACTGAGCCTTGGACATGCCGGATTCATGTGTATCGGAGCATTTACAAGTGCATTTTTCTCTAAATGCATGAAAGGTGTCATTGAGCCGGATCTTTTAAGATTCATGATTGCTCTTCTGATCGGAGCAGTGTGCGCAGGAATTTTCGGAATCCTAATTGGAATTCCGGTACTTCGTCTGAATGGAGATTACCTGGCAATTGTAACACTGGCGTTTGGCGAGATTATTAAAAATGTAATTAATGTCTTTTATATTGGCAAAGATTCTAAAGGATTCCATTTTTCAATGAAGGATTCCGTGTCTTTGAACATGGAGCCGGATGGAAAGATTTTACTGAACGGACCACAGGGAATCAGCGGAACACCGAAAGACAGTACATTTACTATCGGATTTATATTAATTCTGATCACACTTGTCATTGTTCTGAATCTGATCAGCTCCAGAACCGGACGCGCGATCATGGCGATTCGTGATGACCGTATTGCAGCAGAATCCATAGGGATCAATATAACAAAATATAAACTGATTGCATTTTCTCTGTCTGCAGCAATTGCAGGAATGGCTGGAGTCCTTTACTCACATAATCTGTCATCACTGATGGCAACACCACAGAACTTTGGTTACAACATGTCTATCATGATTCTTGTATTTGTTGTTCTGGGAGGAATCGGAAGTGTGAGAGGCTCTATTATTGCAGCAGCAATCCTGACACTGCTTCCGGAACTTCTGCGTGGACTGTCCAATTACCGTATGCTGATCTACGCAATTGTACTGATTGTCATGATGCTCTTTAACTGGGCTCCGAAAGCAATTGAGTGGAGAGAAAAACATTTGGCAAAATTCAAACAGAAAAAAGCAGTAAAGGAGGAAGCATAAGATGGCATTATTAGATGTAAAAAATCTGTCCATTTCCTTCGGAGGACTGCGTGCAGTAGACGGGTTTGAAATGCAGATCGAAAAAGGGGAACTTTACGGACTGATCGGACCGAACGGAGCCGGTAAAACAACGGTATTCAACCTTCTGACAGGTGTGTATAAGCCAAATGAGGGAATTATCAAACTGGATGGCGAGGATATTACAGGTAAGAAGACGATTGACATCAACAAAGCAGGTATTGCAAGAACATTTCAGAATATCCGTCTGTTCAAGCAGTTATCAGTACTTGATAATGTAAAAGTCGGACTTCACAATCACTATAAATATTCTACACTGGAAGGAATCTTACGGCTTCCAAAATACAAAAAAGTAGAGAAAGCCATGGATGAGAAGGCTATGGAAATCTTGAAGGTTTTTGATCTTGACGGTGAAGCAGATGTGCTGGCAACGAACCTTCCATATGGTAAGCAGAGAAAGCTGGAGATTGCCCGTGCTATGGCAACAGAGCCGAAGCTTCTTCTTCTGGACGAGCCTGCCGCAGGTATGAACCCGAATGAGACGGGAGAACTGATGGAGACGATCCAGTTCGTGAGAGAACATTTTGGAATGACAATACTTCTGATCGAGCATGACATGAAACTGGTATCCGGAATTTGCGAAGAACTGACAGTTCTGAATTTCGGTCAGGTACTGGCACAGGGAAAAACAGCAGATGTGTTGAATAACCCTGAAGTTATTTCTGCATATCTTGGAGATGAATAAGAGAACCGGAAACAAACGTAAAGAAAAGCCAGACAGGAGGAAATAAGAATATGGCAATGCTTGAAGTAAAGGATTTGGAAGTATATTACGGAATGATCCAGGCAATCAAAGGCATTTCGTTTGAAGTAAACCAAGGAGAAGTTGTGGCTCTTATCGGAGCAAATGGAGCCGGAAAGACAACCACACTTCATACAATTACAGGTCTTCTTCCGTCAAAGAAAGGAACTGTAACATTTGAGGGACAGGATATTACAAAAGTGCCTGCTCACAAAATTGTATACATGGGAGTCGCACACGTACCGGAAGGACGTCGTGTATTCGCAGATCTGAGCGTATACCAGAATCTGAAAATGGGTGCATACACAAGAAAAGACAAAGAGGAGATTGAACAGACGCTTGCTATGGTCTATGAGAGATTCCCTCGTTTGAAAGAAAGAAAAGACCAGAGAGCCGGAACACTCTCCGGTGGCGAGCAGCAGATGCTGGCAATGGGACGGGCGCTTATGTCAAAACCGAAACTGATTGTCATGGACGAGCCTTCTATGGGGCTATCACCAATCTTTGTAAACGAGATTTTTGACATTATCAAAGAAGTAAGAAAAACGGGAACGACAGTACTTCTCGTAGAGCAGAATGCGAAGAAAGCATTGGAAATCGCAGACCGCGCCTATGTACTGGAGACAGGCAAGATCCTGCTCAGCGGAGATGCAAAAGAGCTGATGAACGACGATGCAGTTAAGAAGGCATATCTTGGTGAGTAGATGGCAAATGTGTAGAAGTTCAGGGAAGAGTAATGTTTTCTTCTATGAGTTTCAGATTGAGGCTTGTTAGAGCAAGACTTGCATAAATGAGATGTTACATATAGAATATAAGTAACAGAAAAAGATTGGGGGAATTGCTATGAAAAGAGTAGTAATAACAATCAACAGACAGTATGGAAGCGGTGGAAAGACCATCGGGTACATGCTGGCAGAAAAACTCGGAATTCCATGCTACAGCAGAGAAATCCTGCAGCGTGCCTCCGAGGAAAGTGGTATTAATGAGAGTATGTTCAATGCACGAGATGAACGCCTGAAAAGGTTACCGAAATTCCTGCTATCCACCAACGTATATAGCGGAGAACTCCTTCCACCGGAAAGCAAAGAATTTACATCAGATCAGAATCTCTTTAACTACGAAGCTGAGATCATTAAAAAATACGCAGCAGAAGGTTCTTGCGTATTGATCGGACGATGCGCTGACTTTGTCTTAAAAGACGATCCGGATATGATCAGCGTATACGTTCATGCAGATCACGATTTCCAGATGAAATCCGCATTAGAGCGTGTCAGCATGAGCGAAAAAGAGATGGAGAAATACATTGAACGAACCAACAAATACCGTTCAGACTTCTATCGTTATCACACAGGAAGAAGCTGGGATGATGCAGAAAATTATGACCTGTGCATCAACAGCGGAAAACTTGGATTCGAGAAGACAGTAGAGTTGATTGAATCTTATATCAATATAAAATAGTAAGATGGGGACGTAGCACTTTGCCAAAGTGTTACGTCCCCATCAACGATTAAGGGTGTCCCCAATTTAGTGTTTCAGACTTTTTCTATAGATCCACACAGAAGCTATTGCGCTGATAAGTTCTGTGATCCAGAATGCATTCCATACTCCGACAGCACCCCTGATACGGCTTAAAATAAAGGCCGCCGGCATAATGATAACTACATAACGCATCAGAGAAATGAGCAGTGACTGTACCCCTTTTCCGAGGCCTTCCAGTGCGCCGGAAGCAGTAACGGAGATACTGGAAACAATAAAACCGGAGCTGATAATGCGAAGTGCAAGGCCGCCCGCCTGAATTGTTTCAGGATTCGTAGTGAACATTCCGATAAGACCATTTGCAAAAAACAGACACAGAAGTGTTCCGCCTGTCATGATTCCACCACACATAAGCAGCGCCAGACGGAAAATTTTTCTTACGCGCTCCATTTCTCCGGCACCATAGTTGTAACCAATGACTGGACGCATTCCCTGGACAATTCCACTTGCCGGAAGATAAAGAAACGTCTGCAATTTGTAGTAAATCCCAAGCACTACGACGTAAATGTCGGAGTAGGCGGAGAGAACACCATTAAGAAATGATACTAAAAATGAAGGCAGAGCCAGGTTTAAAATGGCTGGTACTCCAATTGTGTAGAGCCTAAAATCCAAGGATCGCTGAATGGGCAGACAAGATTTTTTTAGCTTTACCGGAAGTGGCTTCTTCACATAATAGATTAGATAAACAATTACAGTAATAATCTGTCCGATGCCGGTTGCAAGCGCAGCACCTTTAATTCCGAGTTTCGGGAAGAATCCAATTCCGAAAATCAGCAGCGGATCCAGTATGATATTGGAAATACAGCCGCATAAAAGTGCAAACATCGTCTCATTCATTCGTCCTACAGCCTGAAATATTTTCTCAAAAGCCAGACTGATCATAATCACTGGCGCGAACAAAAATACAATTCTGGAATATTCTAATCCAAGTTTTATAACATTTTCATCTTTCGTAAATGCTCCTAAAAATGTTGGCATAATTGCAATGCTGATGATCAGAGCAAGAAATCCATGTATCACTGAAAGAATCATTCCGTGAGTTGCGGAAGCATTTGCATTTCCTTTATTGCCAGCTCCAAGATGGAATGCGATCATAGCGTTGATTCCGACGCCAAATCCAATGGCAGTCGCATTCACAAAGTTCTGTACCGGAAAAACCAGTGACAGGGCAACCATTGCCTGCTCATTGATCTGAGCTACGAAAAAACTATCTACAATATTATAAAGCGAGTTCACCAACATTGAAATGACCATGGGAAGCGCCATAGAAGTCAAAAGAGGCAGAATCGGCTTTTCTTTCATAAATGTATCATTCATAAATATTTCCTCCTTAAAAATGTGTTAAACGAATTATTTCGGGCATACAAAAAGCCGTACAATTATAAAAAGCCTATAATTGTGCGGCGAAAAAAAGTTGAACTGAAAAAGTCCACACTGTAGTTTTTAGAATATGTATTTTATAAATGTTATCGTTAATCTGATAAATTGAATCAGATTAGCGAGATAAGAATAGCATAAAGATTTTTATACGTCAACCTGTCATTTTTATAGGACACCTAAATCTGTAAACTATAGCTATAAGAAAGCAAAGAAACAATGGAAACTATATAAATTACAGATTATGTTCAAGGAGGAAGCAGAAGATGAAAGGTTATGCAACATCAGAAGGTTACATGGGATTAGTGCAAGGAAGATATATGTTATTCGCAAGTGAAGTAGATTATAGAGAATATATGGAGGATTAGATTATGAAGGAGCAGTATATTACAATTACGGGCATCAAACATTATTATGGAATTATTCCTTTTGAAATTGGGCGGAAGATTACATGTGTGAAAGAACCGGATAATTATTATGATCAGGAGGCTATCCGGTGTCAGGTGAAACATATTGGAACCGTTGGTTATGTGGCAAATTCTACCTATACAGTGGCGGTTGGAACAAAGAGTGCAGGACGGATTGCACATAAGGTTAAAAAGAAATTTAAAGTACAAGTCATGTTTGTGGCAGGCAATTATGTGATCTGCAAAGTGGTAGATGGGCTGAAGGAGAAGAAAGAACATGATTTCGAGCTTGATAAAGAGGAAGAAAATTTTTCATTTAATTAGATAATGGTGAATGTGAACAAAAAAATATATAAAAGAAGACAAGATAGTGTTAATATGATACAATAAAATTGTGTTACAAAAATCGAAAAAGTAAATAAAAAAGCCTGCATAAGCAGGCTCATCCACACATTGTGGGTCGCAAAAAGCGACGATTTGAATAAATTCTTATTTGAACTTATGATGTAAATTTAGTATGGTACTAAACTTATATTTAAGTATAGATAGTGATTGTGAAAATGTCAATATATAAAAGATAAATGGAGGAATTTCTTTATGGAACAGGAGTATTATATCGGATTAGATATTGGAACAAGTTCTGTAGGATGGGCTGTAACAGACATGAATTATCAGATAATAAAGAGACACGGAAAGGCACTGTGGGGCTCACGGCTGTTTGCTAGTGCAAATACTGCAGAAGAACGAAGAGGATTTCGGACGGCAAGAAGGAGATTAGATCGGCGAAATTGGAGAATTAATATATTGCAAGAACTTTTTGCGGAAGAAATTAGTAAAGTAGATTCTGGATTTTATCTTAGGATGAAGGAAAGCAAATATTATCCAGAAGATAAAAAGGACAGTTCTGGAAAATGTCCTGAACTTCCATATGCATTATTTGTGGATAAAGATTATACAGATAAGGATTATCACAAGGAATACCCGACGATTTATCATTTGAGAAAAATGTTAATGGAAACAGAGAAAGTACCAGATATCCGACTAGTGTATTTGGCAATACATCATATGATGAAGCACAGAGGTCATTTTTTATTGTCTGGTGATATTAATCAAGTTACAAAATTTGAGAATACATTTTTGCAGTTTGCGGAAAATTTGAAAAATGAAGAATTAGATTTTCAAGTTGAGATGAGTGAAGAAAGGATTAAAGAAGTTGAAATTATATTGAAGGATAAAAATCTGACAAAATCTGCAAAGAAAAATAGACTCATCAAATATTTTGGAGCCAAAAGCGCATGTGAAAAAGCTGTTTTTACACTTATTACTGGTGGAACAGTTAAATTGAGTGATGTACTTGGTAATGAGGAATTAAATAATTGTGAAAAGGATAAAATCTCATTTTCGGATAATAATTACGATGAATATGTGGGAACAGTAGAAGAAGATTTGGGAGAACAATTTTATATTATTGAATCTGCAAAAGCAGTATATGACTGGTCTATTTTGGCAGACATTTTAGGGGATAGTGCATCAATTTCAGAGGCAAAAGTAAAATCTTATGAGAAGCATAAGGAAGACTTGGAATATTTGAAAAAAGTGGTTAAACAATACCTGCCAAAGGAGATTTATAAGAAGGTTTTTGTTATAACAGAGGATAAACTATGCAATTATCCGGCGTATATTGGGATGACAAAAATCAATGGAAAAAAAGTAGATCTTCAAGGAAAGCAATGTAGTAGAGAAGACTTTTTAAGTTTCTTAAAAAAAGAAGTTGTAAAAAAGATTGAAGATGAATCTGTGAAAAATTATCTTTCAGAGGAAATAGAAAAAGATACATTTTTGCCACGACAGGTAAATAAAGATAATGGGGTAATCCCGTATCAAATTCATAAGTATGAATTAAAAAAGATAATTGATAATTTTAGTGATAAGATGCCGTTTATAAAAGAAAACGGAGAAAAAATTATGCAATTGTTTGAATTTAGAATTCCGTATTATGTTGGGCCTTTGGGAAAAAAATCTGAAAAATTTGCATGGGCGGTTCGTAAGAATGATGACAAAATCTATCCGTGGAATTTTGAACAGGTAATTGATGTTGAAGAGAGTGCCGAAAAATTTATTCGGCGAATGACAAATAAATGTACGTATTTAGTCGGGGAAGATGTGTTGCCTAAAGATTCCTTGTTATATAGCAAATATATAGTTTTGAATGAATTAAATAATCTTCGATTAGGAGGAGAAAAGATTTCGGTTGCTTTGAAGCAAAGAATATATGAAGAATTATTTCAACGCAAGAGAAAAGTCAGGCAGAAAGATTTGAAAAACTATCTAATTAGAGAAGGTATAGCAGGGAAAGAAGTTGAGATTTCTGGTATTGATGGTGATTTTAAGGGATCACTTACGGCGTATCATGATTTTAAAGAGAAATTAACTGGAGTTGAGTTAAGTAAAAAAGAACAAGAGGAAATTATATTAAATATTGTTTTATTTGGTGATGATAAAAAATTACTAAAACAAAGATTAGGCAAAAGATTTCCTAAATTAACAGAAAAACAAAAAACCACACTGGCTTCTTTATCGTATAGTGGATGGGGAAGATTTTCTAAGAAATTTTTGGAGGAAATAACTGCACCAGCACCGGAAACAGGAGAAGTGTGGAATATAATAACCGCTCTTTGGGAGAGTAATAATAATCTTATGCAATTGCTCAGTAGTGATTATATGTTTATGGAATCAATTGAAGAGTTTAATCATGGAAAGAAGAATATGACTTTAACCTATGAGACAATTGAGAACTTATATGTATCTCCAGCAGTGAAAAGAGAAATTTGGCAGACACTGAAAATCCTGAAAGAAATACAGAAAGTAATGGGAGGAGAGCCAAAACGAGTATTTATAGAGATGGCCCGTGAGCATCAGGAAAGTAAACGTACAGATTCTAGGAAAAGCTGGTTGATGGATTTATATAAGGCATGTAAGAAAGAAGAAAGAGACTGGTTGGAAGAACTGGGACAGTATGAGAGCCATCAGCTTAGAAGTGATAAATTATTTCTGTATTATACGCAAAAAGGAAAATGCATGTACTCGGGTGAGAGCATTAATCTAGAGGAGTTATGGGATAATACTAAATATGATGTGGATCATATTTATCCGCAATCTAAGACTATGGATGACAGTATCAATAACCGTGTTTTAGTAAAACGTCAATATAATGCAAAAAAGACCGATAAATATCCGTTGAATTCAGATATACAGGAGAAGATGTCATCATATTGGAAAATGTTATTAGATGGCGGATTTATTACAAAAGAAAAATATGAGAGGTTAGTCAGAAAGACAGAGCTTACACCAAATGAATTGGCAGGATTTATTGAGAGGCAACTTGTAGAGACGAGACAGGGAACAAAAGCTGTGGCAGAAATCTTGAAAGAAGCTATGCCAGATACAGAAGTTGTGTATGCAAAAGCTAAAAATGTATCTGAATTCCGGCATGAATATGGATTTATCAAAGTGCGAGAGATGAATGATTTACATCATGCGAAAGATGCATATTTAAATATTGTAGTAGGCAATTCATATTATGTGAAGTTTACAAAGAGTGCAGCTAATTTTATAAGAGAGAATCCAGGACGTTCATATACGTTGAATACAAAGGAACTATTTGCACATGATATTGTCCGGAATAATGAAGTTGCATGGAAATCTGGAAATCATGGAACAATGGAAATTGTTGAGCAGACTATGAAAAAGAATAATATTCTTGTAACTCGCCGGATATATGAAGTAAAAGGCGGTTTGTTTGATCAGCAGATTATGAAAAAAGGAAAAGGTCAGATTCCGATAAAGGGTGGTGATGAAAGATTAAAAAATATTTACAAATATGGAGGCTATAATAAGGCATCAGGGGCATATTTCATGTTGGTCAAATCTTTAGATAAAAAGAATAATGAGCAGAGAACGTTGGAATTTTTACCTATATATATGAAGGATTATGTAGAACAAAGTGAAGAAAAAGCACAAGAATATTTAGTTACAAATAGGAAGTTAAAAAATCCTGAAATAATATTACCTAAAGTGAAAATAGATACACTTTTTAAAGTGGATGGTTTTTATATGTGGTTATCAGGAAGAACGAAGAATCAATTAATATTCAAATGTGCAAATCAGCTTATATTGTCTGAAGAAGATGTAAAAATTTTGAAAAAAGTTATCAAGTTTATAAATCGAAAAAAAGAGAATAAGGATATTGTATTGAATGACTATGATGGAATTACTGAAGAAGATGCAGGAAACTTGTATGAAACTTTTATAAGAAAATTAAAGGACTCTATTTATAAAAAGCGACTTGCGTTGCAGGGAGAAACACTGGAAAATAAAAGAAAGGAATTCGAAGCTTTATCCTTAGAAGATAAATGCATAGTGCTGGGAGAAATTTTGCATTTATTCCAGTGTCAAAGTGGTGCGGCTAATTTAAAATTAATTGGTGGGCCAGCAAGTGCGGGAATATTGGTTATGAATAACAATATTTCTAAATGTAATCAGATTTCAATTATAACTCAATCTCCAACAGGAATTTTTGAAAAAGAGATTGACTTATTAAATCTATGAGCTGGCGTACAATAGTTATTTCTAAGCGGGCAAAACTGGATTTGCAATTGGGATATATGGTTGTGAGAAGCGAAGAAGTAACGAAGATAGTATTAAGTGAAATATCCACCATTTTGATTGAATCGACGGCAGTATCGTTAACGACTGGTTTATTAGCAGAATTGTCAAAACGAAAGATAAAGGTTATTTTTTGTGATGAGAAGCGTAATCCATCTTCTGAATTAGTCAGTTATTATGGGAGTCATGATACAAGCAATAAGGTAAGAAAGCAGATTGCCTGGAAACAAAAAACAAAGGAGGCAGTCTGGACGGAGATTGTTACAGAAAAAATAAGGAAACAAAAAGAAATCTTAGAAATATTAGGAAAGGAAGAATCAGAAATTCTGTCATCATACATAAAGGAAATTACATGGAATGATGGTACGAACCGGGAAGGACATGCTGCAAAAGTATATTTTAATGCATTATTTGGATTAGACTTTACCAGAACAGAAGACAACTATATTAATGCTGGATTAAATTATGGATATTCGATTATACTTTCTGCATTTACAAGAGAAATAGTAGCTAATGGATATATTACACAATTGGGATTGTTTCATGATAATATGTTTAATCAATTCAATCTGGCATCAGATTTAATGGAACCATTCAGAGTACTGATTGACCAGAAGATTCTTCAAATGAAATTAATAGATTTTGAACATAACGAGAAAATGCAGTTAGTTGATGTTCTTAATCAAGAAGTGTTAATAGACGGGAAAAAGCAATATGTAAATAATGCAATAAAAATATATTGTAAAAGTGTATTTGATGCATTAAATGATGATGACAGTTCTCTGATGCGGTTCTATCGAATTGAGTTATAGATTTATGAGAGTTTTAGTATTTTTCGATTTACCAGTAATAACTGCAGAAAATAGAAGAGCTTATGTTAAGTTCAGAAAATTTCTTTTAAAAAATGGATTTCTTATGTTACAGGAATCTGTATATTGTAAACTGGCTTTAAATGGAACAGCGGTGAATGCAATTGTGGACAATGTGCATAAAAATAAACCGGAAGAAGGATTAATACAATTATTGACTGTAACAGAAAAACAATATTCTAAAATGGATATTGTAATTGGCAATGTAAAAAGTGAGGTATTAGATAGTGATGAGAGGCTGGTGATTTTATGAAACTCGTACACCAAGATTTTTCAAGACCTATTTTTGAAGAAAAAGATAATTTTGTTGAACTTATTATAGAATCACCAGAATGTTTGGGAGCATATATTTCTGAATTAGCAGAGCAATGCAAAGGACAGGAAGGCAGATACGTATTATCTGATAAAGAAAAAGAGGTGGATTTAGCAAAGAATGTTGAAATAATATTTGATATATTTTCATTGGAAATTAATGAAAAAAGAATATTAAATAAACTATATTCAGAAATGAATGAGTTGGCAAAATCTGAAGAATTTTTTGTAAAAACGCAGGAAGTGATACAAGGAATTCAAAAATATCTGTTAGATTTAGAATATGCAACAGATTATATACTCACATTTGAGCAAGAGATTGAATTACCAGCATTGTTCAAGGCGGCTGGCTTAAGACATGAAGAAATTGAAGAAAATTATTTTGAACGGATAATACGATATGTAAAAATAGTGGTAAGCATACTGCATATTAGGATATTAGTATTTGTGAATTTACGAAGCTATTTGACCGATGAACAGATACAGGAATTAATGGAAGAAGCACTTCGACAGCAAATATACGTAGTACTTGTGGAAAATTCTCAAAAAAATTGTATTGAAGGGGGAAAAAGGTATATTATAGATAAAGATATGTGTGAAATTTTATAAAAAGAGTTTGAATACCAATATTTTGCGCTAGTGATGGTGGTTCATTTTTAAATTTGAGGTTTGAGAATGATGTAAAAATGTATGGTATTCAAACTAAAACGTATTGTATTCAGTTATCATTTGTGTTTGAGAATGATGTAAAAATGTATGGTATTCAAACAATATCCCTCAAGATAGAATTGCTTATACTGTTTGAGAATGATGTAAAAATGTATGGTATTCAAACAGATACGTTGTATCAATGGGTTAACAATCCGTTTGAGAATGATGTAAAAATGTATGGTATTCAAACTAGGAGGTACTATGATAAATGGCAAATGCAGTTTGAGAATGATGTAAAAATGTATGGTATTCAAACACAAAATTGATTATCTAAGCTGTCTTTAACGTTTGAGAATGATGTAAAAATGTATGGTATTCAAACATTGATTCTTTTACACATGAAACTCCTGCGTTTGAGAATGATGTAAAAATGTATGGTATTCAAACTGTGTGTTACCTTGGTTGTTATCAGCTAGAGTTTGAGAATGATGTAAAAATGTATGGTATTCAAACAGAATGGCTTACCCCGTCAAACATCAACAGGTTTGAGAATGATGTAAAAATGTATGGTATTCAAACAATGAGACGGAAGCTTATATTGGCAAGCTTGTTTGAGAATGATGTAAAAATGTATGGTATTCAAACGGCATATAAAATCGACTACGACTAATGATAGTTTGAGAATGATGTAAAAATGTATGGTATTCAAACACATTATCACGTGAAACATATTGTACGTTAGTTTGAGAATGATGTAAAAATGTATGGTATTCAAACATTACTGCCATCGCCACTCTCCTCTGAAAGCTTTTGTCAAGGGGGTGCGTGGATATTTTTCATATTACTTACGCAGATTCTCTCTCTGCTTCTGCCTGAATAATGCGTTTCAACCTGTCCTCCGCAGTCAAACCGCTACTATGGTCAAAAAACACTTTGACTTTATAATTTGTTTTGCCTTGCTTAATCACAAAAACTCCATCCGGTTTGTTTTTCTCCGAATGGTTATTTTGGGTGGGTAGTGTACTGTTCACAATATTTGTCATACGATATTCCTCCTTAAATGAAAAAAGCCCGACAAGGAAAGGTCTGACAACGAAGTTCCGACAACGGACATCAGAAAACCTTTTTTCTTTATCGGGCGATACTATCTTTTTACTATTTCCTTTTTCTTTATAATATTGGTTGTCATGGTTGTCAGAGAGGGAAAAGTGCCGCAATATCAAGGCTTTCGGGATTTTTACCCGACAACCAGACCGACAACCGGCTCGACAACCGAAGCGACAACTGGCTTTTATTTTTGCTTCAACCATTCTTCCGGAAGCCCTAACTGTTCCATTTCCTCTGTCGGGATTTCTTGAAAACCATCCATGCTGTTGTCAGGCTCGTTGTCGTTCCTGATACGCTCCCAGCCTTTTTGTCTGCGGTAAGGCTCTGGAAAATACCTCGGATTGCTGAACGCCCTCCAGCCTGTGACAGCGTTATTCATAATGTCATTGATCTCTCGCAGTTCCCATT
>OLOZ01000843.1_pt1 | contig 24075 bp, 25 predicted proteins | sample 1673021 | NCBI WGS metagenome assembly OLOZ01 (sample SAMEA3136747, study PRJEB25190) | human gut metagenome | biome: human gut; feature: human-associated habitat; material: faeces | place: Austria | collected 2013 | reverse complement strand
AACATGCAAAAAAGAGAAATGCAAAAGTATTATGCAGTCTCGCCGGTTATGGAAACAATACCGATGCATATCATGTAACTTCACCCAGACCGGATGGAAGCGGCGCTGTTGAATGTATGATCAGTGCACTGAAAAAGGCCGGTATGAAACCGGAGGATATAGACTATATCAATACACATGGAACCTCAACACCTGTTGGCGATCCCATAGAAGTCAAAGCTATAAAGACTTTGTTTGGATGGAAAAATCACGAAAACCCGATGCCAGAAGAATTAAAAGCTAAAATACCTCCCGTAAGTTCAACCAAGGGAAATACAGGTCATCTTATGGGAGCTGGGGGCATAACAGAAATCATAGCCTGCATCAAAGCTATAGAAACCGGAATACTCCCTCCGACCCTTAACTATAAAACACCTGACCCTTTATGCGATCTTGATTTTGTTTCCGAAGGTCCTCGAAAAGTTAAAATTAACACAGCAATGTCAAATGCTCTCGGTTTTGGAGGTCAAAATTCAAGTATTATAGTAAAAAAATATACAAAATAGCAAAAAGGCTTACTACTCGCAATGAGTGATAAGCCTTTCTTTATTTAAATCAAAATCAAGAAATTTTATATTAATGAGGAAATGTCACAATCATTTTTGTTCCTATCCCTTCTGCGCTTTCTACCTTTATCGTTCCTCCCATATGAGATACGGCATGTTTTACTATAGAAAGACCCAGACCTGTTCCGTCTACTTGCTGGCAGTGGCTTTCATCGACTCGGAAAAATCTTTCGAAAATCCTTTCTTTATATTCAAACGGGATGCCTATTCCTGTATCTTCCACCGTCAGTGTTACTCCCTCATGGAGATCCCTGACGTATATTATGACTGAACCGTTTTCTTTATTGTATTTTATAGCATTATCGCAGAGATTATATACAATCTCACTGCATAGAGAAGGTATTCCGTTTATAAATGCATGCTCCCCTTCCATGAAAATCTGCACATTTCTTTCTTCTGCTTTCATAGACAGTCGTTCCACCACACTTTTGACTGTTTCAAGTAAATCTATTCGCGCATATTCCTCCGGAAAAGAATCTTCATCAAGTTTTGAAAGCTTGATGATATCTTCTATAAGATTTATCATACGTCCGGATTCTTCCTTTATATTTTTTCCAAAACTCTTTACATCTGCCTGCTTGACAATTCCTTCCGCCATCATATCAGAAACACCATATATAGTAGTGAGAGGCGTCTTTAATTCATGAGATACATTGGATGTAAATTCTCTTCTCAGTCTTTCCCTCTGCTCTTTCTCTGTAACATCTACTATTATTATGACAGCTCCTGCGATCTTATCTTTTTCTGTAACAGGATTCGCAATTATCTCATAATGTCTGTTTTTCAGTTCAAGCGGCTGCTCATTATGTCTTCCCGAAAGAGCTTCTTCCACAGAATTTCTGAAGCCCTCACTCCTATTTAGTTCAAAAGCAGTATGAGGCGTCTCTGTTCCCGGATCTCCCAAAAGACGGATAACCGCTTTATTATATGATAAGATCTCCATATTTTTATCAATAAGAAGAAATCCTTCACTCATATTTTCTGTGATGGTTATAAACTCATTTTGCTGTCTTTTCATCTCTTCTAACTGCATATTGATATGCCTGCTCTGACTTCTTATTTTCTCAATCAGTGGCGCCAGCTCAGGATAAGGCTCTTCCGTCTCCTCATTATTTAAATCCATATCGTTCACAGGAGCAACTATTTTTTTTGCCGCTTTTTTTGAAATCACATAAGCTATGATTATTATAACTATCATTATCAATACAAAAGGACCTATTATCCCTTTCAGCAGCAATACTGCCATACTTTGCTGCTGAGCAATCCTAAGTATATTTCCATTATCAAGTTTCGTTGCATAATAAACCGTTTTTGTCGAAAGAGTATCTGAATATCTTACTGCATATGCTTCGCCCTTTTCCCGTGCTCCTGCAATTTCTTCACGATCCGCATGATTATCTAAGTCCTCTGCTTCGGCAAAAGAATCAAATAGAACATCTCCATCAGTATTAAGTAATGTTATTCTATTTTTTATGTTTCCTATACTTTTCAGAAAATCCTCATCTTTCTGTACTTCCTGGGAAAGAATCGAAGCCTCTTCTTTCAATTCTTTTTCTATTATTCCTCCGAAATACCCATACAGCACATATGATATGCAGATCATACATATCAGTAATACTGCGACAGATACAGCAAGAATACTTTTGAATATTCTCTTAGTCATTGCTGCCTCCTATCTTATATCCCAAACCTCGCACAGTCTTTATGATTTTTCCGGCGCTTCCCAGCTTAGACCGGAGTGTTCTTATATGCACATCTACTGTACGATTTTCTCCATCAAACTCATATCCCCATATTTTCGTCAATATTTCATCTCTTGTCAAAACTACCCCTTCGTTTTTAAACAAGATACATAAAAGCTCAAATTCTTTTAAAGTCAACGTAATATCTTTATCATCTACTTTAACTATGTGTTTTGAAGGGCAAAGATATAGATTATCTTTTTTATACTCTGCCGGCTCATCACTTTTGCCTGTCCTTCTTAAAAGAGCTTTTATTCGCGAAATAAGCTCCATAGTACCGAAAGGTTTTGAAACATAATCATCAGCTCCGTTATCAAGACCTATAACCTTATCATACTCTGTTCCTTTTGCCGTAAGCATTATAATGGGAAGATCTTTTGTAGAATTATTGTTTCTGAGTTTCTTGAGGATTGATATTCCATCCTCTCCGGGCAGCATAATATCCAGAAGCAGAAGATCCGGATGTCTTACCTTCATAGCTTCCCAGAATTTATCCGGATGATCGAATCCTTGAGCTTCAAGTCCTGTATTATTGAGAGCATAAGTTACAAAATTTCTTATGTTGTTGTCATCCTCGAGAAAATAAATCATATCTTTTCCTTTTCTATGATCCTTGTATTAACATGTTCACCTGTTATGGAAAAAATCACCCATTCTGCAATATTGACAGCGTGATCACTTATTCTTTCAAGATATTTTGCAATCATAAGTATATCTACGAAATATTCTCCACATGATCTGTCTTCTGTTACGGCATTTATCAGATCATCCTGAACGTGAATAAAGAGATCATCTACCTTATCGTCTTTGATTATAACATCATTTGCAAGTTTTATATCCTTTTTCACAAAAGAATCCACACTCTCAGTAACCATTTGTATAGCAGTATCTGCCATTACGCTTATATGATCCCGACAAAAATCTTTTCTGTTTGACTGTATGGTTTTGGTTATTTCTGCGATATCATATGCCTGATCTCCTATTCTTTCCATATCAGAGATCATTTTCAAAGCTGATGATATTAATCTGAGATCCCTTGCCACAGGCTGCTGCTGCAGTAAAAGTTTCAGACACACACTCTCTATTTCCCTTTCCATATCATCTATTATCTGATCCGTTTTAAAAGTTTTTTCTCTCATCTCTTCGCTGTCTGTTTCAAATGCTTTGACAGCATATGTTATCGCCTCTTCACAAAGAGCTCCCATCTCTATGAGCATTACATTAAGCTGCTCAAGCTGCTCATCAAATTTAGCACGCATCATCCAAACCTCCCTGTAATATAATCTTCCGTCCTTTTATCTTCAGGCATCGAGAAAAGTTTTTCAGTATCATTGAATTCAACCATATCTCCCAGAAGGAAAAAAGCTGTCTTATCAGAAATCCTCGCAGCCTGCTGCATATTATGAGTTACCATAATTATAGTATATTTTTCCTTCAGCTCAACTGTAAGATCCTCTATTTTCGATGTAGAGATAGGATCAAGCGCTGACGTTGGTTCATCCATAAGAATAACTTCCGGCTCCACTGCCAAAGCTCTGGCTATACACAGTCTTTGCTGCTGCCCTCCTGAAAGTCCCAGCGCACTCTTGTTGAGTCTGTCTTTCACCTCATCCCATATTGCCACATCTTTGAGGGATTTCTCAACAATCTCGCTCAGTCTTGATTTAGAGTGTATTCCATGAGTTCTCGGACCGTAAGCAATGTTATCAAATATACTCATAGGAAAAGGATTGGGTTTTTGGAATACCATTCCCACCCTTTTTCTTAAATGATTGACATCTATTTTACCATATATGTCTTCGCCATCAAGTTTTATCTTTCCTTTTATTCTGCAACCCTCTACAAGATCATTCATCCTGTTTAGGGTTTTGAGCAATGTGGATTTCCCACAGCCTGAAGGACCGATAAATGCTGTGATTTCCTTCTCTTTTATATTTAGGTTTATATTCTTTAAAGCCTTGAAATCACCGTAAAAAAGCTCTAAATTTTCTATAGTGTATTTATCCATCTTACTACCTCGTCGCCAATTTCTTTGCTATGAATCCTGAAACGGCATTGATCAGGATAACCAATACCAAAAGCACTACTGCGGTTGCATATGCTTCATTGGTATAAAGTCCCTCTGACAGCAATGCATACATGTGTACCGACAATGTTCTTGCAGAATCAAATAAACTTCCCGGTACCTGAGCTACTGTTCCTGCAGTAAATATCAATGCTGCACTTTCTCCCACGATTCTTCCTATTGCCAAGATAACTCCTGCCAGTATTCCCGGGACAGCACATGGCAGTATTATTTTGAATACAGTTCTCAATTTTCCTGCCCCGAGACCGAAACTTCCCTCTCTGTAAGCATCCGGAACTGATATAAGTGCTTCCTCAGTCGTTCTTATAATAAGAGGAAGAATCATTATAGCCAGCGTTACTGCTCCCGCCAAAAGTGAATAACTCCATCCAAGCGTTATGACAAAAAGTATATATCCAAACAGTCCGTATACAATAGAGGGAATTCCCTGAAGGGTCTCTGTTGTAGTTCTTATGATCTTCACAAGCTTACTACCTCTCTTTGCATATTCCACAAGATATATCGCAGAAAAAATACCTATAGGCACTGCCATTAAAAGAGACAAGGCAGTAATATATACCGTGCTGATTATTGCCGGCATCATGGACATATTATCAGTATTGAATTCCCATGCAAAAAGTTCAGGTTTTAAATGAACGACACCATTTACCAGTATATATAATATCAGAGAAAATAATATGCCTGCTGTCAATATAGCCGATATGACAACGAGTATCCGCATTATCAATGAACCCGGCCTGTGTTTATATGTGAGCCAGAATTGTTCCCATGACCCTCGTTTTCTTCTTTTCATCAGTCAGCCCTCCTCTTCAATGCTGTAAAGGAAAGATTTATTATCAAGATAAACACAAACAATACTACAGCAGTAGCTATGAGAGCTTCTCTGTGAAGACCTGAAGCATATCCCATCTCCAGTACTATATTTGCTGTCAGTGTTCTGACTCCTGATGTTATTCCTTCCGGCATGATGGCCTGATTGCCGCAGACCATTACGACTGCCATGGTTTCTCCTATTGCCCTTCCTATTCCGAGAATTACTCCTGCCAGTATCCCCATTTTAGCGGCAGGAAGTACAGCACGGAACACACTGCGTTCCTTAGTGGCGCCGAGAGCTAAAGATCCTTCATAATAATATTCAGGAACTGCTCTTATGTTTGATTCGGATACGCTTATTATCGTAGGCAAAATCATTATTCCCAAAAGAATGGAAGCCGTCAGAAGACATTTTCCGCTCCCCCCTAATGAGCCCTGCACCATAGGAACTATTACCATCAATCCAAAAAATCCATATACGATGGAGGGAATTCCGGCAAGAAGATCCACAGCAGGTTTAAGTATTCTGTAAAGACCCTTAGGGCAGTATCGCGCCATGAACACAGCACATAGCAGACCGATAGGAACTCCGATTATTATAGATCCTGCCGTCACATATATACTTCCTATAATCATAGGAAAAATTCCATACAATTCCTGATTTGGCTTCCATGAATTGCCAAGAAGGAAATCGGATATACCGATTTCCTTGATAGCTGGTACGCCACTTGCGAACAAGAATACACATATGAGTATTACTGCTATTATCGAAACACATGCTGCTATGAGAAATACCACCTTCATGATGCTTTCACTGTATTTTCGCATTTTCTGTACCTATTATTCTTTCTTACTTTATACTATTTAACATCAGCCCAGTTTGTGATCTCTCCGGTGAATATCTTCATTATCTGCTCTGTAGTCAAATCCTCTACTGCGTTATCATTATTCACGATCACTGCTATACCATCAAGAGCAATCTCCTGACTTGTAAGACCTTCACTGGCTTCTTCATCCTCAAGAGCTCTTGAAGCCATACCGATATCACATACACCTTCTAAAGTACTCTGTATTCCGGCGCCTGATCCTGTCTGCTGAATCTCAATGGTAACATCACTGTTAAGCTCTTTATACTTATCAGCAAGAACTTCCATTACCGGAGATACAGAAGTAGATCCGGCTAATGTTATGGTTCCTTTAAGTCCGCTTGCTTTGTAGTTTTCTACAGAATCATTAGCCATTATATAACCTTCTTCTTCAACAATTTTCTGTCCGTCGGAACTCATGATAAATTTTATAAAATCCTGAGGAAGCTCTCCAAGATCACTTTTAGTTACGATATTGAAAGGTCTTTGAAGTTTATAATCCCCACTTTTTACATTGTCCACTGTAGCCTCTACACCGTCAACTTTTACAGCTTTAACCGAATCATCCAGCGAACCGAGGGATATATAACCGATAGCTGCATCATTTCCGGCTACCGACTGGGTAACTACCGATGTGCTGTTGGATATTTCTGCTGTATCTACAGTTTTGTCAACATCATCCTGCAGAATTCCCGTCAACTCCGTGAAAGCATCTCTCGTTCCGGAACCTTCTTCACGAGAAATCACCGTGATGTCTTTGTCTCCTGACTCGTTGCCACCTCCGCAGCTTGCCAGTGAAAAAATCATAACTGCTGATAAACTTAACGTAAGGATTTTAGCTAATCTGCTTTTTTTCATTTTTTACATCTCCTTCATTTCTTGATTTGATTATGTACTTTTATTTTTCTCTTTTGTACGTTTTGTATTATAGATTCTCAATGTTAAATACAAAATCTTATCTACGTTAAATCTATGTAAAATATTTTACAATTATCATGAGGACAAATCAGAAATATTAAAAGAAATATTTTTTTATATAAAAAACCGGGCAATTACTGCCCGGTCATTAAATTATAACACGATATTCTATTTTTCCGGTTTATATTGAAATGTCGGCATCGGCTGCAGCTTAAAAAGATTCATTGTATGCATGCGATCTATTTTTTCTTTAATTTCTTTATCCTCGCACACACCTTCTCTTATATATTTATCTAATACTTCATAGGTAAATCCCAGATTGTCTTCATCTGTTAGTCCACAAAGACCGTCAATAGGCACTTTATCTACAAATATAGAAGGAAGTCCAAGTGCTCTTCCCACTGCTTTCACTTCCTGTACTGTCAACATTGATAAAGCGCTGAAATCTCCTGCCATATCACCAAATTTAGTTGAATATCCCACCCAGTCTTCTGAAAGGTTACAGGTATTGGCTACTCTTCCATTAACACTCTGCGATACGGCATACAGAACTGACATTCTCAGTCTCGGAGGAAGATTAACTTTTGCCTGACCTTCAAATCTTTCAAAATTTTTTTCAAGCTGACTTACCACTCCTATATACGCATCCTTAATATTTATCACGATACTTTCAATACCAAGATGCTCCGCCAGTTTATGTGAAACATCAATATCAAACTGTTCTCCATTAGGCATCATTACTCCAAGAACTCTGTCTTTTCCTAAAGCTTCCGTACACAGTGCGGCAACTACAGAACTATCCTTTCCGCCGGAAAGCCCTATTACTGCTTTACATCCCTTGCCGTTTTCTTCAAACCAATCCCTGATCCACTCAACGATCTCATTCTTTGTCTTTTCCGCATTAAACATATTACATTCTACCTTTCCGATTTTTACTTGAATCTATCTGACGATGATGTTATCATTTATTCATGAAAACTACGATTAATATACCACAACTTTATAAAATAAAACAATCCGATAAGGAAAAACTTATCAGAACATATTTAGATGCCTTTGATCAGTATCCTAAATTAATGAATGCTTTTAACGAAAAAGATAAGCGTATGCTGGCTCTCGAAGCTACATTAAGATATTACACCGCTTTTGATTTGAAGTACGGTGCAGGATACAGCCTCGATGAAAATGTCAACGAAGCTGTTATGCTGATACATTCTGACGATATGGAATGTACGTTTTTCAAGCATCTGATGGCCGGAAGTTACAGCCGTTCATACAGAAAAATCATGAACAAACTTACAAGAGCCGAAAGACAGGTAAGAATAGACCTTTTCAACGAGCTTGAACGTCTTGAAAAAGATATCAACCTTCCGGAACCTCATATATATGTTGATTTTCTTGGGGTATCCAAAGATTATCAGCATCAGGGCCGAGGGAAAAAACTCATGGCCTGCATATGCAGGTATGCCGACAGCCTGAAACTCCCTCTCATGCTGTTTACCAATACGGCAGATGATGTGAAATTCTACCAAAATCTCGGATTCAATATCACAGGCGAAACATCCTCTGAAAAATTTGGTTTTGTCAATACGTATTTGACATATGGATCAGAAGATAAATAAGAAAATCCCGGCCGTACCGATTTTATATTACATGAACTATTTAGTCTTATGGATAATATTGTCCGTAAGACTTTTTATTATAATACTTTCAAGAAAGCTTTGATAATAGCTTTGGAATTTATTATGTAAGCTTCTATAGGCTGCACCTGTTTTAAAGCCGGATCCCAATATTTTTTTATATATTGATTAACCATTTTGTTTTCGTCAAGCCCTTCGGCCTTCATCTGTTTCACAAAATCAAGCTTCTCTTGGCAAGCTTCTTCAAACATTTCCCAGTATTTATCATTAAAACTTTTAGGAAGCATTCCAAAATGAGGGAGACACAGATACTCCGCCTTATAATCCATACATTTTTTCATAGAAATCATTGAATCGCTGTAATCTTTTAATATTGGTGTATGAACATATTCCGCCCGTTCAAGCATGCCGGTACTCTCACTTGTAAAAAGAAGCCTGTAAGGCTCCAGTCCGTAACTCATGGAACAGTCGGTATGTCCTTTAGTTTCAATCGCAATAATACGTTCCTTTCCTAAAGATATGGAATCACCTTCCTTTAAAACCAAATCCACAGCCAAGCCTTCAATAGTGATATCTCCTTTATCATCAGGAGCATAAAGATCTCTGGCTGCGGTACCAAGTTCTTTTATCAGATTTCTTGCATTTGGCCTTTTAAGGATTTCACAGCAATGATGGCTTGCACAGACGATAACTTCGGGAAACTCATCCTTTACATAAGGAAGCGCACCTATATGATCATAATGAGAATGACTGAGAATTACAAAATCGAGTTTTTCACGTCCGCGGATTTTAAGCTCCTTCTTTAGATTGGCAGTCATACTTTTACCACAGTAAGCCATACCGCAGTCTAAAAGAGCTGTCTTTTCACTCCCCATTATCAGCAAAGCTTCGCCTCCATTTCCTGCCGTAACCCTACATATATCGGCAGGAAAACGAAATCTGTCAAAATCATCTCCGAATATATTAAATACATCATCGGTAATCATAACATTTTTTGACATAACTAAATCAGCTCCTTATACATAAGGCTCAAGACCCTCATCACCCGGCTCACCGTCCTCGGGAGAAAAAACGATGGTCCCATCGTTTTCATCTTCAGTCTTTGCCAGATCGGAAAAAGATACCGTATAATCATCCAGCTGATAATCAAGAGCCTTTTCAAAATCATATCGGTACTTCTCCCCTCCCAATTTTTCTACACGGGAAGCAGTAATGGCATCTCTCACCGTATGGTACAAAACAGCTCCTCCATCTTCCGGTTTAAGCTGTACTTCCGATTCACGGGAATACCAGTTGCTGAATTTATGGAACTCCTCGGCAAACCTTCTCAGATCGGTATCATCCTCCATATTGGATATCATACCGGTAAGGCTGAGTTTTATCTGATGAAGCAGCGAAAATATTTCCCCTGAATCCTCAGGCAGCCCCTCCAGAATATCCTCAAAATAATCATTGAGAAGCTCTTCTATCATTGTTTTGTCAGCCCTGTCAAAAAGCTGATACATAGCCTCAGGCTCAATATAATCTTCACTTTCAATCATATCAGCCATAGCCTCAAAATACTCGAAATCTCTTCCATCCTCTAAATCAAGGTATTCTAACAATTCATCAAAATTCATATAATCTGTTCTCCGTTTTCAAGATCAAAATTTAAAAACTTTACATTTGCTGTTTCTCTTTCACCTTCAAATATGTGATCTATCATATTTATAAAGTTTTCCGAAAGATCGCTGGCATAAAACACATTTTCAAAAGCAGAATCTGCGGCAAGCATATCTTTTTCCGCCAATATACGCTTTATGTTATCCGCCATGATGCTGGATGGATTTATTATGTGCAGCTTTGGGTAAATTCTTTCGATATTTTTGCTTATAAGCGGATAATGAGTACAGCCCAGTATTAATGTATCGATGTTATTTTTTCTTATGAAATCATCCATATAATATTCTATAGTAAGATCCATAATAGGATTTTGGATTATACCCTCTTCTATAAGAGGAACAAAAGCCGGACATGCAGTTTCAAAAATATTCAGGCTTTTGTTATATCGTTTTATATGCTTCTCATACTCTCTGCTGGATATGGTAACTTTCGTACCTATTATTCCAATATTATTTTGCTGAGTACACACTTGAGCCACATTTTGAGCTGCAGGGTCTATGATTCCCAGTATTGGAATCTGCGGGAATCTTTCCTGAAGTTCATCTACACACGTAGCACTGACAGTATTGCATGCAATCACAATCATTTTCACATTGCTTTTGACCAGAAAATCAGCAATCTCCATAGAAAAATTCTTTATAGTACTGGCGGCCTTTGAACCATAAGGAGTCCTTGCGGTGTCTCCAAAATATATTATTTTTTCATCAGGCAGTTTCTTCATCAAAGGAGTTATACATGTAAGCCCTCCTAAACCTGAATCAAAAAAACCTATGGGTCTATTGTCCATTACGGTAATAATCCTTTCATATTTATGGTATAATGGACGAAAAATATCACAAAAATAACAAAGTCGGCTTTGCTGATTTTAATTTAAGAATCTCCTTTGCCGGCCATGTGGGAAATAGTGAAAACAATATTTCCTACATAATAAGAAACGTCCATGTTATAATCATATCGGTTTATTATATAATATTACGATTATAAAGTAAATTATTACGGAGGGAAAAAATGAATTCAAAAGAATTGAAAACCAGAGAGCAAATAGATAAAAAATACAAATGGAATATCGAAGCTATGATTTGTGATGAATCATCTGTAAACAGCGATTTAGATTCCATAAAAGACCGCGCAGAAAAATATGCGGCAAACTACTCAGGAAGACTTGCAGAAAATGCCGAAACTCTTTTGGCTGCATACACAGAACGTGATCTCATATGGAGAGACCTTGAAAAAATATTCGTTTATGCCAGAATGAGACGTGATGAAAATAATGCAGAGAGTAAATATCAGGCGATGACAAGCAAATGCAGTACTGTTATTGCAGCTGTGTCCTCTTCCATGTCTTTTTTTACTCCCGAACTGCTTTCAGCTTCAGATAAAACTATATTAGATTTCATAAAAAAGGAACCTGGACTCAAAGAATATGAATTTGCCATAAAGGATACACTTCGTCAGAAAGCTCATATATTATCGGAAGAAGAAGAAAACATTCTCGCACAAATGAGTGAAGTCACAGGCGCTACCAACGATATCTTCACTATGCTTAACAACGCAGATATAAAATTCGGTTCCATAATTGATGAAGACGGTGACAAAATTCAGGTTACTCATGGCAACTATATTAAATTTATGGAAAGTCACAACAGAAATGTCAGGAAAGCTGCATATGATTCAATGTACACATCATATAAAGACCTCGTAAATACTATCGCATCCTGCTACAGCTATAATACCAAGACAGATGTGATAGGCTCCAGAATAAGAAAATTTGACTCTGCAAGAGCGGCAGCTCTTTCAGGAGATAATATACCTGCAAACGTATATGATAATCTTATTTCTGTAGTTAATGAAAATCTTCCGGTCATGCACAGATATGTACAGCTACGAAAAAAAATGCTGGGATTGGATAAAATGTACATGTATGATATGTATGTACCTCTCATAGAACTTCCAAATAAAACAGTTCCTTATGAAGAAGCTCTTGATATTATGCGTGCGGGACTGTCCCCTCTCGGCTCTGAATATATAGAAAAAATGAACGAAGGTATATCTCAGGGATGGATAGATGTTTATGAAAACAAAGGAAAGACAAGCGGAGCATATAGTTTCGGAAGTTATGACAGCTATCCTTATATACTTTTGAATTATACCGATACTCTTAAAGACGTGTTTACAATAGTTCATGAAATGGGACACTCTATGCACTCAAGATATACAAGAGACAACCAACCTTATATATACGGAAGTCACTCAATATTCACTGCCGAAGTTGCATCTACAGTTAACGAATCTCTGTTGATGCAGTATCTGCTTAATAAAGAAACAGATACAGAAATGAGAAAATATCTTCTTAATCTTCACTTAGAAGAATTCAGAACTACCCTTTTCAGACAAACCATGTTCGCCGAATTTGAAGATATTACTCACAAAACTATAGAAAACGGGCAAGTCCTCACTGCCGAAAGAATGTGCGAACAGTATGAGGCTCTCAATGCAAAATACTATGGAGATGCTGTCGAAAAAGATGATACAATAAAATACGAATGGGCCCGAATACCTCATTTTTATAATGCTTTTTACGTCTATAAATACGCTACAGGTTATTCTGCTGCTACAGCTATCTCTGATAAAATTCTTACAGAAGGCGAACCTGCCAGAAAAGCTTATATAGAATTCCTGAAAACCGGGGAATCGGATTATCCTATTGAACTGTTAAAAATAGCAGGCGTCGATATGAGTACTCCGGCACCTATAGAAAAAGCTATGAATACTTTTAAGAATCTTCTTGATGAGTTTGAAAAATTAGTTTAACGTTTTATTTAATCGATTAAAAACATATCGGGAGAAAAATATGAAGAAAAAATATATAGACATATTTACAAATGGTACTGATGTTTCGCTTCAGACCCGGTCAATACTCGTAAAAAAACTGACAGACAAAGGCTATGAAGTCTCTTTTGAATATTCCGGAAAAGCAGAGCTTATTATCTGCATAGGCGGAGACGGTGCTCTTCTGAAAGCTGTTCATTCATGCGATTTCCCCGGCTGTCCTATGATAGGAATAAATACAGGACACCTTGGCTTTTTCCAAGAAATATCTCCGGAAAATCTCGATATGTTTATTTCTGATTATGAAAACAGACAGTATTCTATACAGGAACTGAGTACAGTAAAAGCTATGGTAACTACACTTGACGGTACATGCAACAGTCACTTGGGATTAAATGAGATCGTCATAAAAGGCAGGCACTCCTATTCTGTACATCTGGACATATCTATAGGAGGCATGTCCATAGAAAGATTCAGCGGCGACGGTATACTTGTCGCCACCTCTGCAGGAAGTACAGCTTATAATTATTCTCTTGGAGGCTCCATTGTCGATCCCCGCCTGAAGCTCCTGCAGGTAACTCCAATAGCTCCCATGAACACCACTGCATACCGCTCTTTTACATCCAGCATACTGCTGCCCTCAGATCTTTCTCTCGGTGTTATACCGGAGCACAATGACGATATGATATTTATAGTAAATGATGGTACAGAAACCGAATATTCCAATGTAAAAAAAATAGACGTAATGATCTCAGAAACCTATGTACAGCTTATGAGATTCAAAAATTACGATTTCTGGAACAAAGTGAAAACAAAATTTCTGTAGTATTCATAAAACAACTGAAAGGCATAATCATAGCAATGACAGATTTTATTCACAAAGTAACGACCTGTGACGAAGGTCTTGAAATCAAAGATATAATGAGAAATCACTTCGACTTTTCCTCACGTCTGAGAAATAAAATAAAACGTGAAAAACTTGTGATGCTTAATGGAAAACAGACACAAGGATGGATCAAACCAAAGATAGGAGATGTGATAAAAATTACACTACCTGAAGAAACAAGCAATTTTGAACCTCAAAATATACCTATTTATCCTATATTTGAAGACAATGACCTGCTTATCATAAACAAACAGCCCGGCCTTATAGTCCATCCCACGAAAGGACATCCATCAGGAACTGTTGCTAATGCTCTTGCATACTATATGCAGCAGACTAAACAGCTCTTTAAAATACGATTTGTCAACCGCCTCGATATGGACACTTCCGGACTTCTGGTGATAGCAAAAAATGCCTACTGCCAAAACGACTACACTAATCAGATGAAAGCAGGTACAGTAAAAAAGTGCTATACAGCTATAGTGCGGGGCCTGATTGAATCGAATTCCGGTACTATAGATCTGCCCATAGGAAGACCTGATCCGGAAAATGTAAGACGAGGAGTAATGAAAAACGGCTCTCCCTCAATAACCCATTACAAGGTAATAAAAAGATTCCCTCATATGGGATATACGCTTACAGAACTTGTTCTCGAAACCGGGCGTACTCATCAAATACGCGTACATATGTCCCATATAGGTCATCCTATACTGGGAGACTGGCTATATGGCGGAGATAATGTACATCTTATGGAAAGACAGGCCCTTCACGCAGCCCGTCTTTCCTTCATTCATCCCATAACAAAAGAGAAACTTCATCTTAAAGCGCCTCTTCCGTCTGACATGATAGAGGCTCTCAAAAAATTATCATAATAATAAAAACCTCTTTTATATTATTTAAATTATAAAAGAGGTTTTTATTCAATCCATTATCTCTTCAATGGTTTTTCGTTTCATTTCATCTATGAGGATAGTCTGTATCCGCTCTATCTCTTGATGAACTTTACAAGGCATGCTTTCCGGATTTCTTACACAGTCTTCCTTCATGCAGTGCAGTATTGCAAGATCCCCTTCTGTAATGCTTACGATGTCATATAAAGTCAGCTTATCAAGAGATTTATTGAGATAATATCCTCCCTGATTGCCTCTTTCTGAATTAACAAGATCAGCCATTTCAAGCTCTCTCAATATTTTATATGCAAATGCCCGAGGAATATCTTCTTTCTGACAGATTTCTCTGACATTGTGTACTTTTCCGTCACGTAAAACACGACATATTCTCATAGCATAATCACTTCGTCTCGTAATTAACATAATACAACACTCTCCATATTTCGCCTTGATTTTTGATTATATATACTTAATTACTATTAGTTTACCACGAAATTAATATTATATCAAATAAGTACATTTAAAAAGTTCTGTAAACTTGTCCTTTTTGAGGGTCTTCTCCTGTTTTGTATTTTATCATCTCGCTTACTGTAACAAGCTGATAACCATTTTCTTTAAGCCATGGTACGATGAGTTCTGTAGCATCTGCAGTAGAATCATAAATGGAATGCATCAATATTATCTTTCCATCAAGATTCTTCATTTTCTTGACTTCTTCAAATATCTTTTTACCATCACGGCTCTTCCAGTCAAGAGTATCTACGGTCCACATTATCACAGGCATTGCTGACATCTTATTTATGGTATCGTTTGTCTCGCCGTAGCTTGGTCTGAAAGCTGTAGGATCTTCTCCCGTCACTGCTTTTATGGCTGCATTAGTATCATCAAACTGCTTTTGTATCTGTTCAGGTTTAAGCTTTGTCAGTACAGGATGATTCCATGTATGGGTTCCTATCTGACATCCAAGATCATAAGCAGTTTTCAAGTTAGCTGAATTTCCGGCAACCCTGCTTCCCAGATAAAAAAATGTAGCTACATCGCCGTTTTTTCTTAAGCACTCAAGTATCCTTGTCTCCGCACCGCCTCCCGGCCCATCATCATATGTTAGAGCTACCATAGGTTTTGTCGGATCTATATATCGTTCCAGAATCTTATTTCTGAGTCCCGTTCCCATATCAGCCTCAGGGATTCCTGCAGATATGACACCCCTTGATTCGTCCAGTACAGTTCCTTCGTCGAAAAAAAATGTAACACCGGTATCCGTAAGAGCATATTTATTAAAATTATTCTCCCCGGCTGTGACATAATCTTGCCACCCATCCTTTAATTCGTCCTTTTTGTAATTTTTTCTGAAATATTTCATAAAAAATTCAGAACATATTTCTTTATATTTTTCTGAAAAAATCTGCTGAGGTATAAGAATTTTTCCTGTTTTAGCAGAAAACTGATATGTATATATCATCGAAGCATCCTGCTCCATGTCCTTCTTTCTTTCACTGTTTTCTGATTCATATATAGAAAGGCTTATTACTCCTTTATCTGATTCATATACACTTGATCTTAATATCAAGGCATGTTCCAAAGGTCTATAATTTCTCTGATCTTCATATCTCTTTGCCCTCGATTCTTCCTCAGCATTCTTATCCTGCTGATACTTTTCTTTAATCTCCTTTATCTTCTGATCTCGAAAGACTGCTATAGATTCATTGTCACAAACGCCATAATCTATTACATACGATATGGGCCTTCCGTATTCATAATCAATCTTGGTTTTCCCTCTTACACTGAACTGTGAAGTTTTCTTCAGTTCATCATCCGCATATTCCCTAAACTCATCCTCATTTTGATAAACATTAGTCGATATGTATGATATGAGGCCTATACAAACTGTAGCGATCAGAACTGCAATAAAGATTATAAAGAGAATAATATGCCTTTTCCTTTTTTTTCTGATCCGATCCATATGGCGCTGTTCCCTGTTCATTTTTTTCCCCATTTCCTTAAAATATTACAAATTTATTATACACCTGCTTATACCTTAAGGACAAATATTCTATACAAAGAGAAAATTTAGTCGACATACTTCTCAAGGTTTTACATACGCCGGCAATAATGTTAAAATACTTTAAATAAGTTACAGGAAAACAGAAAGAAAATCAAGGTGAACAAATGAAAAAGTTTTTTAATGAATTTAAGGAATTTGCCATGAAAGGAAATGTTATGGATATGGCTGTAGGTATCATCATCGGAGCCGCATTCACAGCCATAGTGACTTCACTGGTAAACGACATTCTTTCTCCCATAATCGGCCTTCTGGTCCGCGTCGACTTCAATGATCTGGCAGTTACTGTATCAGGCGTAGATCTTAAATACGGTTCATTCATCATGGCAATAATCAATTTTATCATCGTAGCCTTTGCTCTTTTCATACTGATAAAAGCCATGAACAAAGCAATGTCAATAGCCAGAAAACCCAAAGAAAAAGCTCCTGCGACTAAGGAATGTCCTTACTGCAAGAGCGAAATATCCATACATGCCAGAAGATGTCCACACTGCACATCATACCTTCAATAAAATCAAAATTTATTGGAAATAAACAAAATAATTCCTATCCCTGCCGACAGAGTGACAGCACACAATATTATTTCCGCTCCGGCAGGGACACCGGGAAAAACTTCTGCAAGAGATCCTAAAACAAATCCCAAAATCATAAGATACGTAGGCTGAGGAAATTGTAACATAGCTTTCTCAAGAATCTTAGTAGTCAAAATTATTCCCAATATCAAACCTAAACCCAAAGGAATCAAAAACGGCATATACACCTGACTTATGGCAGTGACAGTTTCATCATAAAGCCCCATTACCAAAAGAAGATATGAAACACTTATTCCGGGAAGTACTAAAGCTATAGCCGCTATAAAGCCGGCAAGAACCAGAAAAAGCATTCCTTTCAAATCTGCGTCAAGGGAAGAATCCGAACCCCCTATCGGTATAAAAGCCACCGCTGTAACTATAACTATACCGACAACCACATAAAAGAGACCTCTTATGGAAAACTTTTTGAGTTCTGATTTTTTAAATATCAAAGGCACTCCGCCCAATACAGCACCCATAAAGAAATAAAGAGTAGGCATAGGAAATTCCTCTATAAGATATAATATCGGTCTGGAAAGCAAAAACATTCCCAGTATCCCTCCTGCCGAAAACAACAGAAGAAATTTAAAGCTGGCACTTTTATGTTTCATAAATGAACTTACCGAATAAATCAAATCATCATATATGCCCAGTATTATCGCCATGGATCCTCCGCTGACTCCCGGAACAAGCATTGTTCCTCCTACTATAAGACCTTTTATCAATGTCCAAAAATTATTATTTCCTATTCTCGGTTCCATATAATTTTTCTGCACTGTATCTGTTTCCCTTTCTTAAAACGCTATTTCCCTTATAGAAATGCCGACGCTTCCAGCTTCATCTTAAAACTCTTCACTGTTAATATTTATTTCATAATAACAAAAATGCAAATTTCCAAAGATCATTAACCATTGAAAAATTTGCATTTTAGTTTTTCGTGGTGCGGATAAAGGGATTCGAACCCCCATGAAGTAACCCTCACACGGACCTGAACCGTGCGCGTCTGCCAATTCCGCCATATCCGCATATCCAGCGACTTTTACATTATACTATATTTTCAAATTTTTGCAAGGGAATAATAATAATTTGTCCCTGTTTTTTATTCGGCAATATCAATTTTATTTCAATAAGATTTGGGCAAGACATAAGCCGGGTTCTGTATCAGACAATCATCTATCTTGGCCTGCCGTTACCGACAGGCTCATGCGACCTACCTCCCGGACAGCGACGGGCCGCCGCTTTTTATGTCCTGCTTGGTCTTGCTCCGAATGGGGTTTACACGAGAAATATGTTACCATATCTCCCTGTGAGCTCTTACCTCACAATTTCAACCTTACCACGGCATTACCCGTTTCGGCGGAATGTTTCTGTTGCACTTTCCCTATAGTTACCTACGCCGGACGTTATCCGGCATCCTTGCCCTGCGGAGCCCGGACTTTCCTCATATATCCCGAAGATATACGCGATTGTCAGTCTTACCCAAAAAATTATAACATTAATATTTATAACACAATCAACTTCTTTTGTAAAGAAATCCTTACAGCATCCTAAAAGGATCAAGATCTATAGCTGATTCAATTATTTTTACGTTTTCCGGCACTTTTTTCTGTAATTTTTCTCTCATAACCGCTGCAAAAAATTTTTCTGTCCCATAATGACCTGCATCCAAAACACAAATGCCATGAGCTAAAGCATCTCTGGCTTCATGATATTTAACATCGCCTGTTATAAAAAGTTGACACCCTGATGCAGCAGCCATCTTCATAAGATCAGCGCCTGCCCCCGTACATATTCCTATGATAGTTATTTCACGATTAAGATCACCTGTTATCCTCATCTGCCTCACACTCATATCAAGCTGTGCGGCTACCATGCCTGCAATCTGAATACAGCTGGCAGGTTCCTTCAATTTTCCTATGCGTCCTATATCCGCTTCATCCTTATTTTCACACATTTTTTCAGGAGAAACTATATCTTCGCCTTTCAAATTTTTAACTGAAGATAAACCAAGTCGTCCGGCTAATATATCATTGTTTCCACCTTTTACTTTATCAAATGGTGTATGACAGGAATAAACTGATATTTTGCCGGATATCAGCTTCATAACAGCTCTGTCATATGATTCCCTATAATTTAATTTTCTAATTCCGCTGAATATAAGAGGATGATGACTTATTATCATATCTGCACCCATATCAACAGCTTCATCGGCAACGGACTCATCGATTTCAAGACATGTAAGTATCCTGCGAATTTTTCTGTCATCAAAGCCTATAATAAGTCCGCTGTTATCCCATGTCTCCTGCAATGAAACGGGAGCTATAGTTTCTATGATATCTGCTATGTCAAAAACGCTCACTGTATTTTTCTTTTTGTTATCCATTTTTTCTGTATTCCTCCAACAATCCCTTTAAATAATATATAGCGCTGCATATATTTGCTTCAAGAATATGATCTCGTTTTTTTGAAAGCATCACATTTTCCAATTTCTTTTTCTCTATGTCAAGATTTCTCATAATGAATTCTTCCACAGGTCCTGTTGCCTCGGTTATCCATGGAGGCAATCTGTAAAATATCATGTTATCATTATTCCCCTGTATATTACAATCTGTTATACACAGACACTGACCGTCATCATCACGTATCTCAGATCCCGGGCTCAGTACAGTGATTATTTCTGTTATGTACTTGCCTTCCTCAGCAAGATCTTCATGAATTATGGTAAATCCGTTTTCTAAAAGCCATTTTCTCAGCTCCCCCTGTCTGATTCTGGGTTGAAGAATGAATTTTCTGAAAGAACTTGTGAGTTTCATATCTGCGTTCATTATATCTCTTATGAGTTTTCCGCCCATTCCCGCTATCACAACAGTATCTACTTCAGACTTTTTCAATACGGAAAGGCCATCGCCAGTTCTGAAATATATACCGGATCCAATATCCGCATATTCTCTGAAATTACGCTGTCCCTTCATGAGAGAGGATTCACTCACATCAGTCATTACTGCCATAGGAGATATACCTGAATTGACCATATATATAGGCAAAAAACCATGATCTGTACCTATATCAGCCATGGTTTCGCCTTTGCTTATTCTGCCTGCTATTGTCTGTAATCTATTACTTAAATTGATCATATCTTTATTCCAAATAATCTTTGAGTTTTTTGCTTCTTGTAGGATGTCTTAGTTTTCTCAAAGCTTTAGCCTCAATTTGTCTTATTCTCTCACGTGTTACATCAAATTTCTTGCCGACTTCTTCCAATGTTCTGGCTCTGCCGTCTTCAAGACCGAATCTGAGCTTAAGAACTTTCTGTTCTCTTTCCGTAAGAGTTCCCAGCACATCGACAAGCTGCTCTTTAAGCATCGAAAATGCAGCTGCTTCAGCAGGTGCCGGAGCATCATCATCTGGAATGAAATCTCCTAAATGACTGTCTTCCTCTTCTCCTATAGGGGTCTCCAAAGATACAGGTTCTTGTGATATTTTAAGTATTTCTCTGACTTTTTCAACAGAAATTCCCATTTCAGCAGCTATTTCATCAGGTGTAGGTTCTCTTCCTTCCTCCTGCAGAAGCTGCCTTGATACCCTTATCAGCTTATTTATAGTTTCCACCATATGAACAGGTATCCTTATAGTCCTCGCCTGATCAGCTATAGATCTTGTTATGGCCTGTCTTATCCACCACGTCGCATATGTGCTGAATTTATAACCCTTTGTCCAGTCAAACTTGTCCACTGCTTTTATGAGACCTAAGTTTCCCTCCTGTATAAGATCCAAAAACAGCATACCTCTGCCTACATACTTCTTTGCTATACTCACTACCAGCCTGAGATTTGCTTCACATAGCTTCTGTTTAGCATATTCATCACCCTGCTCCATACGTTTCGCAAGATCTATTTCCTCCTGAGCTGTAAGAAGAGGAACTTTTCCGATTTCTTTAAGATACATTCTTACAGGATCATCTACCGCAATATTTTTTGAAATGGTAGCTTCAAGATCTATCTCTTTAGCCCCCGGATTTTCTGCGATAACAGCTTCCACCTCAGGATCTTCTATCTCATCTTCATCTATTTCCAGAAGATCTATATCATCCGGTTCACTTTCCAGATTTACTTCAATCCCCTTGCTCATGAGAGTTTCATAAATATCATCCATCTGGTCTTTATCTATATCCATATCTCCCAGTCTGTCCGAAACTTCGGTATACGTCAGCACCTTTTTTGACTTGGCAGCAGCTTTCTCTGTTAAATCCTTTATTATCTGCGCCTTTGTTTCATCATCTAAGATCATTGTTTCTGCCGTCTTATTTTTCAGCGGCATATTTTTTTCACTTTTCACTGTTCTTTCCTCAGAAATATTTTCATCTGAAATTTTACTGTTTATATTTTTGATCTCAACCATTTCCTATGCCCCCTTATTTCTTCAATTCTTTCTGTATCTCAATAAGCTGTCTTGTGAGCTTGATGATCTCTTCACGATTTTCTTCTTCGTCAGCCATGGAAAGCCGTATCATCAATTCTTTTTCCTGCCGTTTCAGCGACCTTTCTCTGATTCGAGCTATGCAATCATCAAATACCGCTTTTTCTCTTCCTGCCGGAATTAGCTCTTCTTCTATTTCTGCCAGACACTCTATATCATCTTCATCCAATATGTCCTTCAATTTATTCATATCTACAGATTCCCCATCATCATATAAAGAAATCATTGCTTCATATATATTTTTCCCGGAGCTGCTTTCAAAAGCAGTTTCCTTTATATCATCGGGAATATTGATATATCCGGAATCAAGAATCATGAGTTTTATCAAATCCTTCTCTATAAGAGACATTGAATCTCGCTTATTATCCTCCTGTTCAGTTCTGCGGTTGATATCAGAAGGATGTTCGAAATTCTTCACCTGACTATTATTGCCTAAATACTCAAATCTTATAGCACCCTCTGAAACGCCTGTGTCCTCAGCTAATTTCTTTATATATATATCAGCTTCCACCGGCTTCATTGATTTTAAAATATCAACAGCTTCTCCTATATAATCTATACGCTGCTGCTGATCGTTCATATCATATTTGGCTTTCGCAAAATCAAGCTTAAAGTCTCCGTAAGGCTGAGCATTATCTATAAGCCGGATAAATGCTTTCCTTCCGTTTTTCTTGATAAACTCATCAGGATCTTTTCCTTCTGTTACTTTTAGAACTCTTGCTCTGCAGCTTTCTTTATAAAGTATATCCAGCCCCCTCATGGCAGCACTCTGCCCTGCATTATCGGCATCATATGAAAGAATCACATTTTTTGTATACCGTTTTATGAGTCTGGCCTGATTTTCTGTAAGAGCTGTACCCAAAGAAGCAGATACATTACGAACCCCGTTCTGATAAAGAGACACCACGTCCATATATCCTTCTACCAGTATGATGGAATCTTCCTTTCTCACATCTCCTCCAGCCAGATTGAGGCCGTACAAATTGTATTTCTTCTTAAAAATATTAGATTCCTGTGAATTTAAATATTTAGGCTCACCTTCTCCTATTATTCTTCCTCCGAAGCCTATCACTTTACCACCAGTATTGATTATAGGAAATATCACCCGGTTCCTGAACTTATCAAAATACCTGCCGTTGGATTTTGAAATAAGCCCAAGGTCAAGCATCTTTTCCTCGGAAATACCTTTACCCCTGAGAAATCCATATAAGCTGTCCCATTTTTCATCAGCATATCCTATACCAAATTTATTCAGTATTTCTTCGGATATTCCTCTTCTTTTCATATATGTATATCCCAGATTTGCCTGCTGGCGCAATGCTTTGAAAAAAAACCTTGCAGCCTGTCTGTTTATCTCATAAAGCTCATCTTTATCTTTATTGCTTCTGAAAGCTCCTTCAAGACTTATGCCATATTCCTTGGCAAGCATTTCAACAGATCCTCTGAAATCCAAATTATAATAGCGCTTTACAAATTCAAGCAAATCTCCGGTAGCTCCGCAGCCGAAACAAGTAAATATCTGTTTCGACTCTGAAACAATAAAAGAAGGTGTTTTCTCATTGTGAAACGGGCAAACCCCTTTATAATTGCTCCCGGCTTTTTTAAGGGGTACTACTCTGCCGATAACATCAACAATATTACACCTGCTCTTTATTTCATCGACTATATTTACATGGTTATTTGTGTTCACTTTTGTCCCTCTTGATTAAAATAATCCTTAATTATTATATACGACAAAAGTCTCCACTTTCCTTTTTTTAATTCTAAAATTTTATGTTTTTATAACTTATGCTTTCATGTTGTTTTAGAAAATAATTTTTCATAAAGATTTACCGCATATCTATCTGTCATTCCCGCTATATGATCCTTAACAAGCTCCTCTTTACAGAACTCATCTCTCATAGCTTTGAGATCATCGGGAAGCGCTTGCGGATGATTAAGAAAATATTTATACAGAGCAATTATTATAACTCTTACTTTATTTATATCTTCTGCTTTTTTTACCCTCTGATTATGATATACATTCTTAAA
>OLOZ01000834.1_pt1 | contig 24316 bp, 18 predicted proteins | sample 1673021 | NCBI WGS metagenome assembly OLOZ01 (sample SAMEA3136747, study PRJEB25190) | human gut metagenome | biome: human gut; feature: human-associated habitat; material: faeces | place: Austria | collected 2013 | reverse complement strand
GTAAGGCAATGGTCTGCAACACCAGTATCCACCGGTTCAAATCCGGTCTGCGCCTATTTAATAAGCCTGAAGAGTTTTCTTCAGGCTTTTTTATTGTTCGAGAATCCGCCATTTTGAATTGTCAATAGGGAGACGATAGCCGCAATAGGAGCAGCATCCGTCTTGGTCAGGGATAAAATTGGCCCCACAGCGCGGACATTCTTTTTCTGCATAAACAGCCTGACCTTTGGACTTCATGCGTTGCGGATAACGGGCTCTGTATAATTTCAAATCAATGGGCTGATTGCTGGCGGATATCTGATGATTCGGGCTCAGTATCAGCTGGTGTAAAATGGCATGCAGCGTGATCTGTGTGCGCGTATCTGTATTTTCTACAGCCTGCAGTTGCAGCTGGTCTACACTGTAATACAAAAGCTCCGATGAAACGGTTTTTTCATAGAGGGCTTCATTCAGATCGGAATGCAGTACTTTCTCATCATAACGAACAATTTGTTTCTTTAAATCTTCAATGTTATCTGTTTTTCGGAGGATCCGCAGCCAAAGTAAAAGGGCGAGCAGGGCAGTGATAACAAATGCGCTGCCGAGGGCCAGAAAATAGCTGTGAGGTAGAATAAACCGAAAACACGGGATCGCAGGAATGAAGAAAGCAATCATGGTTGCTGCGGTTAATTTAAAATTTCTTGTATTCGGGTTATAATCCCGGTAGATTAAAAATTCTTCCGTCTGCCAGTCAAAGAAATCACTCTTAATATAGCCGCCGCAATAAGGACAGTGATCTTCGTCGCTTGTCAGTGTGACAGTGGCCCCACAGCTTGGACAGATGACGTTCGTATACTGTGAATAAAAAATCTGCTCATCATTTCTGTTTTTGCTGCCGACCTCATTGTGGCGGATATGCCGGGATTGTCGGAGCAAGACCGCACCATGAGCAAAAAAATCTTCGTAAAGGATTCGATTGTTTTTTCTGTCCAGATATCTGTTCAGGATAGTGCCCTGCAGGACGACTTCATGCCATTCCCGGCCGGCATCGCTCCAGTGTTTGAAGTCGTTCTTTTTGGTATACTCTTCCGGAAGTTTGAGATAAGCCATACGCATCTCACGGCGAATGTTATTTTTCTTCAGCAGATGGATCTCGTGCTCAAATTTTCGCCGAAAGGACTGATCCATTCGCAAATCCGGTGACTGAAGATTCCCGGTCTCAAATACGTTAATCAAGTCTTCGAATGGTTTGTGAATTTTATTTGGAAGCTCTGAACATTTAAAGAAGATTTCTTTTGAATGGGCAAGGTTTCTTTTGATGTAAAGGAACCATAGTTTTGGCTGCATCCATTCGAATTTCCAATCCAGGACATGGGAGACCAGCAACGATCCCCATATGCATGACCATGCGAATGCAAAGATAATTGCGTCTGTCCATGTTACAGTCATTGGTTCACCTCTGTTTTCTTTTTTGATAGATGGACAAGTCAGATGTCTATGTCAGCTGATGCGGACAAGACCTGTCCATCAAGGTTTACGTGTGCCTGAAGTGAATAATAAAACAACACCGGCTAACAGCGGGATGAGTGAAAAAATAATGGAAAAAACAGATGTTCCCAAACCTGGCACCCCACCCTGTGCAATGGCAGTTTCACGGTCAAGTTCGTTTTCCATCAGATTATTTGTGATGCCGGCGACTGCATTGAGCGTATCGCCATTCTGAATACCGATGGCAGTAACGGTCTGGCCTGTTTTAAAATTCGCACCATCGTAAAAATAGCGATAATCATTTTCTTTATAGTTTCTCTGTGTCTGAATCAGCGGTTCTATGAAATCTTTTTGTGAATAATTGGCATCAGTGACCCAGACATAACCGCTGGCTTCTAATTCAGAACGGTCATAATCATGCCATGTGCCATTGAGTACGATGGCATCGATAAAATCCTGTGAAAGCGTATAATTGCCGATTTTGCCCTCTCCGGTCAATGTCTTGTCGCGATAAGCAGTACTCCATTCAAGAACACCGTTGCGTTTTTCTTCCTCAGTCAACGTTTCTGCATTCGCTTTTGTCGCTTTCGTTGCTTTGTTCAGTTTCATTGTCTGTTTGGAACGTGAAGTGCGGATGCTGTCGATGGTTAATCCAAGTTCATCATCATAGGATGGGGTTGTCAGCTCAAACGGCCCACATACGATGATGATTTTGCCGTCATTGGCATCATTGATCGCGCCCTGGCCAACATAAACGGCATCTTTCAGTGCACTTTTCATTTTCGGTGTATCCACAAAGATCATCTTTAATGAGGAGACGGCAAAAAACAATCCGATGACAAGAAGAAGAACACCTGCTATTTTTTTTAACATTTTATCAACCTTCCTTTCGTTTGACAGCTTGATCAGCGCCGGTTGGCGCAATGATTCCGATTGTATTATGACATGGTTCATTTTTTTGGTCACTAGCACTTAAGATAGTGACATTGGTTTCCTTCTTTTATATTCTGGTAGTAAGATAGGGGGATTTGTATGAAGAAAAATGTGCAATGGCTCGTTATTTTTGTTTTCGCACTCTTGTTGCTGACCGGATGTAAAGGCAGTGAGCAGGAAACGCAGAAAAAAAATAGGGAGTCGGAAGATGTATCATCAAAAGTGGAGGCATTTTTGAAAAAAGAGACGAATCAGAGCAGTGAGACAACACAGCTTTTGACAGAGACGGATGCGTCGGAAACGGTGGACATGCAGTCAACGGAATCGATGACAGAGACAGAAGTGACCGCATGGGATGAGCTTCAGGGAAAGATGCATGAGAATGATTGCAATATTGCGATGGCTTTCCTTGGGTATATCAGTTATGAGGCGGATGAGGTGAAGATTCGTCAATATGCCAGCCAGGAAGCATGTGTACAGTATGATTTTCCTGAGAAGGCAGATCTGGTGGACTGCGGAGGCGAAGAAGTTTATGCCATCGTGCCGCGCGCCGGAATGTCTGTCTCTGTCTATCGCGTGGAAATGTCAGAGATGGGAGAGTACGATGACAAGTTGGAGACATCGCTTTATGAAGGAAAAAAAGGGGAACCGATTCTTCTTCGATGCAATGTCAGTGAGATTTTTCCAGATGTGCTGCTGATTGTCTCTGATGGCCGAACGATGCATCTGTTCCGTCCGATGATTTCCCTGAGGGACGGTCATCTGGCAGCAGAAGAAGGCTGTTATGATTTTTCAGTGTATGAACCGCTCCCGGATGACGGGGGTGAGATAGGATCGTTTGACGGACAAAACGGGGATATCGCCTATGAAATACTGAACGAAGTGCCGGAAGTACGAGAAGCCATCGCTAATGGCATGCAGATCATGGACACATGTGAAATGGAAGAAATAGATGGTCGTCCGTGTCGCGTATTTGTATTGGGGACGAATCATGACGGTCAGTTTGTCCGGGAGCAGTACTATGCCGTGTCAGATAACCTTGTGTATGTGTATGATGTCATCGATGATTGCTGGCTGATTCCAGATAGGAACTAGTACATTGTTTTCGAAATAACTACACCATTCACTTGCCTGCGAATCCTATTGTACAGGTAGAAAAGCCTCAGCGTAGCCCGCTACGCCTGCGTTTTTTTACCTGCACACTCGAATCCGCATCCTACGCGATTGGTAGAGTTATTTACGAAACGATGTACTAGTACATCGTTTTAAGCATCGGATGTCCGGCTGTCCGAAAGGAGCATCAGATTGCGAGCAGACGTGATTACTATCAAAAGTGTTAGTGAAAAAACAGCGATATTTTCTTATACTGAAAGTAGAAAGAAATGAAATTGCATCAACGGCACGAAAAATCGGGAATGATGAAAGGAGATAAAGCATATGGGATTAATTAAAGCATTTGTGGGAGCAGCAGAAGGAACATTGGCGGATCAGTGGAAGGAGTTTTTCTATTGTGACGCAATGGATAAGAGTGTGATGGTAAAGAAAGGCCAGAAGAGAACGGGTGTCCGCTCATCGAATGTCCATGGCAATGACAATATTATCTCTAATGGAAGCGGTATCGCTGTTGCGGATGGTCAGTGTATGATTATCGTTGAGCAGGGAAAGGTTGTCGAGGTCTGTGCAGAGCCTGGACAATTTACTTATGATACATCGACAGAGCCGAGTATTTTTTCAGGAAATCTTGGAGACAGCATCAAGGCGTCATTTGCGACAGTCGGCAAACGTTTTACATTTGGCGGCGATACAGGCAAGGATCAGCGAATCTATTATTTCAATACAAAGGAGCTGATTGACAACAAGTTCGGCACACCGAATCCTATTCCTTTCCGCGTTGTAGATTCCAAGATCGGCCTGGATATTGATGTGTCTGTCCGCTGCTCGGGTGTTTATTCTTATCGGATCAGCAATCCGCTGCTGTTCTATACGAATGTGTGTGGAAATGTGGAGAACGAATACACGAGAGACGAGCTGGACAGACAGCTGAAGACAGAATTTATCAGTGCACTTCAACCGGCCTTTGGCAGGCTTTCTGAACTGGAACTGCGTCCGAACCAGATTGTGACACACAATACAGACCTGGAGGATGCGATGAATGAAACGCTGTCTGCCAAATGGGGTGAACTGCGTGGACTGAAGGTTGTCAGCATTGCTCTCGGTTCGGTGACACTTCCGGATGAGGATGCAGAGATGATCAAACAGGCTCAGCGTACAGCGATGCTGCAGAATCCGACGATGGCAGCTGCGACGATGGTTGGCGCACAGGCTGATGCAATGAAAGCGGCTGCAGCCAATGAGAGTGGTGCCATGAATGGTTTTATCGGTATGGGTATGGCCATGAATGCAGGCGGTGGCATGAATGCGCAGAATCTGTTTGCAATGGGGGCCCAGCAGGAGGAAGCAAGACGTCAGGAAGAAATGCGACGTCAGGAAGAAGCAAGACAGCAGGAGGAAGCAAGACGTCAGGAAGAAGCAAGACGGCAGGAAGAAGCAAGACGTCAGGAGGCTATGAGGCAGCAGATGGCTGCTGCACCGGTTCAGCAGCAGAGTGCAGACAGCTGGACATGCAGCTGCGGTTATGTTGCGACCGGCAAATTCTGTCCGGAATGTGGTACGAAGAGACCGGAGAAGCCGACAGGCTGGGTTTGCAGCTGTGGTGCACTCAATAAAGGAAAGTTCTGTTCTGAATGCGGTGCAAAGAAGCCGACAGAAGAACCATTGTACCGCTGTGATAAATGTGGTTGGGAGCCGGAAGATCCAAAGCATCCGCCGAAATTCTGTCCGGAATGCGGCGATCCGTTCAATGATGCGGATATTCAGTTATAATAGACAGGAGTGATTGTATGCAGAATATGCAGGAATATAAATGCCCATGCTGCGGCGGCGCAATCGCTTTTGACAGTACGATTCAGAAGATGAAGTGCCCGTATTGTGATTCGGAATTTGAGATGGAAACATTGCAGGCGATGGATGAACAACTGAAGGAAGGCAAAAGCGACAGCATGGAGTGGGAAACCAAAGCTGGCGGAGAATGGCAGGAAGGCGAGACAGATGGACTAAGTACCTATGTCTGCCAGTCCTGCGGTGGAGAAATCGTCGGAGATGCAACGATGGCGGCAACCAAGTGTCCGTTTTGTGACAATCCGGTTGTTTTCACGGGAAAATTTGCAGGTGCACTCAGGCCGGATCTGGTTATCCCATTTAAGTTGGACAAGAAAGCGGCAAAAGAAGGACTGATGAAACATATTTCCGGGAAGCGTCTTTTGCCGAAGGTTTTCAAAGACCAGAATCATATTGATGAGATTAAAGGTGTGTATGTGCCATTCTGGCTTTTTGATACCGATGCGGATGCGCAGGTCAGCTACAAGGCGGCGAACATCCGGACATGGAGTGATAGTCGTTACATTTATACAGAGACCAGATATTTCCTTGTAAATCGTGGTGGCAGCATTGGATTTGAACATATTCCGGTTGACGGATCATCCAAGATGCCGGATGATCTGATGGAATCCATTGAGCCATTTGATATTTCAGAAGCGGTGGATTTTCAGACGGCGTATCTCGCCGGTTATCTGGCCAACAAATACGATGTCACTGCCGAGGAGAGTATAGACAGAGTCAATGCCCGAGTGAAACGTTCAACAGAGGAAGCGTTTGTGAAGACGGTCAAAGGTTATGATTCAGTGAATGTGGAAAACAGCAATATTCAGTTCAGGGGCGGCAAAGCCCAGTATGCGCTTTACCCTGTCTGGCTGCTGAATACGACATGGAACGGCAATCAGTATCTGTTTGCGATGAATGGTCAGACGGGGCTTTTTGTCGGAGATCTTCCGATTGATCAGTCTGCGGCAACAAAATGGCTGCTTGGCCTGACTGTGCTGATAAGTGCCGTGTCCTACGGTGTCATCTGGCTGTTGCATCTATTTGGATTATTATAAGAGGAGGGTAACAGAATGAAGAAAACATTACGCATGCTATTACTCGTCCTTGTGTTATGCGTCGGTCTGGTCATGCCGGCAGCAGCCGAAACAACAGATGGTTTTGCCAGCGACCATATCTGTATGGTGGATATGGCCGGTGTGCTGAATGAGCAGGAAGTCACAGAACTGGAAATGATGATCGATGAGATCCGGACGAGACAGAAGTTTGATATTGCGATTCTGATTGTTTCAGAGGAAGATATTCCATCGGTGGAAGAATATGCAGATGATATTTATGATAGAGCCGATATGGGGTATGGACAGACAAGAGACGGTGTGCTCCTTGTTGTTGATTTAAAGTCCAGCGAGTGTTATATGTCCACAAAAGGATATGGCATTACGGTTTTCACGGATGCCGGCATTCAATATGTTGGTCAGCAGATGCGGCCGGAGCTGGCGGACGGTGATTATGCGGGGGCCTTTCGCACATTTGCCACACTGTGTGATGATTTTATCACCCAGGCAAGAAACGGTAAGCCATATGATGTGGACACGCTTCCTAAGGAACCGTTGTCCCTGATCTGGATTCCTGTTGCCATTGTCATTGGTTTTATCATTGCTTTTGTGATTGTCGGTGGCATGAAGAAACAGCTCAAAACGGTGCGTTTCCAGGCAAAAGCGGATGATTATGTCAAAGCCGGCAGCATGAATATTGTGGATAATCAGGAATGGTTCCTTTACCAGAACATTGTCAAAACAGAGAAACCGAAAGATAACGATAAGTCGTCAGGCGGAAGCAGTACGCATACATCCTCCTCTGGTAGTGTCCATGGAGGTGGCGGCTTCAAATTCTGATGTTTAAAGGGGGAAATTAAATGAAAAGGTCAGCAGTTGTTCTTTTATGCGCGATATTGGCACTTTCATCGGCAGCCTGTGGTAAAACAGGACCGGATGTGCCAAGACAGACAGAAGCTATGTACCGTACATACGAGTATGCATACGGTAATCTGAATATCCAGCTGCCGGAGGATGCAGATGATCCGGAAGACAAAGGGACTTCTTTACTTTTTACGGATCCGGAGAATCTCTGGACACTGGAACTGAAGCCACTGGATGTGCAGAATACAAAGATAGAAATCAGTAATTTAGATAGTCAGATCACACCGGAGCATGCTTATTTTAAAGATGTTCAGGAAAATGAAGATCCGTATCAGGATTTTGCGGCACATTTCTGGAGTCTGAATTTCAATATGGACAACCCGGGCGGGATGAGTATGTACTACAATGAACCGAAGGCGTTTCAGGTGATCGATTATGGTGATACGCTGGTCGGTCAGTGGGGCGGTCTGAAGCTGGAACTGACAGGGCTTAACAAAGAAACACAGATTCAGGATATACTTGCAGATTCACTTGTGCGCTGTATCTGGGATCATCTGAGCTTTCAGGTGACAGAAGGCGGCGGTCTGACAGAGAATGTGGGAATCAGTGCAGAATTCCCGGCACGATGGAACAATACAATAAAAGAGACCGGTATTTGTACCAATTTCCAGGGAGACAGACTTGGTTATCTGTCTGTCACAGCCGTGAAACCGGCAGATCCAGAGGAAGCGGCAGCGTTATGTCAGGATGATATAGAGGAAATGGATTTTGGCGGACTGCATTATTATGTGACGGTGAAAACATTCGGGGACGGTGAGGATGCCAGTGAACATCTGCGCCTGTATACAAAGTTTACCGATGACTACGCTGTGTGTGTTGAAATGGCTTCCAGAGGACTGGTGGGAGATGAACTGTGGGAATTACTTGATGATGAGAATATCAGCAATATCTTAAACAGTATCAGACTTGATCCATCCGGTTTTAAGGATCCGGAATTAAAATATACGAATGCCGACGGGTTTAAATGTAATGAAATTGGCTACATTACGGAATACACGGGAACAGCAGAAGAAGTGATACTTCCGCAGACAATCGGTGATGTGACGATCAGTGATATGGAGAATGCGCTGTTTAAAGGTCATACAGAAATTAAATCTGTCATTATCCCGGAAGGCTATGAAGTCATCAGCAGAGAAGCGTTTAAAGATTGTACCTCACTTGAACGTGTTGAGATTGCATCGTCTGTGACGTATATCAGCACGTATGCGTTTGAGGGCTGTACGGCACTGAAAGAAGTTGTTTTCAACGAAGGTCTGACAGGAATTGCTGCCTATGCATTTGATGGGTGTACGGCACTGGGCGACATCACGCTGCCATCCAGTACGGTGGCTGTAGGCGCTTATGCATTCAGGAATACATCCATGGACGGCGCTACATTTATCTGTAAAGGCAATGCTGTGTTTGATACATGGGCGCTTGCGGAATCCGGTTTTAAGACAGTTCAGTTCCTTGGCAACTGTGATCTGTCGATTGATGCTGTTATGGCTTATGCTAAGGTTGAAAATCTGACAATCGGTGAAGGAACAGAAGTGCTCGGCTCCAACTTTGCCTCAACAGATTTTGGAGAGACAACACCATTGACGGTATCATTGCCGGAGAGCTTAAAAGAGATTGGCGACGGCGCTTTTTCACAGCGGGAAGGTTTGACAGAAATTGATCTGAAAAATGTTGAAGTCATTGGAGAAGACGCTTTTTCCTACACCGGCTTGAGGGAGCTTCTGATTCCGGGCACAGTCAAAGAGGTCGGTGCAGCTTTTGATAGCTGCATACAGCTGAAGACCATCCGGGTATCAGAAGGCGTGGAAGCAATCGGAGATGAAGCATTTAGCTTTGCAGGTAACGGCAATGGCTCTGAAGGGGAATACGTGACGTATCTGACAGATGAAGAGTATGAAAAAAACAAAGCTTATGTCTATCAGGAAGATGAGAAGGCCGGCTTTGTGAATGTATATTTGCCGTCGACATTAAAGCGAGTGGGTGCGAATGTTTTCTATGGTGCGTACGTGGATGGCATTTACATGGAGTGGTGTACAAGTCCGGATGAACTCCCGTCTTTTGATCCGACCTTTGTGGAGGATAAGTTTGCGGGCATTCATCAGATTTATTTTACAAAGGAAACAATCGATGCGTACGGTGATGAACTGGATGCGTATTTTATGAAAACGAATGCAAAAGATTGCTGCTGGTATCCGAATGGCCAAAAAGCTTACTGGTCATCACAATCTCTTGAATAAGCAGAGCGTCGATAGACAAAAAAAGAATGTGCTGCGGCACATTCTTTTTTGTCTATAGGATTTGCACAGTTACTATAGTATAATGAAATATATCATGGGTATGCACATTGCTGCCGGATCAAGAAAGGAATAAGCGATGTCCTACAAGAAGAAAAGAGCACTGTCCTATGTGGTGGTTGCATGTCTTGTTCTGATTGCGAGCTTATGTCGGCATGAGCAGTCAGAGAATATGTACGTGAGTCATCTATTTGAACAATGTCGAAGCAGTATTTATATTGGCTTGTACTGTGCATGGGTCGTTTATCTGAATAAACATGTCGTGGAAACGAAAATGCGCAAGTGCCTGACCTGGATCGGTTGTCTGATGGTTTTCTGGTTTCTGATACGAACGATTAAATATCTTATTATCGTTGATTCGTTTGGAAGCCGTGTCTGTTGGTATCTATATTATATCCCGATGATTCTGATTCCGACGCTTGGGTTGATTGCGGCCTTATTGATGGATGAGGGGGATGAAGTGAAAACGAAGAAGCAGACGGTCTGCCTGCTGATTCCTGCAAGCATCATGATTCTGGCAGTACTGACGAATGATTTTCACCAGAAAGTTTTTTATTTTCCGGAAGGCTTTTTATTGTCAAATGAGATATATCATTATGGGCTTGTGTTTTTCATCATTCAGGCATGGATGATGTTCTGTATGATTATAATGGAAGTCGTTCTGGTCTGTAAGAGCCGGATTCCGGGTAAGACATGGTTTTGGTTTCCAATTGTTCCGGGATTTCTGCTGCTTGTCTGGAATGTCTGCACGATGCTCCGTTTGCCGCTGATTAAAGTGATTGCGGGAGATATGACGGCGACTTGCTGTTTGTTGATGGCAGCGATTTATCAGGGGGGTATTGCATGCGGACTGATTCAGACGAATAACAGATATATTGAATTGTTTCAGGCAGCGGGCGGTTTGAATGCAGAAATCACGGATGCGAATTTTGAACGCCACTATCAGTCCGGAACTTTTCCGAATCTGACACAGGAAGTACGACAGGGCCTTTTGACGGCATCGCTCGTGATGCGGGACGGCATTCGCATCAATCATCTTTTCGTACAGGGTGGGCATTTGTTCTGGACAGAGGATATTTCGTTGTTGACCGATCAGTATGAGGATATTAAGGAGCAGCAAGAAGAATTAAAGGCGAGAAAACGTCTTTTACAAAAGACATATCAGCAGGAAGCAAAAAGACGAAAAGCGGAAGAGCAGAACAGACTTCTGAATTTGATACAGAGTCAGACAACCGGACAGCTGGAATTGATGACACATTTTATGGAAGAGCTGGAAGTCACTGAATCAAAAGACGTCTATGAGCGTCTGCTTGCGCAGATAATCGTGATCGGAACTTATCTGAAGCGGCGCAAAAACCTGCTTCTGACGATGAACAATGACAGTCAGGCGGGCTTGACAGAAGAAGATCTGATTCAGAGTCTGGCAGAATCCTGTTCTGCTTTAAAGCTTTGTCAGGTTCGGGCATTGTACTATGTTAATGTCCGTCCGCTTGTTTTGCATGACGCAGATATCGTGCAATGCTATGATTATTTCGAGTGGCTGACGGAGCAATTATTCGGTAAGATGCAGATGATGTTTTTCCGTGTTGTTGTGATGGAAGAACATTTGGTAATTTCTGTACATGTCGATTCCGAGTATGATCTTCAGACCTTGTTGTCAGGACGCTCAGGGACAGAAGTGCAGAAGGAAGATGAGAAAGAGTGGCTGATTCGATGGCGAATTTCGTAGAGAGCAGTGTGGGGATACAGAATTGTGTGATGATCATGATGGAAATCTGTATGGCTTTTGAAATGATGCTCATCCTTTTGCGTGTGACGCGTTTTGAGGGGCTGAAAAGAATTATATTAACCGTGATACTTTTTGCCAGTTCATTTTTTATGATGGCGGCATTTCAGAATGACCATAGCTACAGTATAGGAAAGCGGATGAATCGACATGTCATGCTGCCGGATATACCGATGGTACTGATTGTGTGTGCGGTCACAGGACTGATGCTTTATCTGATCTGGAATTTTCTTGGAGAACGCAGACGGGAGAAAACGCTGTTTTCTCAATGGTCTGTGAATGATGCGGTTGATAATGCACCATGCGGTGTATGCTTTGCGGATACATTCGGCCGGATTGTGCTCTGCAATTCAATGATGTGGGAAGTGAGCCGGATGCTGATGGGGGAGAAACTGCAGGATTACGATGTCTTGCATCAGGCGTTACAGCATACGGGCCGCATCGCAGAGGGTGTTGTATCCATGAGCAGTACGGACAGTGTGTTTTGTTTTCCAAATGGGAAAATATGGATGTTTCAGGAATATCTGCTAAAGGATCAGGAATTGGCGGGCTATAAACAGGCGATTGCCATTGATGTTTCAGAGCTTTATTACAATAATGAAAAAATCAAAGCCAACAATGAAAGACTGCAGAGTCTCAACAGAAAACTGGAAGAGATGTATGAGAAAATCGGTGAGAGGATACGGGAGCAGGAGATATTGGCGATGAAAATGCAGGTGCATGATAATTTTGGGCGAAGTCTTCTGACAATCCGGAAAATACTGGAGAATAAAGAAAATATGAGCCATATGAATAAACAGCTGGATGTATTAAAGGAGCAGGTGTATATTCTCACCAATATGACAGTTGAAAATCTGGAAGATCTGTATCAGAATACAGGCAAGCATGCGAGGGAGCTCGGCATAGAGATTCATCTGGAAGGAGAAGCTCCGAAGAATTCGACTTACAGACTGTTATTGGATCGTGTTATCCGTGAATGTGTGACAAATTGTGCCAGACATGCGCATGGAAGTGACGTGAATGTGACGATAGAGGAAGATTCAGAAGCATACAGTATCCGGATAACGAATAATGGGGAACTGCCGAAGCCAAAGGCCAGGGAGGGCGGAGGGCTGTCCTCCCTTCGGAGGGCGTTGGAGTCAGAAGGATGTACGATGGTGACGGTGTTTGAACCGGCCTTTTGTCTGAGGCTGCGTATGCCTAAGCGGCAATCGGAGTGATATTCAGGCAAATGAGCGATATCATCAGGCGCAAAACAAGAGAGAAACTTTGCAGAAAGGGGGAAGTTGTATGATTCGTGTTCTTGTCGTGGAGGATCAGAAAATCATGCAGAAGTATTTTGAATATATGCTTTCGCAGGAACCGGAATTTAAACATGTTCAGACAGTCGCCGATGCGGAGGAGGCGGTCGGAATCTGCAGTTATTCTGCCATCGATATTGTTTTAATGGATGTTCAGACTTTTCATAATCATGATGGCTTAAAAGCAGGAAAGGCCATCAGAGAAGCCTGCCCGCATACGAAGATTCTGATCGTGACATCACTGATTGATCCGAAGGTGCTTGAAAGAGCCAAAAGCGGATGCGCAGATAGTCTCTGGTACAAAGATCATGGCGAGGAAGAAATCAAAGATGTGATCCGGCGGACAGCGAGCGGAGAGCATGTTTTTCCGGATGTATCGCCAGATGCGGAGTTGAACTGGATCACAAGCGGTGAGATCAGCCCGAGACAATTGGAAATGCTGAGACTCTATATCTGTGGTTTTTCCTATTCGGAGATTGCAAGGGAAATGAACTGTTCAACTGCAGGTGTCAGATGGAATTTTCAGGAAATGATAATGAAAGCGGGTTATAGTTGTAAGGAGGATTTGATTGCGGCTGCTCTGGAAAGCAAACTGATTGTGACAACCCTGAAATGACCTGATATGGAACAAAATCGGACAATTTTACTGTTACTATCAGAAGTGATAGTGAATAAGCCTATTTTCCTTTGTATAATGTGAATATAAAAATATTATACACAGAGGAGGAAGGGAATATGAGAAAACGTCTGAGTTATTTGTTAGTGGTGGCAGTTTTTGTGAGCATGCTATCTTTAAGCGGATGCGGCGGCGGAGGCGGCACAACAAAGTCTGAAGCAAATCCGTATGAAGGCAAATGGGTTGCAGTCGTGGCAGAAGCGATGGGGGTTCAGCTGCCCATCGAAGAATGTTTTGAAGGAGATTTATCTTTCGAATTGAACAGCGGTGGTCAAGTTGTCTTTCATGCTGACGAGGAAACAGGAAATGGCAAGTGGGCCGTGGCGGATAACAAGCTGACCATCACCATCCAGGGTGAAGAGATGGTTGCGGATGTCGGTGAGAACACATTTACTTTTGATAACCTGATGGACATGGGCCTGAAAGTCATCTTCGGTAAAGAAGGGACAGATGCAACAAATCCGGAGAATTACCTGACAGAGGATGAACTGGCACTTATTGGCGACTGGCATTCTGAGACAGTGGAAGAACTGCTGGGAGATGGTCCGCAGACAACAATGGATGGCGTCGACAATATCAACGATGCACTGCGTCTGACCTTTGCAAAAGATTATACGGTAAAGGTGGTTTATAAAGGCCAGGAAATGGGCACATTCAAATGGTCTCTTGTTTATGGCCTTTGTAATGTTGAATCTGAAAATCCAAGTGTTTATGTAGCGACGAATGAAGATGGTTCTCTAAATGTCGATTACAGTGATGATGAGGACTTTCTGACTTTCAAATGTGTCAAAGACGATGCGAAGTAGGAACATTTTTTCAGAACTGCGCAATTGTTGATTGCGCAGCTCTGACAGACAGGAGGAAGCAGAATGGGACTATTTGATAAAAAATACTGTGATATTTGCGGGGAGAAAATCGGATTACTGGGCAACTGTAAACTGGATGATGGCAATCTGTGTAAGGAATGCGCCAAAAAATTATCGCCATGGTTTGAGGAACGCAGGCACAGTACGGTGGAAGAGATCAAGCGTCAGCTGGCGTACCGGGAGCAGAACAAAGAGCTGGTACAGAAGTTTAATGTGACACGTCAGATTTCAACCAAAACGTACAATGTCTTTATTGATGATATACAGGGAAATTTTACGATTGCACACAAGCTGGATGTGAAAGAGAATCCTGATATTGTGCCGTTGTCTGCAGTGCTTCAGTGTAAGATGGATATTGAGCAGGATCGCAAAGAAGAGACCTATACAAAAGATGGCGAAACGGTCAGCTATGATCCGCCGGTTTATAAGTATGAATATCAGTACCGGATGAAGATTCAGGTCCGATCCCCATGGTTCGATGATATGGATTTTCGTTTACACAATTTCTCAATTGAGCAGGATGACAGAGCGGAAATCATGGAGATTGAGAGAGCAGGCTATGAGATTGTGTCAGCCCTGACAGGACAGGCGCCGATGGGAATGCAGGGTATGAACGGAATGCCAGTGAATAATGGCATGAACTATGGGATGCAGGGCATGAACGGAATGACGATGAACAACAGCATGCAGGGTATGAACGGAATGCCGATGAACAACAGTATGCAGGGCATGAACGGAATGCCGATGAACAACAGTATGCAGGGCATGAACGGAATGCCAATGAACAACAGCATGCAGGGCATGAACGGAATGACGATGAACAACAGCATGCAGGGCATGAACAGTACCCAGATGAACAACAGTATGCCGGTGAATAATGGCATGCAGGGCAATCAACAGATGCAGCAGCCAGGCGGCACATGGAAATGTCAATGCGGCGCTGAGAATAAAGGCAAATTCTGTGAGTACTGTGGACAGCCGCGCCCATTCTAAAGAAGGCATTGTTTGACGAGGATAATCATGATATACCCAGCCTGTGATTATAGGGGCAGAGTTGTTAAGAAGCGTTGCTTCTACCAAAAGAAAGTGTTGATAAATAAATACATAAGCCATAAGATGATGAATAATTAATTAAACGAACAAAAATCTCAGAGAATCTTAAGATTTTCTGAGATTTTTTATGTTCGATAGATTTTTAAAATCATATGTGGTAAATTAAAAATAAAGTAATAGAAAAAATGCGCATTGAAGAGAGGAGATCACTATGTGGAACAGACAGGAACTAAAGAGCAATGCCAGAATAATGCTGAAAGCCAATTATTTAAAAATTGTTATTGTGAGTGTTGTATTTGCACTTTTGACCAGTTCTGGTTATCAATCGGCCAAAGGAGCGGCCAAAGGCAGTGATGCAGATATCAGCCTCAGCCATTTAACAGATATTCAGTGGTCATTGGTGATGGCAGCCTTTGTGGGTATTATGGGTGTTGTGATCATTGCATTTTTAGTGAATGTTTTGATAGCGGTTTTTGTATGGAATCCGTTAAGTGTCGGCTGCATAAAGTATTTTATAGATTGTCGGTATGGTAACGCAGAATGGAAAGATATTTTATTTGTTTTTAGAAATAATTATGTTAATGTGTGTGTGAATATTTTTTAAAGCAGTTATTTACCTTTCTCTGGTGTTTACTGCTGATTGTGCCTGGAATTGTTAAGGCTTACGAATATATGATGGTGCCATATATTCTGGCAGAGAATCCGGATATGAGCAGAGAAGAAGTTTTTGCATTGAGTAAACAAATGATGAAGGGGAATAAATGGGATGCATTTGTGCTTGATCTGTCATTTATTGGTTGGATGATTCTGGGGGCACTTACATTGAACATTGTGAATGTTCTTTATACGAATCCGTATCGCTATCTGACATCTGCGGAATTATATCATACATTAAAATAAGACGGGCATGAAAATTAAGATTGTTAAGAAATTAAAAGCGAAAATGAATCGTTACCTGGGACGGGTGGCAGACGACAGAGAGCCAGACCGCAAACGTTCAGACGATTGCTTTCGGGAAAGAATGGCACATGGCTTCTGGCAGATCGAGAGAATGGCAATTCGGAATGGAGAGTTCTTTTATTGGTCTGCAGAAACCATTGTTTTATTGTAGAGCATATGCTATAATATAAATGGTATTTATAGGGGCAGAGCTGTCGAAAGGCAGTGACGCAAAGCCAAAGGGACTAAGGTGTTAGAAACTATGTCAGCCGGTTGCGATAAAGAATTACCGTTGTTTTTTGTTTTGTTTTTTTTCAGTCACCTGTAGAGCGCAGGTGACTTTTTGCTTTTTTAGTAAAATACAGACGATTTTTAGTACTTTTACAAGCAATGAAAATCATAAGCCCTTATGATGTACTGTTGTAGCTGCATAGAATTTGATAGCCACAAATTCGTATAGAAAGGATGTCAGAGGAGAGTGAAGGATACAGACAGTATGACAATGCAGGATGTGTTGGAAATGATGAAATGTATCAGAGAGTTTTTTACTGTAGTCAGATTGGAAAGTGGATATGACACGATGGATAGTGAGGAAACATACTGTGAGATTGAGTACCTGAAGGAAGATATTTTCTTTGTAAAGGCAAAGCGTATAGAAATAGACGGGAAGCCTTACGTGATAAAGATTAAGCAGGAAGTTGATGAAAAAATTCTACAGGCATTGCTGGAGTCCGATCAGATACCGGAACGGCTGGCCTATTACAATGAGAAGATTTATCACGATTCATTGACAGGGGCTTATAATCGGCGTTTTTTTCAAGAGAAGATGATATCTGTAAGTAAGAATACCGGAATTGCGATGATAGACCTGGACAATTTTAAAGCGTATAATGATACCTATGGACATCATGCGGGTGACCTTGTGTTGCAGACAACGGTTATGACAATTAAGAGTGTGATACGCCGGGATGATATTCTGATTCGTTATGGCGGCGATGAATTCCTGTTGCTTATGCCGGGAATGCAGTCTCAGGTTTTTCATCAAAAGCTGCTTCAGATACATCAATTCATTTATCAGTCGGAAGTGCCTGAATATGGGAAAATGCATGTTTCTACGAGTATCGGAGGGGTTGTTGCCCAAGGCGAGGAGATTGAGCAGGCTGTTGAGCGTGCGGATAAACTGATGTATGCTGCAAAATCACAAAAATCATGCGTTGTTACGGATGTAGACGAGGAAGTGTTATGAAAAAGGTTCCGGGATGGAAAAAAATCGAAATTGTCTGTGTTATCATTGTAGTGGCTTTCATGTCCTTTTTGATCGGAATATACTATCAGCCAAGAACGGAGAGGGGAAGCATCCGGTCACTCTGCAGTGGGTGGTATCAGATGAAGGACGGGAAAAGGATTGAACTTGAACTGCCTTGTTCTGTGACTGCGGATGCGGAAGGAAAAGTAATTCTTTATAATGATACTCTGACAGAGGATGACAGGGGACTAATTGTATCCACAAGAGGAATACAGGATAATCTGGAAATCAGGACAGGGGAGCGTATTCTTTATCATTATGCGGATAAACAGTTCCAGAAGAACAAACAGATGAAAGGAAAGATGTGGGCAGATGTCCGCCTGCCGGAGGAGACGGGGCAGGAACCGCTATGCTTTATTTATGAGGGAACAGCAGGTAGAAGTCTTGATATACAGGTTCCGATACTTGGCAGTTTTTCTGCAATTATCGTGAGACATCTCCAGGCCTCTGCTTTTTCGATTTTAATGATCATCAGTATGCTGGGATTGGGAATTGTCGCAGTAAGTATTTTCCTTTATACCAGACATCGGCAGCTTGTCGAAAAACGTTTTGTGAATGTCGCAGTTTTTTTGATTATATGCAGCTTATGGTGTATATTGGATTCTGGAATTTACCAGATGTATGGGAAGCACAGTGCAGCAGGAAGTTTAGTGTCTTTCTATGCATTTATGCTGATGTCAGTGCCGATGCTGCATTTTATACAGAATACGGTAAGTAAATCAATGGATTCCGGAGATATGGATTTTACTTTTTTATGGGAATGCGATAGGACAGGGCATCGTGAATATTTGGTTTGCGGTTCCTTTTAAAAATATGCTGTTTGTAACGCATTTGATATTATTTACAGGTGTTGCAGCGATGGCCATTCTTCTATGGAGAGAATATCAAAAGCATCAGACGCAGGAGCTGGAGCTTTGTCTGAAGGCATTTGGCGTGTTGGGCATCAGCGGAGTGAGTGCCCTTGCTTTATATTGGATGTACGCCATCTACTGGTATGATGCGCTTTTTCAGTTTGGTATTTTACTTTTTATTTCTTTTCTGTTCTGGGGACTGCTTTGTAAAGTATCCAATGATATTCAGTATCGTATGGAACAGGCCGTATATGAAAGGATGTCTATAGAAGACCGGATGACGGGAATGAAGAATCGAAAGGCATTTGAACAGCAGCTGGATCAGCTTCAGCAGGATGTAATGCTGTTGGAAAATGCTTTGCTTATATTTATAGATATTGCCAATTTGAAAACGATTAACGATACATATGGGATGCAGATAGGCGATGAAGCAGTTATTCGGACTGCCCGGAGCATTCAGGCGGCAGAAAGTGACGCATGTGAGCAGCATACAGAATGTTTTCGTATTGCCGGTGATGAGTTTGCAATTGTGGTGACTCGTCCGCAGAAGAGACCGGAAGAGTGGGAGCAGATGATAAGGAATGAGATGAAAAAAGAATCCGGAAGCAGGTATCCTGTTCAACTGGAATTTGGCTGCAGTTACCTGAGAAAAGCGGATGGAACACTGCTTTCTATCAGTGACTGGAAAATGCAGGCAGACAGAATGATGTTTTCTTATAAATGAAACACGGCGGAGGACAGATATGATTTACAACATGGATTTTCTGATTTCGGCAATGGTTATTTTGCTGCTGATTTTGTGGCATTTTCTGGGACAGAAAAGAGCAGAGGATCTGAATAACCGGGTATTTCTTTTCTTTGCTGTTCTTGGAACGGCAGATGTTGTTGCTGAATTTTTCACTAATTACTATATTACTTCATACAACAGCGATATGGAAAATGCCGCAGTCATCGTGACAACGATATTTTATCTGCTGCAGGCCTTGCTTCCCGTTACATTTATTTTTTACATTCAGACATTGCATGAGCAGAAAATCATTTCAGCTAAGAAGATGTTTATATCCGGTGTGCCAACCCTTGTCCTGATTAGTGTGATTCTGACAAATCCATTTACGGAAAAGCTTTTTTCTTATGATGTGACAGCGGGATATGTGAAAGGACCATGGTATCTGCTGATGTATGTCAGTGCGTTGGGGCATTTTGCAGTGGCATTATTGCTTATTCTACTCTGGCGCAAAAAGCTTGGGCCTCAAAAAGAAAAAATACTTTTGGAGATTTTTGTGATATCCGGTGTCGGTGTGGTCTTGCAGATGTTTTGTCAGTCACTTTTGATGACTGGATTTGGAATGAGTCTTGGTATATTGGCATTGTTCATTACGATCAACAATCCAAATGCCAATCTGGACAGTCTAACCGGCTTATATAATCATCTTTATCTGACACGAAAGATGGGCGAACTCATTGCGTCAGGAAAATCTTTTCATATTATTACAGTGTATCTGTATCAGCTGAAGCATATTAACAGGGTAGCAGGGGTACAGGGGGGAGATTCTATTTTGTAGCAGATAGCCGGACAGCTTGGAGCGCTCTGTGGTCAGAAGGTGACCCGTATTACCGGAAAGCGCTTTCTTGTGCTGACTTCTTCTCTGGAAGAATATGAATATTACTTTGCCAAATTGAAGAAGCTGTTTGATGTAAATAAGGTGTTGGATGTGGAAGATAAAAATATCGCTGTTCCGGTAATTATAAGCGGCATTATCAATGCTCAGAAGCTTGAAGAAAGCGGTCTGATCATGGAATATGCGGAATATCTGGAGTCTCTGACACCGCAGAGCGGACTGACAGAAGTGATACAGGATGACCGCCAGACAATGAATGGTTTTATGTATTACAAACGGGTGGAACAGTATCTTCATAAAGCAATTGAGGAAGATCTCTTTGAAGTATACTATCAACCGGTATATTCTACCAGGGAAAGAAGATTTATTACCGTGGAGGCGTTGAGCCGCCTGTATCATCCGGAACTGGGTTGGATTGCACCGGATGTGTTTATTCAGATTGCAGAAAAGAATCATATGATTGAACAGATTACAGATATGCAGTTCAGACGTATCTGCAGATTCCTGAAGGAAAACAGGGAATTGATGTCACGCCTGCTGAACGTAAAGGTGAATCTGTCGTCTCTTGATTTGATGCGGAATGACTGCAGCAGTCATTTTATCCGTATGATGGATGAATATGAGATCAGGCATGAGTGGATACAGTTTGAGATTACTGAAACAGTTGCAACAGAGTACAGCGCCAGTCTGGGAATGGTTGAGGACGGATTGACAGTAGCAGGTATTCGTTTGTGTCTGGACGATTTTGGCTCGGGATATGCCAATCTGAATACGGTGATGCGGCTTCCGTTTTCTACCATCAAGCTTGACCGCTCACTTCTTTTTGATATCTGCAATGATGAGAAGCGCGCGCAGTTTTACCAGAGTGTTGTGGAAACATTCCGCAAAATGAACTATCATATTGTTTCGGAAGGCGTGGAGACAAGAGAAGAGATGGAATTGATCAGCAGATGGGGTGTGGATATGATTCAGGGATATTATTTCTCGAAACCGCTACCTGAAAAAGCACTTATAAGTTTAATGCAGACAGAGACGATGTCTGCTTCTGTAAATGGGGAACGATCAGAAAAGGTTTGACCTGATTAAAAAGCGGATTATGAAACACATGATGGGTAAATATACAGAAGAAAAGAGGCAGAATCCATGAAGACAAAAGCGAAAATCATGATTGTTGATGATGCAGAGATGAATCGGGAGATTCTGATGGTGATTCTTGGTGATGAATACGAATATGTGCAGGCGGAAAATGGGCGTCAGGCTATTCATATTCTGCAGCAGGATATGAATATAAATTTGATACTTCTGGATATTAATATGCCGGAAATGAATGGCTTTCAGGTACTGGACCGGATGAATACATTTCACTGGATTAATGATATACCTGTAATCATGATATCCTCAGAGGAGAAGAAAGATGTCATAGAACGGGCTTATATCCTTGGAGCGGAAGATTATATCCGCAGGCCATTTGATGCGTTTATAGTGCGAAGACGTGTACAGAATATACTCAATCTGTATGCCAATCAGAAAAGGTTGATGCAGATGGTTGCAGATCAGATTTATGAAAAAGAAGAGAACAATAATCTGCTGATTGGAATTTTGAGTCATGTTGTGGAATTCCGGAACAGTGAGAGCGGAGAACATATTCTTCATATTCGTACAGCTACAGAACTTCTGCTGCGCAGACTGGTTCAGAAGACGGATGAATATCATCTGTCCGAGTCAGATATTGTTATGATTACAACAGCCTCCGCCTTGCATGATATTGGCAAGATCAGTATTCCTGAAAGTATTTTAAACAAGCCGGGAAAACTGACCCGGGAGGAATTCAGCATTATAAAGACACATACAACGATTGGTGCGGATATTATCAATCAGATGACGACAAAAATGGAAAAACCGTTGCTGCGCATTGCCGGAGAAATCTGCAGATGGCACCATGAACGGTGGGATGGACACGGCTATCCGGATGGACTCATTGGAGAGCAGATTCCTATCGCAGCGCAGGTGGTTGCATTGGCAGATGTTTATGATGCACTGACCAGCAAGAGATGTTATAAGGATGCTTATGATCATGAAACGGCACTGGATATGATTCTGGCCGGTGAATGTGGTGCCTTTAATCCGTTGCTTTTAAAGTGCCTGCAGGATATTGCACCGAGGCTCAGAATGGACGCACAGTATGACGCAGGAGATTCTCTCTACCGCAGTGAAGCAGACCGTCTGACCACGGAAATTATGAATAAAACGGAGATACCAAGCAGTGAACGTTCTCAGCATATGCTGGAATCCATGCAGGAGCGGATGAATTTTTTTGCCTCATTAAAAGGTGGAATTCAATTTGATTATGATTCTGTTTCCAGACTGGTCAATGTTACTAATTGGGATGAACCGCCGCAGTACCGTTATACGGTCAAAAATGTTGCAGATACCAATTGCTTTACCTGCCTGAGTCAGAAGGATTTTCACCGGTTGAAAGACGCATTGGATGCAACGACACCGGAGAACAGGGAATTTTCAATGAGTATCATGATGCCAAAGGGAAATGAGTATGAGTGGTGTGATCTGAGGGTACATTCGCTCTGGTCGGATCTGTCCCCGGAACATTATATCGGAGCAGTCGGGCAGCTGATTAGGCCACAGGAGGTGTCGGCAGATATCCCAATTCTGGATGGCCTTGCAGAAAGTGATACAGCAGATGGAATGGCAGTAAAGGCTATTGTTGATCAGCTTCGGAAGATTTTTGACATTGTTCGGCTTGTAGATCCGACAGCTAATGCAGTGCTGGAATTGGATCATAATGGAACATTGAGGAAAACCGACCAGCATTGTGCGGCTTTCTGGGAGACAGGGGGAAATTGTACAAACTGTATTTCAACCCGTGCTTTGTCTCAGAAGACAATGCTGAATAAGCTGGAGTTTACCAAGACAGATATGTATTATGTCGTTTCCAAATATCTTTGTATTAACGGAACACCGTGTGTTATGGAAATGCTGTCCAAGATGAATGAAGGACGTTGGATCGATGCAAACGGAACAAGGTTTTTGTTGGATAAAAGTCGTGGAGAGAGTCGAAAACTGTTCCTGGATCCATTGACAGCTACATATTCCAGACGCTATTTTGAGACATATCTCACTCATATGGAGGGCATGGAATGTGTGGAAATTATAGATGTGAATCAGTTCAAACAGGTGAATGATACATATGGCCATCCGGCGGGAGATGTGGTGCTGAGAGATATTGCAGCAGCTATCAAGTCCTGTATCCGTAGCAGTGATATACTGGTTCGCTATGGCGGAGATGAATTTTTGCTGCTCTTTCCGAAGATGTCGGAGAAGGATATGGCAGAGAAGAACAAAAGAATCAAAGCAGCTGTGGCGAATATTGTATTTACAGAATATCCGACCTTGCATCTGTCAGTCAGTATCGGCGGTGTCTGTGGTGTCCATCCGATAATGGAGGCCATTTGCCAGGCAGACAAACGGATGTATGAGAATAAAAGAACGTCATAGAAGAGAGTTAGAAGAAAGTTGATGCTCGTTGTGATGCATCAGAAGATAATGCAGCAGGGGCTGTCGGGATGAAAAATTGAACTGCTCCCCGTCAAGTAGACAATTGAAAAAATATAAATTTTTCCTGCCAGCAGAAATTTATCTGCTGGCAGTTTTTATGCAGCTTGCAAGTAAATTTCATGTTTTTCCATTGGTGTTAAAATTCCAAGATTCCTTTGCAAACGTTTGTTGTTGTAGTAATCTATATAATCTTCGATCATTTTTACGAGAGTACTTCTATCAGTGAATCGTTTCCCATAGTATCGCTCTCTCTTCAGAATTCCCCAAAACCCTTCCATTGGTCCATTGTCGATACATTTAGCAACTCGCGACATGCTTTGTATTATTCCAGCATTTACAAGTTTTGTATGAAATGTCCTGTTCGTATATTGGAATCCCCTGTCACTGTGAAACAGTGGCTGCGCACCAGGATTTCTAAGTAAAGCATTGTCTACCGTATCAAACACCAAAGCATTGTTGTTCTTATCACGAATAACATACGAAACAATCCGTCTATCATATAGATCCAGTATTGCACTTAGATAAACTTTATGCTTTTCCATCCCAATATAATAATGGAATTCTGTCACATCAGTGAGCCATTTTTCATTTGGTGCTTTGGCAGTGAACTCCCGATTAAGTATGTTTTCAGCTATATACTGAGGGTTTGCAGCCTGTCTTGTGCATCCGTTGTTAGAATACTTGATAGTTGATTTTATATTAAGTTTACGGCAAATGCGTAGCACACGTTTATCGTTTA
>OLOZ01000833.1_pt1 | contig 24408 bp, 15 predicted proteins | sample 1673021 | NCBI WGS metagenome assembly OLOZ01 (sample SAMEA3136747, study PRJEB25190) | human gut metagenome | biome: human gut; feature: human-associated habitat; material: faeces | place: Austria | collected 2013 | reverse complement strand
GATCCTTGCCGAGTTGAGCTACGGAATTCCGGAACAATCCGACAACGACTAGTGCCGGTGCGCAATGGCTCCTTGACCGAAGAAAGCGGGGGAGCGGCGCTTTCCGGCCTGCCTGCGGGAGAAACCGCTATGCAGGCAGCGTTGTGGAGGAACGCCGCTACCCTCGTGCAGCATGTGTGGGCGGGCGCACATGCCGGACGCAACGACAGTTAAGGAGTGTTTGATATGGCTGCGAACAGCGCAACCGCAATCCCGAACGCCGGCATGGGTGCCGGAACAAACAACGCATCGGCAATCGTCTTCCGTCCCATCGGCTGGGGCGATCTGGACGCGGTGGTCGACCTGTTCGACCGTACCTGGCCGCAGGATGTGGACAAGGTCGGCGCGGACATGTCGCGGCTGATCTCCCGATATTTCGTGCTGCACTACCTGCTGCCGACCACGTTCGCCAACGGCGCGTTCGCCGCCGACGGCACACTCGCGGGCGTCACGTTCATCCGCGTCGCCGGCGAGGCGCCGCAGCTCGACGAAATCGAAGTCGGCGAGGAAATGAAGGCCTTGGAACGCCGCATCGACGCCGATCCGGAGGCCGCCAAGCATATGGCGGCGCTGAAATCCGGCTTCTCGGTGGAACTCGATCTGGAACGCGAAGGGCGCGCCAACGAAACCACCATGGGCGAGCTGGAACTGTTCATCGTCAACCCCGACGTGCGCGGCCACGGTGTGGGCGGGCGGCTTTGGAGACGCATGCAGGAGCATTTCGCCGCATGGGACGTGCCCGCGTTCTACCTGCACACCGATTCCGACTGCGACGTGAGCTTCTACGACCACAAGGGGTTGGACTGCATCGCGCACCGCACGGCAAGCGAGACGGTCGCCCGGCTCGGCGGCAGTGCCGACGGCGAAGTGCCGCCACTGTTCGACGACATGTTCATCTACCGGGGAAAGGTGACGGCGTGACGGGCGCGAAACCGCAATCGCAATCGCACGAACCGCACGAATCGCAGAAAACGCAATCGCCATACGCGCAGCTTTTCCGCATTCCCGGCACGAAGGCGTTCTGCGTGTCCGGAGCCATCGCGCGACTGCCGATGTCCATGATGGGCCTCGGTATCGTGCTCGCGCTCAACCACATGTACGACAATTGGACGATCGCCGGCGTGATGAGCGCCGCGTACGTGCTCGCCACCGCCGCGGTCACGCCGCTGTACGCGCGCCTGTTCGACCGGTTCGGCCAGCGCAAGGTCGGTCCGGTGATCCTGACGGTGCAGATCATCGTCATGCTGGGCTTCGCGTTCGCCGCGCTGATGCGCGTGCCGATTCCGCTGCTGTTCGTGCTTGCCGTGGTCATGGGCATGACGCAGTTCTCGTTCGGCGCGCTTGTGCGCACCCGTTGGGCGTACGTGCTCGACCGCGCCGACAAGGAGGACCTGCTCAACACCGCGTATGCGCTCGAATCCGCCATCGACGAGATCGTGTTCATCTTCGGGCCGATTCTGGCGGCTTTCCTGGCCGCGTCCGTGCATCCCGTATCACAGCTGTTCGTGCCGACCCTCGCCTGCGCGTTCGGCGGTGCCGTGTTCTTCGTATTGCGTGACACTCAACCGCCGGTATTGCGCGAAATCACGGTCGTCGCGGCCGATACGGACGATGCTGACGTGCGATTGGCGGCCGGCGGTGCCGCTGGTGCCGCGGTTTCCGCGGACCGTTTCGATTTGGATCGGCTCAAGACGGGCGATCGCGACCGCAGGAAACGCAACGTGCTCACCTATGCGGGTGTGCTGCCGCTCCTCGCCGTGTTCATCGTGTTCAACATGGCGTTCACCGCGTTCGATACATCCATGACCGCCGTCATGAAATCGCTGCACCTCGACTCCGTGCTCGGCGTGCAGCTCGCCATGCTGGCCGTCGGATCCTGCATGGGCGCGCTGGTCTTCGGCTCGCGCGAGCTCAAAGGCTCCCGCTGGCGTCACATGATCATGTTCCTCGCGTTGATGACCGTCGGCTTCGTGGTGATCCACCTGTGCCAGGGCAACCTGATCGTGATGGGACTGGTGGAGATCCTCACCGGCCTGACCATTTCGCCGGTGTTCGCCTCCGGCAACCTCGTCGTCAAGGAGACCGTGCCCGAGGAATCGCTCACCGAAGGCCTGTCCTGGGTGAGCACCGCCGGCACGATGGGCGCGTCGTTCGGCTCCATGATCACCGGCATCGTGCTCGACCATTTCAATCCAAGCGCGGGATTGAGCCTGCCCGCCGTGTTCGTGGGCTGTTCGATTCCGTTCGCGCTGATCGGCTGGCTGCTGGTGCGCCGCCGCGGCTGACCGACGTTCGATCGTCAAGCGTCATAGCCGCCTGCCTCCGCGTCGAAGCGTCTCTTTAGATTCATAAGTGGAACACGTTATGGACGCGGACACGCGATTTCGAACACATGCGCACGGCAAACGTACGACATGCGCAACATGCGCGTCCGCGAAAACATCAAGGAGCTGCAATGATCAAGGTTTCCGTAGTCGGTGCCAAAGGCCGCATGGGTTCGCACGTGGTCGACGCCGTCAATGCCGCCGCCGACACCGAACTCGCGCTCGCGCTCGACGCAGGTGACGACCTGACCGCCATCACCCCCGAAAACACCGACGTCGTGGTGGAATTCACCGTGCCGAGCGTGTCGCTGGGCAATGTGCTCGCGCTCGTCAAGCAGGGCGTCGACGTGGTGGTGGGCACCACCGGCTGGACCGAAGAGAAGCTCGACCAGGTGCGCGCCGCGCTCGCCGCGGCCCTGCGTGAGGGCCAGAGCGTGTTCATCGCGCCGAACTTCGCCATTTCCGCGGTGCTCGCCGACCATTTCGCAAAGGTCGCGGCGCCGTATTTCGAATCCGCGGAAGTCATCGAACTGCACCACCCGACCAAGGTGGACGCTCCGTCCGGCACCGCTTTCCACACTGCGCAGGGCATCGCCGAAGCGCGCAAGGCGGCCGGCTTGGGTCCGGTTCCGGACGCCACCGAAACCGATGGCGGCTCCCGCGGCCAGGTGGTGGACGGCATCCACGTGCACGCCGTGCGTCTGCGTGGCCTCAACGCCCATGAGGAGGTGCTGTTCGGCAACTCCGGCGAACAGCTGACCATCCGCGCCGACAGCTTCGACCGCATCTCCTTCATGCCGGGCGTGCTGCTGGCCGTGCGCAAGGTCTCCACCGGAACCTACCCGGGTCTGACCGTCGGCCTCGACCACTTCCTCGACCTGTAATCGTATTTTTTCAAACTGCCGACGGGTGCATGTGTCTCCCGTCGGCAGTTTTTTTATGGCGGATCTGTTCCGATTATTTGGCAAGGCGTGCGATGGCGGCGCTGACTTCCGCCAGCTTTTCGTCGGCGACGGTACCGCCCTCCGCCGCGGCTTTGGCGACGCAATGGTGCAGATGGTCGTCAAGTAACAGTAGCGCCACCGACTTCAGCGCGCTGTCCGCTGCGGAAATCTGTGTCAGAATGTCGATGCAGTATTCGCCGTTTTCCGTCATCTGCCGAATGCCGCGCACCTGCCCTTCGATGCGATTCAATCGTGCGATGATCCTCTTCTGGTCGCTTGCGTACCCATGTTGTGTGGCGTTCATATCGTCCTCCTCGCTGCGCTGAAAATTTTATCTACGGCTGAAGTTTGCTCGTCCCTCTTGCCAATATACCCTATAGGGGTATATTGTGATGGTGTTTGCCGAAATCGAAAGCCAATTACGGACGGAAGGCGGCTGGAATATGCACATCGCAATCGCGCTTATTATGGCGCTGCTCGTCACGGCGGGCGTGCTGTGGTTCTTCTTCGCACCGCGCAAAGCATATCGTGCGCCGTTGCGCGACGGCGTGCAGGAAGCGGTCGTCGAAGTCAAAGGCGGGTATAACCCAGCCGTCATCGAAGCCGAAGCGGGCATGCCGTTGCGGCTGATCTTCGATCGCAAGGAAGACGGCGAATGCTCGTCGCATGTCGTGTTCTCCGATTTCGGGGTCGATCTTGCGTTGCCCGCCTTCCGCACGACCACGCTGACGCTTCATCCCGACCAGCCGGGCGAGTATCCCTTCGCATGCGGTATGAACATGCTGCACGGCACGTTGCGCATACTGCCGGGAAAGCATGCAAGTGTCGGTGCCGCCGCCGGTTCCGCGGTTGGTTCCGTCGGCGCCAGTATGTCCGATTCCGGCGATTCGGACATTCGCGCGACTGCTGACGGTGCCCACGCATCCGGTTCCGCGGAAACAGGCGTGCAATGCGCGCAAAAAGGCGCCGTCCAAACGTCCGGTTCGGGTGATTCGGGCAAATCGCGCGGATCGGAATCGGGAATTCGCGCCCTCATCACCCGTCTTATCGTGGCGGCCGTCTGCACGATTCCGGTATTCGGCTCCACCATGCTCATGCTGTATCCGATGCCGAACTGGCTGCAGTTCCTGCTGATGCTGCCAATCGTCGGCTATGCGGCATTGCCGATTTTCCGCAGCGGTTTCGCCGCGATCGCCCACCGCTCGCCGGAGATGAACGCGCTCGTCAGCCTCGGCGCGCTGGCCGCATTCGCCTACTCCTGCGTGGTCACCTTCGCGCCGGGCATCCTGCCCGAGAACGCGCGCGAACCGTATTTCGAAGCGGTCGGTGTGGTCGTCACGCTTATGCTTGTCGGCCAGCTGCTCGAAGCGCGCGCCCGCAAAGGCACCGGTGAAGCCATGCGCGCATTGGCGGGTCTGCAACCGAAAACCGCCCGCGTGGTGCGAGACGGCAAGGAAACCAGCATCGCCATCGATGACGTGCGCGTCGGCGACATCATCGCCATCCGCCCCGGCGAGCAGCTGCCGGTCGACGGCATCGTCATATCCGGCAGCTCCACCGTGGACGAATCGATGATCACCGGCGAAGCCATGCCGGTCGCCAAAACCGAGGGCAGCGAAGTGACGGGCGTCACCATCAACGGTGGTGGCTCGCTGCGGTACCGCGCCACGAAAGTCGGCAAGGACACCGTGCTCGCGCAGATCATCGGCATGGTGGCCGCCGCACAAAGCTCGAAAGCCCCCGTGCAACGATTGGCGGACCGTATCTCCGGCGTTTTCGTGCCGGCCGTGGTACTCATCGCCGTATGGTCGTGCGCGCTGTGGTTCGCGTTCGGCCCCGAACCGCGTGTCACGCACGCGCTGGTCGCCGCGGTATCGGTGCTGCTGATCGCCTGCCCGTGCGCGCTCGGACTGGCGACTCCGTTGTCGGTGACGGTCTCGACTGGCCGCGCGGCTCGCATGGGGGTGCTGGTCCGTTCCGCCGAAGCGTTGGAAACATGCGGCAAAGTCAATGCCGTCGTATTGGATAAGACCGGCACGATCACCGCCGGCAAACCCACCCTTACCGATGTGCTGCCGTTGGGCGTGTGGCATCGGCGTCCCGATGATTTGCTGACGATTGTCGCCGCCGCCGAACGTGATTCCGAGCATCCGCTCGCTGCTGCGATCGTTGCCGCAGCTGCGGAAAAAGCCGACGTCGCGGACGTTGCGGAACTCGCGCAAACCACCGATTTTCAGGCGATTGCCGGCCGTGGCGTCACCGCGCGCGTCACCTTCCGCGGTCTGCCGCACACCGTCGCCGTCGGCAACACCGACCTGATCGACGACCTTGACGTCGACATGCCCGACATTACGTCCGATACCTCCGAAATTGCCTCCGAGACCATCCACGATACGAACCTCGACGCCATCATCGCCGACATGGAACTCCTGTCACAGCAAGGCAAAACGCCGATCCTAGCGGCCATCGACGGCCATCTCGCCGGCATCGTCGCCGTCGCCGACGTGCCGAAAGCCGACTCGCGCCAAGCCATCGAACTGCTCCGCAAACGTGGCGTCGAAGCCGTCATGCTCACGGGAGACAATCCGACCACCGCACGCGCCATCGCAAGCCAGGTCGGTATCGACGAACGTCATGTGATCGCCGGCGTGCGGCCGGAACGCAAGGCCGACGAAATCGCAAAACTCCAATCGCAAGGCTATACGGTGGCGATGGTCGGCGACGGCATCAACGACGCGCCCGCCCTCGCCCGAGCCGACGTCGGTTTCGCCATCGGCACCGGCACCGACGTGGCCATCCAATCCGCGGATGTGACACTGATGCGCGGCTCGCTCATGGGGCTCGTGCATGCGCTCGACCTGACGCACGCCGCCATGCGCAACATCGCGCAAAACCTCGGCTTCGCACTCGGCTACAACAGCATCGGCATCGCGATCGCGGCCGGCGTGCTGTATCCGTTCACCGGAACGCTGCTGAATCCGATGATCGCCGGCGCCGCGATGGCGTTCTCGTCGTTGTGCGTGGTGACGAACGCAAGCCGGCTGCGCCTGTTCGATCCGGACGCGGAGGCGGCGAAAAACAAGACGTATCGGGTACGCAAGCCCGATCCGAGCAAAAATAATGGCAACCAGCACAGTCGGAAAGGAACGATCATGGGACTGTTCAGCGATCACAAGGCCAAGAAGGAAGCCGAGAACATGGGCGCGATGGGCGCCGGACACTGCTGCGGCGGTCATGACGGCCACGGCATGGCTTCGAATATGGGCGATTCCGCGGCGAACGTTGCGAAGGACCCGGTTTGCGGCATGAGCGTCGATCCGGCCACCGCGGCCGCGACCCGCGAATACGGCGGCGTCACCTACTACTTCTGCAACCCCGGTTGCGCCGACAAGTTCGCCCAGAACCCGGCCGCCTACCTGGGCTGAGACCTGATTCTCGTCCGTCCCCAATCTGCCGACATCGAATGACATCCGGCCGTCGGCGGGTTGGGGATTTTTGTTGAATGGTTGATTTACGGATTCCGATTCACGGACGAACGATAAGATTCCCCTCCCGCACTCCGGAGAGCGCGTCCCGCCCCGCTACAAACGTGCGCGTGACGACGCCGTTAAGCGTCATGCCATCGCAGGCGCAGATCGGATTGCGGCTTTCCAAAGCGGTAGCATCCACAACAAACCGTTCGTACGGGCGAATAATCGCCAAATCGGCCCGCAATACCGGCGTTATATCGCCACGATCGTCAAGTCCCACAAGCCGTGCGGTGTTGCACGACATCCACCGCACGACGTCGGCCAAACTCAAGCCGCGCCGCATCGCACCCGTCAACACCGCGCGGAATCCGACCTGCAGACTGGAAACGCCACCCCACGCGGCGGCGAGCGTGCCGGCTTTCATATCCGCGCTGGCCGGGGAATGATCGGTGACGACACCATCCAACGTGCCGTCGGCAAGCCCCGCCCATAGCGCGTCCTGCTCATGCAGATCACGAATCGGCGGACAGCATTTGAACGCGGTGGCGTTGTCGGGAATATGGTCGCAATCCAACGTGAGGTAATGCGGACAGGTCTCCGCGCTGACCGGCAGTCCTTCGGTCTTCGCCCGCCGCAGCACGTCCACGCTCAGACCGCTGGACACGTGCAGAATATGCGTGCGGCAGCCGGTGCGTGCCACCAGCCGTACGATCTTGCGCACCGCGTTCGCCTCGCATTCGGCCGGGCGTGACGCCTCGAAACTGCGATAGGACGCATCCACGTGCCCGTCATACCGCATCAAATCGTCCGGATCCTCCGCATGGCAGACCAACAGTCCGCCGAACGAAGCGATTTCGCGCATCGCGCGTTCCAGTTCCTCATACGACAGCGAACCGTATTCGTCAACGCCGCTGGAGGAGAGGAAGCATTTGAAACCGAACACCCCCCGCATCCCATAATTCCCGAAACCGCCCCAGGTTCGACGCGTCCACACCGCCCCAGAAGCCAACCTGCACATACGATTCATGCAATGCGCATGACCGTTTGCTGCGCAACGCCTCGACGGTGAGCGTCGGCGGAACGGAATTGAGCGGCATGTCCAATATGGTGGTCACGCCTCCGGCCGCGGCCGCCCGGGTGGCGCATGCGAAACCCTCCCATGCGGTGCGGCCCGGCTCGTTGATATGCACGTGAGTGTCGACGATGCCGGGAATCAGTATTTCGTCGTTACGCAGCTGGATGGTTTCGACCGCGTCGATAGGCGCCCGTCCGTTCGCGCCGGGACCGTTCGAATCAGACGCGACCGATGCGATACGCCCGTCCCGTACGACGACGGTACCGTATGTTTCGACGCCATGCGTCAGTATGGTGCCGTGGATGGCCAAATCCGCACGCGGACGGTCGTGCTCGAAATCGTTGCCGAAGTCGGTAATCATGGCCGTGACCATCCACGCCTGTTCCATCCATGCCATGCGCCTCCTCGCGTGATGACTTTGGTTGGGCTCGACGCCCTTCCTGCTTCAAGACTACGCGATGCCGCGTTCAACAGTGTTCGCAACAGTCGGGGATTTTGTTGCCGCGTTAGTCGCCCATTTCGCTGGTTTGGCACCGTTTCTTCTATGCCGAATCCGCCCGATATGCGATGTTGATTGTGTGGGGTAAGCTGTTTTTGCCATGGTCGGTCATCTCCTGATGGTGGGTCGCGTTGCCAAGAGGCGCCGCCACTGCCTGTGATGGATGCATTTCAGTGCTTACGGCATCTGAAATTCTTCATTCGTCGTGACAGTTGTCGGCGGCCAAACCTGGTGAAACCCGGAAAGCAAGGGGTAGCATCGTCAGGAGAGCGGATGCGCCGCGTGAGAATGTACTGCAGGGAAGGGCGATGAGCGTGACTTCTGGAATTATGCTTTCAGACAATATGGGGGCTTCGAAGGACGCCATGGACGAGGAAGGCAATGCTGCCGCGGACCTCGGCTTGGTGGCGCGCATCCGGGAATCCTTCGATTCGCTGACTGCGACGGAACGTGAGGCTGCGCAGTTCATTCTGGGTCATCTGACCGACGTGCTGGTCTGCAATTCCGTGGAATTGTCGCAGTTGAGCGGCATCTCGCAGCCGACGCTCAGCCGCCTGTACCGCAAGCTCGGCTATGCGAACGCGGGCGAATTCAGACGTGACGTGCGTCGCGTCCATCGTCCTGGCTCTCCGGAGCTTTCACGGCACACCCAGTGCGACGATTTGGTCGCCGACCATCTGCGCCGTGACGAGGAAAGCCTGAAACGCACGTTTGAAGGCATCGACCGCGCGCAACTGTCATCCGCATGCCAAGCCATGGCCACGGCCCCGCATGTGGCGGTGGTCGGGTACCGCAGCAGCTATCCCGTGGCGCTGCACATGCGCGAACAGCTGATGCGGCTACGCGGAAACGTTGATATTCTGCCGAATCCAGGCCAGTCCATAGCCGAAGATCTGGTTGATTATGCGGCAGGCGACGTAATCGTCATCATCGGCGTGGGCCGGCGTCTTCCCTTCTTCTCACGGCTCATCGACGTGATGCTTGAGCGCGGCCTGACCGTGGTGGTGATTGGCGACATTTCGGCGCGCAACGCCGTCATCGGCCGTAACGTCGCCTTCTTCAAAGTGGTGCTGAACTCCCACGTGCTGACGAGCTTCACCGCGGCGTTCGCCCTGATCGCCCTGATGGTGGACGAAGTCGGAAAATGCCTCGTCGATACCGAAGACGAGGTGCACGCGCGTATCGAAGGCATCAACGATTGCTTCGATGCGCTCAATGAGCTTGAAGATTGATAGGGAAAATCTAGGCGCGGCACGTCCCGTTGGAACGGCGGTAAACGGAAGTGGAAGCGGGAATGGGAACGGAATGAATTCAAAACGAAACATGCTGGCGTACGACCGGTCCTCCACCGGATTGTGGGTGGCTTTGATTTTCCTCGTATCGCTGAATCTGCGGCCCGCCATCGCCGCCGTCGGGCCGGTCCTCGCCCAAATGGGAACCGACCTTGCGTGGGGTGAGGGCGTGCAGGGCGTATTGACGGCGATTCCGCTGATCGCCTTCGCCGCGGTCAGCCCGCTGGTCACGTTCCTTGCACGCCGCATCGGCATCGACATGTCGATTCTGCTGGCCCTGCTGTGCATCGCGGCGGGCGACGCCATCCGCTCGTTCGGCGGCGGCGTTGGCATCTGGCTGGGCACGGTGGTGTTCGCTTCCGCCATCGCCGTCGGCAACGTTCTGGTTCCGGTAATCGCAAAACGTGACTACGCCGGCCATGTCGCGATGGCGACCGGCGTCTATTCCGGCTGCATCACCGCCGGCAGCGCCACCGCAGGTTTGCTGTCCGCGCCGCTTGCGCAGATGTGGGGCGGTTGGCGTGCGTCACTCGCCTTCTGGAGTGTGCCTCCGCTGGTTGTCGCCGCGCTGTGGGCGTTGCGTATCCTGCACAATCGCAAAGTCGTTATCGCTTCCGCCGGCGGCACCATCGAAACCAGCGATACTGGCGATATCGATGATATTGGCGATCGCAGCACGACGGCCAACGCACAAAACCCGCATTCCGCACAGCGACCGGCATGTTCCACGCAATCGTCACATGGCGTGTTCGCCCGCGTGCTGCGCCGTCCGATGACGTGGTACGTGACGGCCTTCATGGGGCTGCAATCATCCGCTTTCTACACCATGTCCAATTGGATGCCGTCCATCTCCGCATCCATCGGCTACGATGCCTCCACCGCCGGCGTGCATCTGTTCATCTTCCAAGGCATCGGCATCCTTTCCGGCTTGGTCATTCCTAAGCTCATGAACGTGCGCGGCAACCAGGTCTGCGCGGCGCTCACCGCCAGCGCTCCCATGCTGATCGCCGGCCTTGGCATGCTGCTGTTGCCTCACCTCATGCCGGTATGGGCGTTCGTCGGTGGTTGCGCGCAGGGCGCTTCGCTGGTCGTGGCGCTCGCACTGATCGCGCTGCGCGGGCATGACAGCGCCGAAACCGTGGTGCTGTCGGGCGTCGCGCAGTCGTTCGGCTATCTGATCGCGTCGCTCGGCCCGCTTATGTTCGGCGTGCTGGTCCAGGCCACCGGCGGCCACCATGTGCCGCTGATGGTGTTCACGTTCGTCGCTTTCCTGCAGTGCGTCGTCGCGGTCATCGTCGGCAGGCCTTCCAAAATGTGACTTTTCGCGTCTCATGAAATCGCAAGCGTCCGCAGAGGGAAGTACCGTTAGCCGTATGACAAGCCCTAAGACTGACGACGGTACAATGCATCTGCTCGATCCTGCTCCCTTCGGACGTATCCTTCCGGCCATGGTCACCCCCATGAAGGCCGACGGAGCCGTAGATTTCGAAGCCGCGCAACAGCTGGCGAGGCAGCTCGTGGCGGATGGTGCCGACGGTCTTGTGGTCAACGGCACCACCGGCGAATCTCCGACCACCCACATGGAGGAGAAGGTCGAGCTGGTTCAGGCCGTCAAGGAAGTCGTGGACGTGCCGGTCATTTCCGGCGCCGGTTCCAATGACACCGCGCACACCGTGCGCATGGTGGAGCAGACCCAGGAGGCGGGCGCCGACGCGGTGCTCGTGGTCGCCCCGTATTACTCTCGTCCGTCGCAGGAGGGCGTGTTCCGCCACTACAAGGCGGTCAACGATTCCGCGGACAAGCCGATCATTGTCTACGATGTGCCGGGCCGTACCGGACTGCACATCCAGCTGGAAACCTACCGTCGTATGGCCGAGCTCGACCACGTCAAGGCCGTCAAGGACGCCACCGGCGACATCGCCGGCGCGGTGCGCAAGCGTATGGAGACCGGTCTGACCTGGTATTCGGGCGATGACGGCCTGTTCCTGCCGTTCCTGTCCGTCGGCGCCGTCGGCATCATCTCTGTGATCGCACACGCGGCCGCCGGTCCGATGCGTGACCTCGCCAACGCGTTCGATCGTGGCGATATCCACGAAGCGCAGCGCATCTCCGTGCAGCTGGCGCCGCTCGTCGAAGCGATGAACGGCAATGGCTTCCAGGCCGTGATGGCCAAGGCCTCGCTGAAGGTGCGTGGAATCCTCGACTCCACCGAAATGCGCCTGCCGAACGTCGGTCCGGGCGAAGCGGAGCTCGTGCGTGCGGAAAAGGGCATGCGCGCCGCAGGACTGCTGTGAACCGAATCGCATGATGCGACTGGCCTGTCGCGCATGAACGCCGGCAGGCACCCAAATTCCTCGTTTCCGCATAGGCGGAGACAATTAGTAATAGAAATCCAACTAGGAAATGGCTACAGAAGAAACCACAAAGACAACAACACACAAGCGCGGCAGCAAGGCTGCCAAGCGCACTGAAACCGCAGTCAAGGCATCCAAGACCACCAAGGCCGCGAAGTCCGAGAAGACCGCCACCAAGAAGGCCAAGTCCTCCACCCGCAGCCGTGGCAACGGTGGCTCGCGCAACGGCGGCTCCCGTGGATCCCGTGGCGGCAACGGTTCGAACCGTCGCCCGTCGCATTCCGCGCCGCAATCCACCGCGCCCCAGCAGGACGAGGTGCTGATCGCCCCGCCGAAGTACCGCAAGGGCTCCATGCGCATCGTGCCGCTCGGCGGTCTGGGTGAGATCGGCCGCAATATGAACGTGGTCGAATACAACGGGCATATCCTGCTCATCGACTGCGGCGTGCTCTTCCCGGAAGAGGAGCAGCCGGGCGTGGACCTCATCCTGCCTGACTTCCACTACATCAAGGACCGTCTCGACAAGGTCGAGGCGCTCGTGCTCACCCACGGCCACGAAGACCACATCGGTGGCGTGCCGTACCTGCTCAAGCTCCGCCCGGACATTCCGCTGATCGGTTCCAAGCTCACCCTCGCCTTCGTTGAGGCCAAGTGCAAGGAACACCGCATCAACCCGACGCTCGTCGAGGTCAAGGGACGCGACAAGCTCAAGGTCGGCCCGTTCAACCTGGAATTCGTGAACGTCACGCACTCCATTCCGGACGCGCTCGCCGTGTTCGTGCAGACCCCCGCCGGCTCGCTTATCGACACCGGCGACATCAAGCTCGACCAGCTGCCGCTCGACCACCGCATCACCGATCTGGTGGAATTCGGCAAGCTCGGCGAAAAGGGCGTGGACCTCCTGATGATGGACTCCACCAACGCCGAGGTCCCGGGCTTCGTCAAGCCGGAGACCTCCATCGGTCCGGCGCTCGACCAGGCGTTTGCACAGGCCACTCGCAAGATCATCGTGGCCAGCTTCTCCAGCCACGTGCACCGCGTGCAGCAGGTCGTCGACGCGGCCCACAAGTACGGCCGCAAGGTCGTGTTCGTCGGACGTTCCATGGTCCGCAACATGTCCATCGCAGCAGATCTGGGCTACCTGCGTCTGCCCGAGGACACCGTCATCGACCTGAAGCAGGCCCATGACGTGCAGGACGACAAGCTCGTCTACATGTGCACCGGCTCCCAGGGCGAGCCGATGGCCGCGCTCGGCCGCATCGCCGACGGCAACCATCGTGACATCACCATCAACGAGTTCGACACGGTGATCCTCGCCAGCTCCCTGATCCCAGGCAACGAGCATGGCGTCTACAAGGTCATCAACAAGCTCGTGCAGCTCGGAGCCCGCGTGGTCAACCGAGACAACGCCGCCGTGCACGTCTCCGGCCACTGCAACGAAGGCGAGCTGCTGTACATGTACAACATCGTCAAGCCGAAGTGCGCCATGCCTATCCACGGCGAAAACCGCCACTTGGTGGCCAACGGCATGATCGCCGTCAAGACCGGCGTCGATCCGCAGAACGTCGTGCTGGCCGAAGACGGCGACGTCGTCGACCTGTACCACGGCCAGGCCGCGGTCGTCGGCTCCGTGCCGTGCGGCTACGTCTACGTCGATGGCGATTCCGTCGGCGAACTGACCGACGAAGAACTCGAGAAGCGCCGCATCCTCGGCACCGAAGGCTTCGTGTCCAGCTTCGTGGTCGTCGACACCGAGACCGCGGATGTCATCACCGGTCCGAAGATCTACCTCAACGCGGTCGCGGAAGACGAAAGCGAGTTCGACAAGGTCCGTCACCAGATCGTCGAGCAGCTGCAGGACGCGATGATGCAGGGCACGCGCGACACCTACAAGCTGCAGCAGATCATGCGACGCACGCTCGGCGGCTGGGTGGCACGACAGCTGCACCGCAAGCCGATGATCGTCCCCGTCGTCGCCGACATCGCGCAGGACGTGGATGACGCGATGGGACTGAACGCCGCGAAATAAGCCGTAAATTTACCATAAATTGAATCAAGGCGACGTGATCGGCACAACTGATCGCGCCGCCTTCTGTTACCAGAAAGAAGGAGTGACATGCCAGGAGCAAACCTCACCCGAATCGAAGCGGAAGAACGCAAAAGCATCATCGCCGCGCCAATCCATTACACGGTCAAGCTTGACCTGACCCGCGGAGCCAAGGATTTCGGCTCCGAAACCACCATCACCTTCGACGCGAAGCCGGGGGAGTCAAGCTTCCTTGACCTCATCGCCAACGAAGTCAGCGAGATCACCCTCAACGGCGAAACCCTCGACCCGGCCGAAGCATACGCGGACAGCCGCATCGAGCTGAAGGGCCTCAAGGAGCACAACGAGGTCACCGTCAAGGCGATGTGCCAGTACTCCAACACCGGCGAAGGCCTGCACCGCAGCGTCGACCCGTCCGACGGCAACGTCTACCTGTACACCCAGTTCGAAGTGCCGGACGCCCGTCGCGTCTACGCCGTGTTCGACCAGCCCGACCTGAAGGCCGTGTTCGACTTCTCCGTGCTCGCAGCCAAATCCTGGATCGTCACGTCCAACATGCCCACCGCCTCCGTGACCGACAACGAAACCGTCACCGAGGAAGGCACGCTCGGCGATCACGCCGCCGAAACCACCAAGCTGTGGGTGTTCGAACCGACCCCGACCATGAGCTCCTACCTCACCGCCATCTGCGCCGGACCGTACGCCGAATGGCACACCGAATACGCCAATGAGGACGGCCGCACCGTGCCGATGGCCATGTACTGCCGCCAGGCGCTCGCCAAGGCCTTCAGCAAGGACGTCGACTACCTGTTCGACATCACCAAGAAAGGCTTCGCCTTCTACGCCAAGACCTGGGGCGTGCCATACCCGTACGCCAAGTTCGACCAGATCTACGTGCCGGAGTACAACGCCGGCGCCATGGAGAACATCGGCATGGTCACCATCCGCGACCAGTACGTGTTCGAATCCAAGGTCACCGACGCCTACGCGGAACGCCGTGTGGTCACCGTGCTGCACGAGCTCGCCCACATGTGGTTCGGCGACTACGTGACCATGAAGTGGTGGAACGACCTGTGGCTCAACGAATCCTTCGCCGAGTTCACGTCCACCCTCGCCACCGCCGAAGCCACCGAATGGAAGGACGCCTGGGCAACCTTCAGCTCCGGCGAAAAGAGCTGGGCGCTGCGTCAGGACCAGCTGAGCACCACCCACCCGATCGTCGCCCCGATCAACGACCTCAACGACACCTACGTCAACTTCGACGGCATCACCTACGCCAAGGGTGCCTCCGTGCTGAAGCAGCTCGTGTACTACGTGGGCCGTGAGAAGTTCTTCAAGGGCATCAACAACTACCTCAACAAGCACGCCTACTCCAACGCCACCCTCGCCGACCTGCTCGCCGAACTGGAACTCACTTCCGGCCGCGACCTGAAGGCGTGGAGCGCCCAGTGGCTTGAGGAATCCGGCATCAACACCATCGCCACCGAAGTCGAAGAGAACGAGGACGGCACCATCAAGCGTCTCGCCCTGCGCCAGACCGCTCCGGCCGAGCATCCCGTGCTGCGCGCCCACCGTCTCGCCGTCGGCTTCTACAACGAGGATCCGGAAACCGGCAAGATCGTGCGCACCGACCGTTTCGAACTGGACGTCGACGGCGAACTGACGGTCGTCGACGCTGCCGCCGGCAAGGCACGTCCGTCGCTGATCCTGGTGAACGACGACGACTTGACCTACGCGAAGCTGCGTTTCGACGACAAGAGCCTCGCATTCGCGACAAGCAACCTGTACCGCTTCGACGACGCGCTCGCCCGTTCCGTGCTCTGGCTCGCCCTGTGGGACATGACCCGCGACGGCGAACTGCCGGCACGCCAGTTCATCGACACCTCGCTGGCCGCGCTCGCCACCGAACACGAGTCCACCACCTTCCGTTACGCGCTGGCACAGGTCAGCACCACCGCATGGCATTACACCGCTCCGGCAGAGCGTGCCGAGATCGTGAAGCATGTGGCCGCCGAACTGTTCAAGCTGGCGGGTCAGGCCAAGGCCGGCTCCGACGAACAGTTCCAGCTCGTCACCGCCTACCTGGGCTACGGCGAGCCGGGCGACGAGGCGTTCGTCGCCAACGCGAAGGGCCTGCTCGACGGTTCCGTGGCATTCGACGGTCTGGAAATCGACAACAACTTCCGCTGGACCATCATCAACGCGCTGAGCACCGTCAACGCGATCGACCAGGCGGGAATCCACACCGAACTGGCCAAGCGCGAAACCACCGAGAACCGTGAGTTCGCCTATGGCGCACGCGCCGTGGCCGGTACCGCCGAAGCGAAGGCATGGGCTTGGAACGAGGCCCTGCACAACGACGAGCTGACCAACATGCAGCTCGAGGCTGTGGCCGGTGGCTTCGCAGCCACCCCGCGCGCCGACTTGGCCGAACCGTACGCCGAGAAGTATTTCGAGGTCGCCGATTGGATTTGGGAGCACAAGACCTTCCACATGGCGGAAGCGCTGCTCGAAGGCCTGTATCCGGGCTATGCCGATCCGGCGAAGCTCGTGGAGCTGGGTGACGCCTGGCTCGCCTCCCATAAGGACGCGGACAACGCCTTGCAGCGCATTGTGCGTGGCAACGTCGAGGCTTCTCACCGCACGCTGAAAGTGCGCGACTTCAACGCCGCGCTCTGATAGCAGGGGCGACAGGAACGTTCCCGCTTAAGAGCCGTCATGTCGTCGCACGACTTTTGATTTTGGGTGCGATTTTCAAAGTCGTGCGACAGGCGTGCTGGCTTTCATACCCTCTAACTCTTATTTTTCGCTGGTTTTCAACGGAAAATGATAGTTAGGGGGTATTTCTTTATCAAGTGTTGCCGCACGACTTGATTTTCCGCTTTGAAATCAAAGTCGTGCGACACGAAAAGGGCATTGCGCGCCGTGAAATGCTTTGAATTGTGAAGTGTTATGCGATTGCGTCGTCACCTGCTGGTTTCGGCGGCACGGTTGAGTACGATAGGTCACGGAAATATCGTTTGCAGATAGCGAGGATTTGAGACTCATGCCACGTATGTTCGGAACCGACGGCGTTCGAGGATTGGCGAATAGGGATTTGACGGCACAGCTGGCGCTCGATTTGGGTGACGCCGCGGTGCGCGTGCTGGGTGATGACGAGCGGAGCGAATTCGAAAGCCGTCGCCGTGCGCTGGTCGGTCGTGATACACGAGTTTCCGGCGATTTCCTCGCCGCCGCACTGTCCGCTGGCATGTCCGCTGGCGGCTTCGACGTGATCGACGCCGGCATCATCCCGACGCCGGGCGTCGCATACCTGACGTCCGTGCTCAACGTGGAAATGGGCGCGGTGATCTCCGCATCCCACAATCCGATGCCCGACAACGGCATCAAGTTCTTCGCCCGCGGCGGCTTCAAGCTGCCCGACACCAAGGAAGACGAGATCGAAGCGGTGCTCGGCCAGGATTGGGATCGTCCTACCGGCGCCGGCGTGGGTCGTGTCAGCCATGACACCGCCACCGCAACCAACCTGTACATCGACCATCTGGTTTCCGCCATCGCGCCGGTCGGTCCGGACAAGTCGCAGCCGACGCCGCTGAAGGGCCTGAAGATCGTGGCCGATTGCGCGAACGGCGCCACGTCCGTGGTCGCTCCGGAAGCCTTGCGCCGCGCCGGCGCCGACGTGACCGTCATCAACGCGTCGCCGGACGGCTACAACATCAACAAGAACGCCGGCTCCACCCATCCTGAGCAGCTGCAGGCCATGGTCAAGGCCTCCGGCGCCGTCATGGGCGTTGCCTTCGATGGTGACGCCGACCGTTGCCTTGCCGTGGATGAGGATGGCAACATGGTCAACGGCGATCAGATCATGGGCATTCTGGCACGCGCCAAGAAGAACGCGGGCAAGCTCAACCATGACACCCTCGTCGTGACGGTGATGAGCAACCTCGGTCTGAAGTTGGCCCTGCGTTCCATGGGCATCAAGACCGTGCAGACCAACGTGGGCGACCGTTACGTGCTTGAAGAGATGCTGCGAGGCGATTATTCGCTCGGCGGCGAGCAGTCCGGCCACGTGATCAACCGCGAATTCGCCACCACCGGCGACGGCACCCTGACCGCGCTCACCCTGTGCAACGAGGTCGTCAAATCCGGTAAGAGCCTGAAGGAACTGGCCGCCGACTTCCCGCAGCTGCCGCAGACGCTCATCAACGTGCCGAACGTGGACAAGATGGCCGCCAAGACCAACGCCAAGGTGCAGGCCGCGGTGGAACGCGAAGAGAAGCTGCTGGGCGACACCGGCCGCGTGCTGCTGCGTCCGTCCGGCACCGAGCCGCTCGTGCGCGTCATGGCCGAAGCCGAAACCCAGCAGCAGGCAGACGAAGTGTGCGATCGCCTCGCCAAGGTCGTCGCCGACGAACTCACCCTGTAAGAGCCCGCAAGGAGATATGCCCCATGTTCGGACACAACTCGAAAGTGGACCTCGAACTCAACCGCGAGGTCGAAAAGCTCATCAAAACCGGCGGCAAAGAGAAAATCATGCCGATCGTGCAGGCCGGCGAACCGGTATTACGCCAGCAGACCATCGCCTACGACGGCCAGTTGAGCCGCAAAACGCTTGACAAGCTCGTCGACACCATGCGCACCACCATGCTGGAAGCGCCGGGCGTGGGCCTCGCAGCCACCCAGATCGGTCTCGGTCTGGCTTTGGCCGTCGTCGAAGACCACGTATGCGAAGGCGACGATGGCGATCCGCGCGAAGCCGCGGAATTCCCCTTCCACGCCATCATCAACCCCAGCTACGAGCCGATCGGCACCGAAACCCGCAGCTTCTACGAAGGCTGCCTGAGCTTCGACGGTTACCAGGCCGTACGTAAGCGTTGGCTTGACATCACCGCCCGTTGGCAGGATGAGGACGGCAACAAGCATGAGGAACATCTGCACGGCTGGCCGGCCCGCATCTTCCAGCATGAAACCGACCATTTGAGCGGTGAACTGTACATCGACCAGGCCGAAATCCGAAGCCTGACCACCAATGAGAACCTTGAGGATTTCTGGTGCGAGGATCCGGTACCGACCGAAGCGGCGGCCGAACTCGGCTTCGAACTGTAATCGCGTAAACGAACAAGACAAGAACGATGAATGCCTCCCAGGCGAACACTTGGGAGGCATTCATCATATTCGGGATTATTGGAATGTTCGAAACATGAGTATTCCAAATATTCCAATATTTCAGTATTCCGGATTCACTAGCACATCGTACGTATCCGTGTTCCGCTCGGCATCCGAACGCAGATCCCAGCCAGGCTTGCGCATTCCATACAACACCAGCGGCGGTAAACCGAGCACAAGCACGACTACAGCCACAAGAATCGCATATGAAACGCTATCCAAACCGGTGAAACCAGCCGGTCTCACGAAAGTCAACACGAATGCCGCGGCGGAAGCGACGAAACCGACGCCCGCGACCAACCGAATCGCAGGAACTCGATACGTGCGGCGGACTTCTGGATGGGTGTTGCGCAGACGAATCGCGGCGGCAAACATCAACATGTACATCACCAGATACAGCGCGGTCGCCATATCCACCAGCGTCGCGAAAGCCGTGTTGCCATTGGGGATCAACACGAACAGCAACGCCAGCACGGTCACGATAATGCCTTGCGGAATCAGAATGCCTTCCTGCACGTCGTGGGCATTGCGCTTCTGCAGCGCGGGAGGCATCAGTCCCGTGCGGGCGGCCGCTAGCAAACCGCGAGAAGGACCAGCTATCCAAGCCACCACGGAAGCGAACGCGCCTAGCGCGATGAGCAGCGAAATCACCGGAGTGCCCCAACCCATGCCAAAATGGTCGAAGAACTCCCTGAACGCCAGATTGATGCCGTCGATGAGCCCCAGCTCACGATGCGGCACAGCAAAGGCGATTGCCAAAGTCGGCAGCACAAGTACCAGCAGAATCAGCGCGGTCGCTAGTGCAATGGCGCGTGGGAATTGACGTCCCGGATGCTCCAAGTCGTTGGCATGCACGGCATTGACCTCCATACCCGCGTAGGCGAGCACATTGGATACGATTAGCACAATCGACGCGATGCCCGTCCACGGCGGAAGCAGCGCGGATGCGTGCAGGGAGGTCTGCACTGGCTTACCGATCGCCAGCCAGATAATGCCGAAGACGATAAGCAGCAACGCAGGAAACAGCGTGCCGATAAGTCCCGAAATCGACCCGACCTTGGCGAACAGATTGCCGCCGCGCAACGCCACCATCGTGCTTGCCCAATACAACACGATGATCACCGCGGCCACATATACGCCATTATTGCCCAAGCCACCCATGCCGAACACATACGACAGGCTGACGGCGATGAACGCAATCTGTATCGGATACCACACTACATTCTGAATCCACTGCAGCCAAATGGCGAGAAATCCGATGCGATTGCCGAACGCCTCACGCACCCACACGTACACGCCACCTTTCCAGCCGGTGGCCAGTTCGGCAGCCACCAGCGCGGTCGGCACCAGGAAAACGACCGCCGGAATGAGATACAGCAGAATGGAAGCGAGACCATAATCGGCCATGGCCGGCAGAGAGCGTAGCGAGGCCACCGCCACCACGGTCAACATCGCCAGTTGGCTGACTGTCATCATGGTTTTGCCGGTTTTATTGGCAACGGTTGCCGTGCTTGCGATTGCGCCGTGCCCGTCAGCGCAGTTCCCTCTATTCGCCCCGGCATGCGCAGGTATGCCCGTACGATTGCGGTTTCCTGCGACGGCAGACGGATTGCGTGGCGTTGTTGTCGGTGCCGTCGCAGCGTTCGTCGTGGAACGTGCGGACCCGGGATGTGCAGCTGCGCTTGCATCGTGCGCTACCACAGCAAGCGGCTTTTTCATATGAACTGTCATTGCAGCCAGCTTTCGTAAACATAATCGTTGTGGGAATGAACATGAATTTCCTTAATGCGGGAAACGATGGAATTCGTGGAATGACCGCGAAATATCAGTGGTGGAATCCGGATGCACGAGCCTCGCTTGGCATTGGTGAGCGCAGTCCGTCCAGATACTTCACACACGACTTCAAATCCTTGATGAACGCTTCGGCCATATCGTGGCTGAAACCGTTACGCACCACAATGCGCTGCACGGTCACCTGCGTCAGATCCACCGGCATCGGATAAGCCGGCACCAGCCATCCCTTCATGCGCAGCCGATCCTGCAGATCGTACAGATTCCACTTGCGATCCGGCTTGTCGTTGAGCATCCATGCGAACACCGGAATGTCGGAACCGTCGTTCCACAGCGTAAAATCATCCATCTGCTCGATCTCGCCCGACAGATATTTCGCCACATCATGCGAAGTCTGCTGCACCCTTCGATACCCGTCGAATCCCAAACGCAGGAACATGTAGTACTGCAGCAGTACCTGTGCGCCCGGACGGGAGAAGTTCAGTGCGAAAGTCGGCATTTCGCCGCCGAGATAACTCACCTTGAAAATAAGGCTTTCCGGCAGGTCAGCGGTTTCGCGCCATACGACCCATCCCAAACCGGGGTAGACCAGACCGTACTTGTGACGGGAGGTGCTGATGGAGTAAACGCGCTTGACGCGGAAGTCCCATGCGAGGTCCGGCTGGATGAATGGTGCGATCATACCTCCCGAAGCGCTGTCCACATGGATGCGCACATCAAGTCCGGTGCGCTCCTCGATGCGGTCCAGTGCTTCGCTGATCTGTTCGACCGGCTCATACATACCCGTATAGGTCACGCCCATGATGGCCACCACGCCGATGGTGTTCTCATCGACATACTTGTCGAGATCATGGCCGTCGAGCACTTTGTGGTCCTCGGAAATCGGCACATAGCGTGGTTCCACGTCGAAATAGTTGCAGAACTTCTCCCAGCACACTTGCACGGCGCTGCTCATCACCAGATTCGGACGATCGGTCGGCAGGTCGGCCTTTTCGCGGGCTTCCTTCCAACGGCGCTTCAACGCGAGTCCGCCCAGCATGCAAGCTTCCGACGAGCCGATGGTGGAGGTTCCGATGGCATTCATTGGATCGGGCGCATGCCATAGATCGGCGAGCATGTGCCAGCAGCGCGATTCGACTTCGGCGGTTTTCGGGTACTCGTCTTTGTCGATCATGTTCTTGTCGGCCGCCTCCATGTACAGGCGGTTCGCATGATCGTCCATCCACGTGCTCACAAAAGTTGCAAGATTGAGTCGCGCGTTGCCATCCAGCATGGCCTCGTCATGCACCACTTGGTAGGCGGTTTCCGGCAGACTACCCTTCTGTGGAATGGTAAATTTCGAGAACGCCTGGGCTTCCTTCGGACGGGCGAACAGCGGATTGATTTCCACGCTGTCAGGAACAACGCGGTCGTCGGCATTGCCGCAGGTGTTGTCGCAGCAATGCGAATTGTTGTTTTCAGTGGTGGAATGTGTTTCTGGCATTGCAGTTCCTTTCGTTGATTTGGAACGTTTGTTGCGTTCCGGGATTCAAAAATGAAAGTCGATTCTGGATTTTTGCTGGGAAATAGTCACATTTGTGCTATATGAAAATTCGTATGACAACCGCTTCGCACGGAGGTATCCGCGCGCGGTTTCGTAATGAACACCGTCATTCGAACTCGCATGGTTGTGTTCTCACAAAGAGGAATGCGCACGTTGGTTTGTTGCACATTCTTACACGCTGAAGGTGGGTATCGGCTACGATGGGCAGGTATGAACGAATCGACGATGAATCTTTCCTGGCTGGATGACGCGAAGCAGGACATCGAACAATGGTCGGCATCGATGCCGAATGACGCCGACAACCAGCCGATCGACTGGCGATGGGTGTCTTCCCTTGACCTGCGTAACGGCATTGGTGCCGCCACAAGACAGCACGTTGATTTGTTGGCAATGCTGCGGTCCTCGTCGCCGCAACTTTCCGCCCCGCAGCTGCACGCCCTGTTGAAAGATGATCTTGCGATTCGAGATCGGCTCGAACCGACCATCGCGCAGTGCAACAGCACGTTCATGATGGATTACGACCGACTTATCGCTTCCTATCGGCTGCCGCGCGCGCTTGCTTACGCGAACCGTCGGTTGTGCGACGAAATCGCTGTTCTGCGACAGATTGGCGTGGCGATGGGATTGTGGACGGTCACCGAGGAACGACGTGAGCGCGTGACGGTTCCGGTGCTGCTGCCCGGTTCGGCTTTGGCTTCCGGGGGAGTGGCGTTGGATGATATTCAAGATCGAACCGCTGACATCGTTAACGGCCGCGCCGCCCGTCGTGCCGCAGAGAAAAGTCAGAAGCGAGCCAGTGACTATGCCATGTCGCGTGCGAACCTGAGTGGAGTAACCAGTCCGGGCGGCTCCACGTTGTTTGATTACGGTTCGGAAACGAAATCCGCTGAAGCGGCGCAGTTGCGTCGGATGGCTGAATACCGCAAATCGGATTGGCGTGACGCTTATCTTCCTGGACGCGATGTGGACAATGTCATGGGAATCGACATCGAAACCACCGGTACTGACCCGGCGCGTGTGTACATCATCGACGTCGGCTTTGAATATATGAACATGATTTCCCCTCGCCCTGCTGCCGCACCTACTGGATACCAATACGAGCAGAGTTATTACGAAACGGGCGATGCGTATGGTCAGTCGCGTCTGTCGTTCGGCGTTCCTGCCGAGAACGCGACGCTCGGTAATCCGCTGATTCTCGATTTGACCGGTATCGATGTACGTGATCGTGCGTCCGGCTTCCGCCTGTTCGATGAGTGGCCGGAGGCTCAAATCGGTTTGCTGCAGCGATTGGAGCAGCAACCGTACGTAGCGCACAACGCTCGTTTCGAACATAGCTTCTTCATGTTGAATGTGGCTGGATATGCAGAAAGCTACCGTGCGGGCAAGATTACGATTATCGACACGTTGCCGATGAGCCGCCGTTGGGATGAAGGGTCAATTCCGGACGACGAGCATCCGTACGGCAATAACACGTTGGACGCATACGCCAAGCGGCAGGGCGCGCTCGATGAAAGCAAGTCGGAGCGCCACCTCGGTTTGGAAGATACGCATATCATGCTGGTTGCCATGAAACATCACTTGGGTGTATTGCATGGCGAAGGCCGCGGTCCGTGGGGTGCGAATGGCAAGTCTGGCATCGGTGGCAAGCATTGCGGGCGCCGTTGGTAGTTTCTGCCATCGTCGGCTATTTTGGTTTGCGAAACTAGATGCACGTCGATTTGTATTAATTGCGATGAGCGTCTGTTTTGTTTTCGACTGTTCGACACGCCGACGGCTATTGGTTTTGCGTTCACCTGGTTGTGGTTTTCGGGGTCTATTCTGATGGTATCGGCGCTTTCCGGACGCATTTTCCCGGTTTTCGACA
>OLOZ01000818.1_pt1 | contig 24757 bp, 22 predicted proteins | sample 1673021 | NCBI WGS metagenome assembly OLOZ01 (sample SAMEA3136747, study PRJEB25190) | human gut metagenome | biome: human gut; feature: human-associated habitat; material: faeces | place: Austria | collected 2013 | reverse complement strand
ATGATGTCAATGCGGAGAGTAGATTATCCATTCAGACTTTTTCGACGAACCGAAATGTTTTGATTCCTTTATGGCTCATTATGGAAAATTTGAAAATGTAAAAAATTATATTGCCATTGTCGGAAATAAAAATGATCAGGAAAAAGCGGGATATTATGGTGAGAAGATTGTGCTGAAATGTCCGGAGCTTGGTCTTAATACCTGCTGGGTGGCAATGACGTATGGCAAATCAAAAGCAGAAATAAAAAGAGGACAGAAACTGCTGATCATTATTTCGCTGGGATATGGAAAAACACAGGGAGTTCCACATAAAAGCAAGAGTATAGCGGAACTTGGAAAGGCAGACTAGGGTATAGAATGGTTTGACTATTTATGTATGCTATGTTTTCTTCCTGTCAGCCTGCAGAGATTAGAAGTTTTTGCACAGTCTTATGGAAGCTTTAACATTGTGGCTGCAGTCAGTAAGAACGAAGATACTATATATACATTGCCAGATACAACATTCACAATGTATAAAGTAGCTGCCTATGATAATGGCCAATGGAAATTAACAGAAGAGTTTAGTAAGATAAATGTTTCATTTGATTTTAGTAACCCGGATCTGCAGGATGATACAGCCGGGAAATTAAAGAGATATGCACAAAGACAAGGAATCAATGGGAAAACTGGAAGTACGAATTCGGAAGGGAAACTTACGTTTGATGGATTAGAAGAAGGAGTATATCTTTTTATCCAGCCTGGGAAAACATATCTAGGAAAATCAGCTTATCAAAGTACCGCATTTATTATTCCCGTTCCGGAAAAAGATGAGATGGGAAATACTATGTGGAATATAACAGTGGAGCCTAAATTTAAAAATCAATCGTTGCCGGAAAAAAGTACAACTTCCACAGAAACTACAGAACCACATATACAAGAAAGAAAAAAGAAAGTAACAAAAGGTGGAAAAACAGGAGATAACACAAAGTTATATCAGTGGGCAGTCATTCTTTTATTAAGTGTGCTTGTAGGAGAAGTGATATGTTGTAGAAAAAATAGAGAAGATAAGCAGGAGTGATGGAATATAAGAAAAGGGCAAGAAACGGAATATGTGTATATTGCTGGATACAACATTCACAATAAGCAAGATTGGGGTGATATAATAAAAATTGAAGTGGGGACAGTGGTAGGAAATTTAACGGTAGATAGTGATAGTGGACTTAGAAAAAATCGTTATACACTTTGGAAATGTAAATGTATTTGTGGAAAAGAAATCCTGTTAGACACACGAACCATTCAACGGGGCACAGTTTTAGACTGTGGTTGTATTACTAAAGTAAAGAAAAATATTCATGATATAAGTAACCAGAGATTTGGAAGATTGGTTGCAGTAAGACCTCTTGAAAAACGTGACCAATCTGGAGGTGTTTTATGGAAATGTAAATGTGACTGCGGAAAAGAAACTATTGTTAGTCAGACAAATTTACAAAATGGACATACAAAGAGTTGTGGATGTCTTCAAACAGAAAGTGGAATTAAAAACTTAAAATTAATAGAAGGTACGTCAATTAGCAAGTTAGAAGCAACAAATAAACGATTATATAAAACGAATACCAGTGGGTTTAATGGTGTATATTATGCGAAGAAAAACCGTAAATGGATTGCACAGATCTCTTTTAAGAGAAAAACATATTATCTGGGGGAATTTGATAATAAACAAGAAGCTATAGAATGCAGAAAAGAAGCAAATCGCTGTTTGTATGATAGTTTTCTGGAAAAGTATTATTCAGAAACAAAGAAAAAGAGAACTATATAGCAGCTGATAAGATTGATATGATCCTCCTAAAGTAGACAAAGCAAATAACTAATCTACTTTAGGAGAATTTTTTATGTCCAAGAGAAGGAAATATAGTAAGGGCACAGTTCGATATAAAACACAAAGCTCTAGAGCATTTTTCAAACACGCTCTAGCGTGTGGATTATAATTGGAAATCTTTTTATCATTTGATGTAATATATTTGCTGAAATCTTTTTTTAAAATTAGATGATATTAAATTATATCTTTTCTTAATGATTAATAAAAATATTGTATATATTATATTTTATCATATTTAATTTGTTGACTATACTAATATTATTCGGTATAATTTTGTTATAAAGGAGGGGAGAAAATGATAATTAAAAAAAGAAAATTATCTGAGCGGAAACTTATGGCTTTATCTTGTGGAAGTTATTTATTGGGGATTGTGTGTATGACTATTTTAGGATATTTTTATGATAAAATACCATACAGAAATCTCTTATATATTATTCCGATTTGTTTATTACTATTTGGAGCAATTTTTTCAGGTATGCTTCATATTATGTATCCAATTTTTCTAATTGAATGGAAAGAAGTATCAAAGAAAGATATAAAAGAAATGACTACGAAAAAAGAATAGGAATAGATTAAAAACCCAGGGCAATGTGTAATTTTTCAATATACTATTCAACCCTTTTTATTTTTAAAAATATGCTTCTGGATTTGAAACTAAATACTTGCAAAGTAGGTATCTAATAATTTCCTATCATTACAGGTACAATAGAATCATGTAATGATGGAAATGAGGTGTATTTACTTGCATATAGAGAAGTATGTTGCGAAGAATATAATTTCTTTGTGTGAAAAGCGTGACATCAGTAAATACCGATTATCGCAGTTGTCCGGGATTTCGCAGTCTTCGCTTAGCAGAATTATGACACAGGAAAGTCTGCCGTCATTGATTACTCTTGAAAAAATATGTGTAGCTTTGGGGGTAACTTTATCACAATTCTTCAGAGAAGAAAATCCAGTAGATTTAACGGAATCACAAAAAGAAATACTTAAAATATGGGACAATTTAAGCACGAAAGAACAGGAGACAGTTTTAGCGATGCTTAGAGGTCTTCAGAAATGAAGAAACAGTTCAAACATATATGTTTGGCTGTTTCTTTTTTGTGTGAATAAATAGAGAGTTAGATGTAATTTTAATTATCTAAAAATTGAAATATTTATAAAGAAATTAACAAGAAAGATAATAAAAAAAATACTAGAAATAACTAATGCTTATGAGATGAAAAAATATCTATTTTAATAAAAAAACAAATAATATATATTATATAATTATTACTATTTAAAAAATAAATACTATGTTAAAATATTTATGGCGTTCTGCAAACACAGAACGTCTTTTTTTTGCAAAAAAATAATTTTTTACAAAAGGAACCGAAAAAACAGGGTGTCCCATTCGGGATAAAGAATGAAAGGGGGAAATCGTTGCTTTTTGTAGGAAGGGGGTGAGCCTTAATGGAGCAATCACCTTCTTACAAAAGAAAAATTCAAATTCAATTTCAGGCATACTGTTATAAAATTTTGCGAGGTGAAGCAGTTGACTATTATCGTTATGTAAATTATTTGCAAAAACATGAGAAATCTATTGAGAATTTATCATCGGAAGAATCTGGTGAACTTTATGTATCAGATGAATACAGATCAGATGATCATCTGTTTAAAGTATTGGAATATGACATAGGGATAAAAAGTGATTTACTTGCTGAAGTATTACATCTGTTATCACAAAAGAAAAGAGATGTTATATTACTTTCATTTTTCTTGGGTATGAGCGATACAGAAATTGCCAGAATAATGTGTGTAGTAAACAGTACAATACATGAGCATAAGAAAAAAGCACTTAAATTGATGAAAAGTGAACTGGAGAAAAGAGGAATGGAGGAATAGTTACAATGCAAAAAGATTCAAGAAAAAATGAAGAAAGATTATTACCTTTTGAAACGATTAAGGCAGCTACGGAAGGAGATGTAGATGCGATGGATAAAATTTTAAAGCATTATAAACCTTACATAGTGAAATTATCAATTCGGACAGATGGTGATAAAAGCTACATTGATGAAGACTTGCGAGAACGTTTGGAGGCAAAATTGATTGCTAAGACTTTAGAATTTGAGACTGCTTAGTTTGAATATGCGATGACTTTCTTTCTTAGATAACTAACTGTACTTTGAAAATCAAATGATTTTGCCATTTGTATGTAACAGACTTATGCCAGGATACCGGTGAGGTGGAGCAAAGATATAATGATACTTCTGATTGGGCAGTCGGCTCATAGACCTTAGAGCCGGAACCATACAATTTTATGGTTAAGGTAATCTGCAATGATTACGCAGCAAATGGGTATACAAAACAACCTATAAATTATATTTTCATAGTTTATGCCGAATTTGACAATGAAAGCCGTGTGGCAGGATATGACTTATTAAGTAATCCTGCCACATTCTTTTGGGGTCAAAGCTAAACGGGAGGAGAAAATGGATAATACAAAATTACTAAGATACAGCTTGCAGTTATCAATGCTTAAACAGTTGTTACAGTTGAAACTTATAAGCGAAAAAGAGTATCAATTAATAGAAAAAACAATAAAAAAAGATTATAGTGTAGTATCGAGTATTACTACTTGACTATTTCTGTGTATTATAATACAATTATAGTATCACTACGATAGGAATACAAGAAAGGCGAAGATATGGAAGTTAAAATAATTAAAGCTAACACACCTACAGAACTTTCTTCAAAAAGAAAGATAGAGAGATTAAGAGTAGCAGCCTATTGTCGTGTTAGTACTGATGATGAAGACCAGACTAAGAGTTATCAGTCTATGATTAAATATTATACAGATTTGATACAGAATAATAAACAGTGGGTATTTGCAGGAATATTTGCAGATAAGGCAATCACAGGAACAAAGGCAGATATACGTGAAGAATTTCAGAGATTGATTCAAGAATGTCTATCTGGTAAAATTGATTTAGTAATTGCAAAAAGTATTCCAAGATTTGCAAGAAATACATTAGATACTTTAAAATATGTAAGAATGTTAAAGGAAAGAAATGTTGCGGTATATTTTGAAGTAGAAAAAATTAATACCTTGAAGGATGGAGAATTTTTATTAACAATTTTAAGTTCTGTTGCCCAGCAAGAAGTAGAAAATACCTCTGCATATGTAAAAAAAGGCTTAAAAATGAAAATGAAAAGAGGAGAGCTTGTAGGGTTTCAAAAATGTCTAGGGTATGATTATGATCCATTAACAAAAACACTTTCTATTAATGAAGAAGGGGCAAAAACAGTAGGCTATATATTTAAGAGATATGTAGCTGGTGCAGGTTCCACTATGATTGCACGAGAATTGAACGAACAAGAAATTCCAACAGTTCATGGAAATCGGTGGTCTCCTTCAAGTGTGATGGGAATTATTAATAATGAAAAATATATGGGAGATTTACTATTAGGAAAGTCTTTCACCGTAGATCCGATTTCAAAAAGAAGATTAACGAATATGGGTGAGGAAGACCGTTTTTATATAGAAAATCACCATGAAGCTATTATATCAAAAGAAATTTTTGAAAAAGCTCAAGAAATTCGTCAGCGCCGGAGTAAGGGGCGGGTAAATGGAGTAGAGACTGGAAAAAGAGAAAAATATAGTAGACAATATGCATTCAGCAGTATGTTGGAATGTGGCTTTTGTGGAGAGACTGTATCAAGGAGATGTTGGCATAGTCATTCAAAATACGAAAAAATTATATGGCATTGTGGAAGGAATATAAGAAAAGGAAAGCGTTTTTGTCCAGAAGCTAAAGGCATTCCAGAACAAGTTATAGAAAAAGCTTTTGTTGAATCTTATCAGATGCTATGTTCTGATCACAAAGATATATTAGAAGAATTTATAAAAAGGATTGAAGAGACATTGTCTGGCGATTCAATAAAAGACAGAATCAAAAAGATAGATCAGTCTATTCGTAATTTGAAATATAGGAGAAGAAAATTATTAGATAAGTATTTAGATGGAGGTATTGCTAAAGATATTTATGAAGAGGCAGACTTAGATTTAGATAAAAAAATATTTAAAGCAAACCAAGATTTGATTGAATTGGAACAACAATACAATAGTGAAAACAGTTTGCAAAAGAGACTTAAAGATTTTAAAAAAGCATTACTAAAAAATCAGACATTGGAAGAGTTTGATAGAGAAATATTTGAAAGTATTGTCGAAAAGGTTATTATCGGCGGTTATGATGAGAATGGAAAAGAAGATCCCTATAAAATAATTTTCATATATAAAACAGGATTCAAAGACGAAATTGAAAATGCAAAGAAACGATATGAAAACACATCAGGGAGAGTGGATGGAAAATTGTGTTCCTATATTACAAGCGAGGTAAAAGATTTGTATCCTTGTAATAGTGACAACACACATCGACCCTGTTGAATTTGATGGAGATGGAGATATGGACGACCATAATTTCAATTAATTTTACAGGAATCAATTAGAAAAAGTTCTGTTCTCTGGTTGACAAAATGGGCGGTCACGAGTATAATCATAAACAGTTTTAATGCGTTACCACTTTATTGTGACAGAGTATTTAAAGGGCAAGAAGATTGTCACAAAAGAGTCTGTGAATGCAGGCTCTTTCTTTTATAGATTTTTATAAATTAAAAGAGAAAACAGGTAATAAAATTATTTTTTTATGAGAATAGCTCAGACAATTTTATAAAAGTGGTGAATGAGATTTTAATTTAGGAGGATAACATTAATGAAAGAAAAACTGCTCCACACTCCAGAGGGAGTAAGAGATATTTATAACTCAGAATGTAAGAGAAAGTCAGCAGTGGAGAAGCGGATTCATCATATATTAGAGCTTTATGGATATCAAGATATCGAGACCCCAACATTTGAATTCTTTGATATATTTAACAGTGATACAGGAACTGTAAGTTCTGTAGAGATGTTTAAGTTCTTTGATAGAAATAATAATACGTTAGTTCTCCGCCCGGATATGACGCCTTCTATTGCAAGAAGTGTGGCAAAGTATTATAGTGCCTGTGAATTTCCACTTCGTCTTTCTTACCGCGGGAATACATTTTTAAATAACAGAAGTTATCAAGGTAAGCTTACCGAGAAGACAGAGATGGGAGCAGAGCTTATTAATGATGATAGTCCGGAAGCAGATGCAGAGGGAATCATCATGATGATTGACTGTTTCCTTGCGGCAGGTCTTACGGATTTTCGTATAGATATCGGGCAGGCAGAGTTTTATAAAGGAATTATGGGTGCGTTAGAAGCTTCTGAGGAAGTTAAGGAGCAGATTCACGAATATATCGAGAATAAGAATGCTCTTGGAATGGAAATTCTTTTATCGGATTTATCTATGAAAGATTGTTATCGTAACATTCTGCTTGAGTATAATGATTTATATGGTGATGTTACCATGCTTGAAAAGGCAAAGAAGCTTACGATAAATCCTCGTTGTCAGGCAGCAATTGCCAGACTAGAGGAAGTGTATGAAGTGTTAAAGCTTTACGGTTACGAAAAATATGTAAGTTTTGATCTTGGCATGGTGAACCATTTTGATTATTATACAGGAATTATTTTCCGGGGATATACTTATGGAACTGGAGATGCGATCGGAAAAGGTGGACGTTATGATAACCTTTTAGCGCAGTTTGGTAAGGAAGCAAGTGCCTGCGGATTTACCATTTTGATTGATGATGTACTATCTGCATTAAGCCGTCAGAATATCAGCATTTCCTTAAAAGAATATGCCTATTCTTTACTTCTTTATAAATCAGAGGACAGACAGAATGCGATTCCGTTAGTTGTAAAGTTAAGAGATGCCGGAGTGCGGACGGAACTCGTTTCCATGACAGAAGGAAAGACGTTAGAAGAATATCTTGCTTTTGGAAAGAATCAGGGAGCAGAAGGAATCCTCTATTTAGATGGGGAGAATGTCACTGTTTATGATATGGCTTCCGGAGATCAGGAGACAAAGACATTACAGGAATTCAGGGAGGAATATTAAGATGCGCTATTTAACATTTGCTCTGGCAAAGGGAAGACTTGCCAATAAAACAATGGATATGTTTGAAAAACTTGGTATTACCTGTGATTCCATTCGTGATAAAGAGACAAGAAAGCTTATTTTTGTCAATGAAGATTTAAAGCTTAAGTTTTTCTTAGCGAAGGCTTCTGACGTTCCTACTTATGTAGAGTACGGTGCAGCGGATATCGGTATCGTAGGAGAAGATACGATTCTTGAAGAGGGAAGAAACCTTTACGAAGTAATGGATCTGGGCTTTGGAAAGTGTAAGATGTGTGTCTGTGGACCTGAAAGTGCAAGGGAAAAGTTACAGCATGGTGAGCTTATTCGTGTAGCTTCTAAGTATCCAAGCATTGCCAAAGATTATTTTTATAATAAAAAGTTTCAGACCGTAGAGATTATCAAGTTGAATGGTTCGGTTGAGTTAGCTCCGATTGTTGGACTTTCTGAGGTCATTGTCGATATCGTGGAGACTGGTTCTACATTAAAGGCAAACGGGCTTACAGTCTTAGAGGAAATTTGTGATCTTTCTGCCCGTATGGTAGTAAATCAGGTAAGTCTTAAGATGGAACAGGAGAGAATTCGTAAACTGATTTATGACCTGCGTAAGCTGAAACAGCAATAGGCTAATGACTTTAGATAAGTATCAAATTGATAGAGATAAATATTAGCAGGGGATAGTAAGTAAAAGCCAGTAAATAATATAAGCTAGTTTAGTTATTGCATCGCTTTATCATATTTATATTAAATGAGTTGATGTAGCAGAACAAACAGATTATTATATTATTTAGTATGAGATATATTGGCATAAATAATATTAAATATTAAAAAATCAATTACTGATAATGATTGGTGATATTTCCAAGAAAAGATAAAAACAAAAATAGAAAAATTCCAGAGGAAAAGAAAATGAGAGTTTTAAAGGTAAATAAAGAAAATACAAAAAATATTTTAAGTGATTTATTAAAAAGAAGCCCGAATAATTACGACCAGTATGCCGGAACCGTGCAGGGCATTTTAGACGAGATTAAGGAAAAAGGAGACGAAGCTCTTTTTGCCTATACAGAGAAGTTTGATAAATGTAAGCTGACAAAGGACACGATTCAGGTAACAGAGGAAGAAATCAAGGCAGCATATGAAAAAGTAGATGATTCTTTAGTAGAAGTTATCCGCAAATCTCTTGTAAATATCCGTGAGTATCATGAGAAACAGAAGAGAAACAGCTGGTTTGATGCCAAACCGAACGGAACAATTCTTGGACAGAAAATGACAGCGTTAGCTTCAGTTGGTGTGTATGTACCAGGTGGAAAAGCTGCTTATCCATCCTCTGTACTTATGAATATTGTACCTGCAAAGGTTGCAGGTGTAGAGAAAATCGTGATGGTAACCCCTCCAAATAAGGACGGAGAAGTAACACCAGCTACTTTAGTTGCCGCAAATGAAGCTGGTGCAACTCATATTTATAAAGTCGGTGGAGCACAGGCAATCGGTGCATTAGCTTATGGAACAGAGTCTATTGAAAAGGTTGACAAGATTGTAGGCCCTGGAAACATTTATGTTGCCCTTGCGAAAAAGGCGGTATACGGACATGTAAGTATTGATTCCATTGCCGGACCAAGCGAGATTCTTGTTCTTGCAGACGATACTGCAAATCCGCATTTCGTAGCGGCAGACTTACTTTCCCAGGCAGAGCATGACGAACTTGCCAGTGCGATTTTAGTGACAACAAGTAAGACACTTGGCGAAAAAGTACAAGAAGAAATTGAAGGATACTTAAAGAAGTTATCAAGAGCAGAGATTATCGAGAAATCCCTTGAAAACTTTGGTTATATTTTAGAGGCAGAGACTTTAGATGAAGCATTAGAAGTAGTAAATGCGATTGCGTCCGAACATCTTGAAATCGTAACGGCCAATCCATTTGAAGTAATGACTAAGGTAAGAAATGCCGGAGCTATCTTTATTGGAGAGTATAGCTCAGAACCACTTGGTGATTATTTTGCAGGACCAAACCATGTTCTTCCTACAAATGGAACTGCGAAGTTCTTCTCCCCATTAAATGTCGATGACTTTGTAAAGAAATCAAGCATCATCTACTATTCAAAAGATGCCTTAAAAGCAATTCACAATGATATTGAGACATTTGCACAGGCAGAGGGACTGACTGCACACGCAAACTCCATCGCTGTTCGTTTTGAGGAGGAGTAAAAATGGCAGAAAGAAAAGCACATGTAGAGAGAAATACAAGTGAGACAAAGATTATTGTTGACCTGAATTTAGACGGCAGCGGCAAATATGATATTGATACCGGAATCGGTTTCTTTGACCATATGTTAAATAGCTTTGCCAAACACGGCTTTTTTGACCTGACCTGTAAAGTGGATGGGGACTTAGAGGTAGACTGCCATCACACGATTGAAGATACTGGAATCGTACTGGGACAGGCTATACGTGAAGCGGTGGGAGATAAAAAGGGAATTCGCCGTTTCGGAAACTTTTTACTTCCAATGGATGAGACACTCGTACTTGGTGCAGTAGATTTATCCGGCAGACCATACTGTGTGTGTGACCTGCCATTTACCGTAGAGAGAGTCGGTGGATTTGACACAGAAATGGTACAGGAATTTTTCTATGCTATTTCTTACAGCGCAACAATGAACCTTCATTTAAAATTAATGCATGGAAGCAATAATCATCATATTATGGAGGCGGTATTTAAGGCATTTGCAAAAGCTTTGGATGAGGCTTGTTCTTACGACCCTAGAATTACGGATGTACTTTCTACAAAAGGAGCATTATAAATGAAAAGCAAACTTTCTTTTGACGAATTTAAATTAAACAGCGATGGAATGATTCCAGTTATTACACAGGACTATAAGACCAATGAGGTTCTAATGCTTGCTTACATGACGAAGGAATCTTTTGAAAAGACATTAGAGACAGGAAAGATGACCTACTTTAGCCGTAGCCGTCAGGAACTTTGGACAAAGGGCGATACTTCCGGACATTACCAGTATGTGAAGTCTTTAGACATTGACTGCGATAAAGATACCATCTTAGCAAAAGTCGAACAGATTGGAGCGGCCTGTCATACAGGAAACCGTACCTGTTTCTTTACAAGACTTGCGCAAGAGGAGTAAAATAATACAAATAAGGGAAACATAGAAATTATAAGAAATATAGAAAAAACAGATAGAGATTAAGATAAAAATTAAGATAAAAGGAAAGAAGCTGAAAAAGAAGATATGGGCGATTTAAAAGTAAAATATCAGAAATTACTGGATTATTTAAAAGGACTTGAATCAGTAGCAGTTGCTTTTTCCGGAGGAGTAGATTCCACCTTTCTTCTGGCAGCGGCAAAAGAAGCATTGGGGGATAATGTGATTGCGTTAACGGCAAAGTCCTGTCTTTTTCCGGAAAGCGAATCCGGGGAAGCACAACAATTTTGTAAAAATATTGGCGTAAAACAGATTGTGCTTGATCTTGGAGATACGGAACTTCCATCATTTCAGCATAATCCGCCAAACCGATGTTACATTTGTAAGAAAGGATTATTTCAGAAGTTTTTAGAAAAAGCGAAAGAAAACCAGATGGTCTGCGTAGCAGAAGGTTCTAACATGGACGATCTTGGAGATTACCGTCCAGGAATGCAGGCAATCACCGAACTTGGCATTAAAAGTCCTCTTAGAGCGGCAGAACTTACCAAAGCAGAAATTAGGGAACTTTCCAAACAGATGAATCTTCCAACATGGAGTAAACCATCCTTTGCCTGCTTAGCCTCCCGTTTTGTTTATGGTGAGACAATAACAAAAGAAAAACTTGCCATGGTAGAACGGGCTGAAGACCTTCTTAGAGAACAGGGATTTCGTCAGTTCCGGGTTCGTATTCATGGAACAAATGCCCGCATCGAACTCCTGCCGGAAGACATTCCAAGAATGTTAGATAGTGAACTTCGAAAAGAAATCGTAGATAAACTCAAAAGATACGGATTTACCTATGTATCTCTTGACCTAGAAGGCTACCGCACAGGAAGCATGAATGAGGTGCTGGCGTAGGAATTTTGACTGACAGACGGAAGTAGAAGATTCGTCTGTTGTATCCACCGAATTAAATCAGAAAAAGGTTTACAGTTTTTTATGAAATATGGTATACTAATTTCATGTAACCAGAAACCATTTTCAGTATAAGAAGGAGGGCCCATTATGTCGGCTGTATTAAGTGCATTTGTTCAATATATCATAACGTTTATTTTGCTGGTAGCAGCCGCGGCCGGAGGTATTTTTTGTGGGAAGAAGTTAAGAACGAAGAAGAACATGGAAAGCAACACGGCTGGTACTGGAAATACATCAGGTAAATAATTTATATAGCGATATATTTCAGGGTGCTGACGGAGAACCAATTGTTTTCTGGCAGCACCCTTTCATGTCGGTATACCGGCAGCAATATATGAGATACTACAGGAGGACAGAATTTTGAAAAAGTATGGAGTAAATGAACTTCGAAAAATGTATCTGGAGTTTTTTGAGAGCAAGGGACATCTTGCAATGAAGAGTTTCTCACTGGTTCCACATAACGACAACAGTTTATTACTGATCAACGCAGGTATGGCACCACTGAAACCTTATTTTACAGGCCAGGAGATTCCACCAAGAAAAAGAGTAACAACCTGCCAGAAATGTATTCGTACAGGTGATATCGAAAACGTAGGTAAGACAGACCGTCACGGTACTTTCTTTGAGATGCTTGGTAACTTCTCTTTTGGAGATTATTTTAAACATGAAGCAATCGCATGGTCATGGGAATTCCTTACAGAAGTTGTAGGACTTGATGCAGACAGATTATATCCATCTGTATACTTAGAAGATGACGAGGCATTTGCCATTTGGAGAGATGAGATTGGAATCGCTCCAGAACGCATTTTCAAGTTTGGTAAAGAAGATAACTTCTGGGAACACGGTGCTGGTCCTTGCGGTCCTTGTTCCGAGATTTATTATGACCGTGGAGAAAAATACGGCTGTGGTAAACCAGGCTGTACAGTAGGTTGTGACTGCGACCGTTATATGGAAGTATGGAACAACGTATTTACTCAGTTTGAGAATGACGGACATAATAACTACACAACATTAAAACAGAAAAATATTGATACAGGTATGGGATTAGAGCGTCTTGCCGTTATCGTTCAGGACGTAGGATCTATCTTTGATGTAGATACTATCCGTTCCCTTCGTGATAAGATCTGTGAAGTAGCAAAGAAAACTTACAAAGAAAATGAGCAGGATGATATTTCTATCCGTCTGATCACAGACCATATCCGTTCCGCTACATTTATGATTTCTGATGGTATCATGCCAAGTAATGAAGGCCGTGGATACGTTCTTCGCCGTATTATCAGAAGAGCAGCCCGTCACGGACGTTTACTCGGAATCGAAGGCAAGTTCTTAGCAGAGCTTAGCAAGACAGTTATCGAAGGTTCTAAAGATGGTTATCCAGAATTAGAAGAAAAGAAAGATTTCATTTACAATGTTATCATTCAGGAAGAAGGCAAGTTTAATAAGACAATCGATCAGGGTCTTGCAATCCTTGCTGATTTAGAAGAATCCATGAAGGAAAAAGGCGTAAAAGAGTTAGATGGCCAGGATGCTTTCAAACTTTACGATACTTATGGATTCCCATTAGACCTTACAAAAGAAATCCTTGAAGAAAAAGGATACACTGTAAATGAAGAAGCATTCCAGACTTGCATGAATGAGCAGAAAGAAAAAGCAAGAAGTGCAAGAAAGACAACAAACTACATGGGTGCTGACGTTACAGTTTATGAGTCTATCGACCCATCTGTAACAAGTACTTTCGTTGGATATGAGACACAGGAATGTGATTCTAAGATTACAGTTATGACAACAGACACAGAGCTTACAGAAGCTTTAACTGATGGACAGGCTGGAACAATCTTTGTAGACGAGACACCATTTTATGCGACAGGTGGTGGACAGCACGCTGACAGCGGTGTTATCACATGCAAAGACGGCGGATTCGTTGTAGAAGATGTTGTAAAAATGCTCGGTGGAAAGATTGGCCATATCGGACATGTAACAAAGGGAATGTTCAAAGTTGGTGATACGGTAACATTATCTGTAAATAAAGCACAGAGAGCAGATACAGCTAAAGGGCACAGTGCAACCCATCTTCTTCAGAAATCCTTACGTACCGTTCTTGGAAATCATGTAGAACAGTCCGGTTCTTACGTAGATAAAGACAGACTTCGTTTCGACTTCTCTCACTTCCAGGCATTAACTGCAGAAGAACTTGCAGAAGTTGAAAAAATGGTAAATGAAAAAATCGCCGAAGACCTCACTGTAAGCACAGAAATCATGAGTGTTGACGAAGCAAAGAATACTGGTGCGATGGCATTATTCGGAGAAAAATATGGTGACAAAGTACGAGTTGTTACTATGGGAGATTTCTCCAAAGAATTCTGTGCAGGTACACATGTACCACATACAGGAGTAATCAAAGCATTTAAGATTATTTCTGAAACTGGTGTTGCAGCGGGCATAAGACGTATCGAAGCATTAACTGGTGACGGAGTAATGAAATATTATCTTGATGAAGAAAAAACTCTTCACGAAGCAGCAAAAGCAGCAAAAGCAGAGCCTCATAAGTTAGCAGAAAAGATTCAGTCCATGCTTGACGAAATCAAAGCACTTTCTGCAGAAAATGAGAAATTAAAAGACCAGATTGCCAAGAGCGAAGTTGCTGACGTAATGGATCAGGTAGTAGAAGCAGGCGATTACAAAGTACTTCCAGTATCCGTAAAAGACGTTGACATGAACGCACTCCGTACCTTAGGAGATGACCTCAAAGGCAAGATTGGCAGCGGTGTTGTTATCCTTGCTTCCGATATGGGAGGAAAGGTTAACTTAATCGTAACTGCAACAGACGATGCTGTAAAAGCAGGCGCACATGCAGGAAAGATTATCAAAGAAGCAGCAGCCTTAGTAGGTGGCGGCGGCGGTGGACGTCCAAATATGGCTCAGGCTGGTGGAAAGAATCCAGCAGGAATCAAAGCTGCATTAGAAAAAGCTGTGGAAATCGCGAAAGAACAGTTATAAGTTCTGGTTTGCCGCAGGCAAAGTAGACGCTCACAAAGAGAGAAGCCAACCTATATCTGTGACTCTATCACTGCGGGTTGAATGTTCGCTAACGGCTCACATCCAATCCTCGCTCTAAGGCCACAGATATAGGTTGGTTTCTCTCTTTGCGAGCTGTCTTTGGCTGTAGAAGTAAAAACAGAATTCAATATGGAGGTTAGATTATGGTTCGAGCAATTATGAAAGATGTTTTGTTTCTTAAAAAGAAAGCAGTCCCTGCAACAAAAGACGATATGCCAGTGGTGCAGGATTTACTTGATACGTTAAAAGCAAATGAAACTGGCTGTGTTGGGATGGCAGCAAATATGATTGGAGTAAATAAAAGAATTATTGCGGTGAATATGGGATTTGCGAATATTGCAATGTTAAATCCGGTGATTGTAAGTAAAAAAGAACCATATGAGGCAGAAGAGGGCTGTTTATCTTTAAAAGGAGTTAGAAAAACGACTCGCTATCAGGAGATAGAAGTAGAGTATGAAGATATTCATTTTAAAAAACAGCATCAGAAGTATAAAGGCTGGGTAGCGCAGATTATACAGCATGAGGTGGATCATTGCGAGGGGATAATTATCTGATTTATGAAACAAAACAGACGTACCGAAAGAGAGAAGAGGTCCTATATCTGCAACTCTATCACTGTGGGTTGAATGCTCGCGTAATGGCTCGCATTCAATCCTCGTTCTAAGGCCACAGATATAGGGCCTCTTCTCTCTTTCGGGGCTGTTTTAGGTTGTTGAAGTAAAATTATATAATATTTACAGATATTTGGCAATAGTAAATAAAAGTAATCCAAACTCCGTAAAAATCATCATTAGATGCAGTTATTTCTTCTATTGAATTTACATGAAATATTAAAGATTTACATGGATTTTTCTGGAAAAATATGATATAATCCCCTCGTTGCCGCCCCATTCTGGCAACAGAAAGGGGGTGTACATATTGTCAGCATATTCTTTTCTTCTGTCGGTATTGGCAGGTGTAGCATCTGGCATCATTGTTGAACTAATCATGACTATACTTCGCAAGTGGTTTGGCCGGAAGAAGAAGTAAAATCATGCGGTAACCAAACCCCACAAAAAAATCCCCTCAGTATTCGCGGTACTGAGGGGATTTGTGTTTGTGTACATACTGTACAGCATATTCTTTTCTGATTTCAATATATCATACCGAATCAGATATTTCAAGTATATTCTGCTTTCAAAATTTTATGCCAGATTGTGCCGACGCATAAGCATACTTATTGAATGAGAAATTGGCACTGATGAGATATTTATCTTTAGCATTATAAATTTTGAAGTTTGCTCTAGTAGTGTCAGTTTTGCCAACTTGCCTGTAGAAAATCTCAACATAAATATTAAGAAAGCAACTTTCTCTTTACTTTCGTATATTCTGCTTCTGTGTATCCTTTTTCTAATATTTTTTCTTTTGGTATTCCAAAAGAAATGAATGCAGCTATTGCGTTTTCCCGTTCCTTTTCCGTGTTTCTACGTTCTTGTTCTACTCCCTTATCCCAGGCATCTTCTAGCATTCCCTGTAATATTACGCGCCCCATACTTTCTCCCATCGCTTCCACCTTCCTTTCTAATTCTTTAGTCATCTCTACGCCACATTTATTTTTTAAATAATTCTTTTTTCTTCTGCTGAATGGTCTGCAATTACATATTCCAACATTTCGATTAATTTATTTTTAGACTGTGTCATGTTTTTCCCACCTCGTATCTTTATGAGAATCCCTTTTAACAGATTTATCTCTTCGGGGTGAATATTTTCACCAAATTTTACTTCCGGTCTAAGTTGGTATTCTATAATGGAATCTTCATTTTTTCTGGCATCTATGCATATCCAGATACTTATGACTTCCTTAATCTTTTCATCAACTTTCGCTACACCATCGCTAAGCGCGGAAAGTATCCTTGAGATATAGGTTTCTCTGACAGCCATATATTCTTTGTTGGTCTGTTTATCTTCGCTAATTAAAATTATGCTTCTGATATCCAATTCTGAATAGTCTCTACCGAGAGGTTTACTGCTTTTGCAATCTGTTTCACAGACATTCCCATTTCGAGAAGGGCAAGAGTAGTTTCTCTTGCTTTTTTCAATTCTCCAGACTGTTCCCCTCGAAGAAATCCAGATTGTTCGCCCCTTTCAACGCCTTCATTATAAATCTCTTCTAATTCCTGACACATTTGATTCACTCCTTCCTCAGTTTCTTTTAATTGTTGTACTCTTGCAGATAGGACGTTACTATACATCTTATCCGCTTCTTCGCAATGTAAGTCATGCATTAAGCGACCTAATTCGGTATCATCCTGTTTTTTCGAGTTTACATATAAAATATGTTGTCCATCTTCAAATATTTCTCCGGTTTCGTTGCTTCGTCTTCGTATGTGGTTGATTGGCAGATTATATCCAAGGACATCATTTTTAGTGATGAAAATGACATAAGTTTCTGGGAGATTGTCAAAAAAATCGCCTGGATTCAGTAGGTTCATATCCAGTAGACCGCAGTGGTATCGGGCTCTTTTTGGAGAAGCACCATCATTCTCACCTTGAATCTCCACATTAAAGTGATTGTTTTCTGCATCCCTTGCCACGCAGTCTAAAATGGCGGAACGTCCCTGGAGATTTTTATAATCTTTCTGTAAAGTCTGGTCGATTACTTTTAGGCCTGTTCTATTCATGATAACCTGAAGAATATATTCCGTACATGAGATTTCCTTTAAAACATTCCGCATAAAGATGTCATTCATTATCGTAAAGTGTTTTATCTTTTCTTTATATCTTTCGTAGCGTTGTTCTAAGCCTTCTGGCTGTAAGATTGTGGAATCCGTCATTTACGCTACCTCCAATTATGATATATCAATAGTTACGCTACTTACTGTTGCCATCCTCAGATCTTTTCAACTGATCTGTAGGATTGGAATATACAGAGAGGGAGAGCTCGTTTATTCTACAAATCAAAACGATGCTTCAGATATCCAGTTCTGAATAGTTTCTATAGAAAGATTTACTGCTTTTGCAATCTGTTCCGAAGACATTCCCATTTCAAGAAGGGCAAGAGTAGTTTCTTTCTTGGCCTTTAGTTTACCAGATTGTTCGCCTCGCAGAAATCCAAATTGCTCGCCTTTTTCAACGCCTTCATTATAAATCTCTTCTAATTCCTGACACATTTGATTCACTCCTTCCTCAGTTTCTTTTAATTGCTGCACTCTTGCAGACAGGACGTTACTATACATCTTATCCGCTTCTTTACAATGTAAGTCATGCATTAAGCGGCCTAATTCGGTATCATCCTGCTTCTTAGAGTTTACATATAAAATATGTTGACCATCTTCAAATATTTCTCCGGTTTCGTTGCTTCGTCTTCTTATGTGGTTGATTGGCAGGTTATATCCAAGGACATCGTTTTTAGTGATAAAAATGACATACGTTTCCGGCAGGCTGTCAAAAGGATCGCCTGGATTCAATAGATTCATATCCAGTAGACCGCAGTGGTATCGGGCTCTTTTTGGAGAAGCACCATCGTTCTCACCCTGAATCTCCACATTAAAAAAATTATTCTCTGCATCCTTTGCCACGCAGTCTAAAATGGCGGAACGCCCCTGGAGATTTTTATAATCTTTTTGTAAAGTCTGGTCGATTACTTTTAGGCCTGTTCTATTCATGATAACCTGAAGAATATATTCCGTACATGAGATTTCCTTTAAAACATTCCGCATAAAGATGTCATTCATTATCGTAAAGTGTTTTATCTTTTCTTTATATCTTTCGTAGCGTTGTTCTAAGCCTTCTGGCTGTAAGATTGTGGAATCCGTCATTTACGCTACCTCCAATTATGATATATTAACGATTATTATATGACTATTATATACATAATTTGACATAAAAGTCAATGAGTATTTGAATCAGAATTTTGAACAGAAAAACCATGCCCTTCTGGAGAATTCCCATTTTTACCAACTGTGGATTTAAATTAGACAGAAAAAAGAAAAAATACGATATCCCAGATGCGACTACAGAGCAGATGGGATATCGTATTTTTTCTTTTTTCGTCTACATCAAATCTACAGATTAGAATTCTTTTACCAAAAGTGTCATAAAATCAACCACTTAGACACATCCTATTGAATTTTAGTGAAGAAAATGATACGCTATTTTTAAAATAGCAAAATCTATATTTTAGAGCATGTTTGAAAAAGCATTCTTGAAATCTGCACGCCTCAATTTGCATTCTTGAATTTGCCTTCATTCGGTTGACGTAGCCCGCTACGCAGCCCTCATTTAGGCAAAATCTTCTACAAATTGTAACGGAATCTTCCAGAAAGCATTTTTCAAACATGCTCAAGGAGAAAGTGAGGAGAGTTTATGAAAAAACAACGGAAACACATCAACCTATCCCGTATAACAGCATTCATCTTATCTGTAGCAATGCTGGCAGGATTCTGTCCGCAGGGAGTCAGCCTTGCGGATATCCCGATAACACTCCCAAAGGTAAATGCGGCAGAGAATATAAGCAATCCAAGAATCGTAAAGGATTCCTCTATGGATGCCGGACAGAAAGTTACCTGGGACTGTGTGTACTTCGGAAGCTATCCGCAGAGTGAGATAACATCCAAAGATGGCAGTATTTATAATACATTAAAAAATGCGACGGGCTGGGATGAAAATAATGATATTACGATTGGAAGAACGAAGTATCGCAGATTAAAGGGGGAAGATGCGACATATGCTACCAGTAGTGATTCACCTTATCGTTATGACTGGAATGATAACTATAAAATCTACCATTATTTTAAGTATGAACCAATCAAATGGCGTGTTTTAAACAGAAATGGAAATGATGCACTTCTTCTTGCAGATATCGCTTTAGATGACCAGAAGTGTAACACAAATTGTGAAGATGTAACATGGGAAACAAGCAGTATGCGAAGTTGGCTGAACGGCTATGAGGCATCTGTGAATCAGCCAGAGACAGATTATAGTAGAAAGAATTTTATTAATTCTGCTTTCACATCTACGCAAAGAAGTGCCATTAAAACAACCAGTGTTGTAAATGACAATAGTAATATATATGGAACAGAAAGTAAAAATAATATTGCTGATAAAGTATTTCTGCTCGCTAATTCGAAATCTTATAATAAAGATGTAGCAACAAGCTATGGATTTGATTTTGATAACGATGTTTACGGTGATGAAGCGAGAAGAAGCCGATGTAGTGCATATGCATATGCAATGGGAACAGAGAGATGTTATCCTAGTGATGATGACGAAGGGTTTATCGGAAATGTTTCTTGGTGGTACTACATGCCGGACAGGGATTGGATGGCAATTTCAGTGGATTTTGATGGTCAAGGAGAGGGTGTTGGTGTTGAAAGAGATGATATCGGTGTGCGTCCCGCCCTGCATATAAATCTTTCATCCACCAATCTCTATTCCTACGCTGGAACTGTATGCTCAGATGCTATGAAATCTGGGAGGAAGAAACCAGATTATCCAAGTGAACCCGACGAACCAGACACCCCAAACCAGCCTACCCAGCCCGACAAACCGGGAACGGCCACAGGAACCAGAACAGAGGAGAGCAATGTAGATATTGAGATTGACGGTGGTGTAGATTTTACGATTCCAGAGAATGTTCCAATTCTTGGTGGTGGGGATGTTTCTCTTGATTATGGAACGATTCCAGTTACTTTTGAGAGGGAGGATAATACATACCGGATTGGAATCGGTGTTCAGGATATGAATAAGAAGGACTGGACAACGTTTAAAAAGTTTGTGGAAACGCAAAAAGAATCCTATAGAAAAGGAATGAACTCTCTTTTGGCTTCTAAGTTTGGAACTGCGTCTATGGGGATGAGCGTAGAACCGGAAATGGAGGCTTATGGCTATGTGGAAGGAACAATCACGAAGACAAACGGAGTCGAATCTGCAGGAGGAAAGCTGGTTGTTGAAATAAAAGGAACGGCAAAGCAGGAATGGCAGACGTTTGTGGTTGTTGTTCCGGTAGTGATTAAAGTAAAGGGAACGGCTGGTACGAAAGCAGATTTCTCTGTAGGATTTGATTTTAATAAGAGTAAAGTATATACCAAAGGGAAAGTAGAGCTTACTCTTCCGAGTGTACGTCTTACCGGAGGTATCGGTGTTTCTTATATTGCAGATATTTCCGTTTATGGAGAAGCAAAGAACCTTGTTACAGTAGAATCTGACGGAAAAAGCAGTGACTTGACTGCCTCTTTAGAGGGGGCGATGGGAGTCAGTGCAAAGGCGTTATGCCTTTCTTATGAAAAGGAGATTCTAAATGGTTCATGGGATTATTATTCTTCAAAGAAGAAGTCAAAAACCAGAATGTATGCCAGAGCATTGCCGAAGTTAGAACCGGAGGCAAAAGATTATGAAATACAAAGAGTAGATTCTTCTTCGTGGGATGGTTCTGCCGTTGCAGAACAAACAGCGAAGCCACGTTCGATAAAGCGTGCTGCTTCTGCAAAAAATATATCTGGAAGAGTGACAACATTGCTGTCTGATGTGTATGCCAGTGCAAAGCCGCAGCTTTTGCAGACGGCAAGTGGAAAGAAACTCCTTATTTTTACAACGGACATGGGCGACAGAACAACAGGGAATCATACAGCAGTGGTATATTCTATTTATAATGAACGTGGGTGGAGTATACCTAAGCTGATTGATGATGATGGAACGGCAGATTTTGATGCAGTAGCAGCAGTAGATGGAGAGAATGTATACGTTACATGGATTAATGCAAAGCGGACTTTTACACCAGAAGAAGCAGAGGCTGAAGATTTTATGACAAAGCTTGCAGCCGAGACCGAAGTTCAGGCAGCAAAAATCGCATTAAATGGAAATACAGGAACAGTGACAAAGTATCCGGCTATTACGGATAATGCCATTGCGGATTTGCATCCGTCTATTACAGTAAAAAATCATGTGCCATATATTGCATGGAACAGCAATAGTGCGAATGATATTTTAAAGGGAACCGGAACAAATACAGTTTACCTTGCATCTTTAAATGGAAATGCATTTACAACAAAGAAGTTATCGGAAGAGAATAAGCCGGTACAGTCTGTTGCTATTGGCAATTTGGATAATGATGTAGTGACAGCTTATACATTGAATTCTGGTACCGAGGAAAATCCGCAGGTACAACTGACGACGGTTAATGCAAAAGGACGAACAACCATTGCAGCAAATGGCCAGAATCTTTCTCCTTCTTTTGCAAAAATAGATGGAAGTTCCGTTCTTTTATGGTATGCACAGGATGCGGAAGGCAGTTCCTTAAACTATATTGATGCTATAGATGGAGCGGTAGAAAGCTATATAGAAGACGATGCGGTTATTTCAGCAGACTATACGGTAGTAGATGGTGGGGATAGCCAGCTTCTCATCTGTTCATCGGAGAAAGAAAATGCAGAAGAAACAGGAAGAAACCTGTATGCCTACGTAATACGAGATGGAGAAGTTTACGAACCAGTTACTTTAACAGATTTAGAAGGTTATGCAGCAGTGCCGAGTGGTATCTGGAATGGGACGGCGTATGAATATTTATTTACAAGAACCGATGTAGATATTACAGAGAATACTGTAACAGAAAATACGGATTTATGTATCACTTCTGTAGTGCCACAAAGCAAACTTGTCATCGGGGATATTGATTACACGCAGGAGAAATTGATGCCGGACGAGGATACTTCTATCACCATACCAGTGAAAAATAATGGATTAACAAACTGTGGTGAGGGAAAGGTTCAGATTGTCTATAATGGCAACGTCATTGGACAGGCAGACTTGGAGGCTGGAATAACATCAGGAGAGACACAAAACGTTACGGTAGACCTTACTGTACCAGAGGATGCGGCAGCGAAAGAAACATTAAAAGTAGAAGCAATCTCTGATAAAAATACAACAGCAGATTCTACAAAAAATATTCAGTCGGCCGGAAGTGAACTTGAGCTTTCTGTTAAACAAGAAGATGATGATATTACAGTAGCAATAGATAATAACAGTGCCTTTGATACGACAGCAGCACTTACTTTAAAAGCTGGGGATGCTTCTGGTAAAGTATTAAAAACAATAAATCTTGGAAATGTGGAATCCTATGGTATGGTAGAAAAAACATTTACAAAAGAAGAATTGAAAAAACTCGGAAGTGATACGGTTTACATGGAAGTTAGCGGAGATACAGAAGAAAGCATAAAGTCTGATAATACAGCATTTGTATATGTAGGAACAGAAGAATTAAAAACACTGGATTATCTCACCGCAACAAAGACAAAGGTTACTTATACTAAAGGTGAGAAGTTAAATCTGAATGATTTGGAAGTGACTGCAGTATATACCGATGGAAGTAAGGCAAAAGTAACAGGTTATACAACAAATGTGAAAAATATCGATATGTCTAAAACAGGCAAAAAGCAACTGGAAATTCTTTACGAAGAAGTTGGAATCGGACGAAAAGTTGTTATGCCAATTACGGTAGAAAATGCGAAGCCAAATACACCAAAACCGGATACTGGTAAAAAACCGTCAAAGAAAGTAAAGGTAACCTCAATCCGTCTTTCCGGTCTCGCCAAACAGATTGCCGCAGGCAAAAAGCTTACTCTAAAAGCGGCTGTTTTACCAAAGACTGCTTCGAATAAAAAGCTACTCTGGAAATCCAGCAATACAAAAGTTGCAACCGTAACGCAAGGTGGAGTTGTTACACTGAAAAAGAAAACTGGCGGTAAGAAAGTAACGATTACGGCAACAGCAACGGATGGCAGTAAAAAATATGCTTCATGGAAGATTACATCTATGAAAGGAATTGTAAAGAAAATTAAGATAACAGGAAGTAAGCCAGTAAAAGCAGGCAAGAAACTAAAACTAAAAGCCAAAGTAACTGCCACAAAGAAAGCAAATAAAAAACTTCTCTGGATATCAAGCAATACCAAATATGCCACGGTAAATGCTAAGGGAATTGTAACAACGAAGAAATCAGCCAAAGGAAAAACGGTAAAAATTACTGCAATGGCAACAGATGGAAGCGGAAAGAAGAAGACCGTAAAAATCAAAATGAAATAGCTTCTGATTTGTGAGGCTGTGAAACAGACGAACCCGCTGCTATAAGAAAAGTGAAAGCCAGATTGCCCGAAGAATAATTGAAAAGAACCCCTAAAAAATTTATTGATTTGTTCCGTTGTGCTAAACGCTCCATTTTGCCCAATAGTACAGAAACTTCGGAGAAAGCAGTCCGAAGTTTCTATGGTCAAAATTCCACAGCACAAAGTCACAAAATTCAATAAATTTTTTAGGGGTTCTTCCTCGTATTATTTGAGCAATCCGACAGAAAATTTACAGCGGCTGACTATTCCAAATCCTACAAATCAGTTGAAGAAGATTTGGAGAAGGGGATAGGAGAAATAGGAATTCTGGCAAATTACTTTTCAAAGAGATTGACACCTAAAATAATATGCTAATCCCCTTGAATCAACCGGAAAAAGGCAGATTTTTATCCACTTGTAATTCAGGTTCTTATCGTAAAATGGTTATGATATTATAACAATATCTTACGCGTCAATCTTTAATATTTTATTGCTCGGAAAGCCACGACCTATTGGTGAATCCCCAAATCCGCTAAGATTAATTCTGATTTTACTTCTACAGCCAACAAACAGCCCGCAGAAAGAGAAATAACCTATATTTGTGGCCTGGGAGCAAAGGTTGGATGCGAG
>OLOZ01000808.1_pt1 | contig 24899 bp, 26 predicted proteins | sample 1673021 | NCBI WGS metagenome assembly OLOZ01 (sample SAMEA3136747, study PRJEB25190) | human gut metagenome | biome: human gut; feature: human-associated habitat; material: faeces | place: Austria | collected 2013 | reverse complement strand
TCTAGCAGGGACATTATAGAATAACTGTCTTATTATAAAAGTTGTTCCGTCAGAAGATCCGGCTTCATCTAATGAAAGTTCTTGTCCGCCTTCAATTACATATCTTGTTCCAAGTATAGCCTCTTTTGTTTTTGTGATTACTTCCACCTTTGTAACTGCCGCAATGCTGGATAATGCCTCTCCTCTAAATCCAAGAGATGTAATGTGAAGCAAATCCTCCACATTACGGATCTTACTTGTAGAATGGCGCAAAAATGCATTGCGGATATCTTCTTTCATAATACCGCTTCCGTCATCGGTAATACGGATCAAAGAGATTCCGCCTTCTTCGATCTCAATTGTAACATGTGTTGCTCCGGCATCAATCGCATTTTCTACAAGTTCTTTCACAATAGAAGCCGGTCGTTCAATCACTTCCCCAGCGGCAATTTTATCAATTGTAACCTGATCTAATACTTGAATATGCTGCATTATGTACTCCTTTTACCAACGATTTTTTAATTTGTTCTGAAGTCTGTAAATGGTATTTAAGGCATCGATTGGAGTCAGATTACCTACATCAATAGCTTTCAGTTCTTCAAGAACATCATCGTCTTTTACTGTGTCGAATAAAGAAAACTGTGCAATATCTGTTTTTTTCTTTGCTTCAGCCTCTCTGGAAGCAATTTCACTGACACGTGAAGTAATATCTTCATCCGCCAGTTCCTCTACGATTTCTTTTGCTCGATTGATTACAATATCCGGAACTCCTGCCAGTTTTGCTACCTGAATACCATAACTCTTGTCTGCTCCGCCTTTTACAATCTTTCGCAAAAATACGATATCATCACCCTTTTCTTTCACCGCGATACAATAATTGTTTACATTGTTGATTTTTCCTTCTAACTCTGTTAGCTCATGATAATGTGTTGCAAATAATGTTTTCGCACCAAGTAATTTTGCATCACTGATATATTCCACGACAGCCCAGGCAATGGAAAGGCCGTCAAATGTACTTGTTCCTCGACCGATTTCATCCAATACAAGCAGACTCTTACTTGTAGCATTTCGCAAAATATTAGCTACTTCTGTCATCTCTACCATAAATGTACTTTGTCCTGATGCAAGATCATCTGAGGCTCCGACTCTGGTAAAAATACGATCCACAAGTCCAATGTTTGCTTTAGAAGCAGGCACATAAGAGCCAAGCTGCGCCATCAGCACAATAAGGGCAACTTGTCTCATATATGTAGATTTACCAGCCATATTCGGACCGGTAATAATAGATATACGATGGTTCTTGTTGTCCAAATAAGTATCGTTGTCGATAAACATCTGATTGTTGTTCATCTTCTCTACTACCGGATGGCGGCCGCCCTGAATATCAATAACGCCCTTTGTGTTAATAGACGGGCGCACGTAATCATTGCTCTGAGCCACACAGGCCAGAGAAGCCAATACATCCAAATGCGCGATTGCCTTAGCTGTCTCCTGAATACGAACGACCTGCTCACCGATACTGTCCCTGACTTCACAATAGAGATCATACTCAAGGGCAGCAAGCTTATCCTCTGCACCAAGGATCATATCTTCCAGCTCTTTTAATTCCGGCGTAATATAACGCTCTGCATTGGCCAGTGTCTGTTTGCGAGTCCAGTCCTCCGGCACCAGCTCCTTATAGGAATTGGTAACTTCCAGATAATAGCCGAAAACTTTGTTATAGCGCACACGCAGATTCTTGATGCCGGTTTTCTCCTTCTCACGAGCCTCCAGCTCCGCCAGCCAGGTTTTGCCTTCTGTTCTTGAGAGACGGAACTTATCCACGTCTTCATTATAACCCTCTTTGATCATACCGCCCTCACGAATCATAATCGGTGGCTCATCCTGAATAGATTTTTCAATCAGATCATAAATATCCTCCAGACAATCCATTCTTTCATCAATTTCTTTCAGTTCTGCGCTTTTTGCCTGAGAAAGCAGCTGTTTGACAGGAGGAATCATTCCGAGAGATGTCTTAAAAGCAATCAGATCCCGGGGATTCGCCGTTCTGTAACTGATACGAGTCACCAGACGTTCCAGATCGTATACCGCATTCAGATATTCCCGTATCTCCTCTCTGGTAATCATATCATTATATAATTCTTCCACCGCATCCTGCCTTGCGGTAATCTTCTTCTTCTCAATCAGTGGCTGCTCAATCCAGTTTCGCATCAGACGGGCACCCATGGCCGTCTTTGTCTTATCCAGCACCCACAGCAATGAACCCTTTTTTTGCTTTTCCCTCAGGGTCTCAATCAATTCAAGATTCCTGTTAGTGGCACTGTCAATGATCATATATCCACCTGAGCGGTACGGTGTAATCTTGGTCAGATTGTCAAGAGTATTCTTCTGTGTCTCATAAAGATATAATAGCAATGCGCCCACAGCCAATGTCCCAGATGGAAAATCTGTCAAGCCAAGACCGTCAAGGCTGGCCACCTTAAAATGCTCTTTGATCTTCTGAACACTCACCGCCTCATCCATATACCACGTATCCAGTGTGGATACAGAAACATGCAGACGGTCTTTGAAATCATCCAGACTGGCCCCACTCATATAGAAAGAATCGTTGCAGATAATTTCTGATGGTGAAAAACGATGGATTTCATCATAAAGTTCCTTCAGTGTTGCCACTTCCGTTGTATAAAAATCGCCGGTTGAAATATCCGTGATTGCCAATCCGAACTGATTATTGTCATATACAAGACACATCAGATAGTTATTGCGGCCCTCATCCAAGGCCTGCTGGCTCAGATTCGTTCCCGGTGTGACAATCCGGATCACTTCACGCTTCACAATGCCTTTCGCCTGCTTCGGATCCTCCGCCTGCTCACAGATTGCAACCTTGTAGCCCTTTGCAACCAATTTGTTCAAATAAACATCCACGGCATGATAAGGGACACCACACATTGGTGCCCGCTCTTCCTGACCGCAGTTTTTGCCTGTCAGTGTTATCTCAAGTTCTCTGGATGCAGTCAGGGCATCATCATAAAACATTTCATAAAAATCGCCCAGACGATAAAAAAGGATGCAGTCTTTATACTGCTCCTTGATCGCCATGTATTGCTGCATCATCGGTGTCAATGCTGCCATATATTTCTCCTCCGAGTTTCTTCATCGGTCAATTCGTCTTTTTTTGCATTCTACATTTTAGCATATATCGAATTTAATCACAAGCACCGATTATCACTCTTCTAAAAGCAAATTTCTCGCTTTCTGATACTTTTCCATCCTTTTCAGGTCTTTATCCGTCACGATAACCAGTCTCCCGATATCGCTGTTATGTGCCAGATCTGCCAGCTTCACCTTCCTGGCAATCGGATTTCCTTTAAGTGCCGCAATGTAATCCATATAGGGTACAGATTTTTCATGGGTCAACAGCCGCAAGGCTTCTATCGTGTCCGCTGAAAAGCCTTCCTTTTTCAAATCTTCTATTGTACAGTCTGAATCCTCTGCCACATCATGCAGCAGCGCTGTACAGATTTCATCCTCTGTCTCCATCTGTTCTGCCAGATGAAATGGATGAAAAACATAGGGCATGCCGCTTTTATCTTTTTGATTTTTATGTGTCTCAAAGCAAATCATCATGGCTTTTTTTGTCAATGACGTATATTTTATTCCCATACTTTCAATTCCTTTCTTTCTCTATCTGTAAATTTTTCAAGACTCCCTTGCATCCCCTGGCGCGGCATCCAGTCTGCTTCGCAGACTATAAACACATTCAACACATTCCGCATCCCAATTCCTGTGCAAAGTTTATACTCCCATTATAATACACCTAATACTGAATTTCCACACTCCTATTGACATTTATGTGCTTAATGTTTATAATGTGTATGTGCAAACAGCACACTAGTAGAAAGGATGAAGAACAAACTTGAAGATTCTTATTTCAAATACTTCTGACAGCCCTTTGTACCAGCAAATCAAAGACCAGATTAAAGACGCTATTTTAAAGGAAGAATTAGTGGAGGGTGATGCACTTCCTTCTATCCGTGCATTTGCCAATGACCTGAAAGTCAGCGTTTTGACCATTCGCCGGGTTTACGAGGAACTGGAACATGAAGGGTTTATTACAAGTCAGGTCGGCATCGGCACCTTTGTATCTGCCGGCAATCTTGAATTACTGCGGGATTCCAAACGGCGTCTTGTAGAGCAGAAAATGCTCGATATGATACAAACTGCGAAATCACTGAAAATTACTAAAGAAGAACTGAATGCCATGATGGATATTCTTTACGAGGAGGATTAACAATGAAAGATATTTTGAGAGTAAAGAATTTAAACACTATATGGATATGTTTTCCCTTGACCCTAAAAGGAAAATCAATACCCTTTCCAAAGGAATGAAGATGAAATACGCCCTTACTCTGGCCCTTTCTCACAATGCTGAACTTCTGATTATGGATGAACCCACCAGCGGACTGGACCCTCTAAGCAGAAGCCAGCTCTTGAATGTTCTGAATGATTATATGGAAAACGGCGGCAAAGGTGTACTTTTCTCAACCCACATCACTTCGGACCTTGACAAAATCGCTGATATGCTGATTATGATTCACAATGGCCGCATCGTCTTTCAGGAAGAGAAGGATTTTCTCCTTGACAATTACAGAATCATCAAAGGTGATAAAAAATTATTAACTGAGAATATACGCCAGCTATTTTTAAACATCACAGAAACTGCATTTGGTTTTACCGGCGTCACCAGACATGCTGCCAGAGTACAGTCGTATCTTCCGGATACCATCACAGAACGCCCCACCATTGAAGATATTATGCTGGCCAATTTAGGAGGTTGTGGAAAATGATGCTATGGTATTTATTAAAGAAAGATATCCTGATTATCAAAAAGTATGTACTGATTATGCTGGCTGCTGCGGTACTTATCCCGCCTTTTATGCTCTGGCGTGTCCCTGAATATGCCGGGATTCTGGGCTTCATGCTGTCTGTCATTTTCTGCGTTTTAATCCTGCTGCAATATATCTCTTTAAAAGAATATCAATTTCCAAAGGCAGCCTCTCTGCTATGCGCAGCAACTTTTTCACGAAAAATGATGGTATTGTCCCTGTACATTTTCTGTATTGCCGTTTATGTGGTCTGCTGCACCATCTATACCATTGAAGCTTTGATTATCCCCGGTTTAGACACTATGAATGCAGCCATGTTCTTCCTGATGTTTTTAGTCATCTCTGTATTGATCAGTATCTATCTTCCAATACAGTATAAGCTGGGTTACGAGAAAACCAAATTTGCCTTTACAGTTGTCATCATAGCTTCGCCTTTCCTCCTGCCTCAGCTCATGAAAATGGAAAATTTCAACCTGAACTTTCTTTCCGAATTTTCCCCAATCCTTATTTGCGGAAGTGTCTTGTTGCTTTCCTGTATAATTCTGGCAGTATCTGCTGCTTTGTCCATAAAATTTTATAACAGAACTGATTTAGCATGAAAGAGAGTTTAAAATATGAATAACGAAAAAATTTTTCTCTATATGATCAGCGCAGCCGCCCTGTGCTTTTGCCTGTTCAATATCCTTCAATTTCTTTTGAATTACAACAAAACGGCGCAAACCGTCGGAACCATTATATCCATTAAAACACCAGGTCCTGAAACATCAAAGTTTCGCAATTCAAAATGGGCGGTTGTTTCCTACAAAGTAAAGGGCAGAATCTATCAGTCCCATAACCGCATACAAGTGCCTGTGTCCTCACAAATCGGCTCCACAGTAACCGTACGTTATGACAAATTCACTCCGGAAAAATTATACAGCTATTCCATGCTGCGAATTGTTGTATCATTCATCATTGCCGCTGTCTTTTTTGTAATAGCCAGGTTTGGCTTGTAAATTTATAAGAGCATATTTCATTACATCTGCCCATACTATCATTTATTGTAGTCCAAATGACTCCCCTCCCAAAAAGCCTTAAGAAATCTTATCTCTATCAGGAGCGTTCGCGCTCATATATTTTTCAAAGTGCAGTCTATAAACTTCAAAAAAAGGATTCCCTATGCATCTGTTCAGCACAGGTGCTTCCAACACGGCCGGTACTTAGGCACTGTCCTTTAGTGTCTTATGTACCGCTGCCAGTGTTGGGCAACGCGAGTGTGCCTGTGCTGAACAGATCATAGGGAATCCTTTTATCGATAATCTAAAACCGCACTTTACTAACTACTTAGCGCGAATGCTCCGTCTCTTTTTTAGACGTTGAACAGCAGTTCTGCATATGTTGGGAATGGCCAAGCTTTCTCATCAACCAGTGTTTCCAGTTTATCAGCCGGTTCACGTACTTCTGCAAACTGAGCGAATACATCGTCTCTGTATGCAATAGCCTGAGCCTTAGGATCTTCAATCTTAACAGAAGCATCTGTTGCTGCTTCCAGTTTAGCAACAGATGCATCCAGTTTGGACAGCTCTGTTGTAATTTCTTTCAGAACCTTTTCCTGTACAGAAGCATCTGCGCCAACAGCCTTAACAGCTGCAACAGATTTTGCAACAGTTGTTGTATATTCCATAACAGCAGGAATGATTTCTTTCTTAACCATATCGATCATGGTTCTTGCTTCGATATTGATAGCCTTAGAATAGTTCTCGTAACCAACTTCTTCACGGGCTGCAAGCTCTACTGCTGAGAATACGCCATGTTTCTCGAAAAGTTTGATGACTTCTGGATCTGCCAGTACAGATGTAGCATCTACTGTATTCTTGATGTTTGGAAGGCCACGGCGGGCAGCTTCCTCTACCCATGCATCTGAATAACCATCACCATTAAAGATGATACGGATATGGTCAGTTACCCAGTCCTTGATCAGATCATGGAGAGCCAGTTCAAAATCATCGGCCTTTTCAAGAATATCTGCTGCCTGACATAATGTCTCTGCAACAATTGTATTTAATACAATGTTAGGGTCTGCGATGGATGCAGAAGAACCTACCATACGGAATTCGAATTTATTGCCTGTGAAAGCAAATGGTGATGTTCTGTTACGATCTGTGGCATCTTTGCTGAATCTCGGAACAGTGGATACACCTGTTTCAAGCTGGCTGCCTTCCAGACTTCTTGTAGCTTCGCCTTTTTCACATAACTGGCTTAATACATCTTCCAGCTGATCGCCAAGGAATACGGAGATGATTGCTGGAGGTGCTTCATTAGCACCAAGTCTGTGGTCATTGCCAGGAATTGCTGCGGACATACGAAGCAATGGTGCATAATCATCAACAGCTTTCAGGATAGATGCCAATACAAGAAGGAACTGCTTGTTGGAATGTGGTGTATCACCAGGCTCCAGCAGATTCTTGCCTGTATCTGTGCTCATAGACCAGTTATTGTGTTTACCGGAACCATTGATACCTGCAAATGGTTTCTCATGTAACAGGCATACAAGATTATGGCGAAGTGCAACTTTCTTCATAATTTCCATAATCAGCTGATTGTGATCTGTGGCAATATTGGTTGTATCATAAATCGGTGCCAGTTCATGCTGAGCAGGTGCAACTTCATTATGCTGTGTCTTTGCTGTAATACCCAATTTCCAGAGTTCTTCATTTAACTCTGTCATATAAGCAAGGACTCTCTCTTTGATTGTACCAAAGTAATGATCATCCAGTTCCTGACCCTTAGGAGCAGGTGCGCCGAATAATGTACGGCCTGTGAAGATCAAGTCTTTACGTTTGTCATATGTATCCTTGTCTACAAGGAAGTATTCCTGTTCAGGTCCGACACTTGTTACAACCTTTGTTGCTGTTGTATCACCAAAGAGTTTGATAATACGCATAGCCTGTGTGCTCAGTGCTTCCATGGAACGAAGAAGCGGTGTCTTCTTATCCAGTGCTTCACCTGTGTAAGAACAGAAAATAGTCGGAATATAAAGAACCGGTGTGCTGTCCGGAGCTTCATGAATGAAAGCCGGTGATGTACAATCCCATGCTGTATAACCCCTTGCTTCACATGTTGCACGGATACCACCTGAAGGGAATGAAGAACCATCCGGTTCACCCTTGATCAGCTCTTTTCCTGAGAAAGAAAGAAGAATAGAGCCGTCTTTCTGCGGATTAATGAACGCATCATGCTTCTCAGCCGTAATATTGGTCAAAGGCTGGAACCAGTGTGTATAATGTGTTGCACCTTTTTCAATGGCCCACTCTTTCATCTCATGGGCGATAATCTCAGCCACATGTGGTTCAAGGTCCTTGCCTTCAAGAAGTGTATTCTTGAATTCAGCATAAATCTTCTTTGGTAAACGCTGTTTCATTGTCGCATCATCAAATACGTTAGATGCAAAAATCTCTGATACATTGATTTTTACTGACATAGTTCCTACCTCATTTCAATATTATTTGCTTGTTCCGGAGCTATACGGTATTCGTCATCTCTCACTTCTGACTAACCGCTGTGCTAAAAATGGCACCTGAACCCCGGTAAAGTAAAAAGGCGTCCTCAAATAAATGAGAACGCCTTTGCTCTTCAAACTTAACTTCTCATTCATCATATCACAAAATCTGGAAAATACAACTATTTTTTATGATTATTTTTTCTTTTGTAAAAATTCGCCAATTATTTTTCTTTTTTCACGATTTTGTTTATTATTCTGACAAATTACCGATATAATAAAAACCTTTGCACTCTTCCAGATAAACATCCACTATCTGACCAATCAAATCCGGTGTTCCTTTGAAATGTACCAGCAGATTATTGCTCATACGGCCTGTTACCATGGTTTCGTCATGCTCATTCACATCTTCCACAAGCACTTTCTGTACGGAGCCAGTAAAACGTGCAGAAGCTTCAGAGGCCTTCTGCTGTACGAGCTTTAACAGACGATCAAAACGATCCTTGACAACATCTTCCGGCACCTGATTCTCCATAGAAGCCGCCGGGGTGCCTGTTCTTTTAGAATAAATGAAAGTAAAGGCACTGTCAAACCCAACTTTCTCCACCACATCCATGGTCTCTAAGAAATCCTCTTCTGTTTCTCCCGGAAAGCCCACAATAATATCTGTTGTCAAAGAAATATCCGGGCAGCCTTTACGGATGCGGTCCACCAGGTCAAGATATGATTCTTTGGTATATTTACGGTTCATCAACTTCAGAATACGACTGCTGCCTGACTGTAGCGGCAGATGAAGATGACGGCAGATTTTCTTTGACTGCCCCATAACAGCAATCAGTTCATCGGACAAATCCTTCGGATGAGAAGTCATAAAACGAATACGTTCCAGTCCTTCAATCTTCTCGATTTCCTGAAGCAACTTGGCAAAGCTGATTGGGTTTTCCAGATTCTTACCGTAGGAATTGACATTCTGTCCAAGGAGCATGACTTCCTTCACGCCATCTGCCACGTCACGCTCAATCTCACGGATAATATCCTTCGGGTCACGGCTTCTCTCACGACCACGCACATAAGGGACAATACAATAACTGCAGAAATTGTTGCAGCCAAACATGATATTGACACCTGTTTTGAAAGAGTACTTGCGTTCATTCGGCAGATCCTCCACAATCTGATTGGTATCTTTCCAGATATCTACCACCATTTTGCCTGTATTCAAACGTGTCTGAATCAACTCTGCCAATTTAAAGATATTGTGTGTACCGAAAATAATATCCACATGACGGTAAGATTTACGAATCTTGTCAACAACAAGGGGCTCCTGCATCATGCAGCCGCACAATGCGATCAGCATATCCGGATGGCGCTGCTTAGTACGCTTCATCTGTCCCAAGCGGCCGTAAACACGAAGATTGGCATTTTCACGTACCGTACAGGTATTGTAAATGACAAAATCCGCATCCTCCGTATCTGTTTCTGCATAACCGATGCGTTCCAGAATGCCCGCCAGTTTCTCTTAATCCCTGGCATTCATCTGACAGCCGAAAGTCACCACATGATAGGTCTTTTTCTTCCCTGTTCTGGCATAATCCGCCTGCATCTGTTCATGTAACTGCTCGATGATAAACAGCTGTTTCTCAGTTTCATCAGAGGGCAGCTGTGACACACCCTCTGCTTTTGTATAATCATTAATGCTCATTCATATCCTCCAGTTTATCACAATCAAAGATTGAGATATTTATTCCCGAATCTGGCCATCCCCATAAATCACATACTTGGTAGTGGTCAGTTCTTTTAACCCCATCGGCCCTCTGGCATGAAGTTTTTGTGTGCTGATGCCGATTTCGGCACCAAAACCAAATTCAAATCCATCTGTAAAACGGGTTGATGCATTGACGTAAACCGCTGCAGCATCCACCTCATCCAGGAATTTTCTCGCATTGGCGTAATCTTTTGTCACAATGGCCTCAGAATGGCCGGTATTGTAGCGGTTGATATGCTCAATGGCTTCATCCACAGAAGCAACGGTACGCACAGAAGCAATCAGATCCAGGTATTCAGTTCCCCAGTCTTCCTCTGTTGCTTTCTTCATATCCGGCACCACTTCAAGGGCTGCCGCATCACCGCGAAGCTCGCAGTGCTTCTCTCTCAGAGCCTTTGCAATAGCCGGAAGCGCCTCTCCGATAATGTCTTTATGAATCACCAGTGATTCACAGGCATTGCAGACACCTGTTCTCTGGGTCTTTGCATTCAGAATAATCTTTACCGCCATGTCAATATCCGCAGAAGCATCCACATAAACATGACAATTGCCTGTTCCGGTTTCAATCACCGGCACTGTGCTGTTCTCCACAACGGTACGAATCAATCCTGCACCGCCCCTTGGAATCAGTACATCAATATACTGGTTCAGGCGCATCATGGCTTTTGCTGTTTCACGGCTTGTGTCTTCCACCAACAGAAGGGCATCTTCACAGCCGCCCCCTGCGGCAATAGCTTTTCTCAATACTTTTGTAATGGCCATATTAGAATGAATGGCATCACTGCCACCCTTTAAAATCACGGTATTATTTGTCTTAAAACATAAGCCAAAGGCATCCGCTGTCACATTTGGTCTGGACTCATAAATAATTCCTATGACACCGATAGGCACTCTCTTTTTGCAGATTTCAAGACCATTTGGACGAACGGTAGAACTGATGATTTCACCAATCGGGTCTTCCAGGGCAATCAGCTGTGTCAGTCCCTCTGCCATACCGGCAATGCGGCTTTCTGATAAAACCAGGCGATCCACCATCGGCTCCGGCATGTTTTTCTTTCTTGCCGCCTCTATATCCATGGCATTGGCATTCAAAATCTCTTCCTGCTCATCCACCAGCGCCTGTGCTGCCAAGGCCAGAATCTGATTCTTCTGTGTTGTCCCCATTCTGTTCATATGTCTTGATGCCTGTTTGGCCCTTCTGCCAAGTTCCTCAATCGTTGTCATCTGCCGCATCTCCTTTCCGTATCACCTCATCCGGTGTTATCACTATATTCATCATTCTGTCATGCCTTTCAAAAGGTATTTCATTCCTTAACTGAAAATCATAGGCCAGCCCACAGGCTGTCACATGACTGCCATGACGTTTCAGCCACACATCATAAAAACCGCCGCCATAGCCCATCCGGTGCATCTGTCTGTCAAAAGCTGTCCCGGGAACAACCAGAAACCCTTCAAATACTTCCTCCTGACAGTTTTCCAGCGGTTCAGGAATATCATAATATCCCGGTGCTACATCCTTCATAGATGTAATTTTATAAAAATGCATTTCTGCCGGACCTGTGACTTTAGGCAATGCTACTCTTTTGCCGTCCTCCAAAGCTTTTTCTATCAGCTTCCAGGTGTCCGCCTCCCCTTTGCAGGAAGCATAGCATAAAATCGTATCTGCCGCTTTATATTCATCCAGACCGCCGATTCGCTCTGCGAACTGTCTGCCGAATGTCTGGCATATTTCTTCGCCAAGATGCCGTCTCTTTGAAAGGATTTCCTTTCGCAGCATTCTCTTTGCTTCACAGATATCAGTTGGCATGTTTTTTCTTCTTAGCCAAATTCTGTGCTGCCTGCTCCTTCAAGGATACAATACTTCCATCCGGTCTTTTTACATCAATATTGTTCAGCTGGCTTCTCATATTGGCACGGACAGATTCGATATAAGCCTCTCTTAATTTCACCTGTTCCTGCTTTTCATCAGGTGTCAGCCCTTCACTTTTACTTTTATGGTATAATTCATTAATTCTTTTAATATCAGCATCTGTAATCATGAATTTCTTCTTCTCCTCCGTTGATGATTTTTTCAGGTTCTATATAATCCAGAATGTTAAACTTCTCACTCTTATGAGCCAGGAATAAAGTACCCTTCTCCTGTCCTTTCATAATGTCGTCAATGACATGAAAATCTTTGCCGTTTGCTATAATCATATCACATCCTGCATCATTGGCAATACGTGCCGCGTCAATTTTTGTTTTCATGCCGCCGGTACCGTAATCGCTGCCGGCTCCTTTGGCAATCTCGTAAAGAGAATCATCAATATCCGTCACACATTCAATAAAAAGCGCATCCTTATTCTGAGACGGATCATCTGTATACAAGCCATCAATATCCGACAACAAAATCAGCAAATCTGCGCTGGTAATCGCCGCCACCACCGCTGACAGGGTATCGTTGTCACCAATCTCAATCTCATCCGTTGAAACGGTGTCATTCTCATTGACAATCGGAATCACACCCATTTTCAGCAGCTCATTGAATGTATTTCTGGCATTGTGCAGGCTTTTTTCTCTGACAATAGTATGTTTCGTCATAAGAATCTGGGAAGCCACATGGCTGTATTCATTAAAAAGCTTCTGATAAATCATCATCAGCATTCCCTGACCCACTGAAGCACAGGCCTGTTTCTGAGCCAGTTCCTTCGGACGCTCGTTTAAACCAAGGGCTTTTCTCCCTACACCAATGGCACCGGATGAAACAAGTACCACATCCTTTCCCTGATTGCGCAGATCACACAGGACTCGCACCAACTGCTCCAGTTTCAGCAGATCTGTCTCTCCGGTTTCCGGGTGCACAAGCGAGGACGATCCCACTTTAATGACAATTCTCTTTTTGTTTTTCAGATTCTGTCTGTAATGTTTATTCGTAATCAGCATGTCTGCCTCCATTCTCTCTCTGTCATTGTCCCCAGACAATTATTTCTCTGTTTCTGACAAACACTTCTACTTTGCCTGTTCAACAGCGGCATAAGCCGCTGCTACAGCTTCCGCTACACGTAGGCCATCCATAGCAGCACTTGTAATGCCGCCTGCATAACCGGCTCCCTCACCACATGGGTAAAGCCCCCCCACATTGCTTTCAAAATGTTCATCTCTCGGTATTCGCACCGGTGAAGATGTTCGCGTTTCAACACCTGAAAGAATAGCATCGGGTCTGTCATAACCTTTGATCTTTCTGCCGAAAGCATCAATGCCTTCTACCAGACTTTCACAGACAAACGTCGGCAGGCAATGCCATAAATTGCCGAAATGATAACCGCCTTTATGTTCGGGCTTCACCGCTCCAAAACGTTCTGAGACTTTTTTTTCTTTGAAATCATCGAAAAGCTGCACTGGCACAAGTCCCTGACCTTCTTCATAAGCCAGTTTCTCCCATTTTCGCTGAAAAGCCATCCCGGCAAGAATATCCGAACTGCCGAAATCCTCTGGTGAAACGCCCACGATCACCGCACTGTTGGCATTGGCACCGTCACGTCCACGGTTGCTCATACCATTCACCGCACACATGCCTTCTTCTGAAGAAGCATTCACCACATAGCCGCCGGGACACATACAGAATGTATACACCTGACGCCCCTTACCCGTCCGGTAAGTTAATTTGTAACTGGCTGCCGGAAGCTGGTCTGCTACGCTGCCATACTGGGATGCATTAATCATTGACTGCGGATGCTCCACGCGCACACCGACAGCAAACGGCTTTGGCTCCATGGTAATCTTTCTCTCCAAAAGTTTCTCAAAGGTATCCCTGGCACTATGTCCCACTGCCAGAACAACCTGGTCAGCTTCAATTTTCTCACGGCCATTGACAATAACCCCTCTAATATGATTCTGAGCATCTATCACAAAATCTGTCACTTTTGAATCAAAGTGCACCTGACCGCCCAGAGAAAGTATCTCATTGCGAAGTCTTTCAACAATCCCTACAAGCAGATCTGTCCCCACATGCGGCTTCTGCACATATAAGATATCTTCCGGTGCTCCCGCCTCTACAAAAGTCTCCATAACCTTTCTCTGTCGTCCAAAAGGATCCTTGACAAGAGTATTGAGCTTGCCATCTGAAAAAGTACCGGCACCGCCCTCACCAAACTGTACATTGCACTCCTTATCAAGCTTACCGCCTGACCAGAAGGCATTCACCTTCTCCATACGGGTGTGCACTTCACTTCCCCGCTCCAGAATAATCGGATCATATCCCTGTCTGGCCAGCATGAGCCCGCAGAACAGGCCGGCCGGTCCGCTGCCGATGATTACCGGAGGCTTTGCTGGTTTGTCCGCTGCCTTTTCCGGCATCTGATAGATGACCGGTGTATAAGGCAGTATATCTTTATTGGCATGATGCTTTTTCAGATACTGCTTTTCATTTGCTAATGTCACTGCCACAGAATACTGATAAAGAACTTCCCCGGCATGCCCGCCTTTTCCGGATTTTCTCGCATCGATTGATTGTTTGAGAATCCGGTAATCTATCATCTCCTCCGGTCTGATACGCAATTTATGCACAATCGCCTCTTTTAATTGTTTTTTTGAATGGTTCAGAGGCAGTTTAATCTGATTAACCTTTAACACGGCAGCTCCTTCCGGCATCTGAACCTGCAAGAATACCGGTTGCCCAGGCCCACTGCAGATTGTATCCTCCGCAGATGCCATCAACATCCAATAATTCTCCGGTAAAATAAAGTCCTCTGACAATTTTTGATGCCATATTCTTCTCATCTATTTCTCTTGTATCAACTCCTCCGGCTGTTGCCTGGGACTGTTCAAAATCGTTTGTCGCGTTAATATGCACTTCGTGATGTTTCACCAGTGCAATCAAACGCTCCAGTGCACGATCATCTACTTTGCAGCATGGCTGTCCGCCGTCTATGCCAGCGCATTTTAACAGACAGGCTGCCAGCTTACTATTCATCATTCCCGAAAGCACCATCCGCATTGTCCACTTCGGACTGGCATGCATCTGCCACATCAGTCTGGCACGAAGTCCTTTGTCGCTGACAGCTGGCATCAAATCAAGTACCGCTGTCACTGTTTTTTTCATTTGCAAAGCTTTCGCGGCGTAACGGCTCACCTGAAACACCGGAATTCCTGAAATACCATACGCAGTCAATTGGATTTCACCGCTGTCCTCCGCAGCCACTTTGCCGCTTGTAAGAAGTCTTACCCTGCCCTGAAGACGAATTCCCGCCAGTTCTTTAAAATATTTCTCCTTACAATGAAGCGCACATAATGCAGGCACCGGTGCAGACACATGATGTCCAAGACACTCTGCCAGTCTGTATCCGGAACCGTTGCTGCCAAGTTTGGATGCAGATGCGCCGCCACAGGCCATGATCAGTTTTCTGCATTGATAAACATTGTCTACCGAATAAACGGTAAAACCGCCTTTCGACAAACCTTTACCGCCAACTCTGATCTTCTTTACTTCCTGTCCGGTTACCACATCGGCTTTCTGCTCTGCCAGTTCCCAGCACAATATATCCCGGACCGATGCGGCCTGTTCAGACATCGGGTATACATAACCATCTCGCGCTTTTGTATAAAGCCCCATGGATTCAAAAAAAGCCAGTGTATCACCGGCATCAAAATTCTCCAGTACATGAAGCGGAAACACCTCCTGCCCGGATCTGTAAACACCGGAGGAAATACAGCCCCTTCGAATGGCCTGATTGGTCAGATTACACTTGCCATTGCCCGTTGCCAGAATCTTCTTGCCGGTTTTATCCATTCTTTCAATAACTAAAACTGAGGCTCCTTCCCTCCCGGCTGCAATCGCTGCAGCCAGTCCGGAAGCGCCTCCTCCGATGATACATACATCGTAAATCATACAAGGCTCCTTATATCAAATGAAAACGTTTTAAATACACACTCAGTGTTGTTCCCTTCGGGAAAGAATATAATTCTTCCTCCGTCAGACCATGGAACTTCAGCAATGCCACTGCATAAACAACCACTGCGACAATGATTGCCAGCAATGTTGCAATTGCATTGATATGTAAAACAAAATAAACACCCTTATAAACAATAAATGTAGCTACGCCCATCACCGCCGATGCAGCTGCAGGTATCAGAAATGTCTGTTTTGCTTCCTGTTCATAACCGATATAACGTCTTAAAGCAACCTGATTAAAAATACACATCAGGAAACCAAATAGAATATTACTATATAAAATTGCGTAAATATTCATATCACAGAATCTCAGCAGAATTACGATAAATACCGTATGAATCGCCAGAGCAATACCTGAATTCACAATCGGTGTGTTCATTTTGTCAATTCCCTGAAGTGCACCAATCGTTACCGTCGACAAAGAATAAAACAACAGATACGGTGTACCGATCGTAATCAAATGTCTTGTCAGCGCAGATGAATCATTAAACAGCAGCTGCATGATCGGTCCGCCAAGCACGGATAAACCTACACAGGCCGGGATTGCAATGATCATACAGAATTTAACTGTTGTCTCTATTTTGCTGTGAATTTCTTCTCTGTCCCCTCTTAACATGGCTGATGAAATACCCGGGACAACGGCCAATCCAAGTGCTGTTGCCATCGCCATCGGTACATTCACAAGCATCTTATACTTGCTGCTGTAGACGCCATATAAAGATGAAATCAGTTCTGCATCATAGCCAAGTTTAGCTAAAATATTACTATATAAAGAAGAATCAATGATGCCGCTCACCTGATAAATAACAGAACTCAAAACAACCGGTGCCATCGTCAGTGTTAACACTTTATAAATATTCTTATAGGATTCCGGCTGATGCAGTTTATCCTTGTGTACACGATGCATAAACCGTGGACGATACAACATATATATAATAATCAGGAAAATCGTGCTTGCAAGTGCACCGATACAGGTACCGAGGGTACCGCCCATGGCGGCCCATGCAGGTCCCTGGGATACAAGGATTGCTGCGGCTGCTACACTGACAACTGCATTAAAAATCTGTTCAAAAATCTGTGAAATGGCTGTAGGCATCATGCTGCCGATTCCCTGAAAATAACCTCTGAAAGTACTCATGACACAACAGAGGAAAATTGTCGGTGCCAGAACTCTGAGTGCCGGCACCACCCCAATCATCTCAGGGCCAAATACAGCACTTGTAATCTGTTTCGCAAAGATAAATGTACCAAGGCCGATCACAGATCCCACAACCAGTGTCCACAAAAGGGCACTGACCATAATTCTGTGTTCATTGGTATAATCCCGTTTGGCATGCGTCTTTGACACCAGCTTACTGACTGCCAGCGGCACACCATTGGACGAAACAAGCAGCAGTAACATATAAATATCATATGCGTAGCCGTAATACCCCATCGCAACATCTCCTGCAATTCGCTGGAGCGGAATACGGTAGAACAGCCCAATCAGGCGGACAATGATCTGTGCAGCGGCCAGGATCGACCCCTGCACAATGATATCGCCGCCTTTGTTTTTGCTTTTGGAAGAGCTTCCCATTCATACACCTCTTGTCTATATCATTCTAAAGTGACAGTTTTACTGTCTGATACGACCTCGAAGAATGTTTTTCCAGGATTCAAGGAAATCTCATTGCCTGATGCATCATAGTATTTCGTCTTATCTGCATTATCATTTCTTTTCCATGTAATCTCTTCAGCTTTGCCATCTGTAATATACAGTCCCTTGCCAGAACCATTCAACGTCATATCCTGGTGATCCTGATTACTAATAGACTTCTCGTTTACATATTGAACAATAATATTCTTAAATGTAAGTTGCTGATCATTCTCCCGGTCGATATGTGCTTCACCATATTGATAACGATAGTAAAGACCATCCTCAGTATTATATGTGAAATATGGCTCCGAGTCAAATGGAATATTCACTTTTTGTGCATTTATTCCATCTTTCAGCTCCGTATCGACATGATTGAACTGCAGTCGCGGTGTATATCCCGCCGGATAATCTCTGGTAAGGCCTGTGACTTCAAGTCCCTCTGCCAGCATTTTGCCTGTCGTATAGACATTATGTGGTGCCTTTCTGTCGGATGAGCGATAGAAAACTTTCGATTCATAGCCAGACAAACCATGAATGGTCATAATATTATCATCCTCAATACGTGAAAGCGCATACTTTGATTGTCCATAATGTACATAAATGGCATCATTATCATTGGCAAAATCGATATAGTAGTGTCTGGCACTACGAATAGAACCGATTTTCTCAATGTTATCCACATCCTGAAAAACTGCCATCAGCCTAGTAATACCGCTTTCCACCTGTGCTTCATAAATCATCTCAGCTTGACTGACACCGGATTGCGGAAGCGAAACATCAATGTTATTGATCATAATCGCATACGGACGCTGCTTTCCGATTGTCTCACTGACAGGTTCACCAGTCAAATAACTGTACATTTCACCGGCAGGCAATGCCGATTCCGTTTCTTTGACAGCTTCTGTTGCATTCATAGCCTGAGTTTCAACAACTACTGCCGTCTGAACTTCTGTATCTGTTGATTCTTGCTTCTTTCCACCACAAGATACTGCAATCATCATGATTCCAATTGTCATGCAAACGACTGTCATACCATATTTCTTCTTTTTCATAGTCGAATCCCCCACTGTATTCAAGCCAAACACATGTTATCTATCCCCAAAACCAATCTCTGAGTTTTCCAGCTGATCATGCACTAACGCTTCAGATTCAGCATATTCAAAATGTCTCTCTGCTTCTCCTCCATTACTTCCCGCTCTTCATCCTGCATATGGTCATATCCGAACAAATGCTGCATACTATGAGCCACAAGAAAGCCCAATTCCCTCTGCTGGGAATGGCCATAACTTGCAGCCTGCTCAATAATCTTGTCCACAGACAAAATAATATCCCCCAATATCAGTTCACCACTCTCTGGGTTGAAGAAATCTTCTGTCAATCCCTCCTCCAATACTGAAAAATCCCCCGGCCGTACATAGTCAATCATAGGAAATGACAACACATCTGTCGGTTTGAACAGATCTCTGTAGTCTCTGTTAATCATTGCAATTTCATCATTCGTTGTCAAAACCACATTTACTTCTGTTTCATAGGGACATTCTTCAAAATCAAGGGCACCATTGATGACCTCCCTGATAATCTTCTCATAGTCAAAATCAAGCTTCTTATCTGCTTCATAATCAATATTTACTGTCATAAACTCCTCCTATTTATCTCCTCGTTCGCTTATCTTTCTGCGTACTGATGATCGCTTTGTTCTGGCCCTGGCTGCTTCATCTTTCTTCAGACCGTCTTTTGACAAATGCTTCTGCTTCGCTTCATAATCATCATAAGCCTTGACAATCTTCTGTACCAGCGGATGTCTCACAACATCCTGGCTGGAAAGCATACAAATCCCAATCTCATTAATGCCGCCTAACACTTTCAGTGCCACATCCAGTCCAGACTGCTGCCCCGTTGGCAGATCCTTCTGGCTTAAATCACCTGTCACAATAACCTTGGAGCCAAAACCGATACGGGTCAGGAACATCTTCATCTGAGCCGGTGTTGTATTCTGCGCCTCATCCAAAACAATAAACGAATTATCAAGGGTACGCCCTCTCATATAAGCAAGAGGCGCCACCTCAATTAATCCCTTTTCCATGTTCTTCTGGAAACTTTCTGCTCCCATGATCTCATACAGCGCATCATATAAAGGTCTCAAGTAAGGATCGATCTTACTCTGCAAATCTCCCGGCAAAAAACCGAGTTTCTCACCTGCCTCAATAGCCGGTCTTGTCAAAATGATTCGATTGACTTCATTATTCCTAAAGGCCGTAATAGCCATAGCCATGGCAAGATATGTCTTGCCCGTGCCGGCGGGACCTACACCAAATACAATCATTTTCTCACGGATATTGCGAATATAATTCTTCTGTCCATGCGTCTTCGGCTTGATCGGCCGTCCGCCAATGGTATGGCAGATCAGTTCATCGTAAAGCTCCGTCACTTTCTCCTGTTTATCTTCCATACTCAGTGCCAGCGTATAATTAACATTCTGATCTGTAATAACCTCTCCGTTGACAGATAATTGAATCAATTGATTCAGTACATTCACTGCCCGCTTTGTTTTTGCAGCTTCACCAATAATCTTCAGGCTGCCGCCTCTGGCGATAATGGTCACATTCAAAGCCCGTTCGATATTTTTGATATAATGATCAAATTCGCCAAATACATTTCTGATATGTTCCGCAGGGATATCAATGATTTCTTCAGTAATACTCATCCTGTCGCATAATCCTCCATCTATTCATTATGCCGCGTCGATGCCATATGCTCACTACTGATGGGCACTTCTTTTCCAATCGGCCCATCCAGAATCAGTGTTCCCTTAACATGACCTCCGTCAGCATCTAGTGATATTGTAACACTATTCGAGATAATTTGAACCCCTTTTTTCTCCAATTCAATCAAATACTTCTGCAATTCCTCTTCCGCCATCTTTTTGATGACCTCATCGGTATACTCTTCCACAACATTTTCATAAGGAACATACTCCGTATACTCCAGTGCAAAAGGCAAATAAAAAGTCGGTGTCAGCCTGAACTGCTTCTTCCAGGACCATACTTCACTTAAAGTATTCTCCTCCAATTGCTTTTTTAAAATGTTCTCCCATACAGGCAGGCAAAAGCTCTTTCCGACTATTGCCACCCCAAGTTCTCGATAATTTTTCCCCGTATAGCTGCGCACTTCATGTTTTCGCTGATAATGTTTCTCATATAATTCTTGATATTTCCCGAAAACATCTCCTTCCGCGGTCAAATAATCCACTTTTTTCAGTGTTTCATCTTCATTATAAATATACACTTTTCCTTCAATCAGTACATCACCCTTTTTGACTTCATCACCATAGCGGACTGCAACTGTCCCCCGCCGTACCACCAAATTGGTAATAATCGCATCTTCATCTGCCACCAAATTTGCCGGCAAATCAGTCTCACTTTCACCATTCTGCGTTTTGGGGTTATTCTCTCGATTCTCAACACGCTTCACATTTCCTGTCTGCCCGCCTCCTGAACTTCCGGATATTTTCAAATCGCCTTCCCGCAGTTCAATCTGCAGTTTTGTCCCCGCGATACTGGCCGACACCCAGGTAATTTCATTGTACATAATCCTTAATTCTTCTTCAATTTTCGGAAGATCAATCTCTGATTTTCGGCATCCGGTCTTCACATCCATCTGCGCCAATGCCTGTAAAATCAAGGCATCCGTATATTTGCGGTTACCGTCAATATCAATTTGCCAGACAAAGAGAGACAACATATAGATCATGCCGGCAAAAACCGTCATCCCCAACAAAAACCACCATCGCCGCTTATGTCTGTAAAAGAAAAAAGCCGGCCCATGCCGATTCAGAATATGTATTTTAACATGTGTTTTCCGAACCAATGGTCTCAGCTTTTTAAAATTCTCTGCATCTATTTCCATCTGTATGGCATTTTCTCTCCGAACCAAATGCCGCAACTCAATGCCGTTATTCCGACAGAGATTCACAAAACGCAGGGTTTCCTCACCTGTCACAAGACACCGCACCTGATTTGACACGACGGACATGATGCGCCTCCTTTATATTTGCTGTCATCATCAATATCCTTACTTTATACTGTTTTTTCAACGATATTCTATATGCTCTATGTAGCCCTCTATCATCACCTCATCCTCATTCAAACAGATAATCTGAAGCGCTTTTCCGACAATCGTCACAGACATTTTCGGACAATGCAGTACAATCTTTTCCTCCTGATATATTTGTATAGAGGAATAATTTTCCACCCGAAGCCGATGCCTGCCAACACCATAAAAAACCGGCAAGTTCGCCAAAGTCTCATCCGGCACTTGAAAAAAAGTTGCCATGGCAATCTTCCATAAAGGATACTTTTTCTTCTCTTTTTGAGAAAAATGTGTCTGAACCTGATTTTGAACAAACCGCTTATGCTGTTTCACCATTGCCGCCTCCACATTCTCCTCACATCAGTTTATGCACGCAGCTGTTAAACATACCATTGTTATTCAAATTCAATCATTTTTCTGGCAAGTGTTTCTGTTATCAGCAATCCTTTTAGGTATTCCACTTTTTCCATACAAAAAACCGAACTCAGGCTAAAGCTAAACATCATTCGCTCTTATTCCTGAGTATCACTGAATTCTTCTGCTCTCCTAGTATTCTTCTAAGATCTTCCGGCACTTCTCCATAAGTTCTCTATTATGGCCATAATTAATATTCAATGCAACTACCATAACTTCGAGATGCGATTGTATGCCATCATCTGGAAATGAATCGCTTAATTTTAGAATCTGTCTGTCAGGTTCAGCCTTTGTGCCATTGTAAAAGACAAAATACTGAGGTTTTGGCAGTTTAAGACGCGTCTCAGAATAAATATTCAGTTCATTCAATCGGACATAGTCTTCATATAATCGCGCAAAATATCCCAATCCACGAAGCGGCATATTCGGATTCCACGTTGACTGATGCTCATATAAATTCAATGTGCTGTCTATCAAAAATGAAATGTCATTCTTATAATCCATGTATAAATGCTCATGTGCGGTAAAGTAACACACAAGAATTTGATAGACAGCCACTCACTTTTCCGAATGTATTTACATCTTTTCTCTTGACAGGTTCACACAAATCGCCTATATTGTACTTATCGAATAAGTACGCTTATTACGATAAGTACACATGGTGAGGTGAGCAAGTGGAGATTATCATAAGTAATAGCAGTGATAAGCCTATTTACGAACAAATCTGTATGCAAGTAAAAAGTTTTATTATGGACGGCACATTATCTGCTGGCGAAGCCCTCCCTTCTATGAGAGCTTTAGCAAAAGATTTACATATCAGTGTTATTACCGTTCAGAGAGCATATGAAGATTTAACGAGAGATGGATTTATAGAAACTGTATCTGGAAAAGGCAGTTTTGTAGCATCACAGAATAGGGAATTTATTCAAGAGGAACAGTTACGAATTGCTGAAGAACTTTTACAAAAGGTCGCAGAAATTGGTCGAGCACATGGCATTAGTCTTGAGCAAATGACGAATATTCTAAAACTATTTTACGAGGAATAACGAGAGGTGACAGGCATGGATAACAACATTTTGGTGCAGAATTTATGCAAGCAATTCGAGGATTTTTCTTTGGACAATGTTTCGTTCAAAGTCCCTAAAGGCAGGATTGTAGGTTTTATTGGCGAGAATGGTGCAGGAAAAAGCACTACTATCAATCTGATATTAAATGAACTAAGCAAAGATAGCGGACAGATACAAGTCTTTGGAATAGACCATACAATTCCAACTGTCAAAGAAAATATTGGCGTCGTTTTTGATGAATGTAATTTTCATGATGTGTTTACAGCTGCAGATATTGAAAAAATCTTGAAAGGAGTTTATAAGACATGGGATAGTAACCTTTTTTCACAATACTTGAAAAAATTCAAAATCCCGACCAGGAAAACGATTGGCACATTTTCTAAAGGCATGAAAATGAAGTTGTCTATCATTTGTGCTATGGCACATAGACCTAAACTGTTGATTTTGGACGAAGCAACAACAGGTCTTGACCCCGTTGTGCGTGATGAAGTATTAGACCTATTTTTGGAATTTATCCAAGATGAAGATTGCTCTATCTTCTTTTCGTCGCATATTACTTCGGACATACAAAAAATTGCAGACTATGTGATTTTAATTCATCAGGGAAAAATCATTTTCGAGGAACAGAAAGATGATCTTGTTTATAATTATGGCGTGGCAAAGTGCGGAAAAGAAAAATTTGCACAGCTTTCCTCTGATGATTATATCATACACCGAACTACAAATATGAGCGTGGAGTGTCTTGTTCATGACAAGGAAGCATTCAAACGAAAATACAAAAACATCATTGTGGATAATGCCACATTAGAAGATATTATGCTTTTCTATGTTAAAGGAGGTACATCATGCGAGGATTGATATATAAAGACATATCCATTTTCTTCAAGAGTATTGATAAGAAACTTATTCTGATTGCAGCAGCAGCTATTGTTCTGCTTATTTTCAATGCTGGAATTTATGCTGGCTTATTTGCTTCCGTTATGTTTGCCATGACAATCGGTATGCAAAATATTATGAGTTTCGCAAGTGATGAAAAGGCAAGCTGGAAAAAATATCAATTAGCTATGCCGATAAGCAATTTTACTGTTGTTGCAAGTAAATATGTTTCCGTAATATATACTGTTGCAATCAGCATTTTGGGAAGCATTGCGTTCAATAGTTTATCCAGCATAATTTTTCAAAACTTTGATATGCTTATCTGGTTATTTTCGATTGCAGCAGCAATTATTATCCCATTATTATGGACAGGAATTTGCTTGCCATTAACTTATTGGTTTGGTTTTCGTTCTGCGCAAACTATGGGATTGATTGTGGTAATTCCAATGTTTTACTTTGTAAAATATTTTGAAGATGGGCCGGGAATGGCTGCTATGGTAAATTCTGTTCATTCATATGTGCTAATCACAGGGATAGCGGCAATTTTGATTTTTGGAATTTCCCTCATAATAAGCACCATTGGATATAGTCGCAAGAATTAAATCTGCAATTACCATTCAAAAATAGCAAACCCAGCCGAGCCAGTCAACGGCAAGTGAATGTGCTGCGCCCACCGTTGACAGCCCCGTCTGTCCTTGCTGGTGGGTAATCAAGGGGCGACAGCAAAAAGTGCTGCCGCCCTTTCCCATAATCGAAGAAAGGGGGATTTTCCATGACTGAATA
>OLOZ01000798.1_pt1 | contig 25140 bp, 19 predicted proteins | sample 1673021 | NCBI WGS metagenome assembly OLOZ01 (sample SAMEA3136747, study PRJEB25190) | human gut metagenome | biome: human gut; feature: human-associated habitat; material: faeces | place: Austria | collected 2013 | reverse complement strand
CCCTGGTGTTCTTTCCCCTATTTCTTCAAAGAAATAGGGCCCCGCCCGGGAGGGCAAAGTTCCTGCCCGTTCCAACGGCGATGGTCAAACCGAAAAACCAACGCAGCAGGCTGCCGGTCACCCGCTCACCCGGGAGACCTGATACACCCCCTGCACCTGATTGAGCTTATTCATTATGGTGGTCACCTCACTCTGGGTCCGCACCTCCACCACCAGATTCATCTTGGTGTATCCGTCGGGCAGCACGTTCACCGTCATCCCCAAAATATTCATCTTGGCTGTGGCCATCACCGTGGTCACATCCATGGCCAGGCCGGGACGGTCCTTGGCAATGAGGTCCAGGGAGGTCTTATAGGTGTTGAGGCTGTCCGGGTCCCAGCTGACCTTGATCCAGCGGTCCTTCTCCCCGGGACGCTGGGCGCCGGCCACAGCGTTGGGACAGTCCGACCGGTGGACCGACACCCCGTAGCCCCGGGTGATGAACCCCACAATGGGGTCCCCGGGCACGGGGGTGCAGCACTTGGCGAACTTCACCATACATTCCGTCATCCCCGAGACGATGACCCCGGAGACCGAGCGTTTCTTATTGCCCGCTCGGGCTACTCCGGCGTCCAGGGCTGAGGGAGCCTCGGCTTTCTCCTCAGCCTCCTTTTCCGCCCGCTCGGCGGCCAGGCGCTCGGCCTGCTGGCGGTCCTGGTGGACCAGCTCCTCCCGGGCCCGGTTGGCGCACTTCTGGGCGGAGGCCCCACCGTAGCCGATGGCGGCGTACATCTCCTCCAGGGAGTTAAACCGGACCTTCTCCAGGATGTGGGGGAGCATGTGCTCCGCGGTGAGCATGGCGATGGTGAGGCCCAGGCGCTTGATCTCCCCCTCAAACATGGCCCGGCCGTGGGCCACATTTTCCTCCCGCTTCTCCCGCTTGAACCACTGGCGGATCTTGGTGCGGGCCTGGTTGCTCTTGGCCAGCTTCATCCAGTCCCGGCTGGGACCCTTGGCGTTTTTGGAGGTGATGACCTCCACAATCTCCCCGGATTTCAGCTGGTAGTCAAAGCCCACGATCCGCCCGTTCACCTTGGCCCCGGTCATGGAGTTGCCCACGGCGGAGTGGATGGCATAGGCGAAGTCGATGGGGGTGGCCCCGGCGGGGAGGGTGATCACATCGGCGTTGGGGGTAAAGACAAAGACCTCGTCGGCAAAGAGGTCCACCTTCAGGGTGCGGATATACTCCTCGGCCTCGGTGTCCTGCTGGTTTTCCAGCAGGCGGCGGACCCAGGCGAAGGTCTCCTCGGTACCCAACTTCTTGTTGCCCATGCCCTGCTTGTATTTCCAGTGGGCCGCCACGCCGTACTCGGCCATGTGGTGCATCTCCCAGGTGCGGATCTGCACCTCAAAGGGGATGCCCTCGCTGCCGATGACGGTGGTGTGGAGGGACTGGTACATGTTGGGCTTGGGGGTGCTGATATAGTCCTTAAACCGTCCCAGGACCGGGCGGTACATGTCGTGGATGTCCCCCAGGACCCGGTAACAGGTAAAAATATCGTCCACAATCACCCGGAAGGCGTACAGGTCGAAGATCTCGCTGAGCTTTTTGTTTTGGGCGTACATCTTCCGGTAGATGGAGTAGACGTGCTTCACCCGGCCGTAGACCGTGCCCTTGATGCCCTCCTTCTCCAGGCGGGTGGTGATCTCCTCCTGGATGTGCTCCATAAAGGCCGCGTGGGCCTTGGCCTGGCGGTCCAGCTCGTCGGAGATCTCCTGGTAGGCGATGGGGTCCAGGAATTTCAGGGACTGGTCCTCCATCTCCCACTTCATCCGCTGCATGCCCAGGCGGTGGGCGATGGGGGCGTAGATCTCCAGGGTCTCCAGCGCCTTCTCCCGCTGTTTTTTCTCTGTCTGGTACTCCAGGGTGCGGATGTTGTGGACCCGGTCGCAGATTTTGATGAGGATCACCCGCACGTCCTGGGCCATGGCCATGAGCATCTTCCGCAGGTTCTCCATCTGCTTTTCCTCGGTGGAGGTGTACTTCACCTTGGTCAGCTTGGTGACCCCCTCCACCAGGTCGGCCACGGTCTCGCTGAACCGCTTGGCCACCTCCTCGTGGGTGGCGTCAGTGTCCTCAATGGTGTCGTGGAGAAGGGCGGCCATGATGGAGTCCGCGTCCAGTCCCAGCTCCGCCACCAGGTGGGCCACCTCCAGGGGGTGGGTGATATAGGGGGAGCCGTCCTTCCGCAGCTGCCCCTCATGGTGGCTGCGGGCGTAGTCAAAGGCGTCCCTGACCCGGGCCCGGTCCTCCTGTGTGAGATTCTTCAGTTTCTCTTCCAGCTCCTGAAAACGAGCCTCCAGCTTGTCTTCCATAGGCCATCCCTTTCCTCCCGGCGGGCGCCGGCCCGCCGCACTGGCTCCGGGACGTGTGCCGCGCCCCTTATGAGCTCAAATGACTTCTTCTCTCTTCTCCCCAGGCAATGGCCTGGAGCTTTTGAATAATGGGGGCCTGGTACAGGGCCACCTTGCCCTTTCCTCGTCGCTTCTGCAAGCGAATCCGAAGGGCGCCCCCCTCCTCGGGACGGAGGGTGACCAGGTCAAAGCTCTCCAGGACCTCCAGGCAAATCATGGTGTGCAGGGTGGACTCCCACAGGTCCCCCTCCTGGGCCACCTTCCGGGCCAGGCTGGCGGGCACCTCCACCACCTCCCCGTCCCGGTTGGCCAAATAGCGCCACACGGCGGCAAACTCCTCCCGCTGGGGAATCATCATCCGGGCTTCGCAGGGGGAGAGAGGCTCTCCCCGACTGTACTTCCGGTACAGGGCCTGCTCATTGAGCTGCTGGGCCGAGTAAGCCGGGCGCAGGTCCACCAGGTGGAGCTGCACGGAGCGGGAGCCCCGGTACTCGTTGATCTGGGGGTAGAAGGCCACGTCGGCCCGGTCCCCCACGGTGAGCCCCGACTTGGCCCGGGTGACGGAGAAAAAGATCATGTCCGCCGTCCGCCCGTCCCGGCTGGCCCGCATTTTCAGGTGGCGTCCGCCCCCCACGTCGGACATGCAGGTGATGGTAACCCCCGACAGGGAAAACACGGGCTTGGGATTGCCCGCCCCGTAGGGCTCCAGCATGGACAGGGCCTCCACCTCCTCCACGGTGAGCAGGGCGGTGTTCTCAATCTCCCCGTCGATCTGCAGGGTGGAGACCATCTCCTCTCCCCCGGTGTCCTGGCGGACAATCTCCTCCATCCGGGCCCGGAAGGCGGGGATGTTCTCCTCCTGAATGGTGAAGCCCGCGGCCAAGGCGTGGCCGCCGTAGCCCTCCAGCAGGTCGGCGCACCGCTCCAGGGCGCAGAAGAGGTTGAACCCGCCGTAGGACCGGCAGGAGCCCTTCCCCTTGCCGTCGTCCTGGAGGCAGATCATAAACACCGGGCAGGCGTACTGCTCGGCCAGGCGGGAAGCCACAATGCCCACCACCCCCTGGTGCCAGGCCTTGTCCGCCAGCACCAGGCAGTCATACTGCTTCCGGCCGGCCAGCAGGGCCAGGCACTGGTTGAAAATCTCCAGCTCCACCGCCTGACGCTGGCGGTTGAGCTCACACAGCTCGTGGGCCAGCAGCTCGGCCTGGCTGTTGTCCTCGGTGAGGATGAGCTCCGCCGCAGTCACCGCCCGGCCCATCCGGCCGGCGGCGTTGATCCGGGGGGAGAGACAGTAGCCCACGGTGGTGGAGGTGATGGCCCGGTTCAGGGTGCCCGCCTCCACCATGAGGGCGTACAGCCCCCGGCGGCGGGTTTTTTTCAGGTGGTTCAGGCCCACCCGGACAATGGTGCGGTTCTCCCCCAAAAGCTTCATCACGTCGGCCACAGTGCCCACGGCGGCCAGGTCGGCGTACTCCTGGAAGAGGGCGCGGTACCGCTTTTCCCCCCCCAGGGCCATCACCAGTTTCAGGGCCACCCCCACCCCGGCCAGATCCTTGAAGGGATAGGGGCAGTCCTTCCGGTGGGGGACCCCCACCGCCACGGCGGCGGGAATCTCCTCCTTGCACTCGTGATGGTCGGTGATAATCACATCTATGCCCAGGCCGCTGGCGTAGGCTACCTCCTCCACGGCGGTGATGCCGCAGTCCACGGTAATCATCAGGCGCACCCCTTGCCGGGCCAGTTCCTCCACCGCCTCCCGGTTGACCCCGTAGCCCTCGGACAGGCGGTTGGGGATGTAGTAGCACACGTCACCGCCCTGGGCGCGGAGATAATGGGTGAGCAGACAGGTGGAGGTGATGCCGTCCACGTCGTAGTCGCCGTAGACTGCGATCTTCTCCCCGTTGCGCAGGGCGCGGCCAATCCGGGCGGTGGCCAGGTCCATGTCTTTCATCAGGAAGGGATCCTGAAGCTGGTCCTCCCCGCTGGAGAGGAGACCCTTGGCCTCTGCCAAGTCGGTCATCCCCCGGGCACAGAGAGTGGCGGCCACCAGGGTGGGGACCCCCTGCCGTTCCATGGCTTTATAGGCCTCCTGGGACCGCTGTGCGATGTTCCACTGCTGGTATTTCATGATTGGGACCTCGGTTCGGGAAATTTTCTATCCTTACTTCCGTGCCCCGGCGGGGCGAAGAAAGAAAAAATGCAAATAACAATACATATTACAGGATAACACAAAACCTCCCTTATCACAAGGGATAAGGGAGGTTTTTTCCTCTTTTTCCTGGGAAATCCCGGGGCATTTCCGGTTTTTTCCCTTGCTTTGTGAACTTCTTTCCCCTTCGGACTCACTCAAACCGGGTCCGGTCATAGGTGGACAGATTCTGGAATTCCTCCATCCGGGCCTGGGCCGCGGGAGAGGGGGTGGGGGTGAGCACGCCGTTTTCCTCCGCCCAGCCGGTGGTGTGGAGGACGGGGAGGGTGTAGGCGGTCTCCCGCTGGGCCTGCATGTAGGCCGACCCCTCCCAGCCGATGAGCTCAAAGACCTCATTCATCAAAAAGCAGGGGGACAGGTCGGGCCCCTGGCCCTGGAAGTCCTGGCCCAGCAGATCCTTGGCGGCCTGGTTGCCCCAGATCATGTACCAGGTGGAGTAGTAATTGCGGAAGCCCTCCTCCGTGGTGGTGTCCAGGCTGATGCCCATGCCCTCGTAGATCACCCCGTGGTTGCCCATCCAGGGTTTGTGGTCCCCGTAGAGGAGGAGGACCACCGGCTCGTCCAGGCTGTCCAGGTACTGGGTGAAAGACTTCATGTAGGCCGAGCTGTCCTGGACTAAGTAGAAGTAGTTGTTCAGGGCGTTGAGGGTGGACTGGGAATAGTCCCCGGTGCAGTAGCTGTCCCCCCAGTAGGTCCTCTCCATGTTGTAGGGACCGTGGCCCTGGTAGGTCACATTGAAGGAGAACAGAGGGGCGTCGTTGGTGTTGAAATACTCTGTCAGACGCTGCTGGAGATCGGGGAAGAAGACCTCGTCATAGGCCACGTCCTCCCCTTCCTCAATGAACTGGTAGTAGTAGTTGTCCGTGAAGAGGTAGTCGTCCAGCCCCAGGTTGGGGTTGACGTGCTTGCGGTCATAGAACCAGTCCCGGCAGGGGTGGGAGCCGTTGGCGGTGTAGCCCTGGCTCTTCAGGTACCAGGCCACGGAATCGGTCTTGGTCTTAAAATCCCCGTGCTGGTTGCCCCCGGTGAGGACAGCCCACTCGGTCTCGGTGGTGCCCCCGGCGAAGATGTCGGTGATGAGGGTGCCGGAATAGCTCTCGGCCTGGAGCTCGTGGAAGTCCCGGTAGACCTCCGGGGACAGGCCGTCGATGTCGTACAGGGAGAGGTCGGCAAAGGCCTCCATCTGAATGGAGATCAGGTTGACCTTTTTCTCCGGGGGAATGACCCCGTCGGTATACTGGTTGTAGGTCTGGCGGGCGGCCCGCTCGTCATAGGAACTGGAAGAGGACAGGTAATCCCCCGCGCTGTGGAAAAAGGGATAGACCACCCCCGTGGCGGCATAGGCCTCCCGCTCGTCCTGGGCATGCTCCCCCGCCAGGGCGGTGTACCGCTGGTCGTCGGGGTAAATGTAGTCAAAACAAACCAGGCTCACCATCCCCACTGCCGTCAGGGCCAGCAGGCGCAGGGTGGCCTTGGGCCGACCCCGGCCCAGGAAGAAGAGAACCACTGTGGCAGCCACAATGACTCCGATCCACAGAAACATCATAGGGGTCAGCGCCACCTGATACTGGTCGGACATCTGGAGGCCCTCCCGCATGCGGAACAGGTCCTCCCAGAGCATGGGGTCATCCCGAAACATCACCTTGAAGTAGTTGGCGCCGGTGAGAAGGAAGATCAGCGCCCCCGTCACCAGGCAGGCCAGCCAGGCCTGCCCGGAGGCCAGCCAAATCAGGCCCAGCAGGAGAAACACCGGCAGGGTGTTCCAGAAAAACAGGGTGGGATTTCCCGCCCAGCTGACCCCGTTCCACCCCGACAGGGCCAGGGAAAAGGCGCTGATGGACAGCCCCGCCGCCACCAGCAGCAAAAGCGTCAGCACCGCGGAGCGGGGCAAGATTCGTTTGGATTTCTTGGTTTGCATCGCTTGTTTGTCTCCTCTTTCAGGGGGATTGCTCCGCTGTCCCGTAGTAATTTCCCGCCAGCACCCGGTTGCTGAGGGTGGTGATGCGGTTGATCTCCGCCGAGCGCGCCTCATCCCCGGCGCCTCCATTCTTGCTGGACCAGTAGGTGGTCCCGTCATACCAGCTGCCGTCGGAGAAGAAGACATACCCTCCCTGGTCCCCCAGACCGTCATGGCCGGCCAGGAAGGCTCCGCTGGTATCCAGGCCAAAGAGGTTGGCCACCGTGGGCAGCACGTCCAGGCTGGAGGTCACCTTGTCAATCTGGGTGGGCGCTAAGTCCGCTGACCAGATGAAAAAGTCGGTGTGTTGGAGAAGATTTCCGTTGTCCACTCCTTTGATCTGCATGTTCAGTTGGTCATCCATCATGTAGTAATCATAGTGGTCGGCGTAGAAGATCAGCACCGTGTCCTCCAGCAGGCCCTCCTGGGTCAGGCGGTCCACCAGCTCGCCGATGAACAGATCGGTCTCCATGGCCCCCGCCACCGCGTAGACATAGTTTCCATCGGTGCGCTGGGCCGCAGCCTGGGCCTCTTTCGCATGGGCCTGGTAAACACCGCTTTCCTCCCCATAGGGGCCGTGGGCGGAGTAGGTGATGACGAAGGAATAGAAGGGGTCCCCCTCGGTCATCTCGTCAAAGCCGTTGATGAGATGGCGGTCCAGCTGGTAGCTCTCCATCTGCATGTCGTAGCCCCCATAGTACTTCTCATAGCCCAGATTGGGGTGGATGAGGCCCCGGTCATACACCTGCCCGTCGCTGTTGTGGAAGGAGCGGGCCGTGTACCCCGCCTGGCGGAAGAGATTGGCCATGGAGTAGGGGAAAGCATTCTCAGTATACACCGAGGTGGAGATGCCCCCGGTGGCCGGCAGCAGGCCGCTGTTGGTCATAAACTCGGTGTTGAAGGTGCCGGCGGAGATGTAGGCCGGGGTGTAATGGTTGGTAAACACCAGCCCCTCGGACTTCAGCTTGGCCAGGTTGGGCATGTAGGCCTCCTGGAGCATCCAGGTGTCAATGGCCTCCAGCTGGACCATTATGACGTTTTTCCCCGCCAGCAGGCCGGTGTAGGCGTTGTCCTTCTGGGCGGCCTCATACTCGGCCACATAGTCGTCTATCTGCTGCCGCTCCCCGTCGGTCATGGTGTCTTGGGGGAAGAGCAGCCGCCCCAGGTCCCGGACGGTGTACTGATACAGACCGCTGACCATCAGGGCGTTGGTGGTGTCGTTGAACTCATGGTAGGCCATGCGCTGGTTCTCCTCGGGGGAGGTCTCCCAGATCATCCGGTCCACCACAGGGAAGTAATGGATGTGGGTGAAGGCCACCAGTCCCGCCCCCACCAGGCAGGCCAGCACCCCGGCCAGCACAGACCCCTTGACGGGCTTGGGGGGGATGACCTTCAGCAGCCGCCCGGAGATCATCATCAGCAGCACCGCGATGGCCGAACCGGCGATGACCTTCCAGTTGATGGTGATGTATGAGGCGTCCACAAAGCTCCCCGTCCCGCCAAAGGAGAGGGAGGAAAAGGAGAAGAACTTTCGAAAGGCACTCATAAACCCGCTGTGGGTGATGGCCAGCACCACAAAGGTCACCAGGGGCACGCACCGGACAAACCACCGGGGCACCTTGGGCAGGAAGAACACCAGCCCCGCGAAAACCAGTGCCCAGCCCAGGGTGAACAACCCCGCCGGGAGGTATTTGACCCCCACAATGCCCATGCCCCGGTAGGTAAACCGCAGGGAGAAATCCAGCACCAAATAGGCCAGGAAGAAGGGGATGATATAGAGATAGGGGCGCAGACCGGGCAGATCCCGGCTGTACAGCCGGTTCCGGGCAAAACACTGCCAGAAAGAGAGGCCCTGCTCCTGGCCGGGCCGATTTTTGTCCAAAGCTTTGTCTGTCTGTTTCATGAAAACCTCCTTGCTTGGGCATCAAGGACCCGCCGGGCAGGCCAATAACACCCCGGGGGCGGAAACCGGCACGAAGAAACAGCCGGCTCCCACCCCCAGAAAATTTGCTCATTCAGCAGGGACTATTTTATTTAGACGCAAATTGTGAAAAAATGCAAGAGGAAATCGTTAACTTTTTTTTAATTTTTTCTCAGAACGCCATCTTTTCCTGGAGATATGCCTTCAGCTGGTCGATGGGCAGGCGGACCTGTTTCATGGTATCCCGGTCCCGGACGGTGACGCAGTGGTCGGCCGCCTTCTCCCCGTCCCCCACGGTCTCAAAGTCCACGGTGACGCAGTAGGGGGTGCCGATCTCGTCCTGGCGGCGGTACCGCTTGCCGATGGAGCCGGCCTCGTCATAGTCCACCATAAAGTCCTTGGCCAGCATCTGCTGGATCTCCTGGGCGGCGGGGCCCAGCTTCTTGGACAGGGGGAGCACGGCGCACTTGAAGGGCGCCAAGGCGGGGTGGAGGCGGAGCACGGTGCGAACATCGTCCTTGCCGTTCTTGTCCTGGCCCACCACTTCCTCGTCGTAGGCGTCCACCAGGAAGGCCAGGGTCACCCGGTCGGCCCCCAGGGAGGGCTCAATGACGAAGGGGATGTAATGCTCCCCGGACTCCTGGTCGAAATAGGTCTGATCCTTGCCAGAGGTGGTCTGGTGGGCGTTCAGATCGTAGTTGGTCCGGGAGGCCACCCCCCACAGCTCACCCCAGCCGAAGGGGAAGGCAAACTCAAAGTCGGTGGTGGCGTTGGAGTAGTGGGAGAGCTCCTCGGGCTCGTGGTCCCGCAGGCGGAGGTTCTCCTCCTGCATGCCCAGCTCCAGCAGCCACTTGTGGCAGAAGTCTTTCCAGTAGGCAAACCAGTCCAGCTCGGTGCCGGGCTTGCAGAAGAACTCCAGCTCCATCTGCTCAAACTCCCGGGTGCGGAAGGTGAAGTTGCCGGGGGTGATCTCGTTGCGGAAGGACTTGCCGATCTGGCAGACCCCGAAGGGGAGCTTCTTCCGGGTGGTCCGCTGGACGTTCTGGAAGTTGACAAAAATGCCCTGTGCGGTCTCGGGGCGCAGGTAGACGGTGTTCTTGGCGTCCTCGGTGACCCCCTGGAAGGTCTTGAACATCAGGTTAAACTGGCGGATATCGGTCCAGTTGTGGCCCCCGCAGGAGGGGCAGGGGATGTTGTGCTCCTCCACAAATTCCTTCATCTCCGCCTGGCTCAGGGCGTCCACGGACTTGCCCAGGTCGAAGCCGTTCTCCTCGCACCAGCCCTCGATGACCTTGTCCGCCCGGAACCGCTCCTTGCACTCCTTGCAGTCCATGAGGGGATCGGAGAAGCCCCCCACGTGACCGGAGGCCACCCACACCTGGGGGTTCATCAGAATGGCGGCGTCCAGACCCACGTTGTAGGGGTTTTCCTGGACGAACTTCTTCCACCAGGCCTTCTTCACGTTGTTCTTCAACTCCACACCCAGGGGGCCGTAGTCCCAGCTGTTGGCCAGGCCGCCGTAGATTTCGCTGCCGGGGAAGACGAACCCGCGGCCCTTACACAGGGCCACGACTTTTTCCATGGTCTTTTCGTTGTTTTTCATATTCTGTCAAACTCCTTCGTTTGTAATTTACGGGAAAAGGGGGCGGTCTTTGGGGACAAAAAAACGCCCTGAGCGGAAAGCTCAGGGCGGAGGTTCTCCGTGGTACCACCTGAATTCGGGCCGAAAAAAGAACGCGGCCCGCACTCGAACCCGATAACGGCGGGGAACCGGCGGGGCATTGCCTCCCCGCGGCTTACGGGCGCCTTCCCTCCACCACCGCCAGAGCCTTGCACCGTCCGGCTCCTCTCTTGGGCGGGGAAGTGGGGGTACTCTTCCCGGTCACAGCCTCTTACATCGGGGTATTCTATCACCTTTTCCCGCCTGCGTCAAGGGAGCGCGTCGATTTTTCCTCTTTCCCCCCTGGCGCCGCCGGTTCTCTCACCCTTTTTCCACAAGAGAAGGGTATTTTGTGCATAATTTTTTGAAAATTTGAGGCAGCCAAGCAAAAAATTTGGAAAAACCCCTTGCATTTCCACCGGAAATCCGTCTTAGTTTATATAGGACGTCCTGCCGGACGAAAGAAAAGAAAGGAGAGATTCCTATGAAACCAATGCGGCAAATGGTATGCGCCCTGCTGGCGGTCACCTTACTGATCCCTGCGGCGGCGGCTTCCCCAGGCAGCGGCAACCCTCTATGGGATGTACAGGGCCACTGGGCCCAGAAGGAAATTCAGGAGGCAGTGGCCGCCGGGTGGGTAGACGGCTATCCCGATGGCAGCTTCCAGCCGGAAAAGACCATCACCCGGGCGGAGTTCACCAAGCTCCTGCTGGACGCCATCCATCTGACCCCGGACAGCGAGACGGTGGCTTGGATGACAGAGACCGCAACCACAAAGGATGGCCGGTATTCGGAAAAAAAGTATGTCCCCATCCTCAACGACATGGACGGCCATTGGCTAACCACCCAGGGCTGGACGGACGCCGCCCTTTACTCCGGCATGGTGGTGCCCGATGACTACAACGGCAAAAACTTCCGGCCGGAAAAGGAGATCGCCCGGTACGAAATCGCCCTGATGACCGACCGGGCCCTGGGCCTGGTCTATCCGGCCAACCAGTATGCGGGAGAAGACCTCCCCTTCGCGGACAACGGTGAGATTCTGGACTGGATGAAGGGGTATGTCCATGAGGCGGTCCAGGCCGGCATCCTGGAGGGCTACCCCGACAACACTTTCCGTCCCAACCAGACCTCCACCCGGGCCGAGGCAGTGGTGATGATTCAGCGGATGCTCCATGAGATGGAGCAGGGGCTGAATCCGTCAGGCATCACTGTTATTGCCTGGTACCGGGAGAAGGTTGACCTGTTATTCGATGAGGTTCAGATTTTGGAGGAGCGCAGGACCACCGACCAGATCCGCTTGCAGATTGTGGATAACATGATTTATGCCAATCTACGGGACATTTACGATTTGCTGCAACAGATGATGGTAGACAACAACAGCCCAAATGCGGGGGACGGCATGCTCAACTGGTGGCCCATAGAACAGAAATCAGAGAGTTTTGTCCCCAACATAAGCAATTACTTTTCCTATTCGTATCGTATGGGGGATCAAGAATACACTTGGAAAACCAGATTGGAAAGCTTTTCCGTACCTGCACGCAGTCTATATGGGGAAATCATGGTCCCTGTCTGTGACCTAACCCATCCCAACAAAGAACCTGGTGAAGGCTGGCAGGCTGGTTGGGATGGAAACACCAATACCCTGACCCTCTATCTGCCCTTCCAAAAACCACTTTTTTTTGGCAGCTGATTCCCATAACATCTCTATTTCATCCTCTTCCATAAAAATGCCACCTGGGGCGGCCCTGATCAAAGGGCCGCCCCAGGTGGTTTGGTGATGCTATTTTGTTGTTGAACACACAATGTATAGAATCAGTACCCAAAGCCGCCGAAGGGCCAGCCGCCGCTGCCTTGCTGCTGCTCTTGCTGCAACTGTTGCTGCTGCTGTTCTTCATATTCCTTCTGGGCTTGGTCCTGTTGGGCTGTTTTTTCCGGGGTGGACTCCTCCAAGGTCAGCTTCACGGTGATGGTTTTTCCATCCCGATAGACCGTGAGATTCACCGTGTCCCCAGGCTTGTAGTTGTCCTTGGCGGTGATGAGGTCATTCCCCGAGGCCACCTCTGTGTCGTTGATCTTGGTGATGATATCACCCTCTTGCAGGCCGGCTTTCTCCCCGCACAGGCCGGGGGTGACCACTTTCACCGCCGCGCCGGCCGGGACGCCGTAGGCCTGCACATCCTCAGCCACGTCGCCCACGGAGATGCCCATGAGAGGCTTGCCGGTGACGTAGCCATTGGTGACCAGCTCCGAAACCATGTCCGCCACGTCATCCATGGGGATGGCGAAGCCCAAACCCTCTACCGAGGCTGAGGAGGAACTGGCGCTGGAGGAATACTTGGCCGAGACAATGCCGATGACCTCCCCGTGGCTGTTGAACAGGGGACCGCCGGAGTTGCCGGAGTTGATGGCGCAGTCGGTCTGGATCATATTCATCTTGTTGCCGTCACTCATGGTAATGGTGCGGTCCAGGGCGGAGATGATGCCGGTGGTCTCCGAGAAGGTCAGCTCTCCCAAGGGGTTGCCGATGGTGGTGACCTGCTCCCCCACCAGCATGTCGCTGGAGCTGCCGATGACCACGGGGGTCAGGCCGGTGGCCTCCACCTTGATGACAGCGATGTCGTTGGCCTCCTCGCCGCCCACATAGGTGGCGGTATACTCCTTACCGTCAGAGAAGGTCACTTTGATGGAGTTGGCCCCGTCAATGACGTGGTAGTTGGTGAGGATGTAGCCGTCCTCGGTGATGACAAAGCCGGAGCCGGCGGCCGCGCCGGTGACGGTCTGGCCAAAGATGTTGGTGCTGACGATGTCCACGGTGATGCCCACGCAGGAGCTGACATACTTGGCGTAAATCTCCGCAGTGGTCAGTTCCTTCTCCGTGTTCACCGCGGCGGTGTCCACCTTGGTGGGGGTTCGGTTGCCGGTGTAAATGGTGGTCCCATTTCCGCCGGTGACGGCATTGTACACAGGATGGGCCAAACCGCCCACCAGGGCGCACACCAGACACAGGGCCACGACCTTTAAGGTGCTTTTCTGTCTGGCACTCAAGGGCTTTCTGGGCTTTTTCCCCCGGGGACTTCCCCCGTCAAAGTTTGGCCCCTGAAAGCCGGAGCCTTGAAAGGGGGGGCCATCCCCCGAAGCAAAGGGATCGTGAGAATAGCCGCCGTTCTGATTGCCGTTGTCGTTGCCGTAGTAGTCCATAAGTATGCCTCCAGTCCATCCTGTTTTCTGAGGATGCAAAGGCCCCTCCCAAGGGAAGACCCCGTGCTCTTTTTACTGTGGTCAGTATAGCGGATATTTATGAAGATTTCGTGAAATCGAAGTAGAAAAACTTTTAACTTTCTTTCTCCATTTTTTGAACGGTTTCGCCGGGTTTTTCGGGCTCTGGCGGGGCTGTCTCCTCCGGTCTGCCATGGAGGATGGCCGCCATATCCCGGGCCGCCATGGTGAGGTCCCGGACGGTGGCGTGGAACATCCCCGCCCGCCACAGGTTCCGGAGCATCAGCAGCAGAACCGGGGCCAGGATCATCGCCACCACGCCCCCCAGCTTCATGCCCACGTAAATGGCCAGCAGGGAGAGCAGGGGGTGCAGCCCTGTCTGGTCCCCCACGATCTTGGGCTCAATCATCCGACGGAAGAGGCAGATAACCCCCCACACCGCCAGAAAGGCCACACCCCGCTTCCACTCCCCCAGCACCAGGAGAATGACAGACCAGGGGACCATCACCGTCCCCGCCCCCACAATGGGGATAAAGTCCAAAATGCCCAGGGCCACCGCCAGCAGCACCCAATAGGGCTGCCGAAGCAGGAAAAAGCCCACCAAAAGAATCCCCGTCACCCCCAGGGAGACCAGAATCTCCGCCTTGAGATAGCCCCCAAAGGCGGCGGAAAAAGCTCCCCGGGCCTGTACGCCGATGCGCCGGACACTCCGGGGAATGGTCTCCCGGGCCACCCGGCGGAGATTGGGATAATCCTCGGCGGTAAAATACCAGGCCACCAGGAAAAAGAGAAAGGCCAGCACAAAGGAGGAGATGCTCCGCACCGCTGAGGTGGTCTTCGGTAACAGATTATAAACAAATTCCTCCAGCCAGGCCAGCAGCCGGTCCGACAGATTCCAAAGGGTGTCCTGCACCTGCTGGGGCAGATAGGCCAGCCACTTGTCCAGGGCATGGCTGAGCTGATAGTAAGTCTCCTGAAAGGCGTTCCAGCCCTGGTCCCAGTTTCCCCACAGGGTGGAAAGTTCACTCCAGCCTTTCCAAATGAGAGCCGCCATTAGGCCACCCAGAGCTCCCACCAGGAGCAAAATCAGGACAATGGCCCCTATGCCCCGGGGAATGTTCCACCGCCTGTGGAAAAAGCGGAGCAATGGCTCGGTCAACCAGGTGGCCAAAAGAGCCAGGGCAAAGGGCATGCACAGGGAGAGCAGAGGGCGGCCCGCCAGGCAGAGGAAGAGAACCAGGGACAAAAAAATCCCCAGCCGAATGGCCAGACGGGCCCACAGCTGCCGCCGCTGTCCAGGCGGCAGGGGGCGTGGATCAGGAAAATAGGCGTCTGCGGAAGTATCCATATACGGTCCTTTCTGCGGTATGGTGGGAGAGAGGGGGACAGAGATAGGATGCCCGGATTGGGACCGGGGAACCCGTCTCATGCTGGTTTTTCCCGCCGCCAAGGCGGGAAAAGCCCAATACAAAAAAACCGTCTGATCCAATCAGACGGTTTTCCGTAAGTCCTTCTCGTTACTGAGGAATCTTGTTCAGCCGCAGGGTCATCTTGCTCTTGCGGTTGGCTGCGGTGTTCTTATGCATCAGACCACGGGCAGCAGCCTGATCCACAGCCTTGACAGCTTCCTTGTATCTCTTATCGGCCTCGCTGCGGTTGCCTTCGTTGATAGCAGCATCAAAATACTTCAGCTGAGTCTTCAGGGCGGACTTTGCGGCCTTGTTTCTGGCGGCCTTTGTCTGATTGACCAGAACACGCTTCTTGGCAGACTTGATATTCGGCAAACCAAACACCTCCTCCGATTGATTCATTTTGTCACAAAAGTTCTGTGCGAGAATGTATTTTAGCATACCCCGCTTGAAATTGCAACCTTTTTTCCAGAAAAATCTGAATTTTTACATAAATTTTTGCAAAGTGCTAAAGATAGTGATTAGAATCTGCTTGTCCCACCATATCTGGTGGTGGGACGGAAGGGAGTGCCCCATGATCCAAGACAGAAAAATTGATTTGGCCCTGGAGGCCAAGGAGCTGGCGGAGGGTTCCGCAGCCCAGACCACCCGTCTGGCCGGGGTGAAGGCCCAGGAGGACACCGTCTTTGGCTATCCCCTCACCCGGGTGGAAATCCTCAATCGGGAGGGGGAGGCCGCCCTGGGCAAGCCCAAGGGGACCTATCTCACCTTAGAGCTGCCCCAGCTCCCCCGGGAGCGGGAGGAGGTTTTGCGGGCGGCCCGGGGGGTGGCCGCGGTGCTGGAAGCCCTGCCCACCCTGCCCAAACAGGGGTCTGTTCTGGTGGCCGGTCTGGGCAACCGCCGGGTGACCCCCGACGCCATCGGGCCCAGGGCCACGGACTTTCTCCTGGTCACCCGCCACCTGGTGCAGACCATGCCCCAGGACTTCTCCGCCCTCCGCCCGGTCTCCGCGCTGGCCGCCGGGGTCACCGGGACCACGGGGATCGAGAGCGGCGAGCTCATCGGGGCGGTGGTGAAAAAGCTCAAGCCCGCCTGCCTCATCGCCGTGGACGCCCTGGCCGCCCGCCGGCAGGAGCGGGTGTGCCGGACGGTCCAGGTCTCCGACACCGGCATTGTCCCCGGCTCCGGGGTGGGCAACGCCCGAATGGCCCTGGATGAGGAGCACCTGGGGATTCCTGTCATCGCCGTGGGTGTACCCACGGTGGTGGAGGCGGCCACCCTCTGCCTGGACCTGCTGGACCAGGCGGGGCAGGAGGGATTCGACCCGGCCCTCTTCCGTCAGGAGGGGGCCGAGTGGTTTGTCACCCCCCGAAACGTGGACAGCGAGGTGGAGACCCTCTCCCGGGTGCTGGGCCTGGGCATCAGCACCGCGCTGCATGTGGACTTTTCCGTGGAAGATGTGGAAAAGTGGATCTCATAAGTCCCATTTTTCCCTCTTTTCCAGAGAAAACTTAGAAAAAACGAAAAGGTTCTCCCCAATTTCCCAGGAAATTGGGGAGAACCTTTCTTTCCATCCGTTCCATTAGAGGGAGGCTTCCCCGCCCCACTCCTCCACAAAGGCCAGCAGTGCGTCAAAATCCCCCTGGGGATAGGAGGAGATGTCCTTCTCTTTCCGGTTGAGCAGGCAGTCTGTGAGCAGAAAGACCGACAGCCCCGCCGCCTGGGCGGCCATCATATCCTCCTCCACATCGTTGCCCACCATCAGGCAGTCCTCCGCCCGGCAGTCCAAATACCGCAAAATCTCCCGGTAATAATCGGGGTTGGGCTTGCAGTAGCCGATGTTCTCATAGGTGGTGTACCATGCAAAGGTCTCCGGGGCCAGCCCCGCCCAGCGGATGCGGCTCTCCGTGGCCACCGCCGGAAAGATGGGATTGGTGGCCAGGGCCACCCGATGGCCGGCGGCCTTGCAGGCCTCCACTGCGGCCCGGGCTTTTGGGGTAAAGCCGCAGAAAACCTTGGCCTGCTGAAACTCCTGCCGGTAAAAGGCGTCAAACAGGGGGATGTCCTCCCGGACCTGCTCCCCATACAGGGCGGCGAATCTGTCCCAGAAGGCCGCCTCATTGGTGCGTTTGCCATCGTTGCCCACCATGGCGGCGGTGCCGGCCCAGATATTGTCCACCAGAGCGGCCGGGTCATACCCGTGGGGGGCCAGCTTTTGGGCCAGGAGTTTGAAATACCCACGGGTAAAGGCGTCCTGGTCCATGGGGAGCAAGGTCCCGTCCAAGTCGAATAGAATGGTTTTTTTCTTCATTGGTTCTCCTTTTTTCTTGCCGCCCTGGGGCGGGCGCACCGGCCCGAACAGGGCCAAGAGGGATTTTACGCAGGAAGAGACAGCCCCCTTGCAGAGGGCTGCCTCCATCTGTTATGCCTTAAACTTCCGGCTCTCCGCCACGGCCATCTCGTCACAGCGGTTGTTGTAGGGGTTCTCCGCGTGCCCTTTTACCCAGTGGTAGCGCAGCTGGTGCCGGTCTGTCAGGGCCAGCAGCTGCTCCCACAGGTCGGGGTTCAGGGCGGGCTTTTTGTCGCTTTTCACCCAGCCCCGCTTTTTCCAGCCCCGGGCCCAGCCCTTCTCCAGGGCGTCGATGACGTATTTGGAGTCAGAATAGAGGTCCACGCCGCAGGGCTCCTTCAGCAGGGACAGGGCGGCGATCACCGCCGTGAGCTCCATGCGGTTGTTGGTGGTGGAGGCCTCCCCGCCGGAAATCTCCTTTCGATGGCTCCCATACAGGAGCACCGCCCCCCAGCCCCCTGGGCCGGGGTTGCCGGAGCAGGCGCCGTCGGTGTAAATGGTCACCTGCTTCATGACGCTTTTTCCCGCTCCTCCGCGTTCTTTTTCTTCCGCCGGGCCCGCAAGGGCGGGACCACCAGCAGCGCCACCCCCACCAGGAAGAAGAACAAGCCTCCCAGGGTGAACAGTCCTCCATGGACCCAGCCGGTGACGGGGATCATCTTCGTCACTCCGCGCCAGATCACCAAAGCGCCCAGGACGGCCATAATTATGCCAAAGGTGAGGGTGATCTTTCGAAACTCTTTTTCCATTTATGTCTCCTCCTGGGTTTCCCCTTCATTCTCCTGGGGAACCCGGGCCAGGGAGATGACCTTGGTTCCCTCGGACACCCGCATCACCCGGACTCCCTGGGCGGTGCGGCTGTACAGGTTCACATCGGCGGCGGCCATGCGGATGATGGTGCCGTCGTCGGAGATGAGCAGGATGTCGTCGTCCTCCTCCACCACCTTGACCCCGGCGGCCTTGCCGGTCTTTTCGGTGATCTGATATCCCTTCAGGCCGAAGCCTCCCCGGTGCTGGGGCTCTCCCCCGGAACGGATGTACTCCTCAATGTGGGTGCGCTTGCCATAGCCGTTTTCCGTAATGGCCAGCAGGGTGGTGCCCAGCTGGGCCAGCACCCCGCCGATGACATAGTCTCCCGGCCGGAGCTTGATGCCCCGGACCCCCACCGCGGTCCGGCCCATGGGCCGGACATCGGTCTCCCGGAAGCAGATGGCCATGCCGTCGTGGGTGGCGATGAGGACATTGGCCTCCCCGTCGGTCTCCAGCACGGCAATGAGCTCGTCCCCCTCGTCCAGGGTGAGGCCCCGGAGGCCCGCCGCCCGGATGTTTCGGAAGGCGGATTTCTCCGTGCGCTTCACCGTGCCGTTGCGGGTGACCATGAACAGATAGCCGTTCTCGTCATAATCCCGGCCGTGGAGCATGGCGGTGACCCGCTCTCCCGGCTCGAACTGGAAGATGTTGTTCAGATGGGTTCCCTTGGCGGTCCGGCTGGCCTCGGGAATCTGATATCCCTTCTTCTTGTACACCCGGCCGGAACTGGTGAAGAAGAGAATGTTGTCGTGGCTGGAGGCGGTGAACAGGGTGTCCACATAGTCCTCCTCCCGCAGGCTCTGGGCGGAGACCCCCTTGCCGCCCCGCTTCTGGGCGCGGTAGGTGGACACAGGCATCCGCTTGATGTACCCGGCGGCGGTGAGGGTGAAGACGCAGGTCTCCTCCTCAATGAGGTCCTCAATGTCGATCTCGTCCTCCACGTCCTGGATCTCCGTCATCCGGTCGTCGCCGTACTTGTCCCGGATCTCCAGCAGCTCCTGCTTCATCACACCCACCAGCTTCTCCCGGTTGGACAGCAGCTCCTGGTACCAGGCAATCTTCTTCTCCAGCTCGTTGTATTCCTCCTGGAGCTTTTCTCGGTTCAGGCCCTGCAGGGCGATCAGCCGCATGTCGCAGATGGCCTGGGCCTGGACCTCGTCCAGGTGGAAGCGGTTCATCAGGTTCTCCCTGGCGTTGTCATAGCTGGAGCGGATGATCTGAATGACCTCGTCAATGTTGTCCTGGGCGATGAGCAGCCCCTCCAGCAGGTGGGCCCGCTCCTCGGCCTTGCGCTTTTCATAGCGGGTGCGGCGGGTGATGACCTCCTCCTGGAAGGTGAGGTACTCGTCCAGAATATTCCGCAGGGAGAGAATCCGGGGCTGCCTCTGGTTGTCCACCAGGGCCAGCATGTTGATGGCAAAGGTGGTCTGCAGCTGGGTCTGGGTGAGCAGATGGTTCAGCACCACCTGGGGGTTGGCATCGTGCTTGAGCTCAATGACCACCCGCATGCCGTTGCGGTCGGACTCATCCCGGAGGTCGGAGATGCCCTCCAGCCGCTTTTCCTTCACCTGCTCGGCGATGGCGGCGATGAGCATGCGCTTGTTGACCTGGTAGGGCAGCTCTGTGACAATGATCCGGGTGCGCTCGTGGTTGCGGCCGTACTCCTCAAACTCGGTGCGGGCCCGGATGGTCACCCGGCCCCGGCCGGTGGCGTAGGCCGCCCGGATGCCGGAGCGGCCCATGATGATCCCCTTGGTGGGAAAGTCCGGCCCCTTCACGTACTGCATCAGGTCGGCCAGGTCGGCTTCGGGGTTGTCCAGCACGCAGACCGCCGCGTCAATGACCTCCCGCAGGTTGTGGGGGGGGATGTTGGTGGCCATGCCCACGGCGATGCCGGAGGAGCCGTTGACCAGCAGGTTGGGAAACCGGGCGGGCAGCACCCGGGGTTCCCTCCGGCTCTCGTCGAAGTTGGGGTCCCAGTCCACCGTCTCCTTCTCAATGTCCGCCAGCATCTCCCCGGCCATCTTGGCCATGCGGGCCTCGGTGTAACGATAGGCCGCGGGAGGGTCGCCGTCCACGGACCCGAAGTTGCCGTGGCCGTCGATGAGCCGGTAGCGCATGGAGAAATCCTGGGCCAGCCGGACCAAGGCGTCATACACGGAGCTGTCCCCGTGGGGGTGATACTTGCCCAGCACGTCGCCCACGCAGGTGGCGGATTTTTTGAAGGGCTTGTCGGAGGTCAAACCGCTTTCATACATGGAGTATAAAATCCGCCGGTGCACGGGCTTGAGTCCGTCCCGCACATCGGGCAGGGCCCGGCCCACAATGACGGACACCGCGTAGTCAATGTAGCTGTCCTTCATCTCCTTGACCAGCTCCGACTCCACGATGACCTGGTCCGGGAAAGCGATGTCCTCCGGCCGGTAGTCTTTGTTCTTTGCCATAGTTTCACTCCTTCACTGCCGCCGCCCGGCGGCGGGGGATGGGTCTTGTCGGAGGCAGGCCGCCTCACAGGTTGATTGGCCCGTCCTCCCGGGCACTTTGCCGCAGCAGACGGACCACATAGACCACCAACCCCGCGAAATATCCATAAAAAATCCAGCCAAATCCCACGAGCAAAAAGTCATACAGACCGTGGAGAACCGCCGGCAGAAGCCAGGCCCGCCGCCGGGCCGCCCCGGCCTGTTCCCGCTGTCCGTGGACCTCCAGCCATTTTGCCCGGCTCATCGCCTCCCCCATGACCACGCCGAACATGGCGTGGCCCGGGATGGAGAAAATGGCCCGCACCACCGCCGTGGAAAAGCCGGAGGTGAGCACATACAGCACATTCTCCACCGCGGCAAAGCCCAGGGAGACAAAGACCCCGTACACCACGCCGTCAAACCGGTGGTTAAAATGGGGCTCATTCCAGGTGCGCCGGAGGAGAACCCGGTACTTGACCCCCTCCTCAATGAATCCCGGCACCACAAAATAGGCCAGAAAGAGGTAGACGATGGGCCGCCAGGGGAAAAAATCAATGAACTGATCGGCCACAACCTCCAGCACCAAGATGGGGACCATGGCCAAAGCCCCCCGAAAGAACAGGGCCCACAGCAGGGCTCCCGGCTCCCGGTCCAGTTTATCCATCTGGTAGACCACCCGCAGCAGCACCAGCGGGGGCAGCAGGGCGGCGGCCACCAAAAACAGAATGGAAGATAGCATCATAAGCGTAGTTTGGTTTCCTTTCCTTTTGACTGGAGGTAGTGTATGCCCTTTTGGGACGGGCGATGCACAGACCATTCCCAAGGGAGGTCTCCAAACTCAAATATCCAAATTTACCACGTACTTGGCGTTCTCCTCAATGAACTCCTTTCGGGGCTCCACCTTTTCCCCCATGAGGATGGTGAAGATTTCGTCCGCCTTCACCGCGTCCTCCAGAGTAATCCGCCGGAGGGTACGGGTTTCGGGGTTCATGGTGGTCTCCCACAGCTCGTGGGGGTCCATCTCACCCAGACCCTTGAAGCGGCTGATCTCCACCTTGGCGTTGGGGTTGTCCCCCCGCATCTGGGCGGACACCGCGTCCCGTTCCTCGTCGGAGTAGGCCACCCGCTGCTGCTTGCCTCGGGTGAGCTTATACAGGGGGGGCACGGCGGAGTAGACATACCCCTGCTCAATGAGGGGGCGCATGAACCGGAAAAAGAAGGTCAGCAGCAGGGTCCGAATGTGGGCCCCGTCCACGTCGGCGTCGGCCATGATGACAATTTTGTGGTAGCGGAGTTTTTCCGGGTTAAACTCCTCCCCGATCCCCGCCCCCAGAGCGGTGATGACGGGGCTGAGCTTGTCATTGCCATAGACCCGGTCAGCCCGGGCCTTTTCCACGTTGAGCATTTTGCCCCACAGGGGGAGAATGGCCTGGAACCGGGAGTCCCGGCCCTGGGTGGCCGAGCCGCCGGCGGAATCGCCCTCCACGATGTAGATTTCCGTAAGGGAGGGGTCCCGTTCGTTGCAGTCCCGAAGCTTGTCGGGCATCTGTCCCGACTCCAGCCCGGTTTTCCGGCGGACGGATTCCCGGGCTTTTCGGGCGGCCTCCCGGGCCCGGGCGGCGGTGAGGGCCTTGTCCAGGATGGCCCGGCCCACGGCGGGGTTCTCCTCCAAAAACTCCTCCAACTTCTCCGAGACAATGGAATTGACCAGGGTGCGGATCTCGGAGTTTCCCAGCTTGGCCTTGGTCTGGCCCTCAAACTGGGCTTCGGTGAGTTTCACGGAGATGATGCAGGTCAGGCCCTCCCGGCAGTCCTCGCCGCTCACCTTCTCGTCCTCTTTGAGCAGCTTCATTCTTCTGCCGTAGGCGTTCAGGGCATTGGTCAGGGCCCGTTTGAACCCCTCCTCGTGCATGCCCCCTTCCGGGGTGTGTACGTTGTTGGCAAAGGAGACAATGATCTCGTTGTAGCTGTCGTTGTACTGGAGAGAGACCTCCGCCATGGCGTCCTCCCGGGACCCGGCCATATAGATGACGCCATCGTGGATGGGAGTCTTGTTGCGGTTGATGTAGGTGACAAACTCCCGGATGCCGCCCTCATAGCACATGGTCTCGGAGATCACTTCCTCCCCCCGCCGGTCGGCAATGGTGATGGACAGGCCGGCGTTGAGGAAGGCCTCCTCCCGCATCCGGGTGTGAAGGGTCTCGTAATCGTACTCCGTGGTCTCGGTGAACATCTCCGGGTCGGGCTGAAAGACCACCTCCGTACCGGTGCGGTCGGTCTGTCCCACCACCTGCATGGGCTGGGTCACCTGGCCCCGGGCAAACTTCATCTCGTAGATCTGCCCGTCCTTATGGACCCGGACCTCCAGCCACTGGCTCAGGGCGTTGACCACAGAGGCGCCCACCCCGTGAAGACCGCCGGAGACCTTATAGCCCCCGCCGCCGAACTTGCCGCCGGCATGGAGGATGGTAAAGACCACCTCCAGGGCGGGTTTGCCTGTCTGCTTCTGGATGTCCACGGGGATGCCCCGGCCATTGTCCACCACTCGGATGATGTTGCCCGGCTCGATCCCCACCTGAATCTCGGTGCAGTACCCGGCCAGGGCCTCGTCAATGGCGTTGTCCACGATCTCATAGACCAGATGGTGCAGGCCGCTGGAGGAGGTGGAGCCGATGTACATGCCCGGCCGCTTCCGGACGGCCTCCAGTCCCTCCAGGACCTGAATCTCCGAGGCCCCGTACTCATGTTCCACCGCAGTGGTGTTTTTCTGTTCCAACTGATCCATTTTTGATACCTCCAGAGGGAATTCCCCTGCCGGCGAAATTCTGTCCGCCGAAGGGGCTTGCTGCGCTATATTGTCTCAAAGCGGCCGGACTCCACCCGCCTGAGCAGAGTGGCTGAGGAGAGCTGGGAGAGGTAGACGGTGACCCTGCCCGCCTGGTTCCGGCAGAGGAGAAAGGACTTGGGCAGGTCCTCCCCCACGCTGACAACCTGGCCGGCCTGCTGGGCCCGGGCCAGAAAGTCCCGGGTCACCCGGGAGGAAGTGGTATTGTCCAGGTCGAAAATCCCCAGCACATCCCCCAGGGGGATGACCACCGAGGCCCCCAAGTGCAGATACATGGCTCCCACCCGCCTTTCTGTGACAAAATCAAAAAGGTTCCTCTATCTTACCACAGTCCCCCCCGCGAAAGGAGGACGTTTTTGTACAACACAGGAGAGAATTTTTCTTAATTCGGCGAATCCACCAAAGCACCCTGGTGAATATGGAGGATTTTTCCCCGGGAAATCTCCCCCGCCGGGGCCTCACAGCTGGTGATAAACACCTGTCCCCCGGTGATCCGGTCCAGGACAAAGTCCTGCCGCCGGGCGTCCAGCTCCGAGAGCACATCGTCCAGCAGGAGCACCGGCCACTGTCCCGTGTCGTCCTCAAAGAGCTCCCGCTCCGCCAGCTTCAGGGAGAGGGCCGCCGTCCGGGTCTGGCCCTGGGAGGCAAACTGCCGGGCGGGCTGTCCGTCGATCCAGGCCGCCAGATCATCCTTGTGGGGCCCGGACAGGCAGGACCGGGCCTCCAATTCCGCCCGGCGGTGGCTGTCCTGGTGGGCCCGAAGGTCCTCATAAATGGACACCGTGGGCCCCAAGGGGTTCCGGACGGTACCCACGGTCTGGTAAGAGAGGGTCAGCTCCTCCCGGTCCCCGGAAAAGTCCCGCTGAATCTGGGCCGCCCGGGGGGCCAGTTTCCCTACAAAGTGGGCCCGGTAGTGAATGAGCAGGGCCCCCGCCCGGGCCATGGCCTCGTTGAAGTCCTCCAGCACCTCCAGCAAGCTGGGATTCTTCTCCCAATCCCGAAGAATCCGGGTCTTGTGGTCCAGCAACTTGTGGTATTGGGCCAGCGCCTCCCCATATCGGGGGCGAAGCTGGCAGATGGCGTGGTCCAAAAAGGCCCGCCGCTCCGCCGCCCCCGATTTAATCAGCGCCAGATCCTCCGGGCAGAACAGCACCGTCTGGACAATCCCCGTCAGCTCCGCCGCGGTTTTCAGCTTCACATGGTTCACCAGAAGCTTCCGCCGGCGCCCCCGGGCCAGCTGGGCCTCAATGAGAAAGGTCCGGTCCCGGCTGTCCACCTGGGCTGTGATGGTCCCCTGATCCCGCTGAAAGGAGATGAGCTCCCGGTCCCCTCGGGCCCGGTGGGACCGGGCCCCGGAGAGAAAGCCAATGGCCTCCAGCAGATTGGTCTTTCCCTGGGCATTCTCTCCCCAGATCACATTGACCCCCGGGTCAAAGGAAGCGGAAAAGTTGGTGTAGTTGCGAAATCCGTCCAAGCAGATGGAGCAGACCCTCATTGCACTGTGAGCTCCCGGCCGGCAAAGGACACCCGGTCCCCGGGACGCAGCTTCTTTCCCCGCATCCGGCAGACCTGGCCGTTTACGGACACCTGACCGTCCTGGATGAGACATTTGGCCTCTCCGCCGCTGGAGACCAGGTTGGCCAGCTTCAGCAGGGCCTCCAGCTTGATGTATTCTGTGGTGATGGAAACGGATTGTGGTTCCATGGGCGCCTCCTTGGGTCTTTGGGTTTCTTTGGGGGGATATCGCCTTTTCTGCGGTTTTTTCCGGCGCCGTTGGAACGGCGGGGAACGGGGGCCTGCCCGGGCGGGGGGCATTGTGGGTTTTCTCCACCGCCGTTGGAACGGCAGGGAACCCTGGCTTGTCCAGCCGGGGCCCCATTTCTTGGGAAGAAATGGGGGAAAGAACC
>OLOZ01000792.1_pt1 | contig 25363 bp, 24 predicted proteins | sample 1673021 | NCBI WGS metagenome assembly OLOZ01 (sample SAMEA3136747, study PRJEB25190) | human gut metagenome | biome: human gut; feature: human-associated habitat; material: faeces | place: Austria | collected 2013 | reverse complement strand
AAGGAGAACTTATGAATCAAGAATATGATATGATGGCTCACAAGCCCATCTTCCCATTATTAATGAAAATGACAGCGTATGTGTTGAAGAAATCAAAATCGGTGATAATGATACTTTGGCGGCTCTTACGGCTATTCTCTGGAATGCTGATTTAATGATAATTTTAAGTGATATAGATGGTGTGTTTGATAAAGATCCCAAGAACAGCGATGATGCTTCTCTTATTGAGGCTGTTGATAATGCAGAAGAGCTGATATCTTCTATAAGTATAGGAGAAAAGAGCTCGTTTGGAACAGGCGGTATACGTACCAAGATAGAAGCTGCAGCTCGAGTGAACAAGTTTGGTATCCCTATGATACTGCTTAACGGAACGAAGCATGATATTATCAGAGACAGCACTCGGGGGGAAGGACGAGGTACGTTATTTTTAGGTACTATAGGAAAATAGTGGATTAATAAATATGAGGTGATCACTATGAAAAAAATAGGATTTATAGGTATTGGCAATATGGGCGGAGCTATTTTATCCGGCTATGCGCAGTCCGGAAAGACCGGGCATAATCAGTTGCTGGCATTTGATATGAATAGTGAACTTTGTGAAAAGACTAAGGAAGAAATTTCACAGCTTACTATCTGCGAAAGCGGCAGACAGCTGTGCGAGAAGTCGGATATAGTGGTCTTAGGAGTCAAACCTCAGGTCATAGAATCGGTTATGAAAGAAATAGCTCCGGCATATACAGATGAAAAGACAGTGATATCTATGGCCGCCGGAGTAAGTATGGAGTTTGTGGAACGCTATTTGGGGAATGACGCGGCAGTTATAAGGATAATGCCTAATACGCCTGCAAAAGTAGGTGAAGCTATGGTTGCTATTTGCCGGAACGGCAATGTTGATGACGACGTATTTAATCTGGCAGAATCTTTGTTTTCGGTCATAGGAAGAGCGGAGTTTGTAGAAGAGCGTTTGATGGATTGCGTAATAGGGGTCAGTGGCAGCAGTCCCGCATATACATATATGTATATAGAGGCGCTTATAGAAGCGGCTGTAAAAAACGGGATGGATGCAGAAACAGCAAGAATATTTGCCGCGCAGTCAGTACTGGGGGCTGCAAAAATGGTTCTTGAAAGTCCGGAATCTGTTGAGCAGCTTAGAATAAATGTATGTTCTCCTAATGGGACAACTATAGAAGCTGTCAATAAGTTATTTGAAAACGGATTTATGGAGGATGTAAAAGAAGGTTTTCAGGCAGCTGTTGACAGATCTATTGAAATGGGGTCAGAAAAGCAATGATTTTTGAAGAAAAGAAAATAGGTAGCGAGCGTATATATGAAGGGGCTATATTGAATGTGCGCCGGGATAAAGTAACTGCAGTGAAAGGTTATGCCTACAGAGAAATAATAGAACATAATGGGGCTGTGGCAGTAGTACCTATTAAAGATAATGGGAATATAGTCATGGTGGAACAGTATCGATATGCCTGTGGGATGAAAGTACTGGAGCTGCCTGCCGGAAAAGTGGACAAAGGCGAGACAGATCCTGCAGTGGTAGCTGCAAGAGAGCTTAAGGAGGAAACCGGGTACACTGCAGAGAATATCAGATATCTCGGAAAGATAAATACGAGTGTCGCTTATTCGGAAGAAGTTATTCACATGTATGCTATGACAGGCTTAAATGCAGGGGAGCAGGATCTTGATGATGATGAAGCAATAAATGTAATTGAGATGCCTTTTGAAGAAGTCTATAAGATGGCATATGAGGGCCGACTCATAGATGCTAAAACTGTTGCAGGGCTTCTTATGGCTAAAGAGCAGCTGAGTGACATATTGATTCTGTAATACAGCCTGCCAATACAAGAATGACAGAAATAGCGGTCAGAATCAGCAGACTTTTATTTTCCTGATAAGGTCTGTTTTTTTTGATGGCTTCAGACGTGGAACAGTGGAATATAACAGTTGATATGATTAAAAAAGCAGGTATAATAAATAAGTTTGGGGGAAATATTTTTGTAAGGGAGATCAGTATGGCGTTATTGGCGTTGAGATATACAAGTCCGCTGCAGAACCCGATGGAAAAGCTTTTAAACCATAAAATGACAGGCGGAATAGGGCAGAGAAATTTTGTCACTATAGCAGGAAGCATTATTAACATTAGGATGAAATTAGATACAAGAGCAGAGAAGAATATTTTACCGAAACCGGCTGCATTGTCTGTAAAGCTTGCAAGCAGCAGAGAAGAAAGATATTCGTTATTTTCGTATGACAGATTCGTACTGAAAAATATTCCGGCAAATAGGCCTGTCATAAAAATGAATATGAATATAGTTGCTGATTTTTTCATAAGTATGTCCCCTTTCATCTATCTGTCAAATATGACATATAGCGGCCCCTTTGGAGCCTCAGTTCATATAAAAGATATGACGGACAAACCTGTGTTATGACAATAATTATTATCAGAAAACTTTATGAGTATGTTAAAGTATGGAAAGCATGAATTGAAACAGGATGAGCTGTAAAGAGTTTGTTTTTATTCTTTATAAATATACATTTATTTCGATAATCAATAAAATTTGATTATTGTAAACCTAATATATCAGTAGTATAATTCAAAGCATAGTCACCATTGATTTTGACAGGGAGGGCAGTATGTATACAAAAGATTTTATAGAATACCTGCAAAAAGAAAGAAAAATGTCTAAGAATACGCTGGAGGCGTACAGCCGTGATATTTTAGAATTCATGGCATTTGAAGGGTCCAGAGGTATGTCGGATATTCTTGATACTTCCAGCACTGAAATAATAGCATTTCTTCACAATCTCAAGATAGCAGGGAAATCGGCGGCGACTGTCAACAGAAAGCTGGCTTCAGTAAGAGCCTTTTTTAATTATCTGATAGAAGCAGGGCTTATGAAAAATAATCCCACAGCTAACATAAAGTCACCTAAAATAGAGCGTAAAGAAATAGAATATCTGGAGATGGATGAGATTGACAAGCTTCTTGCAACTCCTGATGATTCAGTAAAAGGTGTGAGAGACAGAGCCATTTTGGAAGTTCTTTATGCCACCGGTATCAGAGTCAGTGAACTGATAGAAGCCAACGTGGAGGATATTAATCTGAGAATGGGCTTTATAACATGTACAGGGGAGCAGAGCAATCCGAGAATAGTGCCTTTGGGAAGACCTTCAAGAGCAGCTCTGGAAGATTATATATATGACGGAAGAAAAAAACTTGTAAAAGAGAATACCGCAGAAAAGGCTCTTTTTGTCAATTATTACGGAAAACGTATAACTCGTCAGGGGCTGTGGAAGATACTTAAGGAGTATGGTAATAAGGCCGGGATAGAACATAGGCTGACTCCTAATATAATCAGAACATCTTTTGCTGTTCATATGCTTCAGAACGGAGCAGACCTTAAGACTTTGCAGGAACTTATGGGTCATGAAGATATAACGGCTACACAGGTATATTTGTCTGTTACGAAAAACAGAATAAAGGATGTTTATGATAAATCCCATCCAAGAGCATAATGTGCATTAAAGAATATATATTTGACATTGAATGCATTTTATGATATAGTCGGTACGGTAAAAGGAGAAAGATAATGAATTTTTATATAAATAATGAACTACCATCTGTAAAGAAGATCAGCTCTGTACAATTACATCCGATGAAACATTGTACAGAGTACAGTGCATAATAGTGTACTGAGATTTCGTCGGGAATGACAGCGATTAAAAGGTAAGCTGCAGCAGTTTCCTATTATTGCTTATTTTCCCGTACCGGTTTAATTATTTAAAGGCTATGGACAATGTTTATCCATAGCCTTTTGTTATTTTTATGAATTAAGAGTTTGGCAGAAGGCAAGATGTCTGAGACATCTACCTTCTGTTTTTTATATTAAATATCGATAGAGAGGTTGTTAGTTATGAGTTTATTAAAAATTACAGCGATGACGCATTCGTTTGGAGATGATTTGCTGTTCAGGGATACCGGATTTTCTTTGAACAGAGGTGAACATACAGGTATTGTAGGGCAGAATGGTACGGGAAAAAGTACACTTATAAAAATATGTGCAGGTCAAATCATTCCCGATGAGGGGATGATTACGTGGAAACCCGGTGTTAAAACAGGATATCTTGATCAATATGCGCAGATAAAAAAATTTGTTACCATAAGAGATTTTTTGAGATCTGCTTTTTCGAAGTTATATAAAATAGAATCTCAAATGAACAGATATTATGAACAGGCGGCTAATGGCGATGAAGGAAAACTGAAAGCTGCAGCAAAATGTCAGGAGGAGCTGGAACGTGAAGATTTTTATTCAGCAGATACTAAAATAGATAAGGTATCATCGGGGCTGGGACTGACAGCTATGGGTTTGGACAGCTTTATAGAAAACTTGAGCGGCGGACAGCGAGCTAAAGTAATATTGGCTAAACTCCTGCTTGAAAGCCCCGATGTGCTGCTGTTAGATGAACCTACTAATTTTTTGGACAGAGAGCATATAACGTGGCTTGCTGGATATTTATCAGATCTGTCAAAAGCATTTTTGGTAGTATCACACGATTATGATTTTCTGGAGAAAATATCTACAAGGATACTTGATATTGATAATAAGAGAATTAATAAATATTTCGGTTCTTATTCTGATTTTGCAAAGAAAAAAACTTTGCTTCGTCAGGATTATATGAGACAATATGCGGCACAGCAAAAAGAAGTGAAAAAGACAGAGGAGTTTATAAGAAAGAATATTGCCGGAAGAAAATCCAGAATGGCAAGGGGCAGGCAGAAACAGCTTGATCGAATGGAACTTATGGAGGCTCCGAAGCAGAAAGAAATAAAACCTATTTTTAATTTTTCTTCTGTAGGCCAGCCTGCTTCCGGACATTTGGAAGTGAGTCATCTTACCGTAGGATATCATTATCCTGTTTTGACAGATATAAGTTTTACGGTAAAGGGCGGAGAAAAAGTAGCAGTCAGGGGATTTAACGGGATAGGAAAATCTACATTGCTTAAAACCATAACAGGGAAGATTCCCGCTCTTGGAGGAGCTTTTTCTTTCTCACAGATGACTGTTACAGGATATTTTCAACAGGAAATGACGTGGCGTGATCCCGGAAAGAGCCCCATTCAGATAATATCGGATACTTGTTCTCATTTTTCAGTAAAAGAAGTGAGACAACGCCTTGCAAAGTGTGGAATTTCAAGTAAGCATGCCGCACAGTCAGTAGGGACACTCAGTGGGGGTGAACAGGCTAAAGTAAAGATATGTCTGCTTTCCGTATCTCCATGCAATTTCCTTATACTTGATGAGCCGACTAATCATCTTGATATCTGGGCGAAAGAGGCGCTCAGAACTGCTCTGGATGAGTTTGAGGGAGCTGTGCTGCTTGTGTCTCATGAAGAATCATTTTACTCTGGCTGGATACAACGAGTTGTTGAAATATCGGCAAAGTCGTGATTGTACAGCAAATATGAAAAAAATCTCTTGAACAGCATGACCATTTTGTTGTATAATATTTCAGTATTACGGGCGGTCCTCTGGTCTTATGAAAAGGTCATAGCCAAGAACGTCTTGGAGGGAAGGAGGAAGACTCAATGAACGTATTAGATTCAGTTGTACAGGATTATCTGAAAGCTGATATCCCTGCTTTTAACGTTGGAGATACCGTGAAGGTACATGTTAAAATTAAAGAAGGAAACAGAGAGAGAATACAGATCTTCGAGGGCTTTGTCTTAAAGAGACAGAATGGCGGAATAGGCGAAACTTTTACGGTAAGAAGGATCGCGTCAGGTGTAGGTGTGGAAAAGACATTCCCGATTCACTCACCGCTTGTGGAAAAGATCGAGGTTGTAAGAAAAGGTGATGTCAGACGCGCAAGACTTCACTATATGCGTGCAAGAACCGGTAAATCAGCAAAGATCAAAACAAAAGAAGACATGTAATCACAGAGGCACCTTTACGGTGCCTTTTCGATTATATGGAGTCAGTAATAGATTGCGGAGGGAATATTTACGATTTAAGAATACAACCTGTAAATCGTAATATAAAAAGTGAGAGAGTATTATGATTATAGTAAAACATGTAACTAAAAAGTTTTTAAGAAACAAAAACAAAAAAGAACAAGAGGAATTTTGTGCTGATAAAGATATTAGTTTTGAAGCAGGGAATGGAGAAATAATAGGAATATTGGGGCCGAACGGAGCCGGAAAGACTACGCTTTTGAGGATGATAGCAGGAATCTTGGAGCCGACAGAAGGGGAGATTACTTTTGACGGAATGACTTACGCAGATGATGAGATCAAGATAAAACAAAGAATTGCATACTTGTCGGGAAACACCAAGATATATGATACATTATCTACATATGAGCTTTTGAAAATGTGTTGTGATATATATGGTGTAGACGGAGATGAAATGACTAAACGAATCGATGAAATAACTAATATACTGGGAATGAGGCAGTTTCTTTATAATAAAATATCCAATCTGTCTACAGGACAGACACAGAAAGTAAATTTGGCTAGATGCATGGTACACGATCCGGAATATTATATTTTAGATGAGGCTACATCAGGATTAGACATTATCTCGAGCCAGATAATACTCAATTTTATAAAAGGCGAAAGATCCAGAGGAAAGACTGTTTTGTATTCTACTCATTATATGGAAGAGGCTGAGAATATTTGCGACAGAGTTATCATGCTTAATAAAGGTGAGATAATAAACAGCGGAACACCAGATGAGATTAAAGCAGATACAGGCATGACGAATTTAAGAGATTCTTTTTTCGCAATGATAGGAGGTGTTGCAGATGAGGAATAATTTGTGGAATATATTCAGAAAAGAAGTGCGAGAACTTTTCAGAGATAAAAAATCATTGTCCATGATGCTGATAATACCTGTATTCATACCTTTAATAATTTTGGGAATGTCTGCATTATTTGAATCGCAGGCAAATAAAGACGTGACAGAATATAATAGGATAGGATTTGCCTATGAAATGTCACAAGCAGAAAAAAGTATTGCTGAGACAATGGATATAGACGTTGTAAAGGGAACTGAAAAAGAATTGGAAAAGAAGTTTGCAGATGGTGATATCGATTTATATGTAGCCAGAGACGGAAAAAGTTATATCATAAACGGGGACAGTTCTGACACCAGCACGTATTCAGCCAAACTTATGGAGTCATATTATAATACATATAAGGAGTATCTGCAGCAGGATTTTCTCAGAGAGAATAATATAGATGCAGATCAGATGATGAATATTATAACAGTGGAAGAACGCTTTGCTGATGAAGATAATTTTTTTGCAGGATACATAAAAAATTATGCCTTCCTTTTTATAATAATGGCTATAACTGTGTCAGCCACGTATCCATCTACAGATACAACAGCAGGAGAGAGGGAACGGGGAACACTGGAAACTTTGCTGACTTTTCCTATAAAAAGCAGGGATATAATTATAGGTAAATTTTTAGGGGTGACAATATCAGCTATTGTGACCGGAGTGATAAGTCTGATATTATCTATCATATCTTTAGCGGCAGCAAAAAATATATTTTCTATATATAAAGGTGTAGATACTATGTATTCGCCTGTCAGTATAGTGTTTGCGGTGATTGTGATAGTTGCTTTTTCTTTCTTTATAAGTGGTCTGTGTATTGCTATAGCCAGCAAATCCAAGACCTTTAAGGAGGCGCAGAGCGCGCTGACACCGCTCACATTTATATCATTGTTTCCGGGTATGATAGCCTTTATGATAGGAGTGACAGGAACACCTCTTATATCTATAATACCGTTTTTGAATTACGTGGTCTTATTTACAGATATAAATAATGGAGATATAAGTTTGCTGAATATTACGCTGATGTTTGTATCTACTATAGTTTATATAAGTATAGTTCTGGTTTATATAATAAAACAGTATAAGTCAGAAAAAGTTTTACTGGTTAAATAATTAGATATACAGGTGAGGCGATTAAAAGGAGAAAATCTTTATGAACAATATAAACTGGTACCCGGGGCATATGAAGAAAACAAGGGAGTTGATACAGCAAAACTTAAAACTGGTAGATGCAGTTATTGAAGTGATTGATGCCAGAATTCCTCTTTCCAGCAGGAATCCTATAATAGATGAGCTGATAAAAGGTAAGCCGCAATTGATAGTACTTAATAAGAGTGATCTTGCTGATGGAAGCGTGAGCAAAGAATGGGAAAATTATTTTCGTCAAAAAGGTATAAGAGCTTTTTCCATGAATTGTATGAGTGGCTTGGGAATAAAAAATCTCTTTAGAATTCTTGAGAGTATGTCAGAGGAGAAAAACAGGGACAGATTTATGCAGAAGCCTTTCAGGCTGATGATAGTAGGTGTTCCCAATGTAGGTAAATCATCTCTTATAAACAGAATGACAGGGAAAAAAAGCGCGCAGACGGGAGACAGACCGGGAGTAACAAAAGGTAAGCAGTGGCTTAAGCTTAAAAACAATATGCAGCTTCTTGATACACCCGGGATTTTGTGGCCTAAATTTGAAGATCCCAAGGTAGGCCTTGATCTGGCATTCTGCGGATGCATAAAAGATGAGGTTCTGGATGTGCCAACTCTTGCTATGGAACTCATAGGTGTTCTTGCGGAAAACTATCCACAGATGCTTAAAGAAAGATATAAACTGGAAGAAACAGCAGAAACTCCTCTTGAAAATATGGAAAGTATAGCCGTTAAAAGAGGCTGCATACTGCCGGGAAAAAGAATAGATTACGAAAGGATCGGAAGAATTGTACTGGATGAATTCAGAGGAGGAAAGATAGGCAGAATAACTCTTGAAAATCCGGGACAGAGTAAATAGATTGCGATGAAAAAGGAGCGTTTATAAAGCTATGACAAAGCAGGAGAGAATGGAAAAATTGAGAGAACGACTTGCTGAGATGAAAGTGAAAGAGAAGGAGCTTCGCTGCGCAGGGTATGAAAAAATTGCAGGAGTTGATGAAGTGGGCAGAGGACCTTTAGCAGGTCCTGTGGTAGCTGCTGCGGTAGTTCTTCCCGAGGATTTTGACGTTTTGGGAATAGATGATTCAAAAAAACTTTCTGAAAAGAAGCGTGAGAAGCTTTTTCCTGTGATAAAGGAAAAGGCGATTGCTTTTGGCATAGGGATGGTGGATAACAAAGTTATAGATGATATAAATATTTTGCAGGCTACTAAAAAAGCTATGACGATGGCTGTGGATGAACTTAATAGAATGTTGGAAGCAAACGGCAGTCGACAGACGGATTATATATTGTTTGACGCTATGAAAATAGATGATATCAAGATTCCCCAAGAATCCGTAATAAAGGGCGATGCCAAAGTTCTTGCCATTGCAGCAGCTTCGATAATAGCAAAGGTAACAAGAGACAGAATTATGTCAGAGTACGCCGCGGAATATCCCGGGTACAGTTTTGAAAAAAATAAGGGTTATGGTACAAAGCAGCATTATGAGGGGATTAAAAAACAGGGGATATGCCCAATCCACAGAAAGACGTTTTTGAAAAAAGTGCTGTAGTATTTTTAAGGAAATTTAAGATAATTTTTGGCATTTGATAATGATCTGATTGCCGTTGCTTAGGCGATCTAACCACTTGCATAAACCTTTTTTTCATGATAAAATAAACCTGTTATACGACTGACGGGATCAAGTGGAATCAACCACGTGAAGTATAATGTAACAGTGAGCCGACCGTCTGGGCAGAGAGTCCGGATTGTCAGGCTCTTTTCGCATTTAATAATATTTGATTAAAAAGGAGAAGAAGATGGAAATTAAAAGCGATATTCAGATTGCGCAAGAGACGGAAATGAGAAATATCAACGAGATAGCGAATTCCGCAGGCTTGGACAGCAAGTACATTGAACTTTACGGAAATTATAAGGCTAAGGTGGATTATAATCTGCTGGAAGATAAGAAAGATGAAGCGGACGGAAAGGTAATCCTTGTTACAGCTATATCGCCTACTCCTGCGGGAGAAGGGAAGACTACGACAACGGTCGGTCTTGCAGATGCTTTGCGAAAGATAGATAAGAATGTGCTTGTAGCACTCAGAGAGCCGTCTTTAGGACCGGTGTTCGGCGTCAAGGGCGGAGCTGCCGGAGGCGGATATGCGCAGGTTGTGCCTATGGAGGATATAAACTTACACTTTACGGGAGATATGCATGCTATCGGAGCCGCAAACAATTTGCTTGCGGCTATGCTGGACAATCATATTCAGCAGGGCAATGAGCTTAAGATAGATCCGAGAAGAATAACATGGAAGCGATGTGTGGATATGAATGACAGACAGCTCAGGTTTATTACAGACGGTCTGGGAGGAAAGCCTAACGGAATGCCCAGAGAAGACGGATTTGATATAACGGTTGCCAGTGAGATAATGGCTATTTTATGTCTGTCAGATGATATTGAAGATCTTAAAAAGAGGATATCGAGTATTATCGTAGGATACAGCTATGATGATGAGCCTGTGACAGCGGGCCAGCTTAATGCTCAGGGAGCGATGGCGGCCCTTCTTAAGGATGCTCTTAAACCTAATTTAGTGCAGACTCTTGAGCATACTCCTGCATTTATTCACGGAGGACCTTTTGCCAACATAGCGCATGGATGTAATTCGGTGATGGCTACGAGGATGGCCATGAAGATGGCTGATTACGTGGTGACGGAAGCAGGTTTTGGCGCAGATCTGGGAGCGGAAAAATTTCTGGATATAAAGTGCAGAATGTCCGGAATAAAGCCCTCTGCAGTCGTTGTTGTGGCTACGGTAAGAGCTCTTAAGCATCACGGAGGTGTGGCGAAAGCTGACCTGGGAACAGAGAATCTTAAAGCTCTTGAAAAAGGACTCCCTAACCTGCTGCAGCATGTGGGCAATATAACTAATGTATATGGATTGCCTGCAGTTGTCGCTATAAACAGATTCCCTACAGATACTGAAAATGAGCTTAAACTTGTTGAGGACAAGTGCAGAGAGCTTGGTGTAAACGTAGCGCTCAGTGAAGTGTGGGGCAAAGGCGGAGAAGGCGGAATATCTCTGGCAGAGGAAGTTGTTCGTCTGTGTGAAGAACCCAATGACTTTAGATTTTCCTATGACATAGATATGTCTATTGAAGAGAAAATAAGAGCTATAGCTCAGAAAGTATATCATGCTGATGATATCAACATACTTCCTGCCGCTGCGAAGCAGCTCGCACAGCTGGAAAAGCTGGGATTCGGCAAACTTCCTATATGTATCGCCAAGACTCAATACAGCTTTTCCGATGATCCTTCACTTTTGGGAGCTCCTGAAGGTTTTGTGCTTACAGTGAGAAATCTTAAGGTTTCTGCAGGAGCTGGATTCATAGTTGCTCTCACAGGTGATATAATGACTATGCCGGGACTTCCTAAAAGACCGGCGGCTGAGAAAATAGATGTTGACAGAACAGGAAAGATTTCGGGATTATTTTAGGAGGGAATATGCTTTATACCGATAAAACTTGCAGTCAGTTTGTCGATGAAACGGCAGGAAAATCACCGGTACCGGGCGGCGGAAGCGTATCTGCTCTTGTGGGTGCTCTGGGTGCATCTTTGGGGAGAATGGTGGCCTCGCTTACCATAGGAAAGAAAAAATATGAAGCTGTGGAAGAAGAAATCACAGCATTGGCTGAAGAAGCTGATGGTTTAAGGGAGGAACTAATGGAACTGGTTCAGGCAGATATAAATATATTTAAACCTTTGTCGAATCTTTATGGTATGAAAGCGGATACAGAAACAGAAAAAGAAAAAAAGGAAAGGCTTCTTGAAAATGCGCTTGATGATGCTTGTGGTGTTCCTCTTAAAATTATGAAAGCCTGCGGAAAGGCGATAGAATTATCGGGTCGGTTTGCCTGTAAAGGTTCAAAGCTTGCAGTCAGCGATGCAGGAGCGGGAGCAATCATATGTAAAGCTGCTTTGCAGGCTGCAAGTTTAAATGTTTATATAAATACAAAGTCTATGAAAGACAGAAAACGTGCTGACGAGCTGGATTCCATGTGCGCTATGTACATGGTGAAATATACAGCTATGGCTGACGAGATATTCGAGAGCGTTGCTGAAAGTTTACGAGGTTAGATAATGACAAAAATACTCAAGGGTAAATCTGTAGCGAACAGCCTTATGAAAAAGATTTCCGAGAAAGTAAAAGAGCTTAAAGCAAAGGGAGTGTTCCCCACTCTTGCTATAGTGAGGCTGGGAGATAATCCTCAGGATATATCATATGAAAGGGGAGCGGTAAAACGCGCTTTTCAGCTTGGTATAACGGTAAGACAATTTGTTTACGATGAAAAGATTTCGCAGGGAGAGTTGATAGAGGAGATACAGAGGCTCAATGATGACTCACACATACATGGAGTGCTGATATTCAGACCTTTGCCCGGCCATATAAATGAAAGTGAGATTTGTTCCGCATTGTCTCCGGCAAAAGATGTGGATGGGATAACGTCCGGATCTATGGCAGGCGTTTTTATGGACAGTGATATAGGGTTTCCGCCATGTACTGCGGAAGCATGCATGGAGATACTGGATCATTATGGATATGATCTTGAAGGAAAACGTGTTTTGGTTATGGGAAGAAGTCTTGTGATAGGAAAACCTGCAGCAATGATGGCCATGAGAAGGAATGCGACCGTCAGTGTGTGTCACAGCAGGACATCGAATGAAGATCTTAGGAAATTAGGTCAAAACGCTGATATTGTTATAGCAGCTGTGGGAAAGGCCTGCATGATAAAAAGCGGCTGGCTGGGAAAAGGTCAGGTTATCATAGATGTGGGTATCAATGTTAAAGAAGACGGATCACTTTGCGGCGATGTGGATTTTGATGAAGTGTATGAAATAGCATCTGCTATAACACCGGTACCGGGAGGTGTAGGCAGTGTGACTACGGCTATTTTGATGAAACATGTGGCAGAAGCTGCGGAAAAACAGTAAAAAGGAGAATACCTCTAAAAGCGGGATCTTTGCAGATACCCTCCTTTAGAGGTATTGTTTTTGGAGGCGCCATATTATGGCGTACAAGATTACTGATTCTCAGCTATACTGAATTTCTCTTTATCAGGGGTTAATGGTATTGCAGGCTGATTTATACTTATTCTTTTCATAATTATGATGGTAAGGATAAATAATGCTGCAATGATTATGTATCCTAAAGAAAGACTTTCTGTTATCCCTGTAATCAGGTATCCTACGATAGCTATAGCTCCGCATATTAGAGAATATGGTGCTTGAGTCTTGATGTGATCGATGATGGACAGTTCTCCTGATGTTGCTGAAACAATAGAAGTATCAGCCAGAGGCGAACATGTTGCTCCCATTCCCGCACCTCCTATTATGGCAGAGATACAGAGTAAAAGATCTGCATTGGTTGCCACTGCAAAAGGCACTACGACAGGTATCATAATGGCGAATGTCGTCCAGCCTCCTCCTATAGCGAATGCTGTTGCGGCGCAGAGCAGGAAGAGAATTGTAGGAGTTATCACAGGAGGAATGTTTCCCTGGAAGACTGATATCATGAATTCTGTGATGCCAAGTCTGTCGGAAACTCCCCCAAGGGTCCAGCCAAGGATAAGTACCAGATTAGCGTATAATATAGACTTGACTCCGATAAATGCTGCGCTGGCGAGCTGAGTTACGGGAGCGGCTTTTCTCAGACGAAGATATATGGTGGTGATTATTATGGTAAATACAAGACCATACATCAATGAACGTATCCCCTCCATCTGACTCACTGTTCTTACTATATCATGGTGTCTGAAGAAATCACCTGTGTAAAGCATAAAAAAGAGTACGAGACAAATTAGCAACGCTATAGGAAATATAAGATCAACAGGTTTACCTTTTGCCGGCTTCACTTCTCCATAGGAGTCCTGTTCATCTTCATCTCCGCTGAAAGAATGTTCTATTAGTTTACCTGTGGTATCTGCTCTTTTTTCAGCCTTAGCCATGGGGCCTATATTGAGGTTAAATACAGCCACACAGTATACCATAATAAGGCATATGAATATGAAGAAATTGTAAGGTATTGACTTGAGAAGCAGCTGATATGAGTTTCCTTCCATTCCTGCTGCGATCATCCCGGTGGCTAAAAGTCCTGCCAGAAATGCAGACCAGCTGGAGATAGGAGATATTGAGTTGATTCCGCATACTGTAGAATCAAGATAATAAGAAAACTTTTCACGGGGGACTTTATTTTTATCTGAGATTGCCCGCATAGTTGCTCCGGTCGTAAGATTGTCAAAATAATCGTCAATCATAAGAACTGTACATATTATACAAGTCATGAGTCCTGAACGTTTCTTACTGTTGATGCGTTTTGACATATATTCTGCAAAAGCATGGGATCCTCCTGATTTTACAAGAAGACCGATGAGAGCGCCGATCATTACCATAGACAGAAGAACCATGAGGTTGTCGGGGGTGGTGATTGATCCTGGTATCAGAGTACCGTCTTGCGTTGATGTTCCTATGAAAATACTGTCAAAACTCTTAAGTGCGTTTACAGGATTGAATTTACCGATGATAAAACAGCCGAGGGTAATGCCTATAGCCATTGATAAGAGTATCTTTCGGGTTTTAAGAACGAGAAAGATCGTCAGCAAAGGAGGAATAACAGACCAAAAAGATAATTCCATAATGTTCATATTTCTGGCTCCTTTCAAATGATAAAATTATTACAAGAGGAATATTAACAGAATATTTTCAAAAAACAAATCATTTTAAATGTTTAAACTTTGGATGAAATTTGAGAATTACTAATGTTAACAAGTTACTTATCGTCTTTATATAATTGATTTAATTGACAGAGTACATATAATTGATTATTTGAACCTGCAATATAAAGAATAAAGAGCAAAGCCTTGAGACTTTACTCTTTATAAGCGGCATATTTGATTTTTCTAAGAAAGCACTTTATGTATCAGTGAAACTCTGCTGTTAACGTCACATTTAATATATATGTTGCTCAGGTGCTTATTGAGGGTATGTCCTGCGATACAAAGAGAACTGCATATTTCGTCGTTTGTGAGGCTTTCCTTGACTACTTTGAAAACCACTTCTGTTTCTCTTTTTGTCAGCATACATTTATCCGCCATTTTCATGATTTTTTCATCAAGATGGGTGTAAGCATGATTATTTTCAGTGTTATTTTTCAGAGAATCCTGATAAAGCTTGAGACTGAGATGTCTGTTTATAAGCTCCATCATATAGATCTCTTTGTCTGAGAAGTCACCGTTTTCTCTGCTTCTTCCCAGTACAATAGCAGCTTGAAACTGGTTGTTGAAGGCGCTTATCACCTGCAGGCTGTACTTAATGTTGAAGGCAGCGTATGTATCATTAAAATAACCTGTGCTTCTTATTTCATCATCATCTATGAGGTCCATTTCTCTGTAGACATCTCTCTTGCCCACCAGCATGATCCATTTGCCGAAATCTTCTTCTTCGTATTCCTCGATATACCGGTTTATTGCTTCGATATGTGAACTGTTTGCGCCATTGGCTTCACCGGGAATGTATATTATGGGATCACATAGTAGATGTTCTCCGGTTTTGTCAGGCATGTGGAATACGGAAAAATTGTTGGGGATCAGCTGATTTATATATGAGAGAAATGTTTTCCTGTCATTAATAAAATTATCGTTGCTATAAATGAAGTAAACAATATCATCTATAAAAGCCCATTCTCTTTGTTCAAGTTTTTTCATTAAGTATCCTCCATTATTCGGTGTTATATCTTATAATGTGGACATAAGTCTGAATATTTATAATATTATACCGTCATATGAAGATCTTGTAAATACAGTAGTCGCCAGTTTTATAACGACAGCTTTTGACACTTTACTTTTATTGATATTCAATGTATATTTAAGGGTAGTAGATTTTTAAGAAAAGGATATTTATATATGAAAATATTATATTTTGACGGCAGTAATGGCATAAGCGGAGATATGCTTTTAAAAGCTGTAAGTCGTTTGAGCCGAAATGAGGAAAAAATATACGAAGTAATGCGGCATGAGGTTATGGGCAGTCAGGAAGAACAGAATCATATTCATGACGGACATCATCACGGGAGAAGTTATAAAAAAGTCAGAGAATTAATAGAAAATAGCGGTTTTTCGTTTGCTTCGAAGAAAACGGCTCTGAAAATATACGAGTATATAGCACAAGCTGAAGCTAAAGTTCATGGAGAGACTCTTGAAACAGTACATTTTCATGAGGTTGGAAGAAATGAAGCTGTAAAAAATGCATTGGCTGTAGGAATGGCTATAGAGTACATATGCCCTGATAAAATTATGGTATCGCCTATATACGATGGAAAAGGGAAGATAATATGCAGCCATGGAGAAATAGACGTACCTGTTCCGGCAGTTATGGCGCTGAGAGAGAACTGCGGATACTGTTTTAAAACTGCAGATGTAAATACCGAGATGGTGACTCCGTCAGGTCTTGCAGGTCTTATGGGTATCGGCGCAGAAGCGGCTGAGGATGAAGATATCGTAAAAAAAGCAGCGGTTATGGATAAAATCGTGGTTAAAGGAAGTAGAGATACGGGCCGTCCCGGGCTTACAGCGTATATCTTGAAAATATGAAGGTGAAGAGCCGATACAGGAGGGAAATCGTATGCAGCAGGCAAAACCAGTTAGGAATCCTGAGCTGAAAAAAGCCATGGAAGAAGCAAAGAAGGATCCGGGGATGGAAAATTCAATCAGACTTTTGAATGAGGTCGTAAAAGCAAGACTTCTCATTCCGGTTTCCATGGATAAAGATCCGCAATATGACAGAAAGCTGGAAGAGGTCGTATTGGAGAAAGATACGAGAATCAGTTTTGAACTTATAAAAGCTGCCAGTGGAGACCTTTATTACCCGGTATTCACCGATGGGGAAGAAATGATAAAGTGTGAAATAGAAAAAGATCAGCACAGCATGATAGTTAATTTTGATGATTTGGCAGCTATTTTGTTGATGCCTCAAAGCGGCATAGCAGGATTCGCTATAAATCCTATGAGTGATAATTTGTGTTTCAGTAAGGAAATGGTTGCTTCTATGAAGCGTGACATGGAAAAGGAAAGAGAGGAAAAGCAGTGAAAAACTTTATAATATTTATGTGGGTCATATTTGCGGCATTTTTTCTGTTCCCTATAGCGAGCAACTATATGTCCGGCAGTCCGGAAAGCGAAATCGTATCTATAATAGAAAAAGAATCGGAAGCTGATGATATAAAGGTGACAGCATCAGAGGAACATGGGAATAAATCGATGTATGCTTTTACAGCGGGTGAGGATTTTGGAGTTGCTATTTTTTCTCATTTTGGTGATAATTACAATTATCAGGAAGGTACCATGTCCAATGATGAAGATCATATTGATGTGAATCTGGATACGGGATGGGATGTATATGAGTATAAATTGACTGCCGAAGGAGCAGAGCAGGTGGCGTTTCACAGGTTTGGCGGTATATATAAGGTATATGCCATGATCGCAGCTGTGATGGTGATTTTCAGTATAGTGGGAGGCATATACGGGATAAGAACGAAAAAGAAATACGAAGAACAGAGAAAAAAAGGCTTAAGGCAGTAAGGAGATATAGAATATGGAGAAGAATTTAGCTAAGACATATGATCCTAAGAAATTTGAAGACAGGATATATGAAATGTGGGAGAAAAGCGGTGCGTTCAGAGCAGAATGTGATCCTAACAAGAAACCTTTTACTATAGTGATGCCTCCGCCTAATATAACGGGGCAGCTTCATATGGGACATGCTCTGGATCAGACATTGCAGGATGTTCTTACCAGATTTAAAAGGCTGCAAGGATACAGCGCTTTATGGCTTCCCGGAAGTGATCATGCCAGTATAGCAACTGAAGTGAAAGTTGTGAACAGAATAAGAGAGGAAGAAGGCCTTGAAAAAGAGGAGCTTGGAAGAGAAGAATTTCTCAAGAGAGCATGGGCATGGAAAGAGGAATTCGGAGGAAAGATAACGAAGCAATGCCGTAAATTGGGGGATTCATGTGACTGGAGCAGAGAGCGCTTCACTATGGATGAAGGCTGCAATAAAGCGGTAAAACATTTTTTCGTAAAGTTGTATGAAAAAGGTCTGATATATAGAGGCAACAGACTTATCAACTGGTGTCCTCAGTGTGGAACATCTTTGTCAGATGCTGAGGTTGAGCATGAGGATAAAAATGGCATGTACTGGTATTTCAGATATCCGGCAGCTGACGGAGGAGAGGATGTGGTTGTGGCTACTTCCAGACCGGAAACTATGTTTGGAGATGTGGCTATAGCTGTACATCCAAGTGACAAAAGATATAAAGATATCGTAGGTAAGAACGTAGTTTTGCCTATTGTGGGAAGGGAGATTCCAGTTATAGCAGATCCTTATCCTGATCCTGAGAAGGGAACAGGAGCCGTTAAGATTACACCTGCTCATGATCCTAATGATTTTGAAGTGGGGCAGAGACATGATCTTGAGCATATCTCCTGTATAAACCCCGATGCCACTATGAACAGCTATGCGGGCAAATACGAAGGTATGGACAGATATGAATGCCGTAAGGCATGGGTAAAGGATCTGGAAGAAGCAGGCTATCTGGTTAAGACAGAAGAAAAAGTAATTCCTGTGGGGGGCTGTTACAGGTGCGGTACAGTAGTGGAACCTATGCTTTCTGATCAATGGTTTGTGAAGATGGAGGAGCTTGCAAAACCTGCAATTGAAGCGGCAAGGAGCGGCAAACTGCAGCATGTTCCCGAGCGTTTTGAGAAAACGTATCTTCATTGGTTGGAAGAGATCAGAGACTGGTGTATTTCAAGGCAGTTGTGGTGGGGACACAGAATACCTGCATATTATTGTCAGGAATGTGGCCAAATAATGGTTGCGGAGACAGAGCCGGATAGGTGCGATAAGTGTGGCAGTACAAATATAAAGCAAGATGAAGACGTTCTTGATACATGGTTTTCGTCAGCTTTATGGCCGTTTTCTACATTGGGATGGCCTGATGAAACTGAGGATTTTAAATATTTTTATCCGACAGATGTATTGGTTACAGGATACGATATCATATTTTTCTGGGTAGTCAGAATGGTATTTTCTGCACTGGAAACTACCGGTAAAGTACCTTTCAGACATGTATATGTACATGGGTTGGTTCGTGATGCTCAGGGAAGAAAGATGAGCAAATCTCTCGGAAACGGAATAGACCCTCTTGAGATAATAGACAGTTTCGGAGCGGATGCTCTAAGATTCATGCTGACCACAGGAATAACACCGGGAAATGATATGAGGTTTAAAACAGATAAACTGGAATCAGCGAGAAATTTTGCCAATAAGCTTTGGAATGCTTCAAGGTTTGTTATTATGAATCTCCAGGACAATAACGGTAGTTTTAAAAAGATGGCTGATCTTAAGAATATTGGTTTGTCGGATCTTCAGGATGAAGATAAGTGGATTATCTCAAGAGTTAATGATGCGGTGAAATACATCACTGAAACTATGGAAAAATTTGATTTGGCTCTTGCAGGTCAGAGAGCATATGATCTTATTTGGAATGAGTTTTGTGACTGGTATATAGAAATCGTTAAAGGAAGGCTTTATGGTGATGATGAAGGTGATAAGCAGATTGCCAGAGCAGTTCTGGTCAAGGTTCTTAAGGACATGCTCAGGCTTCTCCATCCGTTTATGCCGTATATAACAGAGGAAATCTGGACATATTTGCCTAAGAAGGAAACATCTGAAGATAATCCTGATAATTTCCTGATAAAAGAGAGCTGGCCTGTTTACAGCGAAACTTTCACATTCTCTGATGAGACTGAAAAGCTTGAGATGGCAATGGCTGTAATAAAGAGTATAAGAAATATCAGAGCGGAAGCAGATGCGGCTCCAAGCAAAAAGCTTCGTGCAGTGATTTTGTGCGCTGACGGGAAAGAAGAAGTTGTAAAAGCAGGGGAACGTTATATAGAAAAGCTTGCCAATATAACGGAGATAATATTTGCTAAAAGTAAAGCAGATGTTCCTGAAGAAGTAATGTCGGCAGTTGTGGCGGGAGCAGAAGTTTTCATCCCTCTTGATGATATTATGGACTATGCAGCAGAGCTTGAACGGCTTAAGAAGGAAAAGAAAAAGCTGGAAAGCGAAGTTAAGCGTGTAGTGGGCAAGCTGTCTAATGAAGGTTTTGTAAACAAGGCTCCGGAAAAAGTAATAAACGAAGAAAGAGAAAAGAAAATTAAATATGAGGAGATGCTGGCGAAAGTCTGTGACAGACTTACAGTTGTCGAAAAAAAGGTAAAATGATTGATGTTATAGATAAAATACATGAATTCAACAGATTCGGAAGCGTTCTCGGTCTTGAGCGAATGAATATACTTCTTGAGAAATTAGGAGACCCCCATAAAGATCTTAGAGTGATACATGTGGCAGGTACAAACGGTAAAGGTTCTGTCTGTAAATTTTTGGAGGAAGGACTTTCTTCCTGCGGCTACAATGTGGGATTGTATACCTCTCCTTTTATAGAATGTTTTAACGAACGAATACGACTGGGAGGGAAGAATATTTCGGATGAAGATCTTGAAGGCTTTTCAATGAAAGTTCTGTCTGCGGCCGAGGAAATGGTTGCGGAAGGAGATGATTCCCCTACAGAATTTGAGGTGGTAACAGCTGTAGCACTGCTGTATTTTGCTGAAAAGGAGGCGGATATAGTCATATTGGAGGTCGGACTGGGTGGTAAAGGTGATTCTACCAATGTTGTGGACAAGCCTTTGATATGTGCCATATGTTCTGTTTCGTATGATCATATGGACCGTTTGGGCAATACTATTGAGGAAATAGCTGCCGATAAAGCAGGGATAATCAAGCCATCGGTACCTGTGATATCCAATGTGGATAACCATGCTGCGGCTGCCGTCATAGCGCGTACAGCTTATGAGAAAGAGAGCCGTTTATATGATATATCGGATATAAAACCGGAGATATTTGACAAATCGCTTTTTAGGCAGTTTGTAACTATGGAGATTTATGGTACTGATTACAGTAATGTGGAGATATCCATGGTGGGCAGACATCAAAGCGAGAATCTTAAGACGGCGCTGTCTGTAATAGAAGTCCTCAGAAAATCGGGAGAGATAAAAGTTGAAAGATCTCTGTTGTATGAAGGAATGAAGAAAGCTGTTCAGCCGGGGCGTTTTGAGGTCTTGAAAAAAGGTTCTGAAGAAACAGGGACTCCTGTGGTGATAGTTGATGGTGCGCATAACGAAGCAGGAGCATATGCTCTGTGTGATACCATGAAGGAAAATTTTCGCGATAAGAAAATACTTCTGGTTACAGGTATGCTGGCTGATAAACAAACAGATAAGATTCTGAAAGCCTTTATAGATATAACTCATGACATAATAGCGACAGAGCCTGACAGCCCGAGGAAATTGAAGACTGATGAACTGGCTGCTCAAATAAGACGTATGGGGATAGAGCCTATTATCTCAGACGATGTTGAAGACAGCGTGAGACTGGCCATAAGCATATGGAAGAATTATGATGTTGTGTTGTTTGCAGGCTCCCTGTATCTGATAGGTCATGTTAGGAGGATGTTGAAAGATGAATGATAAAGGCAGCGCTAATAAAATATTGCTCTATTACAATGCATATTCGGGAAGCGGGGTATTTAAGAATAATCTTGATCACATAGTTGACAGGTGTCAGCAGGCTGGTTATCAGGTAGTGCCGGTAAGAGCTGCAAAAGGAATAGTTATAGATAACGTTCTGTCAGAGATAGATCAGAATCAGTTCAGTCGTATAATTGCAGCCGGCGGAGACGGTACGATGAACCTGTGTGTAAATGCCATGGTTAAATATGATATACATTTACCTCTTGCTATACTGCCGGCAGGGACAGCTAATGATTTTGCGTATTATTTTGAACTTCCTTCGGATATAGATTATCAGCTGGATATAGCTCTTGGCAATAAAACAACTAAAGCAGATGTAGGTGTTGTAAACGATAGATGTTTTATAAATGTGGCTGCTCTCGGAGCGCTTATAGATGTCAGCCAGAAGACGGATCCGAATTTGAAGAATGCTATAGGCACACTGGCTTATTATCTTAAAGCTGTTACGGAGATTCCTCAGATAAGAGCACTTCCTGTGAAATTGACTACTCCTGAGCAGGTGTACGAGGAAAATATTTATTTTATGGTAGTCATGAATGGCGAATCAGCGGGAGGTTTCAGAAAACTTTCACCTGAATCTAATATGAATGACGGAAAACTGGATGTCATAGCATTTAAGAAAATGCCTATTGTTGAGCTGGCACCGCTGCTGTTTGAAGTCGTTCACGGAAGACATCCCAATAATAAACATGTGCTTTATTTTCAGACGGATAAACTTACTATTGAGTCAGAGGCTGATATAAGTACAGATATAGATGGGGAACATGGAGAAAAGTTACCTCTTGAGTTCAGCGTATTGAATAAGAGGCTTGATGTTTTTGTATCCAAGGATACATGGAATTATGATTAGAATATAAAAAAGGGAGGAAAGAGATGAAAGATTTTAAGATATCAGTCACCGGAGATTATGAAAGATTAGTTCCGTTTTTTATTGAAAATGAACTTGAGTTTTCAGAAGATGAGCCGGTACCGACGGATCTTGTGAAATGCTGGAATATCATGGATGATGAAGGAGAGGATGGGGAACGAATTATAGGGGCTTTCGTATTGGCAAAGCGCGAAGGAGAATTCATAGTAGATGGTATTGCCATAGATCCCAAATACAGAAAATATCATTTAGGAAAAGCTTTGCTGGAGAAAGGCATAGAAGAGACTAAAAGGCTGGGAGGAAAACGCATATTTCTTGTGGCGAGAGCTCCCGGATTCTTCAGAAAGCAAGGGTTTGTAACTGTTCCGAGAGAAGATGCTCCAAACTTTTTTGAATGTCTTACATGTCCTCAATATGGTGTTTCATGTCATCCTGAGGTCATGAGACTCGATTTGTAGACAGTGATGCTTATATAAAATAAGAACAATGTATGTATAAAGTCCCCTTGCGGGTGCATATGATTTAATAGAATATGCCTGGAGGGGGATTTTTTAATGGAGAAATTAACGGAAGGAAATATGGCTTACTTATCCGGAAGAGTTTTATCTGAGCCTGTCTTCAATCATAAAACATACGGAGAAGCATTTTATCTGGTGATGTTGGGAATAATGAGAAAAAGCGGATATGAGGATGAGATAAGGCTGATTATATCGGAGAAACTTCTTGGAGGGCGCTCGCCTAAGGTTGGTGAACTGCTTGAGATTTCAGGTCAAATAAGGACATATAACAGAGAAGTTGACGGAAGAAGTAAACTGGAGGTAACTGTTTTTACAAGAAGAATGGAGTATTGCAGTGATGAAGAGTTTGAGTATGAGAATCATGTGGCCATCGAAGGCTTTATTTGCAAAGCTCCGGTGAGAAGGACATCTCCTCTGGGGCGAGAGATATGTGATCTGATGGTTGCCGTAAACAGAATGTATAACAAATCTGATTACATACCTACTATAGCGTGGGGGCGTAATGCAATTTACAGCGGGCAGCTTCAGGTGGGAGATAAAATAGCTGTAGAAGGCAGGATCCAGAGCAGGGAATACAGAAAATACAATGATGAAGGCGAACCGATAACCAAGACGGCATACGAAGTTTCTGTCATCAGGATGGAAGAGGTTTTATAGGGCACAGTCAAAATCTTTATATGATATAAAAAAAGCACTCGCAGAGACGGTATAGAATTCATATTACGTCTGAAGCGAGTGTTTTAATGTGAAACATATATGTAGAAAAGCCCAAATCCTTGATTTTAAGCCGTTTTAGATATATAATAAAGAGTCTGTAGCATGTTTAAAGCAGAGCTTGGATATTTTTAGAAAGTAATTAATAATATAGGTTTTGGATATTAAAATACAGAGGTGTTGCTGTGCGTTTAGAAAATTCTGCTAAAAATGTAAAAATTGCATGGATGATGCATATAGTGCATGTCTTTGGTCAGTTTATATCGAGAACTGTTATAATTATGGTTCTTTCGGTAGAATATGTAGGCTTGAGCGGTCTGTTCAGCAATGTTCTGTCGATGCTTTCTCTGGCAGAACTGGGAATAGGAGAGGCTATAGTGTTCAGCCTTTACGGTCCTATTGCAAGAGGGGAGAAAGATAAGATAAGTGTCATTATGACATTCTATCAAAAAGTTTATGTGGGGGTAGGGCTGTTTATCCTTATTGTAGGATGTTCCTTTACACCTGTGATAGAATATTTGATAAAGGGTGTTCCTGATATACCATATATACATGTGATATATGTAATGTACGTAATGAATTCTGCTATGTCATATTTCTTTTCATACAGGGCTACATTTATAAAAGCAAATCAGAAGAATTATATAGTTACGATAAACGATGAGATATTTAATATAGCTTCTATAATAATAAGGTCAATACTTCTGATAATAACTAAGAATTATCTGTTGTTTATGGGGCTTGGAATAATTATTTTGTTTTTGCAAAATGTAAATATTACTTTGATAGCAAATAAAAAATATCCGTATCTTAAACATAAATCAAAAGAGAAAATGCCTAAGGAAATATTTCAGCAGATCAAGAAAAACACTGCGGCAATGATTCTTCATAAAATAGGCAGTATAATTGTTTTTGCAACAGATAATATGATAATTTCTAAATTTCTTGGTCTTGTGAGTGTTGGCTTATATTCTAATTACTATACGTTGACTAGTGCTCTTACGTCTTTTGTGAATAAATTCTTTACAGGAATATCTGCCAGTGTGGGTAATCTGGCTGTTTCAGAGGATGTTGAGAAACAGGAGAAAACCCTGTTCCAAATACTTTTTATGAATTTCTGGATGTATACCTTTTCCTGTTGCGGATTGTTTGCTCTATTGAATCCTTTTATAGGAAATATTTGGCTTGGAGGAAAGTACACGTTTGGCATGGCTGTAGTTTTTCTTCTCGTCTTTAAAGATTATCTGACTGGAATGAGGAAGACGGCACAAACCTTTAAAAATGCTAAAGGTCTGTATTGGTATAATAAATACATGCCTCTTTATGAGTCACTCATAAACCTGATACTATCTGTAATTTTTGTAAAATTCATAGGAATAGCAGGCGTCATGATAGGGACTATCATCAGTTCGCTTACGACATGCGTATGGATAGAGCCTCATGTTCTGTACAAGTATGGTTTTAAAAAAAGTGCTAAAGAGTACGTAAAAAAATATATTGAATATATGATAGTTTTTCTTATAGCCGTATTTCTTTGTTTGGGAGCATGTAAAGGAATTGATATAGCGTTTGGTGGAGCAGGGG
>OLOZ01000787.1_pt1 | contig 25395 bp, 19 predicted proteins | sample 1673021 | NCBI WGS metagenome assembly OLOZ01 (sample SAMEA3136747, study PRJEB25190) | human gut metagenome | biome: human gut; feature: human-associated habitat; material: faeces | place: Austria | collected 2013 | reverse complement strand
CAGGATGTGGGGCATGCCGAAGTAGCCCAGGCCCCAGGCCAGGGTGGAGGCGATGCTCAGGGCGCCGTAGGAGCTGGCCTGTCCTGTGGCGGCGTCATACCCCTGGGTGAAGTTCAGGTAGCCGGGCAGGGAGCTGGCATTGGCGGCCACCAGTTCCCATCCCCCGGCCTGCTGGATGCCGAAGAGGACGATGAAGATCAGGGCAAAGGTCATAATGATGCTCTGGATCAGGTCGGTGGTGGACACGGCCAAAAAGCCGCCCAGCACCGTGTAGCCGATGACCACAATGGCGCCGATGATCATGGCCCCGTGGTAGTCCACGCCGAACAGGCTGTTGAACAGGGTGCCGATGGCCTTGAAGCCGGAGGCGGTGTAGGGGATGAAGAAGATCAGGATCACCACCGCGGCGATGCAGGAGAGCACGCTGCGCCGGTCCCGGAACCGCTGGGAAAAGAAGCCGGGGATGGTGATGGCGCCGATCTTGGCCGAGTACCGGCGCAGGCGCTTGGCCACGATGAGCCAGTTGAGGTAGGTGCCGATGGCCAGGCCGATGGCGGTCCAGCCCACCTCGGCCACGCCGCACAGGTAGGCCAGGCCGGGCAGACCCATGAGCAGGTAGCTGCTCATGTCCGAGGCCTCGGCGCTCATGGCGGTGACGATGGGACCCAGTTTGCGGCCGCCCAGGTAGAACTCGTGGGAGCTGGAGCCCCCGCCCTTCCGGCTGCAATAGACCCCCACCAGCACCATGGCGACCAGATAGACCACAATGGTCGCAATGATACAGAATTGGGATGTTGTCATGGTATCTCTCTTTCCTCTCCTCAAAAATAGCCGGCCGGCCCAGGGCCGTGGGAAGGCGCCGGGAACGGCCAGAAACAGAATAGGATTCTATCATACCATGACGAAAAAGAGAACGCAATACAGAACACGGTATAGACTTTAGTCTATACCGTGTTCTGTATTTTCTGAAAAAATAGAGAAAAATCAAGGATTTTCGCCTGAACCATTCTTAGACGAAGGGGGAGGGAGAAAATCACATAAAAAATGGGGCATTTGCCGGGCGGCGTAGTCACACAGGGGATACTCCCCCCCGCACAGGCACCAGTCGTACAGCAGGGCCCGTTCACACAGGGCGTAGACCTTCACCATGTCGTTGACGCTGCGCCCCTGGGAGAGCTGGCCCGCGGCCTGTCCCTCGGCAATGATCCGGCGCAGCAGGCGGTAGTAGATGCGCTTGTGGTCCAGCAGGTGCCTTTCCCCGTTGGTTACCAGCTGGGTGGACAGGAGCCGGGCCAGCAGGTCCATGGAGACGCTGTTTTCAATCATGCGGAACAGGGCGCGGTTGAGAAAGAGCAGCTTGTCCATGGCGGGCATGGCCGGGTCCATGGCCTCCTGGAGGGCCAGGTATTTTTGGTCAAAGAGGTCGCTGAGGGTGCTCAACAGGGCGTCCTTCCCGTCGAAATAGTGGTAGAAGGAGCCTTTGGAGGTGTGGGAGGACTCGATGATCTCCTCCACGGTGGTGTCCTCATAGCCCTGCTCGTAGAAGAGCTGCCAGGCGGCCTCCACGATTTTCCCCCGGGTGTTCCGGGCATTCTTCTTCGCCATGGGGCGCCTCCTTTCTCCGGGTGGTCAGCGGAAGTAGGCCAGAATCTCCTGGCGGCTGGCGGTCACCGCGCCCTGGATCAGGGTGGGCTGGCCGCCGCCCTTTCCCCCCAGGGCCTGGTGGAGCGCCTTGGCCTTGGCCCGGAGGTCCACGGTTTGGCTGCCCATGGCGTAGCGGTACCCGGCCTGGTCCGTGCCGGCGAAGACCGCGCAGATGCCCCCGCACCGTTCCATGCCCGCGTTGGCCAGGACCCGGAGACCGGTTCCGTCCAGGCCGTCCTCAAAGAGGCAGAGGTTGCCGGGGGTCTGGGGGAGGGCTTTGGCCTTTTCCGCCAGGAGCGCCTGGCGGGTCTGCTTCAGGGTTTCCTTCAGGGTCTGGAGCTCCTGCTTCAGCCGCTCCACCCCCTGGGCCGCCTGGGGCTGCTGCACTGACAGAGCCGCGGAGATGGCGGCGATGTTGGTCTGCTTCCTCTGATAGTCCGCCAAGGCCAGCCGGCCGGCCACCATCCAAAGGCGGATGCCTCCCCGGTGGCGCATGGCATCCACCAGCTTCACCAGGCCGATCTCCCCGGTGCATGTTACGTGGGGGGCGCAGCAGGCGCACACGTCACAGCCGGCAATGGTGACGATGCGGACCTGCTCGGTCAGGTCCAGCTTGCTCCGGTAGTCCAGGGCCGCCAGCTCCTCCGGGGCGGGATAGCGGGCGGTGACCGGGCGGTTTTCCGTGATGATCTGGTTGGCCCGGTCCTCCAGCACCGTCAGCTGCTGGGGGGTGAGCTCCTTGTCAAAGTCCAGAATCACCTGGTCCTCCCCCATGTGGAAGCCCACGTTGGTGCAGCCGTAGAGGCTGTGGGCCAGGCCGGAGAGCACATGCTCCCCGGAGTGGCACTGCATCCGGGCAAAGCGCAGGGCCCAGTCCAGTTCCCCGGTGACGGAAGTGCCGGGGGTCAGGGGGCCGTCGGTGATGTGGACGATGGCGTCGCCCCTCTCCCGGGTGTCCAGCACCCGGACCGTATCCAGGGTGCCCTGGTCCCCGGGCTGGCCGCCGCCCTCGGGGAAGAAGGCGGTTTGATCCAGGACAATGTGCCACTGTCCCCCCTGGACGGGGGTACAGGAGAGAACCTGGGCGGAGAAGGTGCGGCAGTGGCTGTCCTGGTCGTAGAGTTTGGTTGTCATAGCGGTGGCGTCCCTTTCTTATGGATTCTTTTTCTCTTCCTTGGTCATGACGGCGTATTTCACCAGCAGGTCCTCGATGGCCTCGTCCAAAAGACGGGAGGCGGGGATGCGGGTTTGCGTGGATAATTGGCGAAATTTCTCCAGCAGCTCATTGTCAGTGGCAGTTGTCCATTGGGTTCGGTTGCGGTATCCGCTCATGGTTTTTACCCCCTTTAGATATCATGCCAATTATAGCGATATCAAGAGATATCGTGCAAGCCATTGACATAACAATATATATAATGTTATATTGTGGGATAAGGAGGGCTACGCAATGTATGAAAAAGATTTTTTCGAACGATTGAACTTACAACAGTTGTGTGCGTTCCTGCGCACGGGGGGCAGGCTTTCCCCCAAGGCCGTGGAGCACGGTACCCTGTGGGAGCGAATCCGCCGGGCGGAGGATGCCTGGGAGGCCGCGATGAAAGCGTACCGTGACAAGATTCTCACCACCGACTGGAGCGACCTGCCTCCGAGGGGGGAGGCGGCTGTGCTGGAAGAGCTCCAGGGAGGGATCATGGATGCGGAGTGCCGCCTGGAATCCCTCTACTTCGAGGCCGGCTTCCATGCCGGCATCCGCATCGGCTGGGAGCTGGCCGCCGCCCAGGAGCCAGAGCAATGACCTCGCCCACCGTCCCGCTGCCCCCAAAGGGATGGGAGGCAGCCGCCATGCAACCCAATAGAAAAACGGCTTCCCAGTGCGGGAAGCCGTTTTTCTATTGGACAGATTCACAGCAGAATGATGCCGGCGTCATGGCAGGTCTGGATGGTCTCGTCGTCCCAGGTGGACACCTGGACCTCTCCAATGTGGGCCTTGCCCAACAGGAACATGGACAGACGGGACTGGCCGATGCCGCCGCCGATGGTGAGGGGGAGCTTGTCCTCCAGCAGCAGCTTGTGGAAGGTGAGTTCCCGGCGGTTGTTGCAGCCGGCGGTTTTCAGCTGCCGGTCCAGGGCGGCGGCGTCCACCCGGATGCCCATGGAGGAGAGCTCAATGGCCCGGCCCAGCAGGTCATCCCACAGAAGAATGTCCCCGTTGAGGGTCCAGTCGTCGTAGTCCGGGGCCCGGCCGTCGTGGGGCTTGCCGGACTGCAGGGCCCCGCCGATGCCGATGAGGAAGGTGGTGGGATGGTCCTTCACCGCTCCTTGGCGGTGAGGTGGGGGAAGGCGTCCTCCAGCTCCTGGGTGGTGACGAAGGAGACCGCCTTGTGGACCTGGGGCAGGACACTCAGCTGGGGGAAGACCGAGCGCAGGGTCTTTTGGGTGTCCGCCATGGCGCAGACAATGGCCTCCACCGTGTGCTTCAGGTAGTCCAGGTTCCGGTCCCGGGGGGCGATGACCTTTTCCCAGTCCCACTGGTCCACATAGATGGAGTGGAGGTTGTCGGGGATCTCGTCCCGGCGGATGGCATTCATATCGGTGACCAGACCCTCCCCCACCGGGAAGTGGTAGTGGTACAGGGCCATGCGCTTCCACTTGGCCAGGGAGTGGACCACCTGGGCCTCCCGCCCGGCGGCGGGAATGTCAAAGGAGACCGGCCGCTCCACGCCGTTTAAGTCGTCGTTGAGGCCGGAGGAGGCCTCCACAAACAGGGGTGCGGAGACCCGGCGAAGGTGGAGGCTGCCGCAGAGGGTGTCCTCGAACACCCGCTTGAGCAGGCCGATGGCCTTTTGGGTGTCATAGAGGTTCAGCAGAGGGGCGTAATGCTCGGGAATATAGGTTTTGGTGGACATCATGGATAACTCCTTTCGGAATGAGGTTCAAATCACGATGGGGGCACTGGGCGGGCCGGGGAAGGCGGGGGAGGGTCAGCCGTGATAGAGCTTGGAGGTCTGGTATTTGGGCTCACTGGTCAGGCGGACCCCCAGCCGGCGGAAGCTGTCCTCGTCGGCCTCAGAGAGAATGACCGTGGTGTGGGCCTCGCAGCCCCGGAGCTTCTGCAGCTGCTGCACCGCCCGCTTGGCGTTGGGGTCGGTGACCGCGCAGATGGACAGGGCCACCAGCAGCTCGTCGATATGCAGGCGGGGATTCTTGTTGCCCAGGACGTTGACCTTCAGGTCCTGGACCGGCTCGATCACGGAGGGGGAGATCAGCTGAACCTCGTCGGGGATGCCCCCTAAGTATTTCAGGGCGTTGAGCAGAAGGGCGGAGGAGCAGCCCAGCAGCTCGGAGGTCTTTCCGGTGAGAATCTTTCCGTCGGGCATCTCCATGGCGGCGGCGGGGTCTCCTGTGCGCTCGGCCACCGCCAAGGCGGGGGCCACCACGCTGCGGCTGAGGGGGCTCAGCCCCAGCTGTTTGAGCAGAAGCTCAATTTTATAGACTGCGGTGCCGTCGGTGCGCCCCCGGCGGTGGCGGCACTGCTCGGCGTAAAACCGGCGGAGGATCTCCTCCTTGGAGGCCTGGCAGACCGCCTCGTCGTCGAAGATGCAGTAGCCGGCCATGTTCACCCCCATGTCGGTGGGGGACTGGTAGGGGGAGGAGCCAGCGATCCGCTCAAACATGGTTTTCAGCACGGGGAAAATTTCCACGTCCCGGTTGTAATTGACGGTGGTCACCCCATAGGCCTCCAGGTGGAAGGGGTCGATCATGTTCACGTCGTTCAGGTCGGCGGTGGCGGCCTCATAGGCCAGGTTCACCGGATGCCGGAGGGGCAGGTTCCAGATGGGGAAGGTCTCATACTTGGCGTATCCCGCCTGGACTCCCCGCTTGTGCTCGTGATAGAGCTGGCTCAGGCACACGGCCATCTTGCCGCTGCCCGGGCCGGGGGCGGTGATCACCACCAGGGAGCGGGTGGTCTCCACAAATTCGTTCTTTCCATACCCCTCCTCGCTGACGATGAGCGGGATGTCATAGGGGTATCCCTCAATGGAGTAATGGCGGTAGACCTTCAGCCCCAGGGCCTCCAGCTGGGACTGGAAGATTTCCGCGGCGGGCTGGCCGCTGAACCGGGTGAGCACCACGCTGCCCACCGGGAAGCCAAAGCCTCGAAAGGCGTCAATGAGCCGGAGGGTGTCGGTACCGTAGGTGATGCCCAGGTCCCCCCGGACCTTGCTCTTTTCCAGGTCCATGGCGGACACGGCCACCACGATCTCCACCTGGTCTTTCAGCTGCATGAGCATGCGAATTTTGGAGTCGGGATGAAACCCCGGCAGCACCCGGGAGGCGTGGTTGTCGTCAAAGAGTTTTCCGCCGAATTCCAGGTATAGTTTTCCGCCGAACTGATCAATGCGGGAGCGGATGTGCTCCGACTGCATTTCCAGGTATTTTTCGTTGTCAAACCCAAGTCGTTCGATCATAATGCTGTGCTCCCCCTCATTTCTCTCTCTTGGTCCGGCAAGGGGCCGGAAATCTCGATGAAATATGGGTCTAATGTACCAATGATTGTATGAAAAGTCAACCGAAAGAGAAAAATATTGTCAATGTTGACGAAGTTGTGTGGCACGAGAAAAGAAAGGGGAAAATGACCCTGTGCAAGCTGACAGGAAAATAAAGGGGACTCTATTGCCTACCCACAAATTTTATGGTATAATTTAACGTTCAGAAAAGACAGAAAACCACAAAGAGCTGTGTTATGATTACAATAGCGACAAGGAGCTATCGATATGTTGGAACTGAAAGGACTTTCCTATCAGGTGGAGGACAACGGAGTGAAGACAGAAATCCTCCGGGGCATCGACCTGACCATTGAAGACAATAAGTTTGTCGTCATCACCGGCCCCAACGGCGGCGGCAAGACCACCCTGGCCAAGACCATCATGGGCCTGGCCAAGTCCACCGGCGGCCAGATTGTCTGGAACGGCACGGATATTTCTGGCCTGTCCATCACCGAACGGGCCAAGCTGGGGATCAGCTATGGGTTCCAGCAGCCCCCCCGGTTCAAGGGGCTGCGGGTGCGGGACCTGCTGGAGCTGGCCTCGGGCAAGCGGAAGCTGACCCGGGACGAGTGCTGCTCCTACCTGAACCGGGTGGGGCTGTGCGCGGCCGACTACGTGGACCGGGAGGTGGACACCTCCCTCTCCGGCGGGGAGGTCAAGCGCATTGAGATTGCCACCATCCTGGCCCGGCCCGGCGGTCTGCTCATCTTTGACGAGCCGGAGGCGGGCATCGACCTGTGGTCCTTTGCCAAGCTGACGGAGACCTTCCGCATGCTCCACGGCACCCGGGAGAACACCATCATCGTCATCTCCCACCAGGAGCGGATCATCGACCTGGCCGATGAGATCGTCATGATCTCCGGGGGCAAGGTGGTCCGCCATGGACCCAAGGAGGAGATCATGCCCCACATTCTGGCGGACACGGCGGGCATGTGCCAGTTTTTACAGCCGAACAGCAAGAACTGCCGGCAACCGAAGGAGGGTTAACCCATGAACAAGATAGATACCCGTCTCCTGCGGGAGATTGCGGACCTGGAAGGGACCCCAAAGGGCGCCTACAACATCCGAAAAAACGGCCAGCTGGAATCCCGCAGCAACACGGCCAATATTGAAATCGTCTCCAAAACGGACAAGTCCGGCATTGACATCCACATCAAGGCCGGAACCAAGAACCAATCGGTCCACATTCCCGTCATCATCACCGAGACCGGGCTGGACGAGCTGGTCTACAACGACTTCTACATCGGGCCCGACTGCGACGTGGTGATTGTGGCCGGCTGCGGCATCCACAACGCCGGAGACAAAACCTCCCAGCACGACGGGGTGCACACCTTTTACGTGGGGGAGAACTCCAAAGTGCAGTACGTGGAGAAGCACTACGGCGAGGGAGAGGGAACCGGCGAGCGGATCATGAACCCCCAGACAGTGGTCTACCTGGAGAAAGGGGCCTCCATCCAGCTGGACACCACCCAGCTGCGGGGGGTGGACTCCACCAAACGCTACACCAAAGTGGTGGTGAAGGAAGAGGCGGAAGCGGTGGTCAATGAGAAGCTCCTGACCCACGGCAAGCAGGTGGCGGAGTCCGAGATGGATGTGATCCTGGCGGGCGAGGGGGCCAGCGGACGGGTGATCTCTCGGTCGGTGGCCCAGGACGAGTCCCAGCAGATTTTCTATCCCCGGATGATTGGGGACGCCGCAGGCTTCGGCCATGTGCAGTGCGACTCCATTCTCATGGGGCATGCGAAAATCCAGGCCATCCCCGCCCTGACGGCCAACCATCCCGACGCCCAGCTGATCCACGAGGCCGCCATCGGCCGCATTGCCGGGGACCAGATTCTCAAGCTCATGACCCTGGGCCTCACAGAGGAAGAGGCGGAGGAGGAGATCCTCAATGGCTTCCTTGGATAAAGAAGGGCTCTATTACGTAAAGGAAGACCCCCAGCTGGGCAAAATCCGGGGGCTGGACCCCTGGGCGGTGGAGAACGGCATTCATTTGATCCGCATGGAACAGGATGCCGCCGAGGGGATCATGATGATCCGAAAGAGCAACCAGCAGCAGTACGGCACCGTCCACGGCGGGGTGCTGGTGGCCTTTGCCGACACCATCGCCGGGCACAGCCTGGCCCCCCATGGCCGGATGTGCGTTACCCAGGGCAGCACGGTGAATTTCCTGCGCCCGGCGGCGGGGGCCTACCTCTTCTGCCGGGCCACCCCCCTGCAGGTGGGCAGCCGGATCTGCGTGGTCTCTGTGGAGCAGCGCAATGACCGGGACGAGCTGATCACCACGGCGCTGTTTACCTTTGCCGTGGTCAAGCGGATGGACCCCATCCTGCTGCCGCCCAAGCATCCAGGTCTCTCTTTCTAACCGCCGGGCCTCTCTCCTCCCTGGAGGGAGGGGAGACCGCCCCCATAGAAAAACCGGAGCGGACAGTGCCGCTCCGGTCTGCTGCAACAGGGGGTTGCCGGTCAGATATCCCATTCCTCGAATTCATCGTCGCTCTCGCAGCCCTCACAGGGACAGGTGCGGCAGAGCAGTTCTTTCTTTGCCTGAACCTTGGCCCACAGACAGGCCATCCAGTCGGAGATACGCTCCATGTTGGCCATGATCAGGCAGGCAATGGCGGCCACCGCCAGGACCAGCGCGGTGATTTTCAGGATAAGGTCAGTGAGTTTCATACAAAAAACCTCCAAGATACAGTTGCGCAGCTTCCGTAGTGTATGGTAGTATTTTACCTGATCACACGCAAAAATACAATCCGAAAGTGTATTTTTTCCCACAGTTTTCTCATAGAAGGGCTGGGGCGCCCGGCGCCCGGCACGGAAAGGAAGGGTATCAACGTATGCGGTTTCAAAATGATAAAGGCGAGATCCAGATCAGCAGCGAGGTTTTCACCACCATCACCGGCGCGGTGGCCACCAGCTGTTTCGGCGTAAAGGGGATGGCAGCCCGGTCCAAGAAGGACGGCTTGGTCCATCTGCTGCGCAGTGAGTCCATGGCCAAGGGGGTCCGCGTGATTTTTGAGGAAGATGACACCGTATCCATTGAGCTGCACATCATTGTGGATGCCGGCGTCAATCTGACGGCGGTGAGCAGCTCCATCATGAGCGAGGTCCGTTATGCCGTGGGGAACATGACAGGCGCCCAAGTCCGAGCAGTGGACGTCTATGTGGACTCCATGGAGATCGACTGAGAGGAGAGAGAAGAGGAACTATGGTACAGTCAGTGGATGGAAAGACGCTGGCGGCGATGCTCGTCCACGCGTCCGCTTCCCTAAACGCGGAAAAGCAGAAGATCAATGAACTCAATGTATTCCCGGTGCCTGACGGGGACACGGGTACCAACATGGGCCTGACCCTCGGCACCGCCGCGGCGGAACTGCGGCAGAAGGCCCCCACCACGGCGGCCCAGGCATCGGCCCTCTGCGCCTCGGCCATGCTCCGGGGGGCACGGGGCAACTCAGGGGTGATTCTCTCCCTGATCTTCCGGGGATTCTCCCGGGCGATGAAGGACAAGGACACCATGGACGGCATTGACCTGGCCGACGCGCTGAACGCGGGGGTGGTCGCGGCCTATAAGGCGGTGATGAAGCCGGCGGAGGGGACGGTGCTCACCGTCTCCCGTCTGGCGGGGGACCGGGCCGGCCGGGCGGCGGAGGAAAACACCGCCTTTGAGTATGTGCTGGGATCGGCCCTTGAGCGGGCCCGGGAGGCCCTGGCGGACACGGTGAACCAGAACCCTGTGCTGAAAAAGGCCGGGGTGGTGGACGCCGGCGGCATGGGCTTTGTGGTGATCCTCCAGGGAATGCTGGACGAACTCCACGGAATCCCGGCCCCTGCCAACGACCAGGAGCCCTCGCCCGTCCCCCAGCGGGAGAAGGCGGACTTTGGGGGCTTTGAGACGGGAGAGATCCAGTTCGGCTACTGTACAGAGTTCATCTGTTCCCGGGACACCCAAAAAGATCCCGAGGCACTGCGGGCCTTCCTCAATGGACTGGGGGACAGCCTGGTGCTGGTGGACGACGATGAGATCATCAAGGTACATGTCCACACCAACCATCCAGGCAAAGTCCTGGAGGAGGCCCTCACCTACGGCGGCCTTCTGACGGTCAAGGTGGAGAACATGCGCCAGCAGCATACGGAACTGCTCCAGCAGGAGGGAGAGACCGCCCCCCGGCAGAGCCTGCCCCCGGAAAAGAAATACGGTTTTGTGGCGGTGGCCGCCGGGGAGGGCCTGGCAAAGGTCTTTTTTGATCTGGGCGTGGACGGTGTGATCCAAGGGGGGCAGACCATGAACCCCTCCACGGAGGATATTTTGAAGGAGATTCAAAAAACGCCGGCGGAGATTGTCTATGTGCTGCCCAATAACAAGAATATCATTCTGGCGGCCCAGCAGTGTGTGGACCTGGTGGAGGACAAGAAGGTGGTTGTCCTCCAGGCCAAAACCGTTCCCCAGGGGATTTCCGCCATGATTGCCATGAACCCCGACGGGGAAGAGGCGGAGAACACCGCCGCCATGGAGGAGGCCATGGGGCAGGTCACCACCATGGAGATTACGTACGCGGCCCGGGACTCCTCCTTTGACGGAAATGCCATTCAGGCAGGGGACTACCTGCTGCTGGTGGACAACCAGCTCTTCGGAACGGAAAAGTCCATGGAAACGGCCCTGGAAAAGCTGGCCCAGGAGAGCCAGGAGCGCGGAGGCGAGTTTATCAGCATTTTCTACGGAGAGGGCGTCCAGCAGGGAGAGGCGGAACAGGCCCTGGCCCAGTTTGAGGCCGCCTGCCCCGAGGCGGAGATCACCCTGCTGGAGGGCGGCCAGCCGGTCTACCACTATTTGATCTCTGTGGAATAACCCCAGCGATCAGAACAATGCAAACGTCCGGGAAGGCGGGAACCCCTTGTGGAGGGGTTCCCGCCTTTTTGGTGGTGGGGAGAGGGCCGCGGGGCCCTCTGCACAGCAAGCACAGACGCGGAAAGAACGTTCCTTTCCCGCGCCTGTGCGCTGCCCCTGAAGGGCCCTTTTCTCTCCCGCAAAACGGGTTTTCACGTTCCTTTATATTTGCGCCTGGTGGCAATCCCACCCCGAATGTGCCGCTCGGCTTTGTTCAGGTCCAGGACCTCTTTGACCTGGAGATACAGAGCCCGGTTAAAGGCCGGCAGCCGCTGGGACAGGTCCTTGTGTACGGTCGACTTGCTGATTCCGAACTGCTTTGCTGCACTCCGGACGGTTGCCTGGTGCTCAATGATGTAAAGGGCCAGGTCACAGGCGCGTTCTTCAATATCAGTCCGCAAGTTCCACCACTCCCAACATTGTCCGTGTCACCACTGTATGCGGGGGTGGGGGGGAATAGACCAGGAAAAACCGCCCCTGCCGCCTGGGGCGGTCTCCCGAAGGGAGCCCCAGGGGCAGGGACGGCAGAGGGGAGAGGATCAGGTCTCCATGTGACGGCCCAGAAAACCGGCGATGGTCTGGGCCAGCTTGTACTCTGACTCGCCCACGGCCATGTGGTCCTTCTCACAGAGGAAGACCACACAGCCCAGGACATCCCCTTCCGAGAGAATGGGGGCGGCGGTGGAGACCACATAGTGGTCGGTGTAATCGCTCACCGGCAGGGCGGGAGAACCTTCCTGGTGCTGGTAGATCTGGCGGCCCTCCATGATCTGGGCCAGGGCGGGGGAGATGTTTTTGTCCGTCAGCTCCCGGCGTCCGCCCCCCGCCACAGAGATGCAGGCGTCCCGGTCGGTGATGGTCACCATCTTTCCTGTGGTCTTATACAGGGATTCACACAGTTGGGCGGAGAAATCCCCCAGCCCTCCCATGAGAGAGTATTTTTTAAACACCACGCCGCCGTCGCCGTTGGTGAAAATTTCCAGAGGGTCGCCCTCTCGAATTCGCATGGTCCGGCGGATCTCCTTGGGGATGACCACCCGGCCCAGGTCGTCGATGCGGCGCACAATTCCAGTTGCTTTCATATAGTAAATGCCTCCTGCGGTATTTTAATGGGAACATTCCTTAGTATTGACAGGATTCTTTTCCCTATACGGGCCGGAAAAAATGGAAGAATTTGTGCGGTGTCCCGCTCAAAAAAGAAGGGAATAGGGTCGGGAGACGTCCGGTGAGGACGGCTCCCGCTTTCTTTTTTATGCTGTCCTTTGTCCCATCAAATATGGTCCTGGCGGACATACTACAGGCAAGGAGGAATTCACGATGAAGAAAAACTACAAGCTATCAGCAAAACAAATCCGGTGCTATGGCGCCTATCTGCGGGAACAGGAGCGGGCGGACAGCACCGTTCAAAAATATCTCCATGATCTTGCTGCGCTGCTGGCCTATCTCCGGGGCAGGGCGCTGACCAAGGCGGTTCTGCTGGAGTGGAAAGGGGACCTGGCCGGCCGGTACGCCCCGGCCTCTGTCAATACCATGCTGGCGGCGGTCAACGGCTTTCTTCGCTTCATGGGATGGGGAGAACTGACGGTCCGGTTTTTGAAGATTCAGAAGGCTTTGTTCTGTGATGAACGGCGGGAGCTGACCCGGGCCGACTATGTGCGCTTGGTGAACACCGCCCGGAGGAAGAGGAAGGAGCGCCTTTCCCTGGTGCTCCAGACCATCTGCGCCACCGGAATTCGGGTCTCTGAACTGCGTGAGATCACCGCAGAGGCCGTGGCCTCTGGCCGGGCGGAGATTGCCAACAAGGGAAAACGGCGCAGCATTTTCCTGTCGGAAAAGCTGTGCCGTTTGTTGAAAAGCTATCTGAAAAGGAACGGGATTACAGCAGGGCCGGTGTTTGTCACCCGGTCGGGCCGGCCGTTGGACCGGAGCAACATCTGGCGGGATATGAAAGTCCTGTGCAAAAGCGCGGGGGTGAAACCGGACAAAGTATTTCCCCATAACCTTCGGCATCTCTTTGCACGGACATTTTATACCCAGGAGAAGGATTTGTCCCGGCTGGCGGATATTTTGGGACACACCAGTGTGAATACCACCCGTATTTATACTGCGGAAAGCGGCCTGATTCATGCCCGGCAGATGGAGCGGATGGGGCTGATTGTCACATAATTTCTCTTATGTGGTGGTTTTGATGCGTCAAAAGCCATAGATGTACTTAAATTGTACAGGAGACGTAGAGAAAAAGCAAGGGATACCAATGAAAATAGGAAACAAATTTTGTTTCCGGGTATGACAAACAGACCGGACAGACCTCCTGTTGCCCGGCCAAATTTTTTATGCCCGAAATAATAAAAGCAGTGTCGTTTTCCCTGGCATTTAGAACCGCTGAATCCATGGATTCATGGCTTGGCCTCTGCTATGACCACATAAGAGAAACTATGTGGTCAAACGCCGGAAAGAAGAACAATACAAGGAGGTAACCATGACATGAAACGAAGGTTATTGGCAATGGCGCTTTCGCTGGTTATGCTGGTGGGGTTATTCCCAACGGCGGCGATGGCGACGGACGATCCAGGTGGAGGAAACAGCAGTTCAGTCTCAGCCGACATCTCCACGCTAACCACGTGGGAAGATGTCTTTGGCGGCGATACCCTCTCCACCAAGGATATCGGCCGTATTTGGACGGATAAGACGGTATCCGAAGAAAATATCACCTTGAGCGGTGATATTGGGAGCAGTGTGACAATCGATAAGGAGACAAGCGCTGATTTCCTTGTAGGGCTTTCCGCCTTGGGTTCCGCTGCGGACATTACGAATGTTACCAAAGTCCCAACGGATACTGTGTTTGTGCTGGATTTATCCAACAATATGTGGGAGGATGACCAGATCAATACTATGATTCAGGCGGCGAACGAGGCGCTGAAAACGCTGCTGAATGCGAATCCGCAGAACCGGGTGGCTGTGGTGGGGTATTCCACCCAGTCCTCCGTTCTTCTTCCGTTGGAGCACTATGAGAGTAGTAGTACATTCCTAACAAGAGACAACAACACGTTAAAGGCAACAGCAGTGGTAAGAGGTGAAATAAAGGAAAGCTCTTTTGAACGCCTCACGAATACCTCCCACAAATATACGCAGCACGGCATTTACACAGGAATGCAGTTGCTGCAGAGCGAGGAGGAAACTACGGCAACCGTCGGTGGCACAACCGTCACCCGTGCACCGGTCATGGTGCTGATGGCAGAGGGCGAGGCAAAGTACGGCTCGGAGAAATTCATTGAGCCGCCCGAGGAAGCCACCATTGAAGAGGTCGGCCAGCGAGCGACAAGCCGTTATGCCCAGTCCTTTGTTGCCGCCATGACCGCTGCTTATATGAAGGAACAGGTAACAGCGCATTACTATGGGGACAGCGGTCAGTCTGCCCGGGTTTATACGATTGGTGTGGATGTGGACGAGTGCGATGCCCCGGCATTGGCTTATGCTTATCTGGACCCCGCGCAGACAGTTCCAAGCCATTTTTCAGCAACGGACGGGGATAAAAAAGACCCGACTGCATCTTGGGCACTCAACTATTTTAAAGAAAAGTTTAATGATTACAATACCGGCGGCACGGCTGCTATTCATACTGGAAGTTATGACGGCGGAAATTTGGGATGGAAAGAAACCAAGATTACAAAAGATGACAATGAAAATGTCACGGTAAGTAAGTTCGAGTACAACGACCAGTACTACGATGTTACCGATGCCAACTGGGGTACTATTTTCGACCAGATTGCCGATGATGTGAGCAATCAGGCGCCGACGGCCCCGACCGATGTAACCGAAGGCGCTGAAGGTACCGGTGGTGAGAGCGGTAAACTGGTTTTTACCGATCAGCTGGGAAAGTACATGAAGGTGACCGGTACCCCGACCATCGTCTTTGCAGGAGAAGAATATACAGCCAAAGATAGCCCTGAAACCAAAGACAATGTCACCACTTATACATTTGAGGGGACTGTCGAAGGAAACCCGGTTTACGGCAGCGCAAGCCTGTCCGCTATTAAGCTGACCGTGACCAACGGTGATGAGGGACAGACTTTGGTGTGGGAAATTCCGGCGAATCTTCTCCCTCTGCGTACTGTGAAGGTACAGGGTGATACAGATGAGCAGGGAGAGACCTCCTATACGATCAACTTGGACAAAAACGCCTATCCGATCCGTCTGTTCTACTCTGTGGCCAAAGAGGATGAACACAATTGGAGTGAGGCAGATAATGACTATCTGAAGAGCCGCTCCAAGAACGGCCAGACCAATTATTATGAAGCGGTATGGGATCAAGAGAATGGCGAATACGGCACCACCACCGCCGTGTTCACCCCGGCGGAATCCAACGCCTTCTACCACTATATCGAGGACACCATCCTCTACAATCTGGTGAACACAGGAAGTCAAGATATCTATCTTTCTGAGAAGGACGCCGAGGTTGCAGGGGTAACGACTATTCTGCCAGGTGCAGGGACAGTACAAGTTGGCGGAACTGCTTATCGGCTTGAAGCAGCCGAAGAATATGTGTCTGGCCGTGCCTATTACTATCAGCATGTTTACTATCAGGCAGAAGGCAGCTCTGACACCGCTGCCCAAAAACGAACCGACTATCACATGCTGCAGGATGGCAGCCGCATTGTTGTAGGTGGTAATGATAGCAACGCCGATATCGACAACGGTGTCCTCAAGATCAAGGCCGGAACCAATAAGCTTTCCCGCGTATCCGATGGGGATGGTGTCAAGGACAAAAATACAACCCAAACGGCCGGTACCTATCGTCATCCGGTGTTCGAGCTGGGGGAAAACGAGAAGGTCACCGTCTATCTGGGGAACAACGGTCTGTTGAAAGAGGCCACGCCTACGGGAAGTCTTACCGTGACCGTAGGAACTACTGAGGGAGATGGCGCAAATTCAGACCAGGAATTTATATACAAGCTTATCTTAGCTAACCTGAATGGTTATGATACCCTGACTGGCGAATACACAATCAAGATTGGAGGTGAGAGTTCGGGCCAGAAGATCGGCAATAATGGGACCTTCAAGCTGAAAGCTGGCCAGTGTGCAACCATTGAGGGTCTGCCTGCAGGCAGTGTATGGCAGTTACAGCAGGAGAATGTCCCTGGCTATACGCCTGCTTTTACCGGAGATGTGTATCAAGAGGGGGCGCAATCCGGTGCGATCCTTTACAAAGGGAAAGATGGCGCTGCAACCTTGGATAAGAACGTGACTGTCACAAATACATACAATCCTGCCCAAGTGTCGTACCTGCTTACTTATGATGGAAACGCGATCAGTGGAAGCTTGCAGGCCCCCCCGCCCCAAGAGCAAAGAGTAAATAGTGGTGCCAGCGTTACGCTCCCCTCAAGTGCACCGACCCACCAGGATGTGGATGGAAAAGCGGTTGCGCTGATCGGCTGGACAGAAACTGCGACAAGTAAAATATACAGCTTGGCAGACAAATCGGAGTTCGAATCCCTGGGCGAGGACTTCCATGAAAAAGGCGGAAACTACACCATGCCGGCTAAACTCACAACGCTCTATGCGGTGTGGGGCTATGACACCGACGAAGATGGCACCGCCGATGTGAAGGAGACTACTTACACGCTGACCTACAACGCCAATGGCGGTAAATTCACTGAAGAAAAGGAGACCAAAGAGGTCACCGTAGTGGCGCAGGACGGATATAAACTGCTGGCATCTGGCGAGGAAGGGCTTCCCACCCATGCGAAAACGAATTGGAATGGCACGGAGACCGCTGTCGTGTTCATGGGTTGGTCTACTACCGAACTCGAAAAGATTTACAGCGTCAACGATGAACGGCCTGTGACAGTCTCTGAAATAGATATTACTGAAAATGAAACCGTCTACGCCGTTTGGGGCTACGATGCCAATGACAATGGCACCGCAGATATCAACGACAATACTCATAAGATCACGGTGAGCACCGGTGACAACGGGACTGCCACAGTCGAGTATAGCATGGATACCACTTCCACCCCTGTAAACGCTTTGACGAAGGCAGGCTCCAACGATTACTATGTGGTGGACGGCCAGAATCTGACGGTAAACATCACGCCGAATAGCGGCTATGCAGTGGACACCATCACGGTGGACAATAATGAGTACAAGAATACCGCAGGTGCAACATCCCCGAATGGTGAGGGCTATACTTCCAACAGTTTTAAGTCCGTTAAGTTCGAGAAAGTGACAGCTGGCCACACCATCAGCATCACCTTCGCCCCGGTAACAGGCGACGGTGAAATCCCCGACAAATACAACCGCACGCTGACTTATGATGCCAACGGTGGTAAATTCGGGGATGCTGTTACGGGAACAGATACCAAGGTTATAACCGGACTGGAGGAAAGCAAGTCTTACAGCTTGTCCAATTCCCTGGTGAAGGTGGATGCGCCGACACACGAGAAGGAGAACGGTATTGCGGTCTTGTTCCTTGGATGGCTGACAGAGGATAACAGCAAGAAGATCTATGGTGCGGAGGACAAAGAGGTTCTCGAGCAACTTCAAAGCAAGGTAACGATCTCCTCAACCGGTACAACCCTCTACGCAGCCTGGGGCTACTCCAGCGACGGCACGACGCCGGATGTGGAAAAAGACACTGTTACCGTGACTGCTTCGGTGAATGGTGACAACGGCTCGATCAGCCCTGAAAATAAGACAGTCATCAAAGGCAGCTCTGTTGAGTTCACGATCACCGCCAATGAGGACTATGCACTGGATACCATCAAGGTAGGCAGTGATATTGTTCTCACCAATGATGGTGACAGCGAGTATACCGCAGACGAGAACCGCCAAGGCAAGTGGACTTTGAAGAATGTCCAGGCTGGTACACAGGTAGTTGTCAGCTTTGCTGAGGACAAGGACAGAGACGGTATCCCGGATAAGAATAAACCAATCGAGCCTGACCCGCAGCCGGAGTCCTACGCTTTGACCTACGACACCAACGGAGGCTTCGGCGGGCCGGGCAAGGTCGAAGTTAAGGCTGACGCAGCAGAGGACTATACTCTGGAAACTACAAATGTGCCCAAGCACGCGCCGGATGAGGACAACGGAACCGCTATGATCTTTATCGGCTGGACCACGGAGAGGGACACCAAGATTTACAGTGCTTCTGACGAGAAAGGTCCGACAACCGTTGAAACCCTTACCCTGACTGCCGACGATGAAGTCTACGCAGTCTGGGGCTATGATGCCAACGAAGATGGTACCCCAGATGTGGAGGAAACAGACAAGTACAGCCTGACCTATGATACGAATGCCATGGAAGGCGATACAGTCAGCGGTTCTGTAAGCGATGCCAACAAGTATGTCTCCAAGCAGACTGTGGCGCTGGCCGATGGCAGCGGCCTGTCCTATCAGGAATCTGGAGCGGAGAATGCAAAGGTTATGTTCCTCGGTTGGTCCACGACCAAGACGGATAGAATCTTCAGCAGCAGCGATGAAGATAAGACAGCTTTCGCGGAGGTTACCATTGTTCCTGCTGTGACCTTTGACAGCCAAGACATCGAAGTCTATGCTGTCTGGGGTTACGATAAAGACAAGGATGACCGCCCAGACGTGATAGGCGAAGACTATGTGATCTATCCCTTCGCCGGTCCTAACGGCAGCATTTCTCCGGATACGGCAGCCACCGTTGAGAAGAACGGCGACCAGGCCTTTGCCTTTGCACCCAACAATGGGTATGCAGTAGATCGGATCGTCATTGACGATACCACATACCTGAACAACGGCAAGTTGGAATTGGAAGGCTATGATACCGCGCAAAAGACCTATACTTTCTCGAATGTTCAGGATGACCACAGCATCATCGTGACCTTTTCTGCGGATAAGGACGGTGACGGCATCCCGGATAAGTATGACGACCCAGAGGCGCAGACCTGCACGGTGACCGCCAGTGTAAGCGGTGCCGGCGGCAGCATTGCCCCGTCTGGAACAATGAAGGTGAACTGCGGCGAGAGTAAGCACTTCACCATCACCGCTGATTCCGGCTATCACATTGCCGATGTCACCGTAAATGGCAAGAGCGTGGGCGCAGTGAGCGGCTATACGCTGCAGAACATCACCGAGAATACGACCATCGTAGCCAGCTTTGCCCGCAATAGCAGCGGCACCACCCGTTACACCATCACGGCCAGCGCCGGTGCCGGCGGCAAGATCAGCCCCAGCGGCAGTGTGCGCGTGAGCCGCAACAGTGACAAGACCTTTACCATCACGGCAAATGAGGGCTATGTGATCTCCGACGTGCTGGTGGACGGCAAGAGCGTAGGCGCAGTGGAGAAGTACACCTTTGAAAAGGTGCGGGAAAAGCACACCATTGAGGCGGTCTTTGCCTTGGCAAGCGGCGTGGCCGACCCGGAGGATACCGGGGTGTCCGACTGGCTGAACACCAAGGACCACACTGCCTATCTGAGCGGTTACGCCAACGGCTCCTTTGGCCCGAACAAGAACATGACCCGGGCGGAGGCCGCACAGATGTTCTATAACTTGCTGCTGAACCAGGAGGTTTCCGGAGCGGTCAGCTTCACAGACGTGGCCGCAGACGCATGGTATGCCAAGGCTGTGCATACACTGGCCTCTCTCGGCATCCTCCAGGGGGTGGGTGACGGCCGGTTTGCCCCGGACCGTGCCATCACCCGGGCGGAGTTCACGGTCATTGCCATGCGGTTTGCCGACCTGGATACCAGCGGCGAGAACATCTTTACCGATGTGAATGCCGGCGACTGGTTCTATGACCAGGTGGTTGGCTCGATCCGGTATGGCTGGATCAACGGCTATGAGGACGGGACTTTCCGCCCGAACAACACCATTACCCGTGCCGAAGTGACCACCATCGTCAACCGGATGCTGGGCCGCGCGGCGGACAAGGACTATGTGGACAGCCACAAGGACCAGCTGCGCCAATTCCCGGATGTGGCGCAGACGAATTGGGCTTATTACAACATAGTCGAGGCCACCAATGCCCACGACTATGAAAAGTCCGGCGGGACGGAGGACTGGACCGGTCTGGCGGACTGATTGACCCAGTGGGCGCGGCGGAAAAAACCGCCTGTGATGCCCCCCATCCAAACAAGGGGGCAGAGGAAAACAGCAGCGGTGCCAGACACAATGGGCGCGAATGTCAAGTGAGACATTCGCGCCCATGTTGCGTCTGCGGGAGGGAAGGGCAGACCGAGGCGGAATGGTGCAGTGGGCCGCGCCCGGAAAGCATGACAATGCGGGATCGGAACACGGTCCGGGGAAACCGGACTGTGTTCCGATTTCTTTTCTTGTAGAAGGGATTCCCTTCCGGGATAACCGTATAGAGCCGCTTTGGCAAGATAAAATATGGATATTACTTTGTCAATGGAGGCTCTGCACGATGAATCAATATAACCTGACAATGGAACAAATCACGGCCTATCGCACATGGCTGTCTGGGGAGGAGAAGAGCGCGGGAACGATTGAAAAATACCTGCGGGACATTGGCGCCTTTGCCCGCTGGCTGAAGGGTGCCCCCGTAAGCAAAGACCGGACATCGGAGTGGAAAACGCATCTTCTGGCGCAGGGGTATGCGCCTGTCACGATCAACTCCATGCTGGCGGCGCTGAACGGCTTGTTCCATTTTTTGGGGTGGGACGAGTGCCGGTCCAAGTTTTTGCGCATTCAAAGGCGGTTGTTCCGGGAAGAGCGCCGGGAGCTGACCCGCGGGGAGTATGACCGCCTGTTGGAGACCGCCAGGAGCCTGGGGCGGGAGCGGCTGGCGCTGGTGATGGAGACCCTCTGTGCCACTGGCATCCGGGTGTCCGAGGTGCGCTATATCACCGTGGAGGCGGCCCGGGCCGGACGGGCGGAAATTTTCCTCAAGGGGAAGATACGCACCATCCTATTGCCCCAAAAGCTGTGCCGGAAGCTGCGGAAGTACGCCCGTAAAAATAAAATTGCCTCTGGCGAGATCTTTCTCACCAGAAGCAGGAGCGGGCTGTCCCGGAAACAAATATGGGCGGAAATGAAGGCGCTGTGCGGACAGGCGGGGATTGCGCCCACCAAGGTTTTTCCCCATAATCTTCGGCACCTCTTTGCCCGGACGTTTTACAAGGTTTGCTGTGATGTGGTGAAGCTAGCTGACCTTCTTGGTCACAGCTCTGTCGAGACGACCCGCATCTATCTGATTTCCAGCGGTGCGGACCATGCCCGGCAGCTGGAACAGTTGGGGCTGGTTCGTTAAGGATAAAATCAGCATTTGATCTCAATAACATAAGAGCCGGGGCAACCCGGCAGAGTACAAAATCAGCAGTTTGTCTATAAAGCGCCGCAGGCCCTTACTTAAACTACATATTATTTATAGTCAGTTTATCACAAGAAACCTTGTTTTTCAAGAGGGTGTGTTCATTTGCGGCATAACAAATTTGACCGTCAAGAGCTTATTTCTCGGACGGCCTGTTAAAGTGCGTCTCCTCACAGCTTTACGGAAAAAATCTGGGGAATGTTTATGGCAGATATAGATATTTTAGGGATATCAAAAACTCTTTTGGAGACAAACTGCTGATTTTGTGGCAATGCAGGCAGCGAGAGCAAATCCAGCGGAGCATCCTGAACAAAGATGGGGAAGGGGAGTTGGTACACCACGGGTAACACACATTACGTTGGAACTGATTCTCGATAGGGGATTGGTTAAATTTATCTTCACGAAGGGAGACAAACCCAATGAAAAAGCAGTTACTTTCCATTTTGACAGCCGGCTGCCTGATGGCGGCCATGGTGCCCGCAGCGTTTGCGGCGGACGCCAACGATTTGCAGGCGCAGATCGACGCTGCCGAGGCCGGCAGCACAATCAAGCTGAACAAGAACACCACGATTACCACGCCGCTGAACATCAACAAGAGCATTACCCTGGATGGAAATGGCCATACTCTGACCTATACGGGAACCGGATACGCCATTCAACTGAATACAAATGATGCTGTGACGTTCGACGACCTGGATTTGGATGCCACCAGCAGCGGCGGGCGCGGCCTCGAAATTGTCAGCAACAAACCCAACTTTAAGCTGAATGACAGCCTTTGGAATGTCAATAACCGTGGGATTGGTTTTGGTAGCAACGGTACGGTGGCTGGCGCAACCGTTACGATTGATAGCTCCATCATCCAGGACAGCAAAAAGCCTGAGAATAAAACCTATGAGAATTGGTCTGACCAGGCCGATACCAGAGGCATCAGCCTTTGGAACAACAAAGGACTGGAGCTGAACATCATTGACAACAGCGCGATCCTTGGCTTTGGCTATCCCATCAATATGGCGGGTGATATTGTAGACGGTGTTCGGGATATGGCTGATTCCGTTATTAACATCACCAACTCTAATATTTGGGGCTGGTGTGCCATGAACATCTGGACCATCGATACCACTTTCAACATCAAGAACTCTAATCTGAAGGGCTTTGTTGAGACGGACAATGCTTGGAACAGCTTTGCCACTATTGTTCTAAACGAAGACATCTACAAAGGCGTCACCGATTCCAGCAAGGCCAACGTCTTTAATATTTCTGGTGGGTCTGTTTCCTCGACCTGCGTTTCCAATGTCGAGGAAGTGTATCATTGCCTGTTCCGGCTGGACAAAGAGTTCATGTCCGAGTTTAATTTTGCACAAGCAAATCGGAAGAAAGTTGCTCTTACCTGCACCGATCCGTTCAGTGCTTTTTTAGCCACCTATGAAGGAATGGACATCCCTGATTTTGAGGATTGGGCAGAGAATAAGCTGACTGGCGCTGCAGAGAACACCACTTATAATTGGGGGGCTATTGCTCCTGGTGTGGATGCACCTATTCCTGGGGTTCTTTCTATCCAGTCGGTTGATGATGTAACTCTGACTGGCGAAATAGGCCATGAAGGAGGGTTCAATCAATGAGAGGAAAGAAGCTCTTATCCCTGCTGCTAAGTACCACCCTTATTGGGACTATGCTTCCAACGGCGGCGCTGGCCACAGTGGATAGCGGAGCGGACAGCAGCCCCCTCGTCTGTACCACAGACGAGGGGGGTGCGGCAGAGAATCACGAGGAAAACACATTGGTGTCTACTCCGGCAAATACTAAGGGCGATAAAACCACCCCCGGCTGGGAGGACAACAATGACGGCCATCCCAAGCGGATTCAGGAAACCTTTGACTTTGTTGTAGACGGTATTGCCTACAAAAAATTGGATGATACAACAGTAGAGGTTGCTCCGTGGTATTGGAAGTGGACCCATAGCTGCAACGACGGACATACTGAAACTGTGTTTGCAGGAACCGAGTACAGCAACCGTAGCGATGGTTTGACGATCCCCAAGGAGATTAATCACGAGAATCAAATATATCAGGTAGTGGGAATCGGCGACAACGCGTTCTACAATATGACTGGCACCGAGGTCACCCTTTCCGAAGGACTCACCTATATCGGGGCCGGGGCGTTTGGCTACTCCACATGCAAAACTATTAAGATTCCTGCTTCTGTGACCCGCCTTGATAAAGAAGCGCTCCACGGGGATTTTACCTCTATTACCTTTGCAGAGGGGAGTAAGTTGGAGAGCATTGGAGACCGGGCATTTCGTGGCTGTGATATTACCAGCCTTATCCTGCCAAGCACCGTAAAGTCTCTGGGTCATAAAGTTTTCCAAGCCTGCGACTCCCTGGTGTCCGTCGAAATTCCCGCCAGTGTTACGGAAATCCAGACCGACACCTTTGACGAGTATTTTGATGCGGACGCAAATGAAGGCAGCGGGAATGTCACCTTTGCAGAGGGCAGCATCTTTAAGTTGCAAGACGGCGTTCTCTATGATTCCGAGAACCTGATCCGTGTGCTGGACTGGCAGGAGAATGTGGTGGTGCCGGAGGGCATCAAGTACATTGGTGCGGATGCGTTTAATGCTTATTCTACGCAGACCCCCAACAATATGGAAACTCTGAAATCCATCACTCTGCCAGAGTCTTTGGTCAGCATTGGTAAAAACGCTTTCCAAGCCTGTAAAGCCCTTGAGAGTATCACAATCCCTAAAAACGTATCCGAAATCGGTGGCGGAGCATTTTCAAACTGTTCCAGTTTGGCTACGGCCGAAATTCTGGGTCCCGTCAAGGAACTCACGGGAACTACCGGGGTCTTTTTGGGGTGTGCCGCGCTGAAAAATGTGACGCTGCCCGATACATTGACCAACATCGGAACTGGAACTTTCAACGGATGTGCTTCTCTTGAAAAAATTGATTTACCGGCGGGATTGACTGAGATCGGCAGGGAGGCTTTCAATGGATGTGAGTCGCTCAAAGAAGCGATTATCCCCGACGGAGTAACAGAGATCCCCAGCTATGCATTTACTGGCTGTCTCGCTTTGGAAAAAGTAGAACTTCCCGAAGGTATCACTTCTATCGGCAAGTATGCTTTTGACTTAACGGCCGAAAATGATAGCGGTGAATATGTTAATGAGAATCCCAAGTTGGAATCCATCAACATTCCATCCACAGTTACTTCTATCGCTGGCAATTTCTTAGGCGGTGTAAAAGCTAACGGCGAAACCGCTCTGATTTTCGAGGGTGAAAATCCTCCGACCTTTGAATTGGGCGCGCTTGACGGAATCAGCGGAGCAAGTTTCAATAAACCTACTGTTTACTACCCCGCCGAGGCCGTAGATGCTTATACGTCGGAGGACAGCGACTTGGTTACGAACGGCCTTGTTTCTGCACCCGTGGAAGGTGAGGAAAATAGCAACCAGTATTCTTTGGCTGTTTCCCCGTCTGCAACCAGTGTATATGAGAATAACACCATTAACTTTACCGTGGAAAGCACGCTGCCCCAGGATGCGACGCTTATGGTAGAGAGTAGCAATACTAAGGTTGCAACGGCAGCACTTTCCAGCGATCAAAAGAGCGTCACAGTTACGGGCGTGAAGGAAGGAACTGCCACAATCACGGTCAGCATTAAGCTGAGTGACGTAGTTCTTGCGTCTGAAAATGTCACCGTTACTGTTGACGAGCGCGGCTCCTCTGGTACTACCCGGTACATGGTAAGCGTGGAGGATGCGGACAACGGCACCATCAAAGTCAGCCCCACCCGCGCCTCCAAGGGCAGCACCGTGACCATCAACGTCACCCCGGACGAGGGCTATGAGCTGGACAAGTTGGTTGTCACCGACAAGAATGGCGACACCGTGAAGTTGACCGACAAGGGCAGCGGCACATACACATTCAAAATGCCTGCCTCCAAGGTCACGGTAGAGGCCACCTTTACCCAGATTGCCACTGAGCCGGAGACGCTGCCCTTCACCGATGTGAAGA